>ENA-OQAB01000463-OQAB01000463.1-human-gut-metagenome-genome-assembly--contig:-NODE-463-length-22332-cov-2.136636_pt1 | contig 22332 bp, 17 predicted proteins | sample MGYA00242490_ERZ504517 | MGnify/ENA primary metagenome ERZ504517 (study PRJEB26092, sample SAMD00036298) | human gut metagenome | host: Homo sapiens | study: EMG produced TPA metagenomics assembly of...
ATCTCGGCCGTCACCGAGCCTGGCGACGAGGTCATCATCATCGCCCCGTTCTTTCCCGAGTACAAGGTGTGGATCGGCACGGCGGGATGCACGTGCGTGGAGGTGCCGGCACATGTGCCCGACTTCCAGCTGGATATCGACGCGCTTGCGCAGGCTATCGGGCCGAAGACGGCCGCTATCATCCTCAACTCGCCGAACAACCCGGTGGGCGCCGTGTACTCGCGCGAGAACCTGGAGGCGTTCGCCGCGCTGCTTGCCCGCAAGGAAGAAGAGCTCGGCCGCAAGCTGTACGTTATCAGCGACGAGCCGTACCGCGAGATCACGTACGGCGCCGAGGTTCCCTACGTGCCGTGCGTGTGGCCGCGCACCATCGTGTGCTACTCGTACTCGAAGTCGCTGTCGCTGCCGGGCGAGCGCATCGGGTATCTGTACGTGTCCGACCTGATGGACGACGCGCGCGAAGTGTCCACGGCGGTGGCCGGCGCGGGCCGCGCGTTGGGCTTCATCTGCGCGCCAGTGCTGTTCCAGCGCGTTATCGCGCGCTGCATCGACGAGCCGTCCGACGTGGCGGCCTACGCGGCCAACCGCGAGCTGCTGACGACGGGCCTCGGCGAGTTGGGATACGAGTTCGTGGAACCGCAGGGCGCGTTCTACCTGTGGGTGCGCGCGCTCGAGGACGACGCGCAGGCGTTCAGCGATCGCGCGAAGGCTCATGAGCTGCTGCTGGTTCCATCTGACAGCTTCGGCGTCGGCGGCTGGGTGCGCGTGAGCTACTGCGTCTCGCGCGAGGTCATCGAGCGCAGCATGCCCGCGTTCAAGGCTCTCAAAGAATCGTACGAAGGCTAAGGGCTTGCCGTGAAGGGCCGGCGACGCGGCTTCGGCCGTCGTTGCCGGTTTTTTGTTTTGCCGAACCGGAAAGGTCGGGAAAAAAGTGTTGCCCTCCTCGAACTAATGATGGCGCTCTCGTCCTCGACGCGCGATAATATCGCTAGATCGCTTTGCTGCGATAAAGCAGCATAGCGGTGCAGACGGTATAGGTTCGAACAAGGGGACACACGATGGCTCAGCAAGACGGTTCTCCGGCGAAGGCGTCCGGAGAGAACATCGAGCAGTTCGGCTACAAGCAGGAACTGCGAAGAGGTATGGGACTATGGGACGTGGTATTGTACGGCGTCCTGTTCATGGTGATTATCGCGCCGCAGTCCATTTTCGGCACCATCCAGCAGAACAGCCACGGCATGACGCCGCTGGTGTACATCATCGGCTTCGTGGCCATTCTGTTCACGGCTATGAGCTACATGCGCATGAGCAAGCGGTTCCCCATTGCGGGTTCGGTGTACTCCTACGTGCAGCGCGGCATCAACCCGCACGTGGGCTTCATGGCGGGCTGGCTGATCCTGCTCGACTACGTGCTGGTTCCCTCCTTGCTCATCGTCATGGTGATGAACTGGGGCGTGGCGCTGGTGCCGGGCAGCCCGGCCTGGCTGTGGGCTGTGGCGTTCATCGCGTTCAACACGTTCGTCAACATTCGCGGCATTCAGATGAGCCGCGGCGTTGACTGGGTCATCTTCATCGTCGAGATTGTGGCCGTGGTCGCGTTCATCGCTCTTGGCACCAACTTCGTGTTGGGCGGCGGCGGCGCGGGCGGCTTCGTCCTCGACCCGATCTACCAGCCGGGTCAGGTGGACGCGCACTTCGTGGCGGCGGGCATCTCCATCGCGGCGCTTTCGTTCCTGGGCTTCGACGGCATGTCCACGCTGGCCGAGGAAACGCACGAGCCTGAGAAGAACATCGGCAAGGGCATCATCATCGCACTGTCCATCATCATCGTCGTGTTCGTGGCGCAGACCTACATCGCCGCCATCGTGCAGCCCGATTGGGCGGCCACCGATCCCGACATGGGCTTCTTCGATTCCGTCTACCTAGTGGGCGGGCCGGTGTTCTACAAGATCATGTTGCTGGTCAACATCGTCGCGGTGGGCATCGCCAACATCATCAACGCGCAGATGGCATCCTCGCGCCTGCTGTACAGCATGGGCCGCGACGGCGTGATCCCGCGCGTGTTCGGCAAGGTGCATCCGAAGTTCCAGACGCCGTGGTTCGCCTCCATCTTCTTGGGCGCGATCACGCTGTGCCTGGCGCTTCCGCTGCAGGACTACATGGGTACGCTGGCGGGCTTCGTGAACTTCGGCGCCCTGTCGTCGTTCATCCTGCTGAACTTCGCCGTGTTCTGGTTCTTCTTCGTGAAGGAAAAGAAGCGCGCGTCGTTCAAGGACATCCTGATGTACCTCATCTGCCCGTTCATCGGCATAGCCATTTTGGGCTACGTGTTCACCGGCTTCGAGTGGGCCACGTATGCCGTGGGCGTCACCTGGCTGGTCATCGGCCTGATCATCGGCGCGGTGAAATCCAAGGGTTACAAGGAAGTGCCCGAGGCGTTCAAGAACCTGGAAGTGTAAGGACGCATTCGTTGATTGAAGGGACGGCCGCGGCGTATTTGCCGCGGCCGTTCGCGTTTTCGTTCCCCGCAACGCATCATCGCCCGAAAAACACGCCTCAGCTTCGATTTCCGTGTTTTTCGGGCGATGATGGTGCGCAAGCCGAATGAGAAGGAGATGACGATGGGCGAAGGAAAGGCCGTGCTGGCCGTCGGAGCCATCATGGTGGACATGCTGTGCCAGGTTCCGCGCCTGCCCCGATCGGGCGAGGGGATCGTGGTGGAGGAGTCGCGCGCGGTCGTGGGGCGGTTGCGCGTTCAACGCGGCGAACGTGCTGCGGCAGCTGGGTGCTCCGTACGAGCTGTTCGCGCCGGTGGGGTGCGGCATCTTCGCCGGGTTCGTGGAACGCGAGCTGCGCGAGCGCGGGCTCGAGGCGCCGCGGTTCGATGATCGCGACAGCGGCGGCTGCATGTGCTTCGTGGAGCCGGGCGGCGAGCGCACGATGGTCACGCTGCCGGGCATCGAGCGCCATTTCGTGCGCGCATGGTTCGACCGTGTCGAGGCCGCGCGCTTCGGTTGCGGGTTCGCGAGCGGCTACGAGGTGGAAGGGCCGGGCGGCGACGCCATCATCTCGTTCTTCGAGGATCATCCCTCTATAGAGCTGTATTATGCGCCCGGTCCGCGCGTCTGCGGCGTAGGCGCGCAGAAGACGGCGCGCATCAACGCGTTGGCATCCGGTATGGCACCTGAACGACCAAGAGGCGCTTGCGTATACCGGGAGCGCCACGCTTGAAGAGGCGGGCGCCGCCATCGTCGAGGAGTGCGGCAACGCAGTGGTGATCACGGCGGGCAAGGACGGCGCGCATCTGTTCGTCGATGGGCGGCATGCGGTGATTTCTGCCGGGCTTGTGGATGTGGTGGACACCGTCGGCGCGGGCGATGCGCATCTGGGCGCGCTGACCGCGGCGCGCGCGGCTGGACGCTCATGGGAAGACGCGCTGGCGTTGGCGAACCGCGTGGCCGGAGCGGTGTGCGGCGTGGAAGGGTCGACGCTGGCCGACGAGGCGTTCGCGAGGACGGGTGCGCGGCTGTAGGGCGCGTTGTCTGATGGCGTAGTCGTTCGTTGAGATATTCTCGGACGAAACTGTTATCTATACGTAAACTTGTCGTACAATTGAAGTTACTTTTGAAGTTACTTTTCCCTAACGGCTAGGAATTGTCGTCGGTGCTTGCCCGTGCGATCTTCCCGGATGAAAGTGGTATGCTCATGGAGGCGATGTTCGGTGAAGTCGAAACTCTTGCCTACGTGATAGACAGTGAATGCCGCGTCGTCTACTTCAACAAGAAGATGGAGGTTGCGTTTCCTCATCTTGAAACGGGCATGCTTTGCTATCAGGCCTTGCGCGGCGAGCCCGCCTCTTGTCCGGATTGCCCGCTGATTCTTGACCACGCCAGCAAGAGCCGGGTCTACAACCAGCGCATCCGGAGTTGGATAGAGACAGAGGTGAGCGACATAGACTGGCCTGGCTCGGGCGCGTGCCACATTTTCCTGAGCCGTGTCATCGATCGGCCTGATTTGGGCGCGGCCGATCCGAAGCCTTTCGATGCCCTGACGGGCCTGTATACGCGCGAAGCGTTTTTCTCGGCGGTCTCCACTGCGATCCAAGCATATCCGGAGCGCTCGTATTGCCTGATGGCCGTTGACATCGAACATTTCAAGCTGTTCAACGAATGGTACGGCGAAGAGGCCGGAGATTTGTTTCTGGAAGAGGTGGGGAGGCTGCTCGGCGAGGCTGCAGCCGAGAGCGGCGGCGTTTCAGGCTATCTGAGCGGTGACGACTTCTGCATGCTGCTACCTTGCGACGAGGGCATGATCGAGACTCTGCGAGCCCGCATTACTCAAAGCGCGCTTCATCACGGCAAAGGCATGGGCTTTCTTCCCGCGTTCGGGCTGTTCCGCATTGACGATCGGTCCCTGCCCGTCGGCATCATGTACGATCGCGCGTTGCTGGCTTTGGCCTCGGTCAAGGGGAATTACGCTCAGCGTTTCCGATGGTACGACGATGGTATGCTCAGAGAGATCAAGGACGACCATTCGCTTTTGCTCGAAGTGCAGCAGGCTTTGGAGAAGGGCGAGATCACGTTCTACGCTCAGCCGAAATGCAACCTCGACACGGGCAAGATCGTGGGCCTCGAGGCTCTGGTTCGCTGGATGCACCCTGAGCGCGGGCTCATCCCGCCGATCCAGTTTATCCCCATGCTGGAGCGAAATGGGCTGATAACCGCGCTCGATCTGCATATTTGGGAGGAAGTGTTCCGCGCTCTGCGCGCGTGGGTGGACGCCGGCCAGGCGCCCGTGCCCATTTCCGTGAACGTGTCGCGCCGCGACCTGTATGCGCTCGATGTTTTGGGCACGTTCGAGGGATTGATCGAAAAGTATGATATTCCCCCTCGTCTGCTCGCCGTCGAAATCACCGAAAGCGCGTACGTCGAGGATTGCGAGCTGATCGTGGACATCGTCGAGGGTTTCCATGACCTGGGCATCTCCGTTCATATGGACGATTTTGGCAGCGGGTATTCGTCGCTTGGCATGCTGAAGGACGTGAACGTCGACGTCTTGAAACTCGGACATGAAGCTGCTGGACGCGATAGACGCGCAAGCCGCAAAGCCCGTAGCATTCTGGAAGCCATCATCGGTATGGCGAACTTGCTGGACATCCGCGTGATCGCGGAGGGGGTGGAAACCGAATCCCAACGGCAATTGCTGGTGAAGATGGGGTGCCTGTACGGGCAAGGGTACTTCTTCTACAAGCCCATGCCGAAGGCGGAGTTCGAGCCTTTGATTGCGAATCGGACGAAGGTTGATTTCCGCGGCATCCATGCGGACTCCATCGAGAGGTTCCGTATTCGCGACCTGATAGAGAGCAGGGTGCTCAGCGATGCCATGCTCGACGATATCCTGGGTCCCTTGGTGCTGTACGATCTGTACGATGGCGAAGTGGAGCTTCTGAGCGCCAACGAGCATTACTGTCAGCTGAACGGGGTTAACGCCGTTGACCTGCACGAGCTGCGTTCCACGTTCGCGCGTCGAGCGTTCGAGTCGGATTGGGACGAGGTCATGGAAGCGTTCGAGCAAGCTCGCGAGAACGTCCCGAATGGCGCGGTCGTCGTAGTGCGTCGTATGCGCCCGGACGGGTCGACCGCTCACCTGCTCGTCCATCTGCTGTTCCTGCGCGAGCACGAAGGCCACTACCTGTATCTGGGTTCGCTGAGGGATGTGACTCGCGAGCGGCAGCAGGCGCGTCAGCTGGAGTCCTCTCGTCGAGCGTTATCGGCTGCCACGGATGCTTCCCCGCGCGATCCGCTGCTCGTAGCGTTGGGGAAGAGAACCGGCGAACCGCCCTGGCGCTTTCCGCCGAGCTTTCGCCCGGAGGCATGATCGGAGGATACTGCGAGCCAGAGTTCCCGCTGTACTTCGCCAACGCTGCTATGGTGGAGCTTCTGGGTTACGACACGTACGAGGAACTGGCTGCGGGCATCGATTGGCGCGTGGGAAACACCATACATCCGGACGATCTGGCCTCGGTGCGCTCGACATCGGGCCCGAGTATTACGTGGGGCTCGAGTACACTACCACGTACCGCATGGCTCGCAAGGACGGGACGTGGTTCTGGACGCTCGACAAAGGCCGGGTGGTCGAAGCGGAAGACGGCAGGCTTGCCATCGTGAGCGCTTGCACCGACATCACCGAAGTCATGGCAGTGCAACAGCAGCTTGCCGAGCGAAACAAATTGTTGATCAGTCAAAACGAAGAGCTTGCATTCCTGAATGAAGATATGCCCGGTGGCTATCATCGCTGCCTCGACGCTCCCGGGTGCGATTTCCTGTACATGAGCGACCGCTTTCTGGACATGTTCGGCTACACGCGCGAAGAGATAAAGGAGCTGTTCGACGACAAGTACATGCTCATGGTGCACCCGGACGACCGCGACAGCGTGGCCAAAGGCGTGACCGCGCTCAGGGAGGGCACTGCGGGGTCGGATCCGTTGGAGTACCGCATGAGAGCCAAGGACGGCTGGCGCTGGGTGATCGACCAGAGCCGTTTCTTGGAATACGATGACACCTCGTTCCTGCAGGGCGTCGTAGTGGACGTGACGGAAACCGTGGAGCTGCGCGACATGATGAGCATGCTGATCGAGCACACCTCGAGCGACATCGTGCTGCTGTCATGGTCCGACAAAGAGGACGTCCGCGTGAACGTGGTGGCGTGCGGTGCGTCGAAGAAGTACGGGCTCTCGCCCGAGCAGTACGAGGATATCATTCGCGGCCAGCTGTACCTTCCGAGCGGAGACGGGGGCGGGCGCCTGGTCGACGAGATTGTCGACAAGATCGATCGAGGCGAGAGCTTGGCGATTGTGGATCGACCGCGCTTTCCCGGGCGCGAGAACGTCTGGATGCACATTGAGGCTCGCCGCGTGGGCCTCGAGTCCTTTGAGCGTATGGCGTTGTGTTTGGTCACCGATGTGTCTTCTATGAAGAACCAGCAACAGGAGCTGTGGCTCACCAAGCGAAAGCTGGAGGGGGTTCTGGATCAAGCCGGCGTCCAAAGCTGGGACTGGGACATCAACAGCAATCGCTTGGTGCTCTCGCGCAGCGAGCTTATGGATCGTATATTCGCAGGTCTGAGCCGCTTCGAGGACGATATGCTGGTCGTGGACGGGTTCGACCCCGAGACTATGGAGTTCCGCTTCGTGCCGCCCGACTACCAGCAGGCGTTCAGGGACTCGTTTCGGGGCGTGCGCACTGCTCGCGATCGACAGCGCTCGGTGTTTGAGATCCCGTTCACGTTCGAAGGCGAGGCGCCCTTGTGGATCGAAGTCTCGTGCGAGACGGTGCGCGACGAGCAGGATCGGCCTGTCCGTGCGGTGGGATACTACCTTGACATGACCGATCGCAGAAACGAATCCTTGCAGAACAAAGCGAACTCCGAGGCGTTGCGGCAGCTGCGAAAAAAGAGCTTCCAGCTGCTCAAGATGGCGAAGACCGATGCGTTGACCGGGTTGCATAACCGCCAGGCGGCCATCCCGAAGATAGAGGAGCGCCTACGCGCGGTCGAGGCGGGCGAGCTGGGCGATGCTTCGTGTGCGCTGATCATGTTGGATCTGGACTCCTTCAAGCTGGCCAACGACGTGTTCGGGCACGCGTACGGCGATCAGGTTATCGTGCATGTGGCCGAGGCTCTGAAGGAGTCGTTCCCTGGCGACGTCGTCTGCCGTATGGGTGGGGACGAGTTCCTGGTGTGGTGCGAGGACGTGGACGAGGGAGCGTTGGAGGATAGGATCGCCTCTGCGCTGCGTGCCATGGAGGTCGAACGCGTTGAGGACGGTCGAACGTTCCTGTTCTCGGCGTCGGCCGGTTACGTGCTGGTTCCGCAGGAGGGCTTCTCGTTCGACGACTTATATCAGAAAGCGGATTCGGCGCTGTTTTCGGTCAAGATGGACGGCAAGCGCTCCTGCTCGCGATTCTGGTCTGGGATGAAGACCGTTCGCTGCGAGTTGGCCGAGTGACGGGTGCTGCCGGCTCTCTGTCTGCGGCCGCTTCGGCTCGCTTGCTTGCGCGATCATGAAAACAACACTTACGAGAATGCTTGAGATTCGCTAGAATCGAAGATGCCGCGGCGCGCTTCAGCGCGCCCGGCGTGTCTCGTTTCCCCGAAAGGCGCCTTCTGCGCTGGTAGGTTCGATGGGGCCAATCAAGACAACCGAAGACGAAAGGACGATTCCTTTATGCAAGGGAAACCTCTTGTGCTGCTGCTGTCCGTCTTGTACGGCAGCGCGTTCATTGCGGGGTTCAACGAGAACCTCGTCAACATGGCGCTCGTGTCCATCATGGCGGAGTACGGCGTCGATTCCGTGACGGCTCAGTGGCTGGTCACCGGCTATATGATCGTGGCCACCGTCGTGGTCACGTGCATGGCGTTTCTCTATCGGCGCTTCCATGTGCGCACGCTGTTCTTCGGCGCGGCCGGCTTGAGCATCGTCGGCTCCGCTATGGGGCTCGTCGCTCCCAGCTTCGAGCTGCTGCTGGTCGCGCGCCTCGTGCAGGCGTGGGCACGGGCATCTTCATCCCGCTTATGATGAACACCATCCTCGTGGTCACGCCGAAGAACAAGCTGGGCACGTACCTGTCCGTCGGCGGCTGCATGATCACGTTCGGTCCCGCGTTCGCCCCGGTGGTGTGCGGCGCGCTGGTGACGGCGTTCGGATGGCACAGCATTTTCGTCGTGCCCATCGTGGCGATGGCGGTGCTGACCGTGCTCGGCTTCTTCTACATGAAGAACCTCGAAACGCATGAAGCGCATCTCGACGTGCTGTCGGTGCTCCTTTCCGCCGTGGCGCTGACCGTGTTGTCGTTCGGTTTGACGCAGCTGACCACCGACGGTGTTCTGGCTGCTGCCGCCCTTGTGCTGGCGGCGGCCATGGTTGCAGTGTTCGTGGTGCGCCAGCTGCGATGCGCGCATCCGCTTATCGATTTGGCGCCGATGAAGAATCGCGCGTTCTGGCCGGCGCTCATTCTGGTGACCATCGCGATGATGAGCATGTTCTCGATGAGCGTGCTGCTGCCGCTGTACTTCGAAGGCGCGGCGGGCATGACCGCCTTCGCCGCTGGTCTGGTGATCCTCGTTCCCGTGCTGGCGAACGCAGGCGCCACGCTGCTGGGCGGCCGCATCATGGACAAACGAGGCGAATGGCCTTTGCTGCCTCTGGGCTTCGGCGGCATCGCCATCGGCTTCATCGCGTTGGTGGCGGTTGCGCCGCAGCTGTCCGTGCCGGCGGTGTTCGTCGCCATGCTGGTGATGTACGTGGCGGTGGGCTTCATCTTCTCGCCTTCGCAGACGGCAGGCCTGCGGGCGCTGCCGCCTCAGCAGAACCCGTTCGGCGTAGCGCTCATGACCACGTTCGTGCAGATCGCTGCATGCATCGGGCCATCGTTGTATATCGGCATCATGTCGTCGGGGCAAGCGGGCGCTGCGGCCGGGGGGCGCTTCTGCGGCGCAGGCGACCGCGGACGGGTTCGCGCTTGCGATGGTGGTGGCCGCGGCCATCGGCGTCGTTGGGTTCGCTTTGTCGCTGGCGTATGCTCGCGCGGCGCGGAAGCGTGCGGCCGTGCAGGCCGTGGAACGCGCGGCGCAGCCCCAGGCGCTGTCGGTGCTTGCGTCCATCATGGAGGCTGACCCCTACACGCTGCCGGCCGCCACGCCGGTGCGCGAGGCGATGCGCGCGTTCGTGGATTTGAGGGTCGGCGGGTTGCCGCTGGTGGACGAGCAGGGGCATCCGGCGGGCTTCGTGTCCGACGGCGACGTGATGCGCTACCTGGCCGACAAGCATCCGCTGATCACGGGATCGTATTCGCTGGTGGAAGCCGCCAACAGCCAGACGTTCGACGAGCGCCTGCGCGAGCTCATCGAGCTTCCGGTGAGCGCGATCGCCACCGACAAGCTGGTGGCCATCGAGGCCGGATCGTCGCTGGAAGAGGTGTGCAACCTGTTGGCCCACGCGCCGTTTGAAGAAAGTGCCGGTGGTGCGCGACGGCGCGATCGTGGGCACCGTCAACCGCTCCGACGTGCTGCGCTACGCGATGGACACCTGCCTGCAGGGAGTGTAGGGGAGACGTCTGGCTTCGTAGGGCGCTGCAGGGCGCCGGCCGGCTTCGCAGGGCGCTGCAGGGTGCTGCAGGGCGCCGGCCGGCTTCGCAGGGCGCTGCAGGGTGCTGCAGACTGCCGGCCGGTTTCGCGGGGTGCTGCAGGATGCCGGTCGGCTTCGCAGGGCGCCGGCTGGCAGAGATTGCACGCATGCACGATTCTAAGCCGCATTTTAATGCAGGTCGGGAAGAAAGCCCAGGTCGTAAAAACTAACGATGAAAAAATCGTGCATAGCGTGCAATCTCTGCCAGCTACGGCTCGGTCCGCCGTTAAACCAGGATTGGCATAGCCCGGATCGGCCCGTCCCGCGAAAGCTCGCCGGCGGCTCGGAAGCCCTCCTCGGCCATCGGCCAGGCGCTCGTCCCGCCCGATCGCCAGCCGCCCGACAGGGGAAGCGGCGTGCGGCGGTGCATGTCGATCCCGGTTTAGCAGCGGACGACCTCGCTTCGACTGCCAAGGATGAAGCGGGTTCGCTGCCGGCTTTCGATCGCATTCAGAACCCGAGCAGATCGCGGCGAAGCTGTCGGTTGGCGCGCGTGAAATCGGGATCGACGTAGCGAAGGCGCTTTCCGGTGTGTTCGGCAACGGTGTGCGCGATCGCGTTCATGCTTCCGCCGTTTTCGAGTTGCCATTTCGTGACGGTCAGCACGGTGATTCCCATCGACACCAGGGCATCTCGTCTCATCGAGTCCTTCAGCATCTGCTCTGGATCCTCGTGGTTTCCGCCGTCGTATTCGACGTCGAGTTTCGCTTCAGGCCAGTACAAATCGCACACGAGGTAGTTCTTGCCGGCAATGCGCCGTTCCCGCCTGCCCAAGTCGATGCGATGGTTGAGCAGCGGCTGCTTCAGGCCGTAACCTCCCATTCGGTACGGCAGCGTGAGAAGCATCGTCAGGATCGTCTCGCGCGATGAGGCCGATCCGTTCGCCACATAGCGAAGCGCCTTGATCGCCTTCCTTTTGCCGTGCGTCTTGTCGAGGCTGTTTGCATACGCGGTAAGCTTTTCGACGCTGGTCAGCGGCGCGCACGTTCGGTAGGAGTTGTCGGAGAGGTCGTAGGCTCCGCATAGCTCGAAGCCCAGTTCGATAGCTTCGGAGATTCCATACGTGGCCATTTGCACGAAACACAAACTTCCGGGGAGCATACGCGGAGCCGTTCATAGAGTCGAGGGTCGAGCGTGGCGGCAACGTTCCGCCTTCCACATGACTGACGGCCTCGTTCGAAGCTCGACGAACGGAGTTGTGCGGTACGAGCACGTGCAAAGGACGTTCGAGCCACCATGGCCCCGGTTCGGCAAGCGATCCTTTTCGGGGAGGTTCGTCGAGAAGCGGTCGGGTATCTTCGATGGCGCGAAAACTTCGCTGGCCGATGCGAACCGATCTCCAGTATTCAAGTGCGGATGTATGACATAGGGTTGGCTCCATTGGCTCATGATACGTGGTCGATAGCAAGATGGGAAGCCGGTTGGCAGAGATTGCGCGGTATGCACGATTATTGAGGCTTGTTATCGGAAGAAAAGAGAGAAAGCCCAGGTCGAAAGAAATGGCAGTGTCGAAGAATCGTGCATAGCGTGTAATCTGTGCCACGCCGAGGACGATCTGCTGTAGAACGGGAGCCGGGGGTGCGCGCGTCGGCCCGCGCGCGGCGGCCGGGGTCGCGTGCTCGGCCGGCGCACATGCGGCGGCCGCTGCCGCGTACGGCATCCGGCACCCGTGCATGTCGGCCGCTGCCGCGTGCGGCATCCGGCGGCGCGTTGCCGGTCGCCTGTGCGCGTGTTCTGCAATCGGGGTGCGTTCCGCTTGACATCGTACCGCGTCGTACTAAAATCCCGTTTAGCACTCGAAGTCCGAGACTGCTAAACGGGCAGACCGGCAGGTACGAAAAGGAGAGCGACGCCAACTATGCGCAAGTTCAAAACCGAGAGCAAGAAGCTGCTCGACCTCATGATCAACTCCATCTACACGAACCGCGAGATCTTCCTGCGCGAGCTCATCTCGAACGCATCGGACGCGGTGGACAAGCTGTACTTCCGCAGCCTCACCGACAAGGACATCCAGCTGAGCAAGGACGAGCTGGGCATCCGCGTGGCGTTCGACAAGGACGCGCGCACCGTCACCGTGTCGGACAGCGGCCTGGGCATGACGAAGGACGAGCTCGACCGCAATCTGGGCACCATCGCGCACTCCGACAGCATGGAGTTCAAGGCCGACAACGCCGACGCCCAGGGCGACGACGTGGACATCATCGGCCAGTTCGGCGTGGGCTTCTACTCCGCGTTCATGGTGGCGTCGAAGGTGCGCGTCGTGTCGAAGGCGTACGGCAGCGACGAGGCCTGGGCCTGGGAAAGCGACGGCGTGGAGGGCTACACCATCGAGGAGGCCCAGCGCGAGGGCCACGGCACCGACGTCATCCTCACGCTGAAGGACAACACCGACGACGACAACTACGACACGTTCCTCAGCGAGTTCGGCTTGCGGAACCTCATCAAGCGCTACAGCAACTACGTGCGCTACCCCGTGCAGATGGAAGTGTCGAAGACGCGCGAGCTGCCCAAGCCCGAGGACGCCGGCGACGACTACAAACCCGAGTACGAGGATTACACCGAGGTCGAGACCATCAACTCGATGATCCCCATCTGGAAGCGCAGCAAGTCCGAGGTCACCGACGAGGAGTACAACGAGTTCTACAAGACCGACTTCCACGACTTCACCGACCCGGCGCGCACGTTCAGCATCCACGCCGAGGGCGCGCTCAGCTACGACGCGCTGCTGTTCATCCCCGGCCGCGCGCCGTACGACCTGTACAGCAAGGACTTCAAGAAGGGCCTGGCGCTGTACAGCTCCAACGTCCTGATCATGGAGAAGTGCGAGGAGCTGCTGCCCGACCACTTCAACTTCGTGCGCGGCGTGGTGGACAGCCAGGACCTGCAGCTGAACATCAGCCGCGAGACGCTGCAGCACAACAGCCAGCTGCGCGCCATCGCGAAGAAGATCGAGAAGAAGATCACGTCCGAGCTGAAGAAGATGCGCGACAACGATCGCGAGGAGTACGAGAAGTTCTTCGAGAACTTCGGTCGCGGCCTGGAGTTCGGCATCTACAACAGCTACGGCATGCTGAAGGACCAGCTGGCCGACCTGCTGCTGTTCTACTCGGCCAAGCAGGAGAAGCTGGTCACGCTGGACGAGTACCTGGAGGCCGCGCCGGCCGACCAGAAGGCCATCTATTACGCCGCCGGCGAGAGCGTCGAGCGCCCTGGCCAAGATGCCCATCGTGAAGACGGTGCTGGGGAAGGGCTACGACGTGCTGCTGTGCACGAAGGACGTGGACGAGTTCTGCTTCCAGTCGATGATGACGTACGGTGCGCCCGCGGCCGACGGCGAGGATGCGCCGGAGCCGTTCGAGCTGAAGAACGTGGCGTCGGGCGACCTCGACCTGGCCTCCGAAGAGGAGAAGAAGGAAGCCGAGGAGACGACGAAGGACAACGAGGCCCTGTTCGCCGCTATGAAGGACGCGCTGGGCGACTCGGTGATGAAGGTGGCGGTGTCGTCACGCCTGACCGATGCTCCCGCTTGCATCACCGCGGCCGGTCCGGTGTCGCTGGAGATGGAGCGCATCATGGCACAGATGCCCGACGGCGGCGAGGGCATTAAGTCCGAGCGCGTGCTGGAAGTGAACGCGAAGCACGCGGTGTTCGACGTGCTGCGTGCCGCGCAGGAAGCCGGCGACGCCGACAAGGTGAAGCTGTACGCCGAGCTGCTGTACAACCAGGCGCTGCTGGTTGAGGGCCTGCCCATCGAGGATCCGGTGGCCTACGCGAACGCGGTGACCAAGCTGATGGCGTAACTTGGTTCCGGCGGCTTGCCAGCCGCCGGAACAGCTCGACGCTGCGGTCCGCTGCGGCACCCCGTCTTCGCGCGATCCCGGAAGCTCGTGCGCCGTGGAATCTGATGCGTAAGTTAGCGAGGGGCGCTCGTGTTTGGCGAGCGCCCCTCGTTTGCTGTGCGGGGCACGGATGCTTCACGTGAAACATCCGCTTTTGTAAAGGGGGGGGTGACCGCTTTCGAGAGAAGGCCGCTTCCGAGGGGCCCTCGGCCTTCGGCTGGGCGCAAAGAAGGAGCCATGACAAAGTTCGCCATGGCGAATTCTGGTGTCCTGGCCTATGAAAAACCGCGACCTGGGATCATGTCCTAGGCTTTCCTGATTCCACGATAAAGGTCTCTTGAAAACCCGTCCGAAATTGTCATGGCTGCGGATTTGCGCCCAATTCGCTCCGTATGGCCTGGAAGGAAACGCTTAGCGTCGCGCGCCCACGGCAACGGCTCCTGCGACTGTGGCGACCGCGGCGGCTCCAACGACTGCGACGCCGAAGGGATCGCCGGTGCTCGCCAGCGGCTTGCCGCCGGGGGCGGCGGGCTCCTCGACGGGCTCGTCGGTCGGCTCGGGCGTGGGTAGCGGCGTAGGCTCGGGGTCGGACCCGCCCTTGATCACGATGCGCCCTTGGCCGTCCGGATCGGCGTATTCGCCGCCGATCGTTCCCTTCAAATCGTACTGGATGTACTCGATGAGCGCCTTGTTGTCCAAATCGAGCAGCACGGCTTCGTCGTTCATGAACATGGTGAGGCCGTCGCCACCGTCCACCAGCAGGAACGTGTGCGACACCAGCTGTAGCGCCGGTTCACGTCGAGGGGCTCGCCGTTCACCAGCACGTTGCGGACGCGGTACTCGCCCGCCACGCCGCCGAATTTGCCGCCCGGCATCTGCACCGACGACGGAATGTCCGTGCGCACGGTGTACGTGAGGCCCGCCGCATGCTGCAATCCTCCGCTGGGCTCGGGCAGCTTCGACGCGCCCACTTCGAGGGCGTCGAGGATGTTCTGGCCGAGGGTGTCCACGTAGGCCAGCTGGTTGTTGAACGGTTGCACGTCGATGAGGTTGCCGTACGTCACGTCGCCCGGCTCGATGTTCGCGCGGATGCCGCCGCCGTTCACGAGTCCGATATCGGCCATGATGCCGCCATGCCATGCCAGCGCGAGGTACGCATCGGCCACGAAGTCGCCGAGGTTCGTCTCGTGCGCGCGAACGGCCCAGGTGTAGTCGTCGTCCTCGAGGGCGACCAAGCGCACGTCCGAGCGCCGATGACGCGCCCGGTGATCTTCGCGAGATCCGCTTGCAGCCCTGCGATGTAGGCGGCCGTGTCGGCATCGACGCGCCCCAAGCCTTGATGATGCTGGCGGTGCCGTTCGTCGTGGATGCGGTGACGGTTTCGGTGCCGTCCGACGCGTAGGCGGCGATGGTTCCGGTCGCGGGGTTGATGACCACCTGGCCGATGCCCACCAGCTGGGTGCCCGTCTGCGTGACCAGCACCGGTTGGCCGTTCTTGTTGAGCGGGGTCTGAACGTACAGCTCGTGCGAATGGCCGTCGATGATCACGTCGATGCCGCTCGTGTTCGCCGCCACGGCCGCGCTGGTCCAGCGCGGGGTCACGCCGCCTTGGCCCAGGTGCGCCAGCGCCACCACGTAGTCGGCACCGTCGGCGCGCGCTTGGTCGACGGCGCGCTGCACGGCGTCGTACAGCTTCGCGCCGGAGTCGTCCTCGCAAAAGCCGTAACGGTAGGTTCCGCCTTCCTGGAAGTGGGCGGGGGAGGACTTCGTCAGCGACTCGGGCGTGCAGATGCCCAGGAACGCGACCTTTTTAGTGTCGGCGCCCGTGTCGTATTCGCGCATGGCGTACGCGTCGAACATGAGGTTGCCCGTGCGCAGGTCGGTGAAGTTGCAGGACAGATACTTCGCGTTCGCGCGGGCGACTAGCGTGTTGAACTGGGTCATCCCGTAGTCGAACTCGTGGTTTCCGGGTATGGCGAAGTCGTAGCCGCACTCGTTCATGATGTCGACGAGGTACTCGCCGTCGGTCAGCGTGCCCATGGCCTTGCCCTGCACGGCGTCGCCTGCGTCCACCAGCGTTACGCTGTCCGCTCCGTAGGTCGAGCGCATGGTTTCGACGTAGTCGACGAGCTTCGCGTATCCCAGGTTGTCGTCCACGGCGCAGTGCACGTCGTTCGTGTGCACTATGACGATGGGCGCGTCTGCGGCGGCCGGCATCGCTTCGTCAGCGAACGCGCTTCGGGTGGGCAGTGCGAGCGAGGCAAGCGCCACCGCGGACAGCGTGCAGAATGATCGGCGGGTGATGCGGTGGGCGGGCTGGTGCGTCATGGGCGCCTCCTCGAAACGAGCGCGAAAACGCGGTTCGTTCAGTATACCGTGCGAGGTGCGCGAGCCGGAATCCCCGATTTCGAGCGTCCGCGAGCGGCGCTCGTCGGCTATACTCGGCGCATGGACCAGCCTCGCACTTACACCACCTCGCGCATCGCGAGCGCCGTCGGCATCCACCCGAACACGGTGCGCCTCTACGAGCGCATCGGGTTCATCACCGCGCCCGAGCGCCTTGCGAACGGCTATCGCGTGTTCACGGACCTGCATCTGCTGCAGGTGCGGCTCGTGCGCGCTGCGCTCAACGTCGAGCTGGTGCAGAACGGTCTGCGCCGGGAGGTGCTCGCCATCGTCGAAACGATGGCGAGCCAGCGCTACGACGAGGCGATCTCGCTGGCTCGGCAGCGTATCGAACCACCTGCGGCGCGAGCGTTGTGCCGCCGAGGATGCCCTGCGCCACGTGCGCGATCTGCTCTCGCGCTCTGACGGTTCCGCACGCGCCGAACGGCTTATGCTGACGCGCAAGGAGGCGGCTGACCAGCTGGACACCACCATCGATGCGCTGCGCAATTGGGAGATGAACGGCCTGTTGCAGGTCAAGCGCAAGCAGAACGGCTATCGCGTGTACAGCGCCGCCGACCTCGACCGCCTGGCCATCATCCGCGCGCTGCGTGCCGCGAACTATTCGCTGGCCGCCATCCTGCGGCTGCTCGACGCGCTTGACCGCGATGCGACCGCCGACATCGGACACGTGCTGGACCATCCCGATCCCGACGATGACATCCTGTCGGTATGCGATCGTTTGCTGACGTCGCTCGATGCGGCGGAGCGCAACGCCTTCGAGATGATCGAGCTGCTCGAGCGCATGAAAAAACTCGCCTGAACAAACCCTCCACTTTGCCACCAGAGTTGGCGCGTCTTCTAGTATCTTCGGCGACCGAAAGATAGGAGGACGTATGAACGACGTTGTACACGTACGTGATCTGGTGAAAACGTACGGAGGCGTGCCTGCGGTGGACGGGATCGGCTTCGACGTGGCCATCGGCGAGACGTTCGGGCTGCTGGGTGCGAACGGAGCGGGGAAGACCACGACGCTGGAATGCCTGCTGGGCGTGAGTCGCCCCGACGCGGGGAGCGCCACGATCTTGGGCTTGGATCCGCGAACCCGGCGCAAGGAGCTGTTCCAGCGGGTGGGCGTGCAGTTCCAAGAAGCGCGCTACCAGGACAAGATTACGGTGGACGAGCTGTGCCGCGCAACGCGCGCGCTGTATCGCGAAGCCGACGACCCGGCGAAGCTGCTCGCGCGATTCAGCCTGACCGAGGTGCGCAAGCAAGCCGTCGAGTCGCTGTCGGGCGGCCAGCGCCAGCGCCTGTTCGTGGTGCTGGCGCTCATCCCGCGTCCTGAGGTGGTGTTTCTCGACGAGCTGACCACGGGGCTGGACGTGAAAGCCCGCCGCGACGTGTGGAATCTGTTGGACGAGATGCGCCAGCAGGGTATGACCATCGTGTTGACCAGCCACTTCATGGATGAGGTGGAAGCGCTGTGCGATCGCGTCATCATTCTGCGCAAGGGGCGCATCGTCTTCGAAGGCACCGTTGCCGAAGCTGTGGCGTCCGGTCCGTTCGCCAGCTTCGAGGACGCGTACCTTGCGTACGCGGAACCTGCCGAACACGCTGAGTCCGTGGAAGCTGCCGAGCCTACCGCAACCGCCCATTTCTCCGAGGGAGGCGCCCATGAAAGCCTTTAGCACCCTGTTCCGAGTCGAGTTCCGCCTGTCGCTGCGCGACATGAACATGCCCATCTTCGCCGTGATCATGCCTGTGGTGGTGATGTTGGTCGTCGGCATGATGTTCGGCGATCAGCCTGCCTACGAGGGCGCGAGCTACACGTTCGTGGCGCAATCGGTGGGCGCGGTGTCTGCCATCGGCATCTGCGCCGGCGGCGCGATGGGCCTGCCGCTCGTGGTGTCGAACTACCGGCACCGCAAGATTCTCAAGCGCTACTTCGTGACGCCCGTCAGCGTGCACACCATTCTGGCGGTGCAGGTTGGCCATCTACACCGTGTACGCGCTGATCTCGGCCGTGCTCGTGTTCGGGGTGGCGGCGCTGTTCTTCGGCTACGCGTTCACCGGGTCGTGGCCGGCGTTCGTCGGGTCGTACGTGTTGGTGCTGGCGGCTATGCTGGCGCTCGGCATGATGGTGGGCGGCCTCGCGCCGAACGAGAAAGTCGCGGGCGTGCTGGCAAGCCTCCTGTACTTCCCCATGCTGCTGCTGTCGGGGACGACGCTGCCCTACGAGATGATGCCCACGGCCGTGCAGCGCGGGGCCGACCTGCTGCCGCTCACCCAGGGCGTGAAGCTGCTGAAAGCCACGTCGCTCGGACTGCCCGTCGACCAGGCCGTCGTGCCGGTGGCGATCATGGCGGTGTGGGCCGCGGTATGCACCGTGATCGCCGTGCGTTTCTTCAAGTGGGAGTAGGCATACTCGGGATTCGTTGCGTCCGGCAAGGCATAGAATCCCATCGCCATCCCCGATTGTTTCCTACCCCACCATGCGGGCGCGGGGCGTATTCTTGGGCGTCGGCTATGTAGGCTTCTTGAGAGTGCTCGATGTTGCGGGCCACCGTCTGGGCGTCGAGCGTGCGGATCACCTTGCCGGGCACGCCCACGACCAGCGAGCACGGCGGGATCACGGAGCGCTCCTTCACCAGCGCGCCGGCCGCGACCATCGATCCCGCACCGATCACGGCGCCGTTCATCACGGTGGCGTGCATGCCCACGGTCACATCGTCCTCGATGGTGGCGCCGTGCACGATGGCATTGTGGCCCACCGACACGCGATCGCCCAGCGTGACGGGGCAGTCGTAGTCGCTGTGCAGCATGGCGTTGTCCTGCACGTTGCTGTTCTTGCCAATGCGGATGGGCGCCACTTCGCCGCGGATGACGGCGCTGAACCACACCGAGCTGCCCTCGTCCATCGCCACGTCGCCGCAGATCGCCGCATTCGGCGCGATGAACGCGGCTTTCTCCACGTCGGGGAACATCCCCCTTGAATTCAACGAGCATGCCGGTTCCTTTCCTTCGGGTACGCCGTCCAGTATCCCGAAGGAACCCCCGCCCCGCATCGCAAGTTCCATGCGATTTAGGGAGGGCGACGTAGTTTGAACCGCGCCGTCAAAGCAAGCGTAACGCGTCCGCCACGGGCGGGCGACGGCGGGGGCTCGGGCGGCTCAGGGCGCGACCGGGTGCGTTATGGTCGCAAGATGATACGACGACCCCGCGCGGAAAGAAGGCTCCCATGTACGACGATCTCAAGGGCAAGACGGTGGTGGTGACGGGCAGCTCGAAGGGGCTGGGCGCCGCCATGGCGCGGCGATTCGGCGCCGAGGGCATGAACGTGGTGGCGAACTACCGCTCCGACGAAGAGGGCGCGCGCGAAACGGTGCGGGCCATCGAGGAAGCGGGCGGAGCGGCTGCCGCGGTGCAGGCCGACGTGAGCAAGGACGAGTGCGTGGACGCCCTGTTCGACGCCGCGATGTTCTCGTTCGGCGGCGTGGACATCTGGGCGAACAACGCGGGCATCGAGGTGGCTTCGCCGTCCGATCGGAAGTCCATCGAGGAATGGCAGCGCGTCATCGACGTCAACCTGACCGGCGTGTTCGCGGGCTGCCGCCGCGCCATCGATCACTTTCTGGATCGCAAGATGCCCGGCGTCATCATCAACCTGTCGTCGGTGCACGAGATCATCCCGTGGCCGCATTTTCGCCGACTACGCGGCCAGCAAGGCGGGCGTCGGCATGCTGACGAAGACGCTGGCCCTCGAGTATGCCGACCGCGGCATCCGCGTGAACGCCATCGCGCCCGGAGCCATGAACACGCCCATCAACGCAGAGAAGTTCACCGATCCCGAAGCGCGCGCCGCAACCGAACGGCTCATCCCGATGGGGTACGTGGGCGCCCCCGAAGACGTGGCTGCCGCCGCGGCCTGGCTCGCGTCCGACCAGGCCGGCTACGTGACCGGCACCACCCTGTTCGTCGACGGCGGCATGACGCTGTACCCCGGCTTCCAGCGCGGCCAGGGCTAGGGCGACGCTTACCCGGCCTTGACGGCGCCTTTGTCGCAGCGGTTGCCCCAGGAGTCGATGATCTTCCCGTCGCGGTAGACGCAGATGATCTCGCAGTGGTTCGCGCACTTCTGGCACTCCACCTCGCGAGTGACGAACTCGAACGTGCGCAACGCGTCGAAGTCGAACGCCTCGCCGCCGCCGGGTTCCCCGGCGCGCGGGGCGGCCTCGGCGGCCAGCAGCGCCACGCCGAACGCGCCCATGAGGTGGCCGTCCTCGTCCACGACCACGTCCACGCCCAGCTCGTCGCGGAACGCCTGCACCACGCCGGCGTTCTTGCTCACGCCGCCCTGGAACACCACGGGCGCAGCGATCTGCTTGCCTTTGCCCACGTTGTTCAGGTAGTTCGTGGCCACCGCGCGGCACAGGCCGGCGATGATGTCCTCGCGCGCGTAGCCCACCTGGATCTTGTGCACGAGGTCGCTCTCGGCGAACACGGTGCAGCGCGCCGCGATGTTCGCGGGCTTCTTCGAGGTCAGCGCGATGTCGCCGAACTCCTCCACCTCCACGCCCAGCCGATGCGCCTGGCTCGACAGAAACGCGCCTGTGCCCGCCGCGCACAGCGTGTTCATGGCGTAGTCCACGGCGATGCCGTTCTCCACGCAGATGATCTTGGAGTCCTGTCCGCCGATCTCCAGGATGGTGCGCACGTCGGGATGCAAAAACGTCGTGCCCACCGCGTGCGCCGTGATCTCGTTCTTTACCACGGTGGCGCCGCACATGGCGCCCACCAGCCGCCGCGCGCTGCCGGTGGTGCCCACAGCGCGCACGCGCACCGCGTCGCGATCCACCTGCGAGCCCAGGTCGGCCACCACGCGGCGCGCGGCATCGGCCGGGTTGCCCTCGGTCCACAGGTACGTGCGCGCGATGATGCGCCGGTCGGCGTCGATGATCACGCCCTTCGTGGAAATCGACCCGATGTCGATGCCCAGGTAGCAGTCCGTTCGCCCTGACGGGACGGGGTGCCCCTCGCTGACGTTGCTGGTCGTGTGAGTTTCCCCTTGCTTCGGTCATCGGGGCCGTCTTCTCCTTCTTCATGGCGATCATGTCGTAGAACGCTTCGAGGCGCGTGTCCAAACCGGTGTCGCTGGTTTGCGAGTCGTAGCTGAGGTACAGCACGGGCACGCCGGTGTCGCGGCTGATGCGCTGCAGCACGGGCATGCAGTCGACCTCGGGCGTGCAGCCCGACGACTTGAGGTGCACGATGCCGTCGAACCCTTCCTGCGCGTACTTGCGCGCGGCCGCGATGGTCATGCTGGACGTGGGGCCCATGTCGTACTGCACGTACTCCGAGATGCCGGCGCGCAGGTTCTTCTCGTTGTAGCGCAGGTTGCGGTTCGTCATGTTCAGCGCTCGGTGCAGTTCCACGCCCATGTCCAGGAACTTGCGCTCCAGATCAAGGTTGCTGGCTGGGTCGGCTGCGGTGAAGTACTCGCCCACGATGCCCACGCGCAAGGGGCGGGCGGGGCGATGCTGCGGCAGCGCGCGCAACGCATCGAGGCCCTTCCGCTGCGCTTCGGCGATCTCGCGCTCGTTCGTGGCCGCGCGCATGTCGGCGAAGTACGCCTCCCGCGCGCGCTCGAACGACCCGGGCTCGGCTTCGAACCCGGCGTTCGCCAGGTAGAAATCGTTCACTTCGTCCAGGTGCTCGATCATTTTGAACACGGCCAGCATGTTACGCACGCCATGCGGCACCGACAGGTCTGGGTTCACCTTCTTCTTGCATACCGAGATGTACTCGGTCAGGGGCTTGCCGGTGAGCATAGCGAAGTTCAGCATGTCGAACTCGTAGCCCAGATCGCGCAGGATGGATTGCTGCAGCTCGCCGTAATACCCCAGGCGGCAGGGCCCGGCGAACTGC
>ENA-OQAB01000464-OQAB01000464.1-human-gut-metagenome-genome-assembly--contig:-NODE-464-length-22330-cov-5.182903_pt1 | contig 22330 bp, 17 predicted proteins | sample MGYA00242490_ERZ504517 | MGnify/ENA primary metagenome ERZ504517 (study PRJEB26092, sample SAMD00036298) | human gut metagenome | host: Homo sapiens | study: EMG produced TPA metagenomics assembly of...
GCTGGACTACCCGGAAGAGTACCGAAGATTGAGTGCGCATACAGAGAGCTGGAGGAAGAGACTGGATTTAAACAGAGCATCTGGAATATCTCTTAAGCATTAACACAACCATTGCTTTCTGCGATGAGGCAATCGATGTGTTTGTGGCCAGGAACCTGATTCCAGTCTAAGCAGCACCTAGATCCAGATGAAAATATTCAGGTGGAGGAATGGGAACTGGAGGATCTGCTGAAGCTGATTTATTCCGGGACTATTACAGACGGTAAGACTGCGGCTTCCATTCTTGCTTACGCGGTCAAATATGGATGTCAGAAATAGAAAAATAGCGCGTCTGGAATGAAAGACAGCGGCATAAGATGAAAAAAAGGAAAGCGGAACAGGATGATGAAATCAGTTCTTGGAGCGTTCCGAAGGAAACCTCTTATGCCGCTGCTTTTCTGTCTGTTTTTATCTGCCATGGCGGCCAGTCTGTGGTTTAACCGTCTGCCGGAAAACATACAGGAAACGCTGGGAATATTAGGGCGCGTATGGACGAGCCGGCCCCAATGCAGGCTCAGAGCAGAGGAGGGAGCCTTCTATTCTGTATTTGTGAGGAGGGCTGGTCTGGCGGCTGTGGTTTGGCTGGCAGGAATGACGCCCTGCAGCCTGGCAGTCCTATGTCTGGCGTCATCGGCTGTCGGATTTTCTATGGCTGCAGTGCTTTCTGCGCTCACTGCTGAGACAGGCTTTCTTGCTCTTCCACTGTTTCTCCTGGCATTGTTTCCCCAATGTTTTTTTTATGCGCCTGCAGCAGCCGTTTTGGTTCGATGGGGCCTGAAAGAAGAAAAAAAGGTCCGGGCGGCGGCATTCCTGATTCTTTTGGCAGTTCTGGCGGCAGGATCCGCCGCAGAGGTATGGCTGAATCCCAGATGGATATCATGGATAGGAGCAATCTTTTTTTACTAAAAAAAACGGAAAAAAATTCAATATCTTGCGTTGATAAGGACGATAAAACCATATCTTGTGTATTTTTTGTCAATCCTATGAAAGGCTGCGGAAAAGTGGGAAAAATGTGTTTGATTTATGGGGAAAATATAGATATAATGGTAGTTACAAGCGGATTTTGCCTTGTTTTTACAGCAATACAGAACGATTAGGGGACGAAGTATGTTTGATGAGATAGAGAGATTTGCGGTATATCTCCAGGACGTAAAACGGATGTCGCAGAATACGATTCTCTCGTACAGACGCGATTTACTGCAGTTTGCATCTTATATGGAAGATAGGGGAGTGAGAGAGGCTGGGAAGGTGACGAAGACCAGTCTGGATTCCTATATCCTTTTTCTGGAAAAAGAGAGAAAGGCCCCTGCCACTATTTCGCGTATGCTGGCCTCAATCAAGGCATTTTTTCACTATGAATTTTCGGAAGGACGGATCAGGAGAAATCCGGCAGATTTAGTGAGGGCGCCTAAAATTGAAAAAAAGGCTCCGGCGATTTTAACGGTAGAAGAGGTGACCCGCCTGTTGGCTCAGCCGTCCGGCAGGACTCCGAAGGAGATTCGTGATAAAGCGATGCTGGAGCTTCTCTATGCCACAGGAATCCGTGTGTCAGAGCTGATGAATCTAAGCCTGTCCCATGTGAATATGACCATTGGATTTATCACCTGCAGCGACAGCGGCCGGGAGAGAACCATTCCCTTTGGCCGTGTGGCGAAGAAGGCTCTTGACGATTATATGAAGCACTCCAGACCGGAGCTTTTAAAACAGAAGGAGTCGGAGTGGCTGTTCGTCAACTGCAGCGGAGACCGCATGAGCAGACAGGGATTCTGGAAAATTTTAAAATACTACGGGGAGAAGGCAGGAATTCAGGCAGACATTACGCCCCACACACTCCGCCATTCCTTTGCGGCTCATCTTATCAGCAGCGGAGCTGATATCAAGGCAGTGCAGCAGATTTTAGGACACTCCGATATGGCGACTACGCAGATGTACGTTTCCTATGCTGGAAGCGGAAAAACGGGAAGCGGCAAATAGACAGATATATAATATGAAAAAAGAAGACGGATTTGATTCTTACAGAGAGTCAGATCCGTCTTTTTTAATGAAAAGCTGCTCTATTTCTGCACAGGGAGCGTCACCACAAAGGAGGATCCGCTGCCAGGCGTACTTTCAACTGTGACAGAGCCCTGATTCAGCTGGAGGATCCGTTTCACCATAGGCAATCCCAGGCCGTTTCCGGGAGAGGAGTCCTTATCTTTCCGGAAAAATTTATCGAAAATATGGGACAGAGTAGCCTCGTCCATGCCGATGCCTGTATCTGCAACTGTAATCAGGAGACTGTGCTTTGTTTTCTTTAGAAAAACAGAGATTGTGCCTTCTGCCGGAGTGTACTGGATAGCATTATGAAGAAGATTCAGCCAGACCTGCATCATCATGTCGCAGTTGCCGTAATAGAGGGCTGATTCCAGGTCGATGTCCAGTTCCATCTTTTTTTCGCTCCACAGGGGCTCTAAGAGGAGCACAGCCTGGCGGATCTGCTCGTCCAGCGAGTAGGTGGTTTTGTTGGTGACAATCTCCTGCTTTTCCAGTCTGGACATAGAAAGAATATTTTCGGACAGGCTGGACAGCTGGCGGACGCTGTCAATGATAATGTGTGTATATTCATCCCGCTCCTGATCGGACAGGCTGTGATCCTGCAGCAGAGTTGTATACCCTTCAATGGCAGCCAGAGGAGTGCGGAATTCATGGCTGATATTGGCGGCAAAATCATTCCGAAGAGCCTCGATGCTTCCAAGCTCCTGTACCATTTTATTAAAATGGCCGGCTAATTCATCCAGTTCCGGAGAGGAATAATCAGTTTTTACCCGGACGGAAAAATCGCCTTTTGAAACCTGGTTGATAGCGTCTATAAAAGACATAATCGGAGACAGCAGAAAATGGTTAATCATCAGAGTCAGAAAAATTCCTGCAAGCAGGCTTTCAATCAGCGTATTCATCAGCGGAAAATAGGGATTCGGACCGTATTTCCAGTCGGAAAAGTGAAAAAGAAGCCATCCGGCCAATGTAGGGGTAACTGTAGTGCAGGCCAGGATAATCAAAATAATATAAAATTTAATGGGAGATATATGACGTTTCATGACTCCTGCTTCACCACCTTGTATCCCAGTCCCCGCACGGTCTGAATCTGAAAATCCGTGCAGTCCTTAAAACGCTCCCTCAGCCGGTTAATATGGACGTCCACAGTCCGTTCCTCGGAGGAAGAGTCCATCCCCCAGATTTCATCCATCAGCTGTCTTCTGGTGAAGATTTTATTGGGATAGGCCATCAGCTTATAGAGCAGATAGAATTCCTTCTGGGGAAGCAGGGAGACTTCTCTGCCGCAGCGGACTGTCAGGGCGTCATAGTCCAGAACCGTATTGCCGCAGACAATTTTCCGTTCAGTGGAAATGCGGGCTCTCTTTAAAAGCGCGCCTACACGGAGTACCATTTCATTGACATCAATGGGTTTTACCATATAGTCGTCAGTTCCTGCCCAGAAACCTCTCTGCTTGTCCTCAAACTGAGCCTTGGCAGTGATAATCAGAATCGGCATCGTATATCCGTGTTCTCTTAAGGTTTCAATCAGCTCATATCCATCCATTCCAGGCATCATAATATCAGAAATAACCAGATCGATATATTCTGTATCCAGGATTCCGAGAGCGGACATGCCGTTTTCTGCCGGTATGGCACAGTATCCGCTGTGGGACAGAACGGTACAGAACAGATTTCTCAGTTTCCTGTCATCTTCAACTACAAGAATATTGAACATCAGTTTCACCTCTCTTTGCCGCCTTGCAGGGCAGCTATTTTCCTTCTGATGAGAACAGTATAGCACAGGAATGTTAACTTTCCATAAACAGAGACACAAAAGTTTCAAGATTAGTTTATATTCAGTTTAAAGAGGGTTTAAATTCAATTTAAGGAGAAATGGTATACTGCTTTTCAGAATATATGAGAGGAGAAGCGTTATGGATAAAAAGAACCTGAATCGGGAATGGCTGCTTCGGACGTCAGATCGCCTGATGAAGAAGGAAAAAAATAGTGATTCCGGCAGCGCTGATTTTTATAGCGGCGGCTGCCTTCGCATCAGGAAGAGGAGGGAAGAGACCGGAAGGAAGGCCGGCAGACATGGATCGTCAGATGAACGTGACGGCTGTATCAGCGGAGCCTCCGGGCACAGGAAGCATTGAACTGGAGACAGCTGTAACAGGAACCGTAGAGCCGTCAGATGTGGTTTACCTTTATGCAAGAGCGGCGGGAGACGTAACCTCTGTTCTGGTTAAGGCCGGCGATACCGTGGAGGCGGGGCAGCTGTTAGCTGTGATCGATACAAAGCAGGTGGAAGCCGCTGAAAATGCCATGGAATCCGCCAGACTTTCCTACGAGTCTGCTCAGAGCACGCTGAGCCGCCAGGAGCTTTTGTATGCAGGAGGCGATATTTCAGATCAGGAATATGAACAATATCAGAATCAGGCCGAGTCTGCGCGCCTTTCCTATGAGTCTGCCAAAATGTCCTACGAAAACCAGATGGAGTACAGCAATATTACGGCGCCTGTTTCAGGGGTAATAGAAAGCTGCAGTATCGAAGCATTTGACCATGTGTCGGCCAATGAAGAGCTGTGTGTGATTTCAGGAGAAGGAGCCCAGACACTGAAATTCAAGGTGACAGAGAGAGTGGCCAGGCATCTGTCTGCCGGCGGCGAATTGAGAGTGGAGAGGGATGGAGAAACCTACAGCGGCTCGATTACAGAGGTGAGCGGTATGGCAGACGCCTCCACAGGCCTGTTTGAAGTGAAGGGAAGCATAAATGGAGCGGACTCTGTGGCGTTGGGAAGTGTGGTGAAGATTTATCTTGTTTCTGACAGAGCGGAGAATGTGATGACAGTTCCGGTGGATGCTGTTTATTTTGACGGCGGAGTGGGAAACGTCTATCTTTACCAGGATGGAAAAGTTCACAAACAGGAAGTGGAGGTGGGAATTTTTGATTCAAATCTGGCTGAAATTCAGTCGGGGCTGACGGAGTCAGATCTGGTAATCAGCACCTGGAGCTCAGAGCTCTATGAGGGAAGCACAGTAAAGCTTAAAAATGAGAAAACAGGCGAACAGCCAGACAGGCAGCAAAAAGAAAATGCAGGGGAGCCGCTGGATCCGATGCCGGAACCATAGCAGAGGAGGAAGATCATGGGAATTACGAAATTTGTTCTGAAACGTCCGGTGACTGTTATTATGACGCTTCTGTGTCTGCTGGTATTTGGCATCTCATCGGTATTTCACGCTTCGTTAGAGCAGATGCCGGAGATGGAAACGCCGATGATGACGATTATGGCGCGCTACGAGGGAGCCGGACCGGAGGATATCAGCGAGCTGGTAACAGAACCCATAGAGGATGCCGTCAGCACCCTGGAGGGTGTAAAAAGCATCAGTTCCTCCTCCAGCGACGGTTCTGCCAGGATTATGCTGGAGTATGATTATGGAACTGACATGGATGAGGCGTATAATGAGCTGACTAAAAAAATGAGCAGCCTGGAACGCCAGCTTCCGAAGGACATGGACACGCCGACAGTCATGGAAATGGGCCAGAATGCAGGGACGTCCATGATGCTGTCCATCAGCCATAAAACGGAGACGGATCTGTACAGCTATGCGGAACAGAAGATTGTGCCTGAGCTTGAAAAAATTGCTTCTGTAGCTTCTGTGGAGGCCATGGGAGGAACCTCAGAATATATCCAGGTGGAGCTGAACCGAGAAAAGATGGATCAGTATAAAGTGACCATGTCCCAGATTTCTTCGGCAATTCAGAATGCCAACGTCTCCCTTCCTTCCGGCGATACGGTTTCCGGGAATCTGGAGCTGTCTGTCACCACCTCCCTGGAAACGTCGGATATAGAGGAGTTAAAGAATGTTCCTGTCACTGCGTCCACCGGGGAGATTGTCCGCTTGCAGGATGTGGCGGATGTTCACACGAAAGAGGAGAAAAGAGGAGGCATTTCCCGGTATGACGGGGCGGAGACGATTTCTATCTCTGTTATGAAAAATCAGAGCAATACAGATATTGAGGTTTCCAGGGCTGTCAGGGAGACGATACAAGAACTCCAGGACGCTGATCCGGATCTGACAGCAGAGGTGGTAAATGATACGGCAGACACGATTTTGGAGTCGCTGAAGGATGTGGCAGAGACCATGGTACTGTCGGTTATTATCTCCATGATCATCATTTTCCTGTTTTTTGGAGATTTAAAAGCTTCTCTGATTGTAGGAAGCTCCATCCCCACGTCGATTCTGCTGTCTCTGATTGCCATAACCGCGGCAGGCTCTTCGCTGAATGTCATTACCATGAGCGCCCTGGTTCTGGGAGTGGGAATGATGGTGGATAACTCCATCGTAGTTCTGGAAAGCTGTTTCCGGGCAGCAGAGTTAAACAGGGATAAGGGGATTTTTGGATACGCCAAGGCGGCCCTGCTGGGAAGCAATCAGGTGCTGGCCTCCATTATCGGAGGTACTGCCACTACCTGCGTAGTATTTCTCCCCCTGGCGGCAGTTCAGGGCATGTCGGGGCAGATGTTTGGTCCTCTGGGGTATACGGTTGTGTTCTGTATGGTGGCTTCTCTGCTGTCGGCAATTACAGTAGTTCCTCTCTGCTACGTTATGTATAAGCCCCAGGAGAAGTCAAGCTCCTTTATGTCAGGGCCAGTGGAACGCCTTCAGAACTTCTACAGAAAAGTCATGAAAAAGCTGCTTCGCCATAAGGGGAGGGTAATGGCTGTCTCAGCCGCTATGCTGGCAGCGACCTTCTATCTGGCATCCGGAATGAGAAGCGAGCTGATCACCTCAGACGATACAGGGCAGATCAAGATAGAGATAGAGACGCGTCCGGGACTGCTTGAGGAGAAGACAGAAGACGCTCTGGCCCGGATTGAGGAGATAGTATCTTCTAATGAAAATGTAGATTCTTATATGCTCCGGTACCAGAACCAGAGCGGTTCAGTTACAGCTTATCTGAAGGACGACAGGGCAGAGGATACGGCACAGCTGGCAGAACAGTGGCAGCAGGAGCTGTCAGACATTGAAAATGTCAGCGCAGAGGTTACAGCCGGCAGCTCCATGAGCTTTATGCAGAGAACGCGGGGATATGAGACGATTCTGACAGGAACGGATTACGGAGAGCTGAAGGAACTGAGCGATAAGATTGTGTCAGAGCTCATCAGCCGTGATGACGTGATCAACATTCATTCTTCTTTTGAAAATAATGCTCCCATTGTATCCATTGACGTGGATCCTCTTATGGCCAGCAGAAAGGGGCTGACGGCTTCTTCCATCGGCTCTGCCGTGAATCAGACGCTCAGCGGAATGACAGCGGCGGCGCTGACCGTGGACGGAGAGGATCTTGACGTAAAGGTGGAGTTTCCGGAAGGAGAGTATGCGTCCATTGATCAGATGAAAAATATAATCCTGACGGCAGGAGACGGAACGGCCACAGCCCTGACCGATGTAGCAGATATTGTGTATAAGGACAGTCCGTCGTCCATCAGCAGGGAGGATCAATCCTTCAAAGTAACTATTACCGGAGAATACACAGGTGCGGATACCTCAGCCCAGATCGAAAGCGAGGTGATTGCCCCTAATCTGACTGGAACCATCAAAAAGGGAACGAGCAGTATGGACCGTATGATGAACGAAGAGTTTTCCTCCCTGTACCAGGCCATTGCCGTGGCGGTATTTCTGATTTTTGTCGTTATGGCAGCCCAGTTTGAGTCGGTGAAGTTTTCTGTTATGGTTATGACAACCATTCCCTTCAGTCTGATCGGCTCATTTGGATTTCTGAAGCTGACAGGGGTATCCATGAGCATGACGTCCATTCTCGGATTCCTGATTCTGGTGGGAACAGTTGTCAACAATGGAATTCTCTATGTAGACACAGTGAATCAGTACCGGATGGAAATGGACCTGGAAACTGCTATGATAGAAGCAGGTGCTGTCCGTCTGAGACCGATGCTGATGACCAGCCTTACGACCATTCTTGGCATGCTTCCAATGGCTGCCGCCATGGGAAGCAGCGGTTCCACAACCCAGGGCCTGGCGATTGTAGATATTGGCGGCCTGACAGCAGGCCTGTTTGTGGCTCTTTTCATGCTGCCGGTGTACTACGGGCTGATGAACCGGAAGCCAAGAAAGATAAATGAGGACTGGGATATAGATTAAAAGCAGAAGAGGTGAAAGGACAATGAAAAAATGGTGGGTACAAAAAAAAGCTCTGGCAGCAGGCATGACAGCGGTCTTCCAGCTCTGCTTTCCGCTTCAGGCCTGGGCGGCCAGTCCTCCGTTTGCCTATACGGAGGAAGAGTGGGCTGCAATCCGTGACAATAAGCTGGAGTTTGAAGAAATTGACAAGCGGATCCATGAATACAATACCACGGTAAGGCAGAATGAAATCAGCTATAAGGATTATCAGGGAAAAGACAGCAGTGAAATTGCGCAGGAATACTATGACGCGGCGGAGGAGATTTACGACAGCCAGCCGGATCTGGATCCAGATTCTTCTTCCTATGCGTCGGCTCTGGCTTCCTATATCAATAATGAGCAGAGAGCGGAAAGCCTGAAGGAATCAGGAGACGCCAGCGTGGAGGATGAGGATACTGTGAAATGGAGCTATATCCAGGCGGAAAAAAAGCTGGTCAGACAGGCACAGTCTCTGATGATTTCCTACTGGAGCAGTGTGGAGAAGCTGTCATCCTTAGAACAGGAGCTTCTGGAAGCGGAAAACAGCGAGGAATCAGTAAAGAGAAAGCTTGCCGCAGGCATGGCTGTCCAGTCTGAGGTATTGACGGCAGAGCAGACGGTGCTGAATCTGAAATCAGAAATCACTTCTGAACAGAGCAGCCTGAAGGAGACAAAAACCAGCCTCATCCTTATGCTGGGATGGAATGAGGGAGATTCAGTAGAAATAGGAAGCCTTCCGGAGCCGGATCCTGCTGCCATAGCGGGCATCAGCCTGGAGACCGATATCGAACAGGCACTGGAGAATAATTACGACTTGAAAATTTTGGGCAGGCAGCTGCAGAACGCACATTCCAGCACAACAGAAGCATCGGTCAGGGAAACGCTGACAAGCGGGCGTCAGGCCGTCCGGGCGAATGTGACAATGGCTTATCAGAATCTTCTTCTCGCAGAAAATCAGTATGAACAGGCTGTCAAGGCGAAGTATCTGAAAGAGCAGTCCCTGGAAACAGCGAGGAAAAAACAGGAGGCCGGGCTTCTGAGCGCCAACAGCCTGGCGTCAGCCGTAAGCGCCTGCGAGACGGCGGAATCGTCGAAACAGACAGCCTCTTTCCAGCTTCTTTCTGCCAAACTGGAATACGACTGGGCAGTGGCAGGACTGGCAGCAGTATCCTGATGTTTTTGAAAAAGCGAGGAGGAATGTTTCATTGAAGAAAAAGCAAAAAATACGAAACAAATGGCTGACAGGCAGTCTGCTTTTCCGACACTGTCTGCCTCCTTTCCCGCCCAGGCGGCCAGGTCTCCGGAGGTGACAGAGACAGAGCTGCTGCGCTCCGGGGAGGGGGACGAGGCAGAGCTGGAGGGACCGGGACTGGGGGAAAATGGAGAAGAAAAGGAAACAGAAGACGGGGAGACGGATTCCTTTACAGAGGAGGAACTGACAGACTCCCTGATAGAGTACGGGGAGCTGGAGGAACTGCTGAAACGCGGAAATGCTTCCCTGAAATCGGCAGTCAGCCAGTATGACACCAATCTGGAAATTTATCAGGAGGCATTAGAGGTCCTCTCATCCGCAAAGCAGGAGATGAAGGAATACGCAGAGGAACTGGAGAATGAAAATGGAAGCCCGGAACTGATTGCCCAGTACCAGATGAATGAAAGCCAGCTGGGGGCCTCTGTGGCGCAGATGAACCGCACCGTCAGGAAACTGACAGGGGTGAGCGGGACGAAATTCCTGAAATCTTCCGTCAATGCCATGGTAAAGACAGCCCAGACTGTGATGTGCAGCTATAACCAGATGAGGGATCAGAGGCAATTGGCAGAAAAACAGGAGGAAAGCGCCAGAGCTTCCTATGAAAAGGCACAGACGATGGCAGAAGCAGGAATGCTTACAGAGCAGGAGCTCCTGGAAGCAGAGCAGAGTCTTCTGACAGCCCGGATTTCCCTTCAGTCAGCAGAAAAAAGCGAAGCATCCATGAAGGCGCAGCTGTCTCTCTTAATAGGGAGGAATCCAGACGATACAGAGATTGGAGAGATTCCGCCGGCCAATGCGGATTTTATTGACACAGTTGTTCTGGAGGAGGACCAAAAAAGCTGGCAGTGACCAGTGATTCAGAGATTCAGGTCCTCAGAAGAGGCTCTTCGTCAGGCGGCAGCGCTGAAGCAGAGCTGAAATCCCGCCAAATATCAGAGGCGAAAAGCCGGAAGAACCTGGAAATGGATACGCTTTACAATGAGATGACTGCGAAACTACAGGCTTTTCAGGCAGCAGAAAGCAGTTATGAAGCGGCAGAGAAAAATTACGGCGCTCTTCAGGTTAAATATCAGTCTGGCCTTCTCTCAAGGCAGGAGTATCTCAAAGGGGAAGTTTCCTATCTCCAGCAGAAAAATTCCTTCAAGCAGGCTGAACAGGAGTTGAGCCAGGCGATTGCGGCTTATCAATGGGAAATAAAAGGCGTCTGAGAGAAGGCGCGCGGCAAAACTGCAAAACAAAAACCACACTGCAAAAAACTCCTGCAGTGTGGTTTTTGAATATTCATAGAAAATCAAATCTAATTTTCATTTCCGGCAAAGGCGACAAAGGTTTCCTGAAGCTCCTTCAGCCCCTTTTTGACGCTTTTGCTCTCGTCAGCTTTCGAGGTATCTAACACAAAGGTTTCACTTCCGCAGAATCCGAGAATGGCGTAATCCTCCAGAGAAGAGTAGCTGTCGTCCTCGTAAACGGAGATGGAAAACAGAAAGCCGGATCCGTCGCTCTCATAATCCTCCTGATCGTACACTTCCAGGCCCTGTTCTGTGGGGAGTACGACACATTTCCCAGTCCAGCGCTCTGGAACCACAAAAGAAAAATCATCAGTGACAATTTTAGAACCGGTCATAGGAATCGCTTCATTGGAAGCTGCCTCCACAACATCGGAAGAGAGCGTCTGCAAAGCAGTCTGCGGTTCAGCTCCAAAGGCTGTAACTGTATAAGAAAAAGTCAGCGCAAGAGCGCAGGCAAATGTTTTCAAACCCATAGTAAGAACCTCCTATCTGTTTTTATTCTATCACAGGAAGGAATATTTGTCATTAAAAAATTTGTAATCAAATATTCACAAAATATTCATAAACAGAAGGACAGCTGCTTACGCCATTTCCCTGGAAACGGCGGCCTCCTCCGCACATTCGCGTTCCAGATTTTTCTGGGCGGTAGCCAGCATCAGCTTGATTCGGTTCAGCTGATTGACTTCGCTGGCTCCTGGATCATAGTCCACGGCAATGATATTTGCCTCTGGATGGGAAGCTCTCAGCTCCTTGATCACGCCCTTGCCTACAATATGGTTCGGCAGGCAGCCGAATGGCTGAGTGCAGATAATGTTGTTTGTGCCGCTGTGAATCAGCTCCAGCATCTCGCCGGTTAAGAACCAGCCCTCTCCGGTCTGATTGCCCAGGGACACATAGGATTTGGCCATGGCGGCCAGATCGTGGATGCGGGCAGGAGGCGTAAAGTGGACGCTCTTTTCCAGCTCTTTTCTGGCTGTGCGCCGGAAGTATTCCAGAAGCTGGATGGCCGCGTTGCAGAGCCAGGCGGTCGATTTCTTTCCTCCCAGATTTTCAGCCTTAAAATTCGAGTTGTAGAAACAGTAGAGGAGGAAGTCTAAGAGATCCGGCATAACTGCCTCAGCTCCCTCGCTTTCCAGCAGATCTACCACATGATTGTTGGCCAGGGGCGAGAATTTTACCAGAATTTCTCCTACGATTCCCACCTTCGGCTTCACCACATTTTTTCTGGGAAGAGCGTCAAATTCAGAGATAATGGCTCTGAGATTGTTTCCGAACTCCTTCATGGACGGCTTTTTCCGGCTCAGGGACTGGATGCACGTCTCCTTCCACTTCTGGTGAAGAGCGTTGGCGCTTCCAGGTTTGGCCTCGTAGGGACGGGTGGCGTAGAGCACCCGCATAAAGATATCGCCGTACACAACTGCCTGTAAAGCTTTGATCACCATGGGAAGAGTGAAGGAAAAGCCTGGATTGGTCTCCATGCCGTTGGCATTCAGGGAGATAACGGGAATCTGCGGCATTCCGGCCTTCTCCAGAGCGCGTCTGATAAAACCGATGTAGTTGGAAGCGCGGCAGCCCCCTCCTGTCTGGGACATAATAACAGCCGTGCGGTTTAAATCGTACTTTCCTGAAAGCAGGGCGTCCATAATCTGTCCTACCACAATCAGGGACGGATAGCAGGCGTCGTTATTGACGTACTTTAATCCAGTGTCCACAGCGGTTCTGTCTGAATTCTGCAGTACCTCCAGCCGGTAGCCGCAGCTTCGAATGGCCGCCTCCACCAGATCAAAGTGGATGGGGGACATCTGCGGACATAAGATGGTGTAGTCCTTTTTCATCTCTTTTGTAAAGAGAACGCGGTTATAAGCGCTTGATACCGCAGGCTTGTCATAGTGCTTCATTTCACGGACGCGGATGGCTGAAATCAGGGAACGGATTCTGATTCTGGCCGCTCCCAGGTTATTGACCTCGTCGATCTTTAAGCAGGTGTAAATTTTGCCGGAACGGGTGAGAATATCGTTTACCTGATCCGTAGTCACGGCGTCCAGCCCGCAGCCAAAGGAATTCAGCTGAATTAAATCCAGGTTTTTCTGCGTCTTTACGAAATTGGCGGCGGCGTAGAGGCGGGAGTGGTACATCCACTGGTCTGTGACAATCAGCGGCCGCTCCACATGGCCCAGATGGGACACGGAATCCTCTGTCAGAACGGCAAAGCCGTAGGAAGCGATCAGCTCCGGAATGCCGTGGTTGATCTCCGGATCCACATGGTAGGGACGTCCGGCCAGAACGATGCCGTGGCGGTTGTTTTCCTTTAACCACTGCAGAGTCTCCTCGCCCTTTCTCTTCATATCCTCTCTGGAAGCAATCAGCTCCGCCCAGGCCTTATCGGCGGCGTCCAGAATTTCCTGCTCCGGAATCTGGAACTGTTCCGTAAATTCCTTCACAAGAGCTTCGGAGAGAACCTCCTTGTTTGTGAAAGCCATAAACGGATTGCGGAACAGAATTTTATCGCCGTGAAGCTCCTCCACATTGTTCTTGATGTTTTCCGCATAGGAGGTAACCATAGGGCAGTTGTAATGGTTTCCTGCCTCAGGCGTCTCATTTCGCTCATAAGGAATGCAAGGATAGAATATGTACGTTACGCCCTGTTTAATCAGCCACTCTACATGGCCATGGGCCAGCTTGGCCGGATAGCACTCCGATTCGCTGGGAATGGATTCAATGCCCAGCTCGTAGAGCTTTCTGGTAGACTGGGGGGAGAGAATCGTCCGAAATCCCAGCTCTTTAAAAAATACAGCCCAGAACGGATAATTTTCATACAGGTTTAACACCCTGGGAATTCCTACGGTTCCCCGCTCCGCCACATCGGCGGTCAGAGGCTCGTAGTCAAACATCCGGTGGTATTTGTAATCGAACAGGTTTGGAATGTCGGCCTTCTTTTTGGCGTGTCCAAGACCGCGTTCGCAGCGGTTTCCCGTGACGAACTGACGCCCTCCGTCAAACCGGTTAATGGTCAGGACGCAGTGGTTGGTGCAGCCCTGGCATCTTGTCATGCTGGTTTTATAGGACAGATTTAAAATCTTCTCCATGGGGAGCATGGTGGTTTCCTTTGAAGCGTCGTACCGCTCCCTGGCGATGAGGGCGGCTCCGAAGGCGCCCATAATGCCGGCGATATCCGGGCGTACTGCCTCGCAGCCGGAAATTTTCTCAAAGCTTCTGAGGACTGCGTCGTTGTAGAAGGTTCCGCCCTGAACGACCACATGCTCTCCCAGATCAGAGGCGTTTGTGATTTTAATTACCTTAAATAAAGCGTTTTTGATGACAGAGTAAGCCAGGCCTGCGGAGATATCAGCCACAGACGCGCCCTCCTTCTGGGCCTGCTTCACATTGGAGTTCATAAATACTGTGCAGCGCGTTCCCAGATCGGTGGGAGTCTTTGCAAACAGAGCTTCCCTGGCGAAGTCAATGACGCTGTAGTTCAGAGACTTGGCAAAGGTCTCGATAAAGGAACCGCAGCCGGAGGAGCACGCCTCGTTCAGCTGCACGCTGTCCACCGTGCCGTCCTTAATGCGGATACACTTCATATCCTGGCCTCCGATGTCCAGGATGCAGTCCACATCCGGCTCAAAGAAGGCTGCGGCATAGTAGTGGGAGATAGTCTCCACCTCCCCCTCGTCCAGCATGAAAGCGGCCTTTAACAGGGCTTCTCCATAGCCGGTGGAGCAGGAGTAGACAATGTGGGCTTCCTCAGGAAGCTCGCTTTGAATCTCTGACATGGCCCGGATGGCGGTAGCCAGAGGACTTCCGTTGTTATTGCTGTAAAAATGGTAGAGCAGCGTTCCGTTCTCGCCTACCAGAGCCACCTTGGTGGTAGTGGAACCGGCGTCAATTCCCAGAAAGCAGTTACCCTTATAATCTTTAAGGCTGCCCTTTTTGACGCAGTGGCTGGCGTGGCGGGCCTGGAACTTCTCATAGGCCTCCTGGTTTTCAAACAGCGGCTCCATGCGCTTTACCTCAGCGTCCATCTGGATTCCCTCAGACAGACGGCGGATGAGAGCCTGGGCGTCCATTTTTACTTCTTGGCGGGAGTTCATGGCCGCGCCTACAGCTGCGAACAGATGGGAGTGATCCGGAGCAATAATCTGATCCGGCCCCAGATTCAGAGTTCTGATAAAGGCGGCCCGAAGCTCGGAGAGGAAGTGAAGAGGACCTCCCAGAAAAGCCACGTTTCCGCGGATCGGCTTTCCACAGGCCAGGCCGCTGATCGTCTGGTTGACAACTGCCTGAAAAATGGAGGCGGCCAGATCTTCTCTGGTAGCGCCCTCATTGATCAGAGGCTGGATGTCTGATTTGGCAAATACGCCGCAGCGGGCGGCAATCGGGTAGATCGCCTTGTAATTTTTGGCATACTCGTTCAGACCAGAGGCGTCCGTCTGCAGCAGAGACGCCATCTGATCGATAAAGGAACCGGTTCCCCCTGCGCAGATGCCGTTCATGCGCTGATCGATTCCCCCTGTGAAATAGATAATTTTGGCATCCTCTCCGCCCAGCTCAATGGCCACGTCCGTCTGCGGCGCATAGTCCTGAAGCGAGGATGCGACTGCTACGACCTCCTGAACAAACGGAACCTCCAGGCGGGAGGAAAGCGTAAGTCCGCCGGAGCCGGTGATCACAGGATAAAGCTCCATTTCCCCCAGAGCCTCGACGGCCCGCTTAAGAAGCAGGGCCAGCGTCTCCTGGATATTGGCAAAGTGGCGCTCGTAGTCAGCGAACAGAATACTGCCGCTGTCGTCAATGATTGCAACTTTTACGGTTGTGGAACCGATGTCGATTCCCAGTCTCTTACAGGATTTCATATATCAAACCGGGGTAAGTCCCCGTCCCTCCTTTGTAGTACAGGTTTATTCGGCCATAGTTTAACATAGAATAGGAAAGAATACAATTGATCAGGTGCGTTAAAATCCTGTAAAAAAACGTCGAAAATCATTAAAAATGCACGAAGAAATAAGATGGCTACAATTCATTTGACAAAGACATCGGCTAAATTTATAATAATGAATTAACGAGCAATGAATCATAAAGAGAGAGCAGGAAACGAGATGAAATTTTTAAGAAAACTGGAAAGGAACTTTGGAAAATACGCAGTTCCAAATCTGATGTACTACATTATTTTGATGTACGGAGCGGGAATTGTCATTGATCTGGTGATGCCCGGACTGTATTATCAGTACCTCTGCCTGGACGCAGCCGCTGTTTTGAGAGGCCAGGTGTGGAGACTTGTCACATTTTTAATCTGTCCGCCGTCTTCAGGCATTTTCTTTAACCTGATCGCCATGTTTTTGTACTATTCGCTGGGAACGACGCTGGAACGGGTATGGGGAACCTTCCGCTTTAACCTGTATTTTTTCTCAGGCATTCTGTTCCACATTATCGCAGCTTTCGTGATCTACTTTTTAATGGGGGTATCGGTGCCGCTGACACCGTTTTATCTGAATAACTCGCTGTTTCTCGCTTTTGCGGCTACGTTTCCGCAGATGCAGTTCTATCTGTATGGGCTGCTGCCTATCCGGGCGTACTGGCTGGGAATTTTTATTGGGGCGGAATTTTTGTATGAATTTCTGTTTGGAGGCCTGATTGCCAGGAGCTGTATCGGCCTGGCTCTGCTGAATTTTGTGATTTTCTTTATGATGACAAGAAATTACAGCAAAATCAGCCCCAGGGAGATTAAGAGAAAACAGAAATTCAAGTCGGATATGAAGACGGCCCAGGCAGAAAAAATCAGGCTGACCCACCATAAGTGCGCCGTCTGCGGAAGAACAGAGAAGGACGATCCGAATCTGGAGTTCCGCTATTGTTCCAAGTGCGAGGGAAACCTGGAATACTGTATGGATCACCTCTATACGCATAAGCATGTGACAAAGGAGGATTTGGAATAATCGTTTTGCAGAAGGGGACAGGAAAAACGGGGGAAACCAGTTGAAGAAGCCGGCAATGGGGGTCCGGCTGAATACAGGAGGAATTAACAAGATGAAGAAAACAAAAATTATCTGCACCATGGGTCCGAATACCAATGACAGAGAGCTGATGAAGCAGCTGGCTTTAAACGGCATGGATGTGGCCCGCTTTAATTTCTCTCACGGTGATTACGAGGAGCACATGGGGAGGTTTAAGATTCTCGAGAGCGTAAGGGAGGAACTGGGGCTTCCCATCGCGGCGCTTTTAGACACGAAGGGACCGGAGATTCGAACGGGAAGCTTAAAGGACGGAAAGAAGGTTACTCTGAAAGAGGGAGACGTCTATACGCTGACCACCGAGGAGACGGTAGGCGATCATACGAGAGGTTTTATCAATTATGCAGGTCTTCCGGCAGACGTAAAGCCAGGAAACCAGATCCTCATCGACGACGGCCTGATTGAGCTGGACGTTGAGGAGGTAAAAGGAAATGATATTGTCTGCCGGGTAAAAAACGGCGGAGAGCTGGGTGAAAAAAAGGGCGTTAACGTACCAAACGTAAAAATTAATCTGCCGGCTCTGACGGACAAGGATAAAGAGGATATTCTGTTTGGAATCCAGGCAGGCTTTGATTACATTGCGGCTTCCTTTGTGCGCAATGCAGGGGCGATCCGTGAAATTAAGGAGATTCTGGAGAAGCACGGATCCAGAATGCTGGTTATCGCTAAAATTGAGAACGCAGAAGGAATTGAAAATCTGGATTCCATTCTGGAGGAATGCGACGGAATCATGGTGGCCCGCGGCGATATGGGCGTGGAAATTCCGGCAGAGAAGGTTCCTCATATCCAGAAGCTGATCATCAAAAAATGCAATAAGGCATGCAAACCGGTTATCACGGCAACTCAGATGCTGGATTCCATGATCCGCAACCCAAGGCCGACCCGCGCCGAGGTGACGGATGTGGCTAACGCTGTCTATGACGGAACAGACGCAGTGATGCTTTCAGGAGAGACCGCCATGGGCCGCTATCCGGTGGAGGCTGTCAGAATGATGGCGCAGATTGTGGAGGATTCGGAAAAGTATCTGGACTACGCTTCCTACCGCCAGAGAAGAGTCAGCCAGGAGAATCAGAAGAATATTTCCAATGCAGTGTGTTATTCGTCTGTAGCGACTGCCCATGATTTAGGGGCGGCGGCTATCGTGGCTCCGTCTGTCAGCGGATTTACTGCCAGGATGCTTTCAAAATGGCGTCCCAGCGCTACCATCGTGGGACTTTCTCCCAGCATGACTACAGTGCGCCAGATGCAGCTTTACTGGGGCGTAAAGCCGTTCCATGCCAGACGCGCAGATTCCACAGACGTTTTAGTGTATTCCTCCATTGAGCTGCTGAAGGAAAAAGGAATAGTAAGGTCTGGGGATGTAGTGATAGCCACAGCAGGAATTGTCACATATGCAAACAGGCATTCACCGGCAGCCCACACAAATATTATGCGTGTGGTTGAAGTAGACTAGAGACGAAAGACAGGGGAAGTTAGGAGAAATATAATGGAAAAGAAACCGTTTGTAACACTGGAACAGTTAAAAGAGATTACAAAGACATATAAAACACCGTTTCATCTGTACGATGAGAAGGGAATCAGGGAGAATGCGGAGCGCTTAAAGAGAGCGTTTTCCTGGAATAAGGGATTTCGCGAGTATTTTGCCGTAAAGGCAACGCCTAACCCTTTTATCATTGATATTTTAAAGAAGTTAGACTGCGGCGTGGACTGCTCCTCCATGACGGAGCTGATGATGGCTGAGGCTATGGGATACGATGGAAAGAAGATTATGTTTTCCTCCAACGATACCCCGGCGGAAGAATTTCAGATGGCAGACCGCCTGGGAGCAGTGATTAACCTGGACGATATCACTCATATTGAATTTCTGGAGAAGGCAGTGGGCCATATTCCAGAGACCATCAGCTGCCGCTACAATCCAGGCGGACTGTTTAAAATCAGCAACGACATTATGGACAATCCGGGAGACGCCAAGTACGGCATGACCACAGAACAGATGTTTGAGGCATTCCGCATTTTAAAGGAAAAGGGAGCGAAGCGCTTTGGAATCCACGCGTTCTTAGCCAGCAACACAGTGACCAATGAGTACTATCCCATGCTTGCCAAGGTGCTGTTTGAGCTGGCAGTACGCCTGAAGGAGGAGACGGGAGCTGAAATTGCCTTCATCAATCTCTCCGGAGGAATCGGTATTCCATACCGCCCGGATCAGGAACCTAACGATATTTTTGTGATTGGAGAGGGCGTAAGAAAGGTGTACGAGGAGATTCTCGTTCCAGCTGGAATGGGAGACGTGGCTCTGTATACAGAGCTGGGCCGTTTTATGCTGGGGCCCTACGGCTGTCTGGTGACAACTGCCATTCATGAAAAGCATACGCATAAGGAGTATATCGGAGTGGACGCCTGTGCGGTAAATCTCATGCGCCCCGCGATGTACGGTGCATACCACCACATTACTGTCATGGGAAAGGAGGACGCGCCCTGCGACCATAAATATGATATTGCAGGTTCTCTCTGTGAGAATAACGACAAGTTTGCCATTGACAGGATGCTGCCGAAGATTGACATGGGGGATCTGCTGGTGATTCACGATACAGGGGCCCACGGCTTTTCCATGGGATATAATTATAATGGAAAGCTTCGTTCCGCAGAGCTTCTGTTAAAGGAAGACAAATCAGTGCAGATGATCCGTCGGGCAGAAACTCCGAAGGACTATTTTGCTACCTTTGACTTCTGCGATTTATTTCAAAATGTGAAATAAGGGCCTCTGAAACGCCTATAATGCAGGAAGAGCGTATTTTATTGCATAGGAAGATACGATCTTAAGAAAATCTTCATAATTTATTCAAAGAGTATACAAACATTTTCGGGAGAACCGTGCTATACTAAAACCATAATAAATGCACGATACAAAAGTAATAAAAACCTTTTAAGCTTTTGAAATTCCGAAAATCCTAACGAAAGAGTCCCTGCACCGAAAGGTGCAGGGATTTTTTCGTTCACAGAAAAGTGATGATTTCTGCTGAAACGCAAGTTCGTATGATCAGACTGCATTTCCCAGCCTGATAAGCTGGATGGATGCGTTGGTAAAGGTACTGTCGGCAGTGACAGGTACCAGGGAAATGGACGCCGTGCTGGTTACGTTCAGAATAATGGACGCAGACAGGGAGGCAGTGCCTGTACTCATAGGCGTGCTTCCGGAAGTGCGGCTGCCTGGAATGGAAACGCCGGTGTTTCGAAGCTCCACAGTCACAGTCTTGTGGGCGGCCGCATCTGTGGCTGTGACCGAGTAGAGGATCTGGTAGATACCAGATCTGATAATGGAGAAGACGCCAGTACCTGCGGTGTGGGTGATGGAGGTTCCGGCCTGAACCTGGTTTGTATTAAAAATCAGAGGCAGTCCGGCGTCCTCTGGTTCCTGTGCAGGAACATGGACGGAGTGAAGAAGCTCTGCGGCTGGAGCAGAACCGGCAGGCCCCATCGGCCCAGTCGGCCCCGCAGGTCCGGTCGCTCCAGCAGGTCCGGTTAATCCCATCGGCCCGGTCGGTCCGGCAGGTCCGGTTAATCCCATTGGCCCAGTTGGCCCGGTCGCTCCGATAGGTCCGGTTAGCCCCATCGGCCCGGTCGGTCCAGTTGCTCCGGTTGGCCCGGTCGGTCCAGCAGGTCCGGTTGCTCCGGCAGGTCCGGTTAATCCCATTGGCCCAGTTGGCCCGGTCGCTCCGATAGGTCCGGTTAATCCCATCGGCCCAGTCGGCCCGGCAGGCCCCTGGCTTCCCTGAGGCCCCATCGGTCCCTGAATTCCCTGTGCGCCGTCAGCTCCGGCTGCGCCCTGAGGTCCTTCTGGCCCTACAGGCCCCTGAGGTCCGGCAGGGCCTTCCGGTCCGGTACCGCCCTGTGGAATCGTAAAATTTAGAACCGGGCGGCAGGGGGTGCCGCTGTTGTGCACGGCGGCGGCTGTTCCAGGCTGCCCCGTGATGGTCTGGCCTATGGCGACAGGGGAAGAGCAGTGTTCCGGTAAAACCGGAGAAGGAATACAGGAAGGCGGACATGGGAAGCCGCAGGAATAAGAAGTTTCATTGCATGGATAACACATAAGATTTGTCCTTTTCAGGTTGTTTTACTATACTATATGCAGGGATGTACTTTTTGACAGTCCGGTGAAATAAGGGAGAAAAAGAGCTTTCATAAAACAAAAACCGCCTTTCCGTCACTGGATGGAAAAGCGGCCTTTTGCAGATATTGAATGTTTGATTCAGATAGTTAGATTCCCTCGGCGATCTCATAGAGAAGGCGTTCAGAATCATCCCATCCCAGGCAGGGATCTGTGATGGATTTTCCATAGCAGTGTTCGCCCACCTTCTGGGATCCCGGCTCTAAGTAGCTCTCAATCATCACGCCCTTCACAAAGTCGCGGATGTCAGAGGAGTGGCGGCGGGAATGGAGCACCTCCTTAACAATACGAATCTGCTCCATATACTGCTTGTTGGAGTTGGAGTGGTTCGCGTCCACAATGCAGGCAGGATTCTTCAGATTTCTCTCTGCATAGAGCTCGTGGAGCAGCTTCAGATCCTCGTAATGGTAGTTGGGCAGGCACTGGTCATGTTTATTGACAGCGCCGCGCAGAATGCAGTGAGTCAGAGGATTTCCCTCTGTCTTTACCTCCCAGCTTCTGTAGATAAACTCGTGGCCGTGCTGGGCAGCGTGAACTGCGTTGAGCATAACGGAGAGAGCGCCGCTGGTGGGGTTTTTCATGCCCACGGGCACGTCAATGCCGCTGGATACAAGGCGGTGCTGCTGATTCTCTACAGAGCGGGCGCCTACGGCGATGTAGGACATAACGTCGGAAAGATACGTTAAGTTTTCCGGATAAAGCATCTCGTCAGCTGTGGAGAAGCCGGTTTCCTCGATTACCCGCATGTGAAGCTTTCTGATGGCAATGAGGCCCTCATAGAGATTGGGCTTCTGCTCCGGGTTGGGCTGATGGAGCAGGCCCTTGTAGCCGTCTCCGGTAGTTCTCGGCTTATTGGTGTAGATTCTGGGAATCAGAATCAGCTTGTCCTTTACTTTTTCCTGCACCTTGGTCAGACGGGACACGTACTCGCAGACAGAGTCCTCCCGATCAGCGGAGCAGGGGCCGATGATAACGAGAAATTTATCGCTTTTTCCTGTAAACACGTCCTTAATAGCCTCGTCTTTTTTTGCTTTTTCTGCTGCCAGAGCCGGGGCCAGCGGAAACTGCGCCCTGATCTCATCTGGAGTTGGAAGCTTGCTGACATATTCAAATCCCATGGTATAATCCTCCTGAAAATAGATAAATATTCATGTTTAAATACGAATGTGTGTGTGGCTACATTATAATATAGAAATCACGCTTCGGCAAGGTCTGAGAGTGGGAAAATGCAGAATTTATGCATAAATATAAAAACAAATATGTTTTCTATGCATGGCGCCGGAGGATAAATTGACGGATATGACACAAAATTTGTAAAATTTAGTTAACAAATAGGGCAGGAAGCTTGACGGAAGAGAAGATTCATATTAGAATAGGA
>ENA-OQAB01000465-OQAB01000465.1-human-gut-metagenome-genome-assembly--contig:-NODE-465-length-22328-cov-6.144543_pt1 | contig 22328 bp, 20 predicted proteins | sample MGYA00242490_ERZ504517 | MGnify/ENA primary metagenome ERZ504517 (study PRJEB26092, sample SAMD00036298) | human gut metagenome | host: Homo sapiens | study: EMG produced TPA metagenomics assembly of...
ACAGGTATATCAGACCTTTTGCTCTAATACTGCCTTCCCCTTATGGATTTTTGCTTTGCAGGGGTGTGATGTGGAGATAATGCCCCACTATAAGCAGGCTATGAAAGCATTGCGTTTGGGACATGTCCCCCGGTGTATGGCGTTCCTTTTCTAAATTAGGATATGATATATTGAGAATAGGTGGTAATTCCCTATTCAGCGAACTCTACTCTACGTTTGGCCTTTATAATAAGCTTGCATTTTTTACAGAAGAGTGTACTTATTTCTCTAAATACTTTTTACAGGGGCCTTTATCTGCAACCAGTGTTATTGACATATTAAAGGGCGATGATCCACTTACGAAGTATGACCAGTTATCAAATATGTATCAAAAACTTGCGGATTCCATTGAGAATACGTTAAATTACCTGTCAGATAGCACTACCAAATGTCCTGCACAAACTGGTTTGAAGTTCTCGTGGAATCCCATGCGTGGTCAGGATTATTGTTACTCAAAAATTGTTGATGACTTGAATCTAAAAATCGGTCTTGGAGAGTATTCTGTTGGAATGTTTCTTCCATATGAAAAACAACTGGCCAACCAGTATGAGGTCTCTATATCGACGGTCAGAAAGGCATTATCAGAACTCGAGCAAAGAGGTTTCGTAAAGACATTAAATGGTAAAGGTACTATAGTGATAGAACCGGATGATACGAAACTTCATCAGCTGGCTCTTAATTCCGGATATGTAGAAAAAGCACTACGTTACCTTCACGCTTTGCAGTTAATGGTACTAATTATTCGTCCTGCCGCTTTAGCTGCTGCTCCACAGTTTACTAAAGAAGAACTGGACGAGTTGGCAGATAGATTTACTTCTTCTGACTCTATTTATTTGTCGGATATTTTGAAAGCCATAATGAGAAATACCACGTTAGAACCTTTATATGTTATATTGTCTGAAACCAATCATCTTCTTGAATGGGGACACCATTTTGCTTATTATCCGTCCAAGAAACATACACTTTCACATCTCAACAAGCAAGTTATTCTTGCGCTTCAACAGTTAAGGGAAGGTAATGCAGATTCCTTTGCGGATGGCATAGCAGATTGTTATCGTTACAATTTGAGTCGTATGAAGAAGCATATGGTAGAAAAACATAAATTTTATCATGTAGCTAATATTCGGGTTCCAGAAAAATATTAGTTAGCAAGCAATGGAAAGGGATATCCTTTTGCCCGTTTTCACTTCGTTCTCCCGACCAAAAGGCTACCCCTTTCCGCTTGTTGGGGAGTTCCCCAAGCCCCCGGCCCAACACAGAAATGTGTGGGCCGAACACCATGCGGAGCATGGTGGCTGCCGCGCCCTGGCGGACGCTTAAAGAGCAAGGACATAGCAAAAGCCGGGAACGGTGTCAGGGGCGCGCCGTGGCGCGTTCATTTTACCCTTGACACCGTTCCCGGCTTTTGCTTTTGGGTAGACAAGGCGGTAAAACCGCAGTGCGGCTTTACCGGCCCTGTTCCTGATTTTTCTCTTTTTCCTGTTCGTAGTCCTGTACCTGCTCAATACGCAGAAGCGCGTCTACATTTGCCTTGACTGTCTGCAATTCCTGGCTTTCTTTCCGCAAGCGTTTGAAATCCTCATAAGCTGTTTTCTTCTTAGCGAGCAAGTCAGCATATTCCGCCTGCAAAATTTTAACCGTGGGCAGCTTCTTTGTGCCTAAATCGTTAAAGGCCCGTTTTGCAGCTTCATGTAACAGCAGATCCGCTTCATGGGCAGAACGAAACGCCGCCTTTTCCCTGGGACTGGCCTTTCGGTAGGCCACATAGGTATCATGAGTTTTCGCATAATTGATGATGTGTGTTTTCAGAGCCGCCACCTGCTCAATACGGTGTTCATATTGCTTGATGGAAGCAGACACCTTTTCAAACTCCGAAGCGGTGGAAGCGGCCTGGGCCGCCAACACATCGTACTCTGTAATGTCATGCTCCGTTAGGTAATTGAGCGTCCGTGCCGCTTCTTTCAGGTTATGAATTTTCAGCCAGCGTTCATAGCCTGGCCCGCGCCCCTGCAAACGGCTTTGAATATCAAGCAGCAAATTGATACGGCCATTTTTTTGAAGCTGTGCAGTACGCCGACGCGGGCGTTTTTGTGGTTGTCCAATGCGGCTTTTTAAGGCTTCCTCTGCCTTGGGATTTCTTTCTCTGCTTCGACTGAGAACTCTGTTTACTCTCTTCCTGAAGCTGTCTGAGCCTGTTACGCACACTTTGTCTTTCGGGCGGTCTGTGCTGTTTCTCGGCAGGTTTCTGTCCGTTCTTAACTGTCTGCTCCCATTCTGCAAGGTCTTGGTTATACTGTGTGATAATAGCCTCTGCTTTGCGGTAAGTTTTCATAAATGCCTGTACATCAGGATAACCGTCATCTTTTAGAATATCGGGGAGTTTATTTAGTTTTTCTTTAAGCTCGGATTCGGTCTGCTGTATCTGTTTTTCCAAAGCCTTGCGTTCCTTGCCCTTGAAGATACCCGTTGTTTCAGCAAGCTGCTGTCGCAGATTCGGGAGTGTGATCTCCTGTATCTTCTTGATTGCTTTCGCCTGCTTCTGTACCTTTAGCATAAGGGTCTGCATTGTGCGGAACTCGTCCATATCCATATCAAGGACTGGCTTGGGTGGCATATCCTTTTCACGGATGATGGCTTGCAGAAATTCCTTTGCCTTGCCTACGATACTTCTGAATAGGTTTGGAAGCCAACCATTTTCACGGATGGACTGACCGGCTTTGTCGTGGATTTCGGTCTGCTTGATTTCCAGTATCTTTGCTTCTTCAATGCCCGATACAAGAGCCAAATTTGCTGTTCTGTTCCATTCCTGCCTTGCGGTGTTGTCCGCTTCGATTTCGGCAGCTTTGGGGTTGTTCTTGCCTATCTTTTTTGTGGGGAGATACACGCTGTTCTTTTACTGTTGATAATATCAAGGCTTCTACATTATCAACACTAATGGAATGAGCCGTACAGGAGTTTACTCTGCTGGCATATCCACCACAGCGATAAGAATACTGTAAGGAACGGTCTTTTTTGCTGTAATGTGTCTGTAAGGTCAATCTTCTGCCACAATCCGCACAATATAGATAACCGCTTAATCGGTTTGTGTGTGTACCTCTTGCAGCTGTTCTGTTTGCTCGTTGCCTTCTTCTTTGAACACTGTCCCAAAGTTCTTGCGATATGATAGGCTCGTGAGTATTATAAAACACATATTGTTCTTCTTCATCGGTACTTTTTCTCTTATGCAGCTTAAAATTCGTGCTGACAGACTTTCTCAAAACAGTATGCCCAAGATATTCCTGTCTGTCTAAAATCTTTCTAACGCTTGATACACTCCAAATACAAGGGTCTGCAAACTTTATTCCGTTATATTGTTCGGGGTGATATTCTTTAGCGTGTGCTGCTGGGATTAAAACCTTTTCTTCGGTCAGTATCTCTGCAATTTCTCGTGGACTTTTACCATCGTTTGCAAGCAGAAAGATATGCTTTACCACCTCAGAAGCCATAGGATCAACCACAAGTGTTTGTTTGTCGGTTGGTAATCGGTTATAGCCATAAGGAATTGAACCGCTACAACGCTTTCCATCTTTCATACGAGCGTCAAATACAGCCTTGATTTTGTTGCTTGTGTCTTTTGCATACCACTCATTCATAATATTCAAGAACGGAGCAAAGTCATTATCCGAAGCATTATCACTATCAATACTGTTGTTTATTGCAAGGAAACGAACATCTTTCTGTGGAAATAAAACTTCCGTATAAAAGCCAACTTGCAGATAATTTCGCCCTAATCGGCTCATATCTTTAACAATGATTGTTGCGACATTGCCTGCTTCTACTTCCTTAATCAACGCTTGAAAGCCGGGGCGATTGAAATTCACACCCGAAAAACCATCATCCGTAAAATGTCGAATGTTACCGAACCCATTTCTACGGGCATAATCTTCCAAGTATTTCTTTTGATTGATAATTGAATTTGACTCGCCAGTAAGGTCATCATCCCTTGATAAACGCTCATAAAGTGCAGTAATTTTTGAAGTCCTTGACATTCTCTTAACCTCCTTTCGTTATGTATTCTTGCAATTTAAAAAGGACGATGTTTATCGTCCTGTTAAAGTATAGCCCTCTGGTACAAATTTTACTATACTTATTGTCGTTTCAAAAACATATGTCCAAACTACTTTCTTACTAAAAAAAAAGCCTAGAAGAGACATTTTCTCTTCTAAGCCTTATTACTTTATCACAGAATACTTTTTGCTTTCATTTTTCCTCATGGTCATGAGATATTTTTCGCTTAAATTGTGTCTTATGAATCATCCAACTTCTCTTCACGTGCTATTTGAATTGTTTCTAATGCTTTCTGAATTCGTTCCTTTGCATAAGGAGGTCTTAAATTCAATGATAACCGTCCCTTTTGGATTATATAGGTTTCACTTCCTTCTTTTGTTGAGTTGCTTAGATAGCAGCATTCCGGATATCTCTCTGCAAAATTCTTTAGTCGTTTCTGTAATCCCTGATTAAATGTATAGACACTGTAATATCGATCTTCTTCATTTGTCAGGATAATCGTTTCTTTTTCATACTTTGACAGTTTCATAGCATCTATCCTCTCCTCCTTTCCATATCCTGCTCCAAATATCTCGGTACCGGTTTTCCAGATTTCACAGCGATTGCAATCTGTTTTTCCCGTAATCTCTTGATCACCGACTCTCTTTTCTTTGGTTTCTTTTTTGAGGATTGTTCTGGTCTCTGTACCGGCTTTCTTTCCACTCTTTTCCCTTCTGCACTTTTCAGATTGTTTACCTGCCCATCCACCATATTATAATTTCCTTCTGTTCCGGATTCCCAGCTTCTCTCATAAGTCCCATTCTCAAAAAATTTCTGATAATGTTCCAGCCTGTCTCTATTTTTTTGATGTTTCTGTTCCCTTTGTTCCGGTGCTTTCATAAGCTCATGGAGTTTCTGTTTGGTTTTTTCATCAAATCCATTCTGACATTCCTCCATGATCATCTTTCCATAACTGTCTAGGATGATATAGGCAACCTGTCTGTGATATTCCTGATGCTCCATGAGATAAAACTGTTTTCCATCAATAATGATATCATCCGTAGCCATCCAGTTTCCCGGCTTGCCACTAATGCGATAATTTTCCGTATCCAACGTGACCAATGTACCTGACGGGTTTAATCGGATGAACCCTGATAAAAGCTGTGGATAGTCTTCATTGACATAATAACAATGAATTTCCCCATTCTGATTCAGTACAAGCACATCACTGACTTCACAGGACTCTTTCATGCGTTTCCATAAAGCAATTGCACTCTCCCCCGGCAATAATGGTCTGAGATTTATCTGTCGGTAATGTTCAATCCGTATCGCAAGTTTCCTGCTTACCGCTTCCTGATAGGAAAGGTGCCAAAGGTCTCTCCCTTCCGAATTACGGTCTACTCGGTAAACTGCAAATTGATCATTCTTCATAAGCATCATCCTCCAGGTTATTCAGATAACGATTCAAATCCAAGGAATAATAATATTTATCTTCTATCATCTGTAACTTACTGATCGCAGATGCAATGGTTTCCAGCAGATCGTCTTCCAATGGATCTTCTTTCGTTTCTTCCAATACCTCTAAAGTGTCTTTCAAAATATCTATCGTATCTTTTCTAGTGTTTTCCTGGAAAAGAGCCACAACCGCCAATTCATCTTCTTCAAATGTTACTTTACTCATAAGCTCATATCCTCCCTTCTTTTTTGAGATTTGGTTTTCTGTATCTCTCCTTTTTCTTCTTTTGGTCTGGTTTTCTCTACATTCAGAGGCTTTTTGTCGATATATTGTTCTACACGTTTCAGGGCTTCCTGCACCAACTTGTTCTCCCTGTAAAATGGTATGGAATCTAAGATTTCTCTTTGTGATCTTCCGGCAACCATCAGATCCATCATTCCGTCATAATCACTCCCTTCCTGCAGGTTAAAACCAACAGATTTGAGCCCATTCATTCGTTCTGCAGGTATCTTCTCATACGCTTCTAAAGCTTCCGGCAAAGTAAGATCATGATGAACTTCTCCTAATATCGGAAACTCTGAACACTCTGCCGCATAGAAGCTGATACAACTCGTTTGCTCTAAGATATCCTTTTTCTGAATGTCATTTTCCATTCCGAGTATCTTTTTTCTCTCTTCTACAAAATCCGGAAGTTCCTGGAATCCAAAGCGATCCACAAAATATGCTTTCATATCCCCATTCTGATTCATGATCACAACATCACTGACAGACAGGGAGTGTGCCTTATAATCAGCCGGTGGATCATCATTAAAAATACTGTAAATCGCATTCATATCTTCATTTGGCAGATACAGGCTGGAATAAACACATCGATACTGATCCGCAGTTATCGTGATCCCTTTTTCCTGCAGGTCTTCCATTCCCACAAATAATTGATCTCTTCCAGATCCATTTTTATCCAAATGATAGATTGAGAGCCTGCATTCTTTCCTTGTAAACATCATTTCTTCAAAACTCTGTTCAAACCGTTCCGGATATATCACTCGCTCTACACGTTCTTTCTGGATCGGATCTCCTTTTTCTATGATTGCTTCTACCCATCGTTCCACTTCATTCCAGGATTTTGCAAATAAATGTCCCTGCATCCTATGAGTGCCGTCTGGAATAAACTGCAGATGTTGGGAATTGCTTTCTTCTTTTGCAAAACGGTATCCGGCAGCTTCTACTGCAGCAAGTAATTTCTCTTGTTTCTGTTCCAGCATCATTTCTATTTTTTCTGTCAGCTCATCGATCATTTCTCCGGCCGTCTTACGGATCACATTCATAGATGCTTTCAATTCTCTCATTTCTTTTCCACTGCTCCAACCTGCAATATACGGAAAACTGTATTCTGACGTATCCAGTTCAAAGGCAGAGCACACACAATACGCGACTGACTCTGCTTCCACTTCTTTTGTCAGCCGGTCCTTCTCGATGCCCTGGCTTTCCATGATCTCCTTATCATGTAACCTTGCATGTGCGGTTTCATGGATCGCTGTTTTTAAGGTCTGGCTCTGGCTCATTTCTTTTTTGATCACGATCTCTTTATCCAGGTTGTGATAATAACCGTTTGCAGATCCTTCGATCGCATCGAATCGTATCGGCACTGGTGAGATTTCCCGGATTGCTTGCAGGAATAAGTCAAAATCTTCTACTGCCGCTGTCAGGATTTCCGGAGCAAGTGTCTGAATCGGCTCTCCTGTGGTCTGTTCAATATCAAATACTGTAATCGCCTTGAAACACGGAAGTGTGACCTCTACCTCTTCCGTCTTTGGTTTTCCATCCGGACCGATGACTGGTTTCTGATCATGATCCAATACTGCCTGCTCCTTTTTTCTTTTGATTGGCGCCGGTGCGATAATGGTGATTCCCTTCTCCCCTTTTTTTACCTGTCTGCCCATAGACTGCCAGTTCCGATATCCCGTTACTAAGGTGGCATCCGGTCTTTGCATGGCGATCAACAGCGTATTATTAAAAGAATAATTATGGAATTTTGACATTGTCTTCAAATATTCCTGATACCGTTCACTGGTAAATAGTTCTGCGACTCCTGTTTCCAGGTTTTGCATGATACTGTCCATATCTTTTCCCTGTATGGGAAGTAATTTGGTTTTTGTCAATTCTTCGCTCATTCATTTCCTCTCTTTCTCTTTTAAAAAATCCCCCATACAGCCGTGTGTATGAGGGATTCCCATCTTATCGTTATACGGACTCTACACTTCTATAATTCCATCTCATGTTTCTTAGCTTTCGGCTGCTTCATACTCTGCTCTTTTCCCGTATGCTCATTTTTACCAAGCTGAGCTGTTTTCTCTTTCTGACGCTCTTCAAATTTATCTGCCCTTTCAAATACCCGGTCTTTCACATCATAATGATAGACGTGATCGGAAAGTCGTTCTTCCGGAGCGACTTCATTTTCATTGATCGTCTGGACCATATCCTCCAGAACCCGGTAATCAAATGTTCCATTATCCGGAATGACTAATGTTTCATGGGTGGAAGAGGGCAGAATAAAGAAGTCTCCCTGAAAACCTTCCCCAATCTGCTCCATTACTTCCGGATAAAAAATCACACCTGCTCCATCCACTGTCTGCGGATTCGTGATAATGAACATCGGAGTCTCCCTTTCCATTCCCATTCCCTTTGAAATAATTTCTGTAATGTTCTGAACAGGTTCGTCCCTCATGATTGTTTCAGAACCCATTCCCATAAGCTGCTCAATTATACTTCCCATAATCATCACCTGAACCGGTCTGACATTAGGACTGTTTTCCATGGCATCTGCATGAAGCTGTTCCTCACTGATCCCATAACGTTTTAAAATATCATTCGTGATCATCGTAGAACCCACCCCAATATCATCAATGCTGATTGCAAGATGATAGGTAATTGCCAGATCTTCTCTCATCTGGTGAGGTACGTTCTGCAGCATTTCTTCATTTTTTTCTGCTGAAGATACGCGGATGAACAGCTTATCCTTTGCAGTCTCATATTCTGTGATGCTCTTCGGATCAAACTGTTCCGGTGCATCAAGCACCAGCTCCGTAATATTTCTCAAAATGTTTTCCATAGAATTCTGTGGATCTGACTGGAACATTTCGTATAACTGATTCAGGTTAAAGGTCGGCGCGATTACCTGATTTTCTTTTAAGACCGTAATTCCGAGATAATTCTCATTTAATTTCTTTACCTCTTCGATTCTTACCTGTGCATCTTCATATTCAATCGGAAGAAACTGTTTGATTCTTCCCTTTACTTCGTCAACAAATTGATTAAATTCCATATTTTATTCCTCCTATTTTCTCTTATTTTTCTTCATTGTTTTTCTTTTCGGGAAAGATAACGAAAATGTCACTCTCCCGTTTTCATCGACTTCCATATGCAGATCTGCTTCAAAATACAGATCTTTCTTTCTGGAATATAGATCCTTCACATGAACACTTCCATTCTTCAGAAGCTCAGCAGCCATCCTGACATCCATATCCTTTTCCATACTCTGTAAATACTTGTTTTCTTTCCAGAGACAGAAATTACATTCACGGTTGCCGCAATAGAAATTTTTCTTTCCTTCATAGACCAGACCGCCACAGACCGGACAGGTTCCCACGCTCTCTTTTTTCTGGAACCTTCGTGTCTCTTCTTCCGGAATGGAGTCACAATGATTTAACATCATGGAAATCAGTTTTTCGATACCTGTCATAAACTGCCCAGGAGCCATCTTTCCCTGCTCCATCTCTAACAGTTGGTTTTCCCATTCGGCTGTCATGGTGGCAGACTTCAAGAAATCCGGTAAGATATCGATCAATACTTTTCCGTCCTCTGTCGGAAGGATCTGTTTACCTTTTCGTACCGCATACTGGGAAGCGATCAGTTTTTCTATGATTCCTGCTCTTGTTGCCGGAGTGCCCAGCCCTTTCTTCTCGGTATCTTCCTCAAATTCTTTATTTCCAGCGGTTTCCATAGCTGCAAGCAGGGTATCCTCACTATACGGTTTCGGTGGTGCTGTAAAATGTTCCGTCTTTGCTGCGGATACGTTGTAAAACTTATGATTTACTTCTACTTTGGGAATGCGGTCCTTCCCTGCATCCGCCGGGTTTTCTATAGCAAGTCCATCCTCATTCTTAAAGCATTCCTCATACAGTTTCCAACCGATCTGTTTGATCACTTTTCCTTTTGCTTTAAATATTTCATCCTGACATCGTACTTCCACCTCTGTCTCCATGAATACATGATCTTCTTCCATTGCTTCTACGGTATGTACTGCGATCAGGAATAAAATCTTTTGTTCCCATTCTCTTAGCTTAGAGAAGTCAAATTCTGCAAGTTCTACCGTAGGAATGATCGCATGATGATCCGATACTTTCTTGTCATTCAGCACCTTCTTTACCTCCGGTGTTTTGGGCTGGTCAAACGGTCCCAGCAATTGATATTTCTCATGGATCTTACGGATCACTTGTTTCGCTGTTTCTTCCATATCGCTTGTCAAATACTGGCTGTCTGTACGCGGATAAGTGATCAGCTTCTGCTCATACAGGCTTTGCGCCGCATTTAATGTCTGCTGAGCAGTCATTCCATAGATACGGTTCGCCTCTCTCTGTAGGGTTGTCAGGTCATACAGTTTCGGCGGTTTTACCGTCTTTTCCTTTGACTCCACCTTTTCCACAATCGCATCACTGCCCTGACAGGTTTTCCACATTCTTTCTGCTTCTTCCACATCGAAGATTTTCTTCTTCTCTGCGATCAGTCCATCAAAATCCAAAACTACATTAAAATATTTTTCTTTTTTGAAACCTGAAATCTGATTCTGTCTTTCGACAAGCATGGCAAGTGTCGGCGTCTGCACGCGTCCTACTGTCAGCTTTTTAAAATATTTTGTTGTGTAAGCTCTTGTCGCATTCATACCGACAAGCCAGTCTGCCTGTGCCCGGCAAACCGCCGCTTCTGCCAGATTATGATAGGTTTCTCCGGCTTTCAGATGTTCCATCCCTTCTAAGATCGAAGAACTTTCCAGCGAACTGATCCATAATCTCTTGACCGGCTTTTTACTTCCCGACAGATCATATACATGCTTAAAGATCAGTTCTCCTTCCCGTCCGGCATCACAGGCATTTACCACAAACTCAATATCCGGGCGGTTCAGCAGCTTTTTCAAAATATAGAACTGTTCTTTCTTATCTTTGGATACTGCCAGTTTCCATTCTTCTGGGATGAACGGAAGATCCTCATACAGCCATCTGGTGAACCTTTCATCATAAGAATCCGGTGGAACATATTCTGCAAGATGGCCAAAACACCAACTGACAATGCAGCCCTTTCCCTCCAGATACCCTTCTTCTTTTTTTGATGCCCCGATCACTTCCGCAATCGCTTTGGACACGCTTGGTTTTTCTGCAATTACTAAATACATAACTTATTACCTCCTTCATATAACGAAAGGAAACGCCCCAAAAATACAGGGCGTTCCACTCATTTTTTTTGTTTTTATTCATTTTCTTCTTCCCGGTCTTCAAATTCATCCTCATTGATGATCTCCAATCCGTCACTTGTTTCCAGTCCTTCCTCTTCAAAATCCTCTTCTTCCTCTTTCTTTGGCTTATAGATCTTGAAGTAGTAATAAGCTGCAACTCCACCTAACGCAAGAATAAGGATTGCTGCCATTGCTCCCATATTCGCTTGTGGCATCTTCTCTTTTTCTGGCTTTGCTATCTCTTCTTTTTTATCGGTTTCTTCGGTTTTATTTTCATCGATGACTACCTGCGGAGTGGGTGTGACAGTTGCCGTCTCTTTTTCCTGATCCACAAATTCCTTCAGATCATTTTCATCTACCTGGGATAACAAATATACATTCTGGGAGGTAGAACTGCGGTCAATCACAAGATAAAAGGTATTGTTATTCTTTGTTGTGATCGTAAGGAATTCTTTACTGGATCCATTCTGGATATCATCCTGGACTTCCCCATTCCCCGGTTCTGTAAAAGCATCTTCTTTCTTCTCTGTTGTATTATTTTCCGGCAGAACCCCCTCATCTGCCGGCTTTTCTGTTTCTTCATTCTGTACCGTCTCCGTCTGTGCCGCTTCTGTATTTGCCGTCTCTGCCGACGGATCCACATATGCAAAGGCTGTTGTGGATGCGGGAAAAAAGCACCATAACGCCTAACAATACTCCTGCCACTTTCTTATTCAGTTTTTTCCATTTCACCATACGGATGTCCCTCCTCTTTCTTTTCTGTAAATACAAAGGAGCCTGTTCCTTCTTCCTCAGACTCCTGGCTGACCTGAAATTTTACGGTTCCTTCCTGGATTCCATTCAGAAGATCATGCAGGGCATGACTGTCTAATTTCATTCCACGGATGCTTTTGATCATCTCATTATCTTCTTCCTGTTTTAAAGCAGCATGAAGTCCTTTGAGATACTGCTGAAGATCAGCGATCTTCTGTTCTGTCTTATGGATCTCCTCCATATATTTCTTGATTTTTTTATTCAAATCTTTCACTCTCCTTTTCTTATGGCAATCTGCCAAAACACATAAAATGTTGCTGCCAGTATGCTGTACCGATATTGGAATAATGGATCGGATCTCCACAATGGATCATCATGTTATTTCCCACATAGATACCCACATGGCTTGCTCCTGGCGTACTATACGTTCCCTGGAAAAAGATCAGATCTCCCGGCTTTGCATCGCCCGGAGAAACAAACGTACAACTGTTTCGCAATCCCTCTGCAGTCTGTCTTCCCAGGTTCCATCCGTTTCCACAATGATTGATCACATAGGATACAAATCCGGAACAGTCAAATCCAGAAGGGGAATATCCTCCCCATACATACGGGACTCCCAGATATTTCTCAGCTTCCCGGATCATCCGGGCAAATTCTTCATCTTGTAATGCTTCCGGCGGTATCTCATAACTCATTCCGTCCGAACCGGAGCCTGTGGAGATATTTCCTATATCCCACAAGTAATTTCTGTTTCCATAGGTGGTATTTAAAGCATTGTATAGGATCATCTGTTCTTCATTCAGATTAGCTCTTGCGACTGCATCAAATCCCGTATTCCCTAATGTCACATACAAGATCTTCTTCGTTGTCGTATTCGTTACTGTCACTTCATTGCTTCCGTTACTATCCGCAATAAACGCTTCCCAGGTCTTATGACCATGTGCGGATGCTGCGCTATGATTATCATAGTAAACATCGAACTGCACTCCATATCTTGCAAAGGCTCCCGTATCCTCTACGGTATATTCCACGCCATTCATCACAATCTTTGTTCCCATCGGAACAAATGGATCAGAAGCATCTACCGCGATTGTATGGTTTGCAGTTGGATAAACGCCACTCGCTGTAGGACCGCCTGACCATTGTCCGCAACAGATCGAACAATTACAGTAACCGCTGGTAACTACGTTCCCTAAGGATTCCCCTACCCGTACCGTCTTCGTTTCTGTCACGGTTTCTGTTTTGCTTTCCGTATCCAAGCTGTACTGTGCTTCAAATAAAGCCTGTAATTCATCCTTGATGTCTTCAAATTTCCAATCCCCATATTTTGCTGTCAGATAGGAGATCAGATGATACGGATTATGAGCGATCTCGCCTACGTTGTACTGGTATTCATCATAGTCCGGATGAGTAGTTTCCATCTCATTGATCTGCTGGTTCAAAGCCGTTTCCAAAGAAACATAGTAGTTCTCAGCCGCATAGATATCTTCATCCGTTCCCGGATATGTGGTGATCTCGATCACAGAGCCGCCCCCTTGTATGGAAGCGCTGCAGCTTCCCAAAGATACTGCCACGATCAGAAATAAGAGCACAAAAATACCGGCGCCGAAAAATACAGCCCGATTCCGCTTCACAATCTCTTTTAATGCGATCTTCGCTTTCACGGTTATATTCTCAACGCCGGCAACAGTTGCCGCCCCGCCTGCACTGCCTGCAGTTTTTCCTGTTCTGGCAGCCCGATAGGCATCCTTATATCGTTTTCTCTGGAAAAAGCGGTTCAGAACCCTTTTCTTCTCTTCCGACTTTTTGGCCATTTCCTCCGCCCCTGCTTTCCCCATGCTGTCACTCATACCAAATTTTAACTTTTCTCCGGTTTCATCCAGATGATATCCTCTCCGGTTTGCCTTTACATCTGCACGCTGGCTCCGAAGCTGTGCATAGCGCAGACCTCTTATTGCTGTTTCGGTTCCTCTTTCTGCAAACTGAACCGTTTCCGTTGCAACATCCTGTTCCTCTTCTTCTGGATCCGATACCCCTTTTGAAATTGCATCCCTTACCGCATACCTTCCAATGGTTCTGCCCGGTTTCATCCCCGGTCCTTTTACCATCTGATTTTCCTCATCATCAAAGGATAACCTTCCGGATTTTGCCTGCTCTTTTCTCATCTGTTTCTGGATCTGCTTTTTCCGGATCTTTTTCTTCTGTCCGGTCAAGGAGTCATCTTCCGGTATCTGTGCATGTTCCCGAAACTTTTTCTTGTATTTTGGGAATTCTCCAGAAACGTTTTTCTCCCCAGCTCCCTCTCTGTCTAACACAGATTCTTCTAAAATAGGTTCCTCAGATATTGCTTCTTTTCGCAAAGAGGAGTTTCGGATCTGCTCTTTTTGCAGATTCCGTTCCTCGCTTTGTCCATCTGACAGCTTGTCTTTCTTCTTTTCCCGGTCAAAAACCAAGTCCTGTTTCATTTCCGGCGGTCTGCCCCGGCTTTTATGGCTGATATCTTTTACAGAACCATCTGCCAGATTTTCTTCCGTCAGACCGTCTCTTGTCATTTTACTGACAACTTTCTCTCTTCCTTTCAGTTCTTTCCCTGCCAAGACTTCCGCCTCCTTCCTTTTCTCTTTGTTCCACTTCTTCCGGCTTTGTTGTCATGAGAGAATATAACTTCAGGGACTTATCAAACTTATCCTTAAACGGAATGATCGTTGTCCCATAAAAGAGAAGCCCTTCTCCTTCGCCGGAATTCGTAACATAAGACAACTGATACGGTGAGATATTTAATTGTTTTGCCAGGATCTGCCGGTCACCTGCAGCCTGATTTAACATCAAAATAAAATCACTGTTTTCAAAAATATTTTCAATCTCCCGGCTGGAAAGGAGGTCCTTTATATTCTGCGTGATTCCAGTCGGGATTCCGCCCCACTTCCTAAACCTCTTGAAGATCTCTACCGAATAAGATGCCGTCTGCTCTTCTTTCAGAAGGAGATGGAATTCATCGATATAGTACCAGGTAGATTTTACGCCACGGTTGACAGTCACCCGGTTCCACACCTGATCCTGTATGATGAGCATTCCAAGCTTTTTCAACTGCTTGCCGAGCTCCTTGATATCAAAACAGACAATCCTGTTATTCAGTTCTACGTTGGTCTGGTGATTAAACACTTTCAAAGATCCGTTGACGTAGATTTCCAAAGCTGTGGCAATCCTCTGTGCCTGAGGTTCTTTCTGTTTGCGGAGACAATCATACAGATCTCCAAGGATTGGCATATTTTCCGGTTTCGGATCAGAAAAATAGTTCTGATATACAAGCGGAAGGCATCGGTCAATGACAGACTTTTCTTCCGCTTCAATTCCATCCCGGCTTCCCATGATCAATTCACAAAGGGATAAAATAAAGTCAGATTTTACTCCCAGCGGATTATCATCCTCAGAATAATTCATGTTGATATCCATCGGATTGATGTAATCCTTACTGTTTGGGGAAATATGGATGACCTGTCCTCCCAACGCATGGACCAATGGATAATACTCGCCTTCCGGATCTCCAATGATAATGTCATCATTGGTCGTAAAAAATACGTTTGTCATTTCCCTTTTTGCCGCAAAGGATTTTCCTGATCCGGGCGTACCGAGGATCAGTCCATTTGGATTTTTCGACTTCTTCCTGTCTACCATGATCAGGTTATTGCTGGTAGCGTTCAGTCCATAATATAAAGAATCGCCGCCCATAAATAATTCCTGTGTGGTAAATGGTACAAAAATCGCTGTACTGGTCGTTGTCAGCGCTCTTTTTATCGGAATATGGCTGACTCCAAGGGGAAGGCTGCTCATCAAGCCTTCTTCCTGCTGATAGTCCAGACGCTTTAACATACAATTATATTTCTGTGCGATACCGGCTGTCTGAAAGATCGCATTTTCCAATTCCTGTTTGCTTTTTGCTGTATTTAAAAAGAGCGCTGTTACAAGGAACATACGCTCATTTCGTGACTGCAGATCTTCCAAAAGCCGTTTTGCTTCCCCTCCATAGGTATTCAGATCCGACGGAATGATATCCATATCGTACCCTGCTCTTACTGCCTTTTTCTGCTCTTCAATTTTCATTCTGTTGATATCCGTTACTTTGCTTTTTACCAGCTTGATCGCTTTTATCTGATCCACAGACTGAATATGCAGATTTACGATCAAGTCCTTATCAATATCCAAAAACTCTGCCAGCATCTTGTCTGTCAGCTCCGGAGCAAGAATCTGTAAATAAGAAACCGCCCCCATCGTATTTCCCATCTGGAAGATCTTCCCATCCTTAAAGACAAAACTGGTAGGCGCTACATAATCTTTTGTGTTTAAACCAGTTTTGATCATAGAGCCATAATCAAACTGGAAATCTACTGTGGAATCCGGATTAAAGGTTTCATACAGGAGCCGCAATCGTTCCTCCCCATTCAGAGGATACGCCATCACACCAAGGATCTTAAAGTTATTCAGGATATCGGATTCGATACGCTCCAGCTTCGGTTTTGCTTCCCGGATATTTTCCGCTTCAATGGAAAAGGTGATGTATTTCGTTTTCACCAAACCATTGTTTCCTCTTGCAAGCTGTTTTTTCAGCATGTTGGCATATTCCATACGGATATCATCATAAGCATCTCTCTGTGGGCTGATCTTGATCACCTGCTCAAATTCCTTCATGCTGCTCTTATGATTGATAAAACTAAGCTGAAAATGGATGCTGCTGTCAAAATAATTCAGGAAATCACACCAGTTTTCAAAGATCGCATTCTTATCTTCATTCTGCGCTAACTGATAGTTGATATCGTAAAACCGGATACATTTGGAATAGACATTTCCCTGCACCCTGCAAATACCATCCCTTCCCATTTCTTTGTAGGCAATGGTCTGTTGAACGGTAAGTTTCTTTACATCCATCTTTCCATTCTTCTTTTTATTTGCGGCCTTTTTTCTTTTCTACCACCGCTTTTTCCCCCTTTCCTTTCTTCCTTTCTCATCGTTTTCTGATCTTCTCCATCTGGATCTGATTCATAATAGTTTTCAGTTTCATATTTTCTGACAGATGGCCGGATAAATTTTACCCGGATCACATGCATCAATACGTCTTCCAGATGCATTCCATCTTTCTCATACATGGCAAACAAAAAGGCCGGCAGCATCATAAGTACCATAAGGACTGCAGCATTATTGATTCCAAGAGCATTTCTAAAGAGAAAATAACAGGGAATTCCCATAGCTGCTCCAATGCCAATACAGATCAATTGCCTTTTTGTAAGATTAAATGCCACTTTATTCTTTACTTTCGTTAAATCTTTCGGCACACTCACATACGCCATGTGTTTCACTTCCTTTCTTTTTAATGTGCATTAAAGATTGACTTACTAAGTGATCCTGTCTTGAACAGACTGAAACATAAGATCACCGTATATGCCATCACACCAAATAATGAGGAACTCAGATTATCTGAAAACTGGATGCCTGCCACTAATACTGCATAAATAGCAACACATACCATCATCAGAAATGCCTGGAATGCCAGGGCAAAGAGTCCTCTGAAATAATTCGTTCCGATCTGTCCCCACTCTCTGTTGCTCATCGTTGCGAATGGGATCGGTGCAACTGAGGTATAAAGGTAAATTTCTATCATACGGACATACAAGATAACCGTAATGAGTACAGACATGATCTTCATACAGAAACTTACGATCAAAGTTTCCAATGCCAATATCACAAGTTCTCCGATCTCCATGCTTTCTAATGTAGCAGATAAATCTGTGATCGCAGAGCTGATATCAATGGATGTATCTCCTGAAACCAGCCCTGCCGCCGAGTTTACGACGTTTTGTCCTACATCAAAGACCGCCATCGTAATGGTAAACGTATTGCTTACCAGATAAACGGCAATCCACATTTTTACAAAATACTTAAAGAACATCCATGTATCAATATCATGCATATTATTTCGCTCTGTCAGCATGGAGATCAGTTCATAACACAGTACAAATGTTATGATGATACCTGCAATCGGCATGATGACTGAATTTGACAGTCCTTCGATCATACTAAAGATACTGCCATTCCATCCTTGTGGCGTCTGTCCAACCTGGCCCGCAATCTCACTTGTCTTCTGATTGACATCCGTAAACATACGGTCCAGGTTAGAACTGATCATACCTGTTAGAAGTTCCCTCATCCATTCCTCAATCGCATCAAAAATTTGATTGAACATGGATCTCTACTCCTTTCCTTTAACCAAATAATCCACTCAAAAGCGGAATCAACTGTGTACCGATCAGAATCACACCACCGCCACTCATAAGCTGCTTAATTCCCTGTGATTTAGCACCCGGATTATCATTTCCGTAACCTTCCATCAGGTTGATGACTCCCCAGACACCAAGACCTGCACCAATCGCTACGACTAATGTCTGTAAGATTGTAATTGCACTTCCGAAAAATCCCATATTCTTTTCTGAATAAACGCTGTTTCTATGGTCTGTCAGCGTTTCCTCTCTCCTTTCCCTATTATTCAGACCTCTTTTTTTACCTGTTTTATTTGCAAGGTGATCTTATTTTTATCTTCACTTCCTTCTCCTTTCTGCCTGATCATCAGGACTTTTTCTTAAAAAAAACGCCAAAAAAAAGAGCACATAGACGGATATCTACATGCTCTAACGCTTTTTATTTAATTTTTAATACTACACTTCAATTTGACAAACTGAAATTTTTGCTCTTGACTTTTGTAGTCTAAGAGATTTTTCCACCGCCGTGTCTGAACACTTCGTCTATACTCTTTTACCAGCTTTAAATATGCAATTAATACTTTTTGCTTTAAAGTACAGTTCTATTTCTTTTTTTATGTCCTCAATCTCTGTTTGTGGAAAATTGAAATCATCTAACCAAATCATCATGTCATTATTTTCGTCGGGTACGGCTTCAATGATGGCTTTGTAGATATGCGTTTCATCTTTTATTGCAAGAAGATAATTGTACATATGAATGTTTTTCATAGCTATCGTATATTTTTTGTTATTGTTTTCATCTATCTCATTTAAAGTTCTTTCTTCAAGCTTCATTTTTTTATAAGTATACCAAAGCTGCCATACTAAAATTGCAATCATAATTATATCGTATATAATCCAAGAACTTCCTAAGCATAGTGGCAGTAAAATACATAAGATAATAACAAATGGTATCATCCATAATGTTCTTCTAAATTTACCTTTATAATTCATTTTCCAATAGATAATTGATTTATCTTTTTTATTTGATGTAGTATTTATATCTTCTGCTTTTTCAATAACTACCGGACATATTTTATGTAATAAATTCGATATTTCTGTTTGACGAAGTTCATCTACAGTTTGTCTGTCACTAGGAGTTAGGTATTCTTCACCATTAGAATATATAAATCTAATTTGTTCATAATTCCAAACAGGGCTTTCGTGTAAATAATATATTTTTTCAACTCCGTGTCTTGGAAAAAAGACGACCGTTCATAACTACCCAGTTTTCACTAATAAGGACAGGGAAATATTTTCGTAATATATTGTGCTCAAACAATACTTTTTCAAAACATTCACCTTGTAGAGATTCCTTTAGTTCCTCCTTTGTTTTGATATGATTTAATACAGGTACGCAGTGATAAGATAATTTAATATATCGCCATATCTTGCGTGCTGTAAAAATAGTGATAAGCCAAAATAAAACTGTGAGGAATATAAATACACCACGAGGATCGTTAATAGTCATAAAGACCCCTCTTACAGCATAAAATAGGCAAACAAGCCAAATTACTCCTAGTAAAATTTTTTTCAATGGATAGAATTTAAGCCATTCTATCTTTGTTAAAAAATTTAATTGTGAAGTTTGTAAATTTTCTTTAGCTTTACTGCTTTCATCAGCGATTTTTTCTGTTAGCTGTTTTCTAATATATTGGGGTAAATTAGCAAATACAAATATCAGTGCAACAGCGATAATACCATACATCATTTCTCATCCATCCTTTATAAATTTATTTTAACTTCTTTTGATTTTGCTATTTTAATAATTATATTTCCCTTTATCTGAAGATATCAATTATCTTTACCTCTGAAACTTCAAATTCTTGTATTACTAACATCAAACAAATTCATATTTGTCTTTATAAAAGAATATCACATTTCTAACCCAAAAGATACTCTTTTTAGTTTACTTCTTCCTCTATCACTGCTTTCACATCCTCTTCTGTTACATTTACTTCATACACTTCAAATTCTGTATCCTGAGAAAAGGCCAGCTTATGCTTCAGGTATTTTTCCACATCAAACGCATTCCTTTTATCCGCATCCGCCAATTCCTTATATCTCTTATGTTTTGTGATATCATATTTGTTACTAAGAAATGGCCGTACGCCTCGAAGCTGTAAGATACATTTATTTCCATCCATTACAGCCAGTTCATCCCGGCTCATCAATTCTTTCCCTGTCTTCTGATAATTCAAACCATAGGACTGACTTGTTCCTCTGGTATCAGAGGTATTGTAAAGATCGATGGTCTCTTTTCCCAGCGTTTCCGAGATTTCCTTTAACGTGGAACTTTCTTTTCCTCCAAGAAATAATACGGTATCGCAATTCCCCGTGATGGTTTCAGCAGCATCCTTATAAATGGTTTTCAACTGACTCTGCGACTGTAAAATAATAGAGGCGGAGATCTCACGGCTTCGAATCGTTGCGATCAGTTTATCAAATTTCGGGATCTGACCAATATTACTGAACTCATCCAGCAGTAATCGCACATGGTACGGAAGTCTTCCACCATGCTCATCATCTGCTTTATCACAGAGCAGATTAAAAAGCTGTGTGTACATGATCGCCACCACAAAATTGAAAGTATCATCGGTATCACTGATAATGACAAACATTGCTGTCTTCTGATCTCCGATCATATCCAACTCCATCTCATCATAGGACATGATTTCCCGAAGCTCCTGGATATCAAAAGGAGCTAATCTGGCTCCACAGGAAATAAGGATCGACTTCGCTGTTTTTCCGGCGGCCAGCTTATATTTTCGATATTGTCTGACTGCAAAGTGTTCCGGATTCTCTGCTTCCAATTCTTCAAAACAGTTTCATCTACCGCATTCTTAAATTCTTCATCATCTTCTCTCGTTTCACTGGCATTGATGAATTCCAAAAGAGTAGAAAAAGTTCTGCTCTTCTTCCGGTGCTTCATACCAGATATAACCGATCAGGGCAGAATACAGAAGACGTTCCGCTTTTACCCAGAAATCCTCCGTAGATTTTTCTCCTTCCCCTTTCGTATTTGCTATGATGGTATTCACCAGTTTTAAGATATCCTTTTCACTACGGATGTAATGGAATGGATTATAGTGCATGGACTTTTTAAAATTGATCGTATTCAGCACCTTGATCCGATAGCCGCCATTTACCAGCATCTTGCCACATTCCACAATGATGGATAGCGATAGGTAAGGCTTTGAAGTAATCTCCACCTTTTCCCCCGCTCTACACCGTACATGATACTTTCGCATCATACGGCGTGCCATCATACTCAAGTAAGTTTATAAGTTATCTTTTCTTAATTGGTAGTAATCCATAATTTTCACGCAATCGGTTGAATCTCCGTCTTTGCTTGTCGTCCATATTGAATTTCTTCATTATTCTGATAGTTTCTGAAATATCCTCTGTCATAACAGCTCGCCATATTTTCTCTGAAATAAATGCGATATTAGTATGCTTATCTGTACCACCTTCACCTACTGGAATTTTCCTTATACATTTCATTTGATGTACATTCAGCCTATTTCCCATGACATAGCAGTTCCCCTGTTGCACGAGGTATGCAGAAATACTATTATCATTAAATTCAATGCTTTCATTAGGATTCCTATACTTCATCACATTTCGTAATTCCTGTGTTTCTACACATTGGACAGATTTATGAATCTTTTCTCTTCCTTTTGCTGTATAGCTGGTAATATCTTGTGAGAAATTTATAGGATGTTTGTGATGAACTCCTGTAAGTGGCAGTAGTGGCATTTTGCCTACTGTTATAATTTTGGTTTCTTTCTTGATTCCTACAGTTTTCTGTTGAAATTCATAGGGCGTTTCCGCAAACGGAATTGTACTTCCAATACATGATAATCTGGTTCTAAAGGTTGGTAAGAGAGCGTAATTAACATCCGTTAGATTGTTATATATGTTGGTAGCAATACAGTAATAATTCTGTATCCCTATCACTGCCATGTTATAGGCATTGATTCTACCAACAGTTGTGTGTTTCCTTATATTAATCACTTTTGCCTTTAATTCAGCAGTAACCTTTTTGATGGCTTTATCGCTCATATCAGTTTTAGCAATGTATCCATATCTGGTCTTGCCTTTTGGCAGGACTTTAATTTTGAATCCCAGAAAATCAGAAGAGTTCCTTCGGAGATTAACAACTTTGGACTTCTCCGGACTAATGTCGAGTTTTAATCTTGACTTTAAAAAGTCTATTGTCGCATGATAATATCTTTGTGCATCCGTATAACTTCTGCAC
>ENA-OQAB01000466-OQAB01000466.1-human-gut-metagenome-genome-assembly--contig:-NODE-466-length-22318-cov-5.790320_pt1 | contig 22318 bp, 23 predicted proteins | sample MGYA00242490_ERZ504517 | MGnify/ENA primary metagenome ERZ504517 (study PRJEB26092, sample SAMD00036298) | human gut metagenome | host: Homo sapiens | study: EMG produced TPA metagenomics assembly of...
CGAGGAACAGCAGGTGCCTATCCTGCTTGATTATTAAGGAGGAAACCAAATGAGCAATAAAGCTTTCCAGCAAAATCTGGACGACAAAAAAGGGCCCCCAGCCCGGTGGCCCCTATCTCATTCAGATGCTGTTCAAAGAGCCGGTAGAAATGCCGGATAAAGAAAAAATTGACTGCCGTAATGGAGAAGCACATCGGATCAACAGAGTGCTTCTGTTATGATAAGAAAATGGCTGGCTTTGCCGCACAGGAGCATATTGCAGAGTTCAAGGACGGAAAATGCCCGGTGCAGCTGATGGTGATGAAATGCGACAAGTTCAAGGGCAAAGGCTTTGATGCCTTTCTGATGAGCCAGATGTGGGACTGCCAGGAGGACCGTGACCGGATCTTCCGGGAGTGCAAATATCAGGTGGTGGCCACCGATATGCTGACTGCGGCGCTTTCAGCGCTGGAGCGTGCCAACCTGGATGCCGACTTTCTGGAGGCTCTGGCGGAGCTGTACCCCACCTGTGAGGCGTTCTATTTCCAGAACTGCGGCAAGCTGTTTCTGGCAGAGGATGTGCGCTCCCATCAGATTGAGGGGCCGGATCGTTTCATCCGCTTTGGCGTCAATGTCCGTTTCTTCAACATCGAGGGCACGGAGGATATGCTCATCGACACGGTGGGCATGAGCACCCTGTTTTTGCCGGATCTCCAGTACCACTTCCACGGCATGGACCCCAACTGGGTGGTAAACCACGCCTATAATGCAGCGTCCTATATTCTGGAGCATGATAACCCCATTGAGGATGGGGAAACCATAGACGGCGTGGCGGATGGCCAGATGTGCCGGGAGATCCAGTGGAAGTGCCAATATGAAGATGCCTTGATCCAGCCGCCCAGAGGGGTGCTGGACATCAACATGGGAAACTATGCTTCGGGAGGACGCTGAATGAATGGCGTTGTGCTCCTGGTAGGCGGACTTCTGCTTGTGGCGGTGATCAAGCTGATTATAGATCGAAATTGGATCGGCCTGCTTCTCTGTGCTGTCGCCCTGCTTCTGGTCTTTGGGGCTGGACACCATACAAAATAGGCCATTTTAAGAATCGAGGAGGTGAAGTATGCAGAATTCAACAAATATGCGGATACTGGAATTACTCCGGTTTCTCTATGAGCGGACCGATGAAAACCATCCCGCCACAGTATCTGACATCATTGCCCATCTGAATGGAAAAGGAATTCAGGCAGTGCGGCAGACTGTTTACGCAGATACCAATGCGCTGATCGATGCGGGGATTGATATTGTGGTGGTTAAGAGTACCCAAAACCAATATTTTATGGGAAACCGCCTGTTTGAGTATCCAGAACTGAAAATGCTGACAGACGCAGTAGCATCCTCGAAGATCATTTCTGCCAAGAAGTCTGAGGAGCTGGTGCAGAAATTATGCCGTCTGACCAGTCTACATCAGGCAAAGCAGCTTCAAAAATTTGCTGCTTTATCCAGCCGTGTCAAACCGCATAATGAAAAGGTTTACTACATCATTGACAATATCCAAACAGCGATTGGAAACCATCAGCAAATTCGGTTCCAATACTATGAATATACTCAAGAAAAAAAGAAAATCTTAAAGCATGATGGATATTATTATGTCGTAAATCCTTATGCGCTTGAATGGAAAAATGACCATTACTATTTGATTGGATTTTCTCTGAAGCATCAGAAAATTGCTCACTTCCGTGTAGATCGGCTAACAAGTGTAGAAAATCTGGAAACTTACTTTATGCCGATAGAGGGATTTGATGTAGCCTCCTATACAAATAAAATGGTTGATATGTTTACATCGGAGTCATCGAAGGAAGTAACCCTTCTATGTGAAAACGAATTGATGAGAGTAATCATAGATCATTATGGAGAAGATGCTGCTGTTGATAGGTATGATGATACACACTTCACAGCCAAAATTGAAGTGAACCCCAGTGGAACTTTTTATGGCTGGATATTCAAATTCAAAGGGAAAATAAAAATTCTCTCTCCCAAAGAGTGCATTACGGAAATGCAGCAAATCGCTCAGGAATTTATATAGCGCAAAAGAGGTGTTATTGATTTTTAACACCTCTTTTCAAATGAAATTTTTATCCTTGAAGTGAACAGATGTTCGATATACAATATAAGCAAGATGTTCGCAGTTCGTCGAACAAATGAGAGGTGAATGCTGTGGGCAATATAACTTTTGGATCATTTATAGCCGAGAAACGCAAGGCGCACAAATTCAATTTACGCGATACAGCCAAGCATTTGAATATTGCTTACGGTTATCTGTGTGATATTGAGCAAAGCCGCCGTCCTGCACCCAATGGAGATTTTGTGGAACGCATCTCTGCCTTTCTGAATTTGGATAAATCAGAACATGAGTTGCTTTTGGATCTGGCTGCAAAATCACGCAATACAGTATCTGCTGATTTGCCAGACTATATCATGGAAAAAGATATTGTTCGGGCAGCCTTGCGTGTGGCAAAAGAAGTAGATGCTACCGATGAAGAATGGCAGACATTTATGAAAATGCTAAAGGAGCGTAAACGATAGGGGGGAGAGCTTTGTCAATTCCACAAATCCGTACAGAAGCAATCGAGGCAGTAGGGCGAAAAATCCTGATGGAATATGATCCCTCTCTGCTATCCGGGCAACCATGTCCTGTGCCAATCGAAACCATTATCGAGACAAAGTTTGATCTAATCCTGGAGTTTCATACACTAAGAAAAAACCCCAAGATATTAGGGGAAACAATTTTCGATGACGGTGCTGTTGTCTTATATGACCAGATACAGAGACAGTATCGAATGATTGCAGTAAGAGCCGGTACAATCTTAATTGATGAACGGCTTTGTGATCCGTCAAAATTAGGGCGGCTCCGTTTTACCTGTGCCCATGAGCTGGCTCATTGGGTACTACATAAGAAGTTGTACTCTGGTACTGGAGATGTTGCTGCTTATAACGGAAATGTTTCTTCCGACGAAAGTCATGGCATAATTGAGCGTCAGGCGGATACTCTGGCTTCTGCTCTGCTGATGCCTTTACCGCAGATCAAAAAATGTTTTTACCGGCTTAAAATAGGCCGGACAGATGAACAGCTCATTGCTGAAATGGCAAATATTTTTGAGGTTTCCAAGCAAGCAATGCAGATTCGTCTAAAATCCAGAAACCTGATATAACCAAATGGGGGAATAGAGAGAGGCACTGCCCTCTCTCACGCTCCTCTGCTATGCTATTTTGTACCTAATATGTTCGCAATATTGCGAACAAGGAGGGATGTTCTATGAGAAAAGAAAGCACAACAATCCAAAAATGTAACAGCAGGCTAACAGCTTTGGGGCTTAACAGCGACGCTGCGTTTCATAGAAGTAAGCTGATTCTAAAGATTTACCGTGATGTAGTCTGGGTTCTGAGTGAACGGGCAGAAGAATTACAAGAAACTGCTTGGATTATGGGAGAACAAGATATAGAGTCTGGCCTCTGCTATCTTGAAAATTTTGCACCAGATATTGAACTGCAAGCCTTTGAAGAAAAAGTTTGCTGCCTTGTTCAAAATCAAATGCTAGTCAATATTATTGACCGTGCACTCCTTCGTCTGAAACGGTATCCGGATCGAGGAGAACTTTACTATGAAATTTTGACTAAGCAATTTATCTATCGGTTCAACAGTACAGAGAAAGAATTGCTGGAAGAACTAAATATAGAGCGCAGTGTCTTTTATGACCGAAAACGAGAAGCCATCTATTTATTTTCTGTTTGCTTGTTTGGATATTCTATTCCAGAAGTCCTGGAGGAGCTGCCCCGACTAAATCCCGACAAATCCCCGACCTAATCCCTACTCCCTTCCGACTTCCGACCTGCTATACTTGTTATAGTGGCAGGAATGCGCTAAATTGAATACTTTTCTACATAAGGCCCGGCATTAACCGGGCCTTTTTCATTCCTGCTGCAATATGGCGGCAGGAACATGGCTGGAGGTGAAAACACTTCCGGCCTTTTTCTTTGCCCGGTATTAGGAGGCCGGTATGCGCTGGGAGGCGTACATAGCAAAATATCCATGACACCGTTCAAATTCGCTGACTACCAAGAATTTGAACGGAGGAAAGGATATGACGAGAGTATTCATTTGGAAAAATAACAGCCCACAGGAATGGGAGGAAATCAGTTTTTCAGCGTTCAGTAAGGCACGCCGCAATGGTTGCTTTACTGGGCGCTTTTTTGTTGAAACAGTCAAAATGTTCCGTGATGAAGATGACCGCATTATCATGGAATGTTCTCGCAAAGATTTTGAAAAATACCAACAGGAGGACCGCCACAGCCGCTATCTCCAGGAACATGAGAAAAGTCGCTCTATATTCCCGGCTTCTCATGTGGGAGATCGTGACGGCACAGAGGAAGGTTATCAGGATACAGATTTGTTTGTGGATGAATCTGTTGATACTGCGGAACAAGCTATTCAGAATTTACTTCTTGAGGATTTACACCAAGCTCTATTGAAACTGAGTCCAGCAGAACGAGATTTTATATTGTCCTATTATGAAATGAAAATACCAAATGCAACTTGTTTAGCCCAACGATATGGTATTACTCGGCAAGCCGCAGATAAGCGATTGAAAAAAATTGAAGAAAAAATAAAAAAGTTGGTTGCGATTTTCTAAAAAAGTGGCAGTAGCAAGTGAGAGGGAAATCCTTTCACTTGCACCTTGACAACCTCATATACGAATCATTAAGTTTGATCCTCTTTGGGCGTAATAGCCGCTACATCAGCGGTATATTTTCTGAGAGCTGCCACTCGCATAACAGGCCAACCCATTTTTGCTGTATAGATGAGTTTTCGGTTTATCAGAAATATATCAGGCTGGAATACATCGGATGGCATCCGGTCATGGCATAACAAGGAGGAAAGCTCTCTTACAGCCATAGTCCGAGCGTGATAATAACCGTCGCAGGCCATGGGTAAGACCAAACGAAGTGGAGGTGAAACTCCTGAGAAGCAGGCCAGCCACCTGCGGCTTAATGATTACCCAAATCCCTGGGGTGTCGTGGACAAGTAAGGGATAAAACAGGCGCTAAATTGAAGGAGACTCTGTAATTTGCAGAGCCTCCTTCTTACATAATCAAATCTCAAAACATAGGAGGATGAACATGAAAGAAGATTGGATTTATAAGCGTGGGGATTTATATTATGCCAATTTGAACCCTTATTTTGGATCAGAGCAAGGCGGCACCCGTCCTGTCCTGGTTCTTCAAAACAATGTGGGGAATTTTTTTCTGCCCCACTTTGATCGTAGCTCCACTCACCAGTAAATGGATTAAGAAAAAGGAGCTGCCCACACACTATGCACTGGAGAGCGTTCCAGAGCTTGGACTGAAATCTGTTGTTCTGCTGGAGCAAATTAAAACGATTGATAAAAGGCGTGTTTTATCGTACATTGGGCGCGTATCTCGCGAAGAAATGAGAGCGATTGATGATGCTCTGCAAGTTAGTTTAGATATTCATATTCCGGAGGAAATGGAGGCTCCGTAAGGCCACTTACCGGATAAAGGAGGCGTTTTTATGTTTGAAGCAAGAATTGCGGAATTGAACCGCTTTAATGAACAAAATCCTGTCAGCTATGACAAAAGAACCTATACGGTCGATGAGATTCAGGACATTCTGGGTATCAGTCGTCCCACAGCATATAATCTGGTAAAACAGGGTGTATTCCACAGCGTCAGAGTCGGCGGTCATATCCGCATTTCCAAAAAGAGCTTTGATGACTGGCTGGATCACGCAGATGAATGATTTGTCAAGGATGCCGATCTCCAAATCGACATCCTTAACTTTTTTTCTGCTTTCTCTTACAATGAGGCCATAGCAAGAAAAACTTTATAGAGGAGGCAAAAGCCATGCAAAAACAAAGAGTAAAGACCAGTATGTCTGTACCAGAGATGGGCAAAATGCTTGGGCTTGGTAAAGTAGAATCCTACTGGTTGGTTAAAAAGAACTATTTCAAAACAATTCAAGTGGCCGGACGAATGAGAGTTATGCTGGATAGCTTTGAAGATTGGTATGCCGGCCAGTTCCACTATAAAAAAGTGGATGGTACACCGCCCGGAGAGAAATGGAGGCATACTACGATGTCAGTTCCGGAAATGGCGGATCTTTTGGGGCTGAAATCTGGCACAGCTTATGACCTTGTTAAAAGGGGCTATTTTGAGACGACCTTGATTGATCGAAGAATTCGTATCATTACCAGCAGTTTTGAAGTCTGGTATCAAAAGCAAACTCATTATGTGAAAATCTCAGAAAGGAGCAATGAAAATGGCATCTATCGTGAAGCGTAAAAGCAAATATTCTGTGGTGTATGATTACACAGATGAAAACGGAAAACGCAGACAGCGTTGGGAAACCTTCAGCACAAATGCAGAAGCAAAAAAACGAAAAAAGCAAATTGAGTATGAGCAGGACTCTGGAACCTTCTTTATTCCTACGGCAAAGACCCTGAACGATCTGCTCGATGAATATATGTCCATCTATGGTGTAAATACCTGGGCAATGTCAACATATGAAAGCCGCCGTGGTCTGGCGAGAAACTACATAACTCCTATTATCGGAGATATGTTACTATCCGACATCACTCCAAGGATGATGGATAAGTATTACCGTGATCTGCTCTCTGTGAAAACGGTAAGCGTCAACAACCGCAAACCCACAAGCGAATATCTGACCCCGCATACAGTAAGAGAAATTCACAAGCTACTTCGCAGTGCCTTTAATCAGGCGGTGCGTTGGGAACTAATCAGCCGTAACCCTGTCCTGAATGCGACACTTCCCAAAGAAGAACATAAAGAACGGGATATATGGACTGCCGAAACGCTGAGCAAGGCTATGGAAGTCTGTGATGATCCTATCCTCTCCCTTGCCTTAAATCTGGCGTTCTCCTGCTCTTTACGCATTGGTGAAATGCTGGGCCTTACCTGGGACTGCATTGATATTGCACCACAGAGCATAGAAAATGGTTCAGCTTATATATTCGTCAACAAAGAGCTGCAACGGGTTACACGAGGTGCATTGGACGATTTGAGCGACAAAGGTGTTATTAAGAAGTTTCCACCTTGCATAGCCAGTACCCATACTGCTCTGGTCCTGAAAGAGCCTAAAACCAAAACCAGTATTCGCCGCGTGTACCTGCCGAAAACAGTTGCCTATATGCTGGTAGAGAGAAAAAAAGAAATTGATGAGCTGATGGATCTGTTTGGAGATGAATACATCGACAATAACCTGGTCTTTTGCTCCAGCAATGGCCGTCCGATGGAAAGCCAGGTGATTAACCGTGCTTTCAATAAACTTATCAAAGAAAACGGACTGCCTCATGTTGTATTCCATTCTCTCCGTCATTCCAGTATCACCTACAAGCTGAAACTCAATGGTGGCGATATGAAATCCGTCCAGGGCGACTCTGGTCATGCTCAGGTAAAAATGGTTGCAGATGTCTACTCTCACATCATCGACGAGGATCGCTGCATAAACGCTCAGCGATTGGAGGAAGCATTTTACTCATCCAAGACTCCTGACCCTGTTGAAGATACAGAGCCTAAAACTGCGGATACTGCCGTCACTGAAAGTGATGAAAGTGATGCAGCGAAGATACTGGAACTGCTTAAAAATCCCGAAACTGCCGCACTGCTCAAGCAGCTGGCAAAAGCTTTATAAAGTCCCTCCCTCAGAAGAACGCCTCTCACTTTGTGAGAGGTTTTCTTCGTTTGAACCACTTTGCACAGTGACCAAACACTTTTTTTGTTAGCAAGGTTCTGAAAGCATTTTTGAGCGATGTTAGCAAATTCGCGATTTTGTTTGCAACTTCCTCTAATTTCTGCTAACAAATGTTTGCAAGTTCCTTTGGTAAAAATCGAACCTCTGACTTACCGCCTTTCTTAGCAAAAGGCCAAATCTCGTTAGCAAATGTTAGCAAACCAAGGTTTTTTGCAAAAAAGCCACAAAAGCCGCAGAAATAAGAAAAGCCGAAAACCCTGATAAATCAAAGGTTTTCGGCGTGTTTGCTGGCGTCCCTGGCGGGATTCGAACCCACGGCCTTTCGCTTAGGAGGCGAACGCTCTATCCTGCTGAGCTACAGAGACTTATATTAAATTGAGACTGGCAACGATCACTTTTCCCCGTAAGGCAGCTGGTAGAGCACAACCTTAGGAGGGGCTTGTTATATCCATTTAACTATGGAGGCATGTCTTTTAAAGTTTTACAGTACTAGACAGCGTTAAAATGATATCAAAAAAATGATCCATTGTCAATGCGGAAAAATTTTTTTCGGGAGAATTCGTGCCTCTCTCTTTTAGTCAGTAATCACTCTCTTGATATTGATATCATTACCCCTACAGTGATATGAAACTGCGTTAAAATAGCTCAGGACATCATGATCGAAAAAGAGAAAGCTGGCTCCATCACAATTGGAGCCAGCTTTCAAATTCACTATAACTTATGCAGAATAGTCCACTGTGCCGTGGCCAGTAATCGTAGCCTCATCAATACCGACACCAAAGTAGGACGCATTTGCAACGACAGATTCGGAGAAAGAGAAATTCACTTTAGAAATCTTCCCTGTGCTCTTGTTTACTGTAGCAACAATAACACCCTTCGAAAGCGTAACTGTACCGCCCTTGATTGTTGCACTACCCGGAAGACTAAACGCCTTAAGCATGCTGGCAACTACAGTTGTAGCCTCTGCTTTATCAATAAAGTAGCTATAACCACCATCACCATGTTTTGCGCTGTTAACATCTAACTTTTTAGTCTTTAGGTTAATGGTGAACACATAATTATTGCCGCTTTCCTTACAGGTAGCGCTGCTCACATCTGAGGCATTCACATTATAAAGCTTTTTGTCAGAAATCTGAGTCGCTTTACCATTATTGCTAAAAGCATCTTTTACGCCTTGTTCCTTACCAAGGTTAAGGTCAATTTTACCAACAATCGGGATTTCCTTCTCCCTGTAAACACGTCCGGCATCCAACGTACGCTTCATAGAAGCGGACTTCATCGTTACGATCCCAGCATTATAAGCCTTAACAATTTCATTCACGCCCTGAGGAGCCTTCGCAGCAGGTGCATCCGGCTTCTGGGTTTCACCGGGCTTCTGGGTCTCACCGGGCTTCTCAGTCTCACCGGGCTTCTCAGTCTCGCCAGGTGTCTGCGTGTCGCTTTCTTCAGCGCTCGGATCCTCATTCGTCGCGCTCGGATCGGTGTTCTCTGCGGGCGGAACCGTGTCGTCATTATTGACGCTCTCGTTCGCCGCCGGATTGTTGGAGGGATCCGTGGAGTTTTCATCTCCATTATCGCCGCCGCAGGCTGCAAGGGAGAAGACGAGCGCCAGCGCCATCATAAGCGCTAAGAGCTTGGTCAGGTTCTTTTTCATTGTGTAGTAGTACCCCTTTCTTAAAATAAAACATTTTTATCGGGGCGTGTTCCCACAAAGAATATGTATCACACGCTCCCTATTGCCGCACCGAGTGGTGCTGTCTACGAACACTAATTTACAGCAAACAGAATAAAAAGTCAATGGAAAATGCTACTTTTTTTGAATGAGCGTTCATTCATTTTCAAAAAACAAGGAGGGGCCAAAATGGCTCCCCCCTAAACAACATAACCTCTTACGATTAGCCGGGCATTGTAATTCTCTGGTTGACCACGCCGCTCGCACCCTTCAGCGTAGCAGACAAACCAAGACTCACCTTGACGTTATCAATCTTGATGTTAACATCATAGCCCCAGCTGCCGCTTACAATCTTACCTGTGTTGTTATCAATTTTAACATTTACAAATGGATTTTTATATGTAAGCGTTAATGTTCTTCCGCTTCCTTCATATTCAATCGTGACTGCCGGGATCTCTTTCAGCGCGTTATCAATATCACCCAACACACCGATTGCATGACCAACCGGGCCTGCATCCCATGTGCTCTTCGGCTGATCCGTCTGCTCCTTCGGTGTCATTTTGATCGTCGTATATTTTCCATCGGACCTTGCGGATGCGCTTACCAGATCGGAGGCCACCAGCTTGCTGTAACCGCCAGGAACACCTTCACTCTGAGTGGAATTATTTTTCAGGGCGGATTTTGCAAGGGGTTCAAACATGCTAATCAACCCGCCAACAGCTCCAGACCCACCGTCCAAGCTGGCAAGCGTCAACGCCTGAGCCTTCTTATTTTTAGTGCTCTTATCTGCCGCTGCTTTATAGAACTTAATGATCTCCGCTTTGTCATTAGAGGTCAAGCCCTTATCGGTATTCGCAGGCTTCGTTTCCGGCTTACCCTCTGGCGTGGTGACTTTCTCGCCGCCCGGCGTTGTCACTTCCTCATTCGGCGTTGTGCCGCTCTCATCTGTTGCGCTCGGATCCTCATTCGTCGCGCTCGGGTCGGTGTCATCTGCGGGCGGAACCGTGTCGTCATTATCGACACTCTCGTTCGCCGCCGGATTATTGGAGGGATCCGTGGAGTTTTCGTCTCCATTATCGCCGCCACAAGCGGCAAGGGAGAACACGAGCGCCAGCGCCATCATGAGCGCCAAAAGCTTGGTCAGGTTCTTCTTCATTTGGTAAATTACCCCTTTCTGAAATACGGCGCTTTCTAATAAAGATAAAAGCCGATCGCGCCTGATTTGCACACTGCATAGAAATTATGTAGCAATGCAGACCTTAAGTATTTATAATTTACAACATGTTCACAAAAAAGTCAATAGAATATTCCTTCTGTAATTTTATGTTTTTATATAATATTTTTTATTTTTAAATTGAAATTTTCTAAATGTAGAATAATGATATGTTTTCCAGGGTATCGGGCACAAATAAAAAATATGCCCAGTATGGCTCGCTTTCACACAGAAGATCCTTTTTAGCCTCCTTTCTTTTCGATATCCTGATTTTATGGTATAATAGCTTCAAACAAAATGTTTGAAGCACAGCTTGTCGAAAAAGCCAAATGGAAGAAAAACGTGCACAAAAAGTCTCGTTGTGAATCGCCAGCGTAACGAGCATCTAAATGCAGCGCAGAACGCTAGCGGAAGGCCAAGGCAGCATTTGTAGCATCTGACGGCGTGGCTCGTGAGGGGATTTTTGCCCGGAGGGCAAAAACGAACCTTTCCATGTGTTTGAAACGCCGTGAGGCGTTGAGTTTGGGAAGGTTCGCCGAACGGGTTCTAACGTGCATCAACGCTTCCTGCTGCCGATGTGCCGTGCACAAGCGACCGTCGCGACGGTCGCTGCGGCCCCTTTTGCTTCCTTTTCCGGCCGAACGGAAAAGGGAGGGCCTGCGCGGCCTGAGCGCATGCTTAACTTTTTGTTTTTATTAAAGCAATTTACAACTGACAGCATTAAAAGTATTTTTTTAAACATTTTTGCTGAATCATCTTTGTGTATTTTGATGAATGGATATACCTTTTTCAACAGCCTGAGCTTCAAACAAAATGTTTGAAGCATTGGAAAAATGCCTGTCGGCGCGAAACGCCTCCTGCCGCGATGCGGCAACGCCATTTGGGGCGAATCTATCAAAAAGCGAAGGAAAATTGTTCTTTTATGAGCACCATAAGGAGATCGATATAACATGATGAAAATGATATCCTGGAATGTGAACGGCATCCGGGCATGCGTATCAAAGGGCTTTCTCGACAGCATGCAAGCGATGGATGCAGATATCATCTGCCTACAGGAAACAAAAGTCCAAGCAGGGCAAATTGAGCTGGATGAGCCGCCGCTTACAAATTACCATCAATATTGGAACTATGCGCAGCGCAAGGGGTATTCCGGCACGGCGATCTTCACCAAGGAGGAACCGCGCTCCGTGCAGCTTGGGCTCGGCATCCCGGAGCACGACACAGAAGGCCGCGTGATCACGCTGGAATTCGATGCGTTTTATCTTGTCACCGTTTACACGCCGAACGCGCAGGAGGAGCTGGCCCGCATCGACTACCGCATGGATTGGGAGAATGCCTTCCGCGCCCACCTCCAGAAGCTTGATGCGCAAAAGCCCGTTGTCTTTTGTGGCGACCTGAATGTGGCGCATCAGGAGATCGATTTAAAAAACCCAAAGCCCAACCGTGGGAAGGCTGGCTTTTCAGATGAAGAGCGGGGCAAGTTCAGCGAGCTGCTGGCTGCCGGCTTCACCGATACGTTTCGTTATTTATACCCGGATTTAACCGGAGCATATTCCTGGTGGTCCTATCGCTTTCATGCCAGGGAGAAAAACGCCGGCTGGCGCATCGATTATTTTTGCGTTTCCAACCGCATAGCCAACCGAATCAAGGAGGCCAAAATCCACACGGAAATCTATGGTTCCGACCACTGCCCGGTGGAATTATGCCTTGATCTATAGGTTTCATCTAGAAAGGAGTGCTTCAAGCATGGAAATTGGGGCTGTTTCCCAAGCCGTTATCCTGGTCACCAAAGCGACTACTGCCGCCGCCATGCGCAGCGGTTCCCTGCCCGTATTTGCGACTCCCGCGATGATCGCCCTGATGGAGGAGGCCGCGTGCGCGTGTATCGCACCGTTCCTGAAAGAGGGAGAAACCACTGTAGGCACGAGCCTGAATATCAGCCACACATCGGCAACGCCTGTCGGCATGCATGTTTATGCCGAAGCGCGCCTGACCGCTGTGGAGGGGCGGAAGCTCTCCTTCCAAGTGCGCGCTTGGGATGATGCAGGGGAAGTCGGCGCGGGCGCCCATGAACGATTCCTCGTAAAGGAAGAAAAATTTGTTGCGAAAGCGCAGGCAAAAGGGGATAAAGCAGATTGAGTAAGCCGCTTTTTGACGCAGTTCTTTTTGACTTTGACGGCACGGTGGTAGATTCCTCTGAGGGGATCTACAATAGCGTACGATATGCGCTGAAGGCTTTGGGTTACCCAAGGCCTGATGAACAAGCCCTGCGCTATTTCATTGGGCCGCCTCTCCAACACAGCTTTATACACCTTCTAGGCGTGGATGAGGCCCGCGCGCAAGCGCTGGTTGAAAAATACCGTGAGCACTACCGTTCGCAGGGAGTGCGTGAGGTGCGGCTTTATGATGGAATTCGCCCGCTGCTCACCCAATTGAAAGGCAGCGGCGTCCGCCTTGGCGTAGCCTCCTCCAAGCCTATGCCCTTCATCCAAGAAATTCTTTCCCGGTTAGAGATCGGCGCTTGTTTTAGCTATGTATCCGGCATCGATTTCTCCCAGAATCCCCCAGGAAAAGAGGCGCTGATCCGCAAGGCGATCGTGGGGCTTTCGCTTCCTGCCGACAGCCGCATTCTAATGGTGGGCGATCGGCATTTCGATATCGAGGGGGCTCACCGGGCTGGGCTTCCCTGCGCAGCTGTCCTCTATGGGTTTGGCAGCCGTGCGGAATTCGAGCAGGCAGGCGCTGAATATATTGTCTCCTCCCCGGAGGAGCTGCCGCTCATTATTCTGGGAAATTGATCTTTTGATCATTTTAGAATGTAGAGAAAAAGGGGCATTGCAAAATGAATATTCTCCTGAGCCTTCGCCGCCTGGTTGCGGCTATCCTCTCCCTTGTGCAATTTTTTGCCTTGCTGTTTTCCGGCGCGTATGCGCCCGGCAGTGGTGAGTTTGCCAAAGGCTGGTCAAACGACAACAATGGTTACCCCAACAGCGGCCCCGAGGTGGAGCGGTTGACGGAGATTGTTCCTTCGGCGCGCCAGCTTGCCTATGCGGAGCTGGAATACTACACCTTCATTCACTATGGCATGAATACCTTTACCAACAGCGAATGGGGCACTGGCAAAGAATCACCCAGCCAGTTTAACCCCCAAAAAGTCGATACGGATCAATGGGTGCAGGCTGTCAAGGCCTCCGGCAGCAAGGGGATTATTTTCACCGCCAAGCACCACGATGGCTTTTGCCTGTTTCCAAGCGACTATACCACCCATGATATTGCCTCCAGCCCCTATCAGGATGGGCAAGGGGATATCGTGCAGGAGCTTGCGGAAAGCTGCCGCAAATATGAAATGAAATTCGGCGTTTACCTCTCCCCCTGGGATATGCATGAGCCAACCTACGGAACAGACGCTTATAATGATTATTTGTCAGCCAGCTCACGGAGCTCTGCACCCGCTACGGCGAGTTGTTTGCCATTTGGCTGGATGGCGCTAAGGGTGATGGCGCACCTGATTTCACCTATGATTTTGACCCGGTATTATGAAGTAATCCCGCACCTATCAAGCCAAACGCGGTGATCGCGGTCAGCGGCCCGGACGTGCGCTGGATCGGCAACGAGGCGGGTAACGCCCGTGTAAGCGAGTGGAGCGTTGTCACTGCCAATGACGAGGCGTTGGATCCAGCTCTCGGCACATTGCCCCACATCAGCTATGACGCGCCGGACATGGGCGGCCGAGATATCGTTTCCCAATATAAAAACCTCAAGTGGTATCCGGCGGAGGCCGATGTGCCGATTCGTCCCGGCTGGTTTTGGCACAGCAATGAAAATGTAAAGGTCAAAACCGTGTCCACGCTGATGGATATCTATTATAAAACCGTGGGCGGCAACGCCTCTCTTCTGCTCAATGTTTCGCCCAATCAAAACGGCGTGATCCCACTAATTGATACGCTCACCTTAAAAGCCTTTGGCGACCGTATCCGCAGGGAATTTTCCAACTCCGCCGTGCAGAGCTTTTCTGTTGGGAGCAACGAAGGCATGCGGTCAATCGAAGCATTAAACGCAATGCTGGCAGAAGATACCCCAAGCTATTCGTTTGGGGATGATGAATATATCCTGGACTGCAAGCTGGATGGGATGCAGCAGGTCAGCAGCGTTGTGCTACGGGAGGATCTGCGTTTCAGCGAGCGGGTAGAGGATTTCGATGTGTATCTCCGCACCGCCAAGGGCTTTGTCCACGCCGGGGAGGGCACAGTGATCGGCAACCGCAAAATTCTTCGCCTTCCGCTGACGCTGCCCAAAACAGACTGCGTGCGCATCGTGATCCGCCAATCCCGTGGCAATCCGGTGCTGCGCAGCGCAGAAGTTTTCGTCCACTGAACGCCGGTTCCTGTTTGATTCATTGAAACGATTTCAAATTGCAGAGTCTGTTGCGAAATAGGAAACATTTCGCAGCAGGCTCTTTTTTAAGTTCTATTTGGGTTGCACTGCTATACTTTCCAAGTGACAAAGGGTGATTCCCTTGGTTGGAAATGAATATCCGTATCATGAATCAGCAGGAGGAATATTGCCATGAAAAATATCTGGCGGTTCTAATCGCATCATTGCTTATCATCCTCGCCGGCTGCGGCCCCGAGAACGGCACTGCCGAGCAGACGACAAAGGCTGCGTCCCTCAATGCCATCTCGGCTGACGAGATTGACACTACGGTCGGCAAATCGGATCAGGATGCAGCCTATGATGAGAGCAGCGCAACCAAAATTACGCTTACGGGCGCCTCCGCCTCCATCTCCGGGAACGGAGCTTCCCAAAAAGACGGGGTTGTCACCATCCAGCAAGAGGGCACTTATCTGGTAAGCGGCACGCTGGAGAATGGGCAATTGGTCGTTGACGCAGCCGATACCGAAAAAGTGCAGATTGTGCTCCAGAATGTATCTATTGATTGCTCCGACCATGCTGCATTGTTCATCAAGCAGGCAGACAAGGTGTTTCTCACGTTAGCGGAGGGCACGGAAAACACGCTTAGCAGCGGCAGCTCCTACGCCCTCGGCGATGACGACAGCAACGTGGACGGCGTCATTTTCAGCCGAGCAGACCTGACGATGAATGGAAGCGGCAGTTTGGCCGTCAACGCAGCATACAAACACGCTGTTGTCTCCAAGGATGATCTCGTCGTCACCGGAGGTCAGTATGCCATCAAGGCAGAAAACGGCGGCGGCCTATACGGCAAAGACTGTGTCAAAATCACCGGAGGTGCGTTTACTATCGCAACCGGTACAGACGCCATTCAGGCCAACAATGCGGAAAAAGCCGATCAAGGGTATGTTTATATCTCCGGCGGTACGTTCGACCTCACAGCCGGCACAGATGCCGTTCAGGCGGAAACCGTGCTGCGCATCGACGGCGGCACGTTCCAGATCACCAGCGGCGGCGGCAGTGCAAACGCCAGCATCGACAAATCCGGAAAGGATTCGCCCGGCTGGGGTATGTGGGGGCCTCAGAGCGAGCAGAATCCCTCACAGGATGCAGAATCCACCGACACATCCGACAGCGCAAAAGGGCTGAAGGCAGGCGCATCTCTTTCACTGCGCGGCGGCACATTCAGCATTAACTCCTCTGACGATTCCATCCATTCTAATGGCACGGTAACGATTACCGGCGGCACGCTCTCCCTGAAATCCGGCGACGACGGCGTTCATGCCGGCGACGCGCTCCTGATTGAGGAGGGAACGATCAAGATTAGCCAGAGCTATGAAGGGCTTGAGGGACTAAGCGTTACCATCGCAGGGGGGAACATTCAGCTTACCGCCAGCGACGACGGGATCAACTCCGCCGGCGGCAGCGACACGGCAAAACAGGGCCGGCCCGGGCAAAACCAATTCATCGTCAGCGAAGATTCCGAGATCTTCATTAAAATCACCGGCGGCACGATCAACGTGGATGCAGGCGGTGACGGTCTGGATTCCAACGGGAACCTGTTTTGTGGAGGGCGGCACGATCTATATCACCAGCTCCGCAGATAACGGCAACGGAGCGCTCGATTATGAAGGCGCCGCCACCATTACTGGAGGCACCATCGTCGCTGCAGGCATGAGCGGCATGGCGCAGGGCTTTTCCGACTCCTCCACACAATATTCCATTTTAAATAATTTCAGCGCTTCTCTCTCCTCTGGCGACGCCATTGTCCTGAAGGACTCCGGCGGCAAAGTTCTCGCATCCTACACGCCCGCAAAAGCCTATAACAGCGTCGTCGTCAGCAGCCCGGATCTGAAAAAGGGGGAAACATATACCCTTTCAGCCGGCAGCCAATCTGAAAGCCTGACGCTTTCCTCCGTTGTGACTTCCAACGGCTCTGGCGGCATTAGCGGGCCCATAGGCGGCAGAGGACGGCAGCAGCCAGGCGGCAAAGATGCATAATTCAACGAATGCACATCAAGGGGGGCAATGCGGATTTGCATTGCCCCCCTTGATGGATTCGCCAAAAACACAGCGGCGAGCCTTACTTGCCCTTCCGCTTCCGGTACAACGACCGCCCTGCGGTGAAAATACCGCCCAACCCAACGATACATCCAACCGCCAGCAACACATACGGCCCACCGATATTCAGATAATTGCCCAGCATACAATCCCGCCACGAAGTGGAGGGATCGTGCCCTACCACGTCCCGATAATACACAAGGTGGCTGCGATAGGCTTGCGGCGCACTTTCCTGCAATTCAATCACGCGCATTGCGCGCTCTCCGCCGTTGCCGTAGGAGTTAAAGCCGCAGCCGGGGGCGTAGCCGAGATCAATTCCCTTGTAGTTCCCCACATATTCATTCTTATGGTCATGGGCGAAATAGGCGCCGATCACATCCCCGCAGGCCAGCCATGCATCAAATTCCCCATTGCCATTATCTGAGGCGCGTGGACCTTCTAGCAACCGCGTGCCCTGAATCCTGCTTTCCTCTACGGCACAGGCAGGATCGGGCAGCCAATACTGCCCCTTTTTACTGCTCCATCCCTTCACTGCACCCTGTGTGCCCTTTTCTACCGCGCGGAAGGTTTGGTAGATTTCCGGAACCGCAACATGCTGAAACGCCAGCGCGGGGATTGGCACCCCGCCGTTTTCCGCCGTCAATCGTTTGCTCTCCTCCACATACCAGGCAATCTGATCTGGCGCGGGAGAGGAGTAGGAAACAAGGCTTTCGCCTTCCCCCGAATCAAAAAACCAGAGTTGAAAGGCCGCTTTCTCACCCTTGGCGTGCAGAATTGGCAATCGATAGGTTCCGCAGCCAGTCAGCGCCGGGCCATCATCCACTGCCAGGCAGCCGGGGTAGGACTGATAGATTTTTATCTGCTCTTCCAGCGTCAGCGGAGAAGCCGGGTCGTGATTGCCAAAAACCAGGGCAAAGGGAATCCTCCGCTGCGCAATGGGGCCGACGATGTTTCCAATCGCCTTTTCCGCCTTCTCCTGCGCATGGATACGCGCGCCAAACCATGAGCCCGCGATATTGTCGCCCATCAGGATGACCAGATCCGGCTTCACCTCATCCAGAGACGCTTCAATCAATTCGACGGTATCGGGCTTCGTCCGGTTCGTATCCTGTGCGTCGGCCAGCAGCATAATGGTAAAACTACCATCCTCCCGAAAACGAAGTTCCCCCTCTGGGGCCTTCTCCTTTGCAAACGCCGGCGCCATACTCGTTGCGACAACAGCCGCCGCAAGCAGCACCGCCGCAGCTTTGTTTCTCCATCCACGCATTCGTTCCCCCTCCATTCAATTGAAAGTGCTATCCTACCATAATCTTGCCCTCCGGCAGCACCTCGCCGCCGCCGCCTTCCCCACGGATCGTCAGTGCGAGCGCAAAGGAAATCGGGCCAATCCGGCCGATAAACATTGTCAGAATCGTCGCGATCTGTGCAGCGATCCCAAATTTCATGGTAACGCCGGCCGTCATTCCAACCGTACCGAAAGCAGAAGCCGCTTCAAAAATGCCATCTACACCGGACAGGTTTGGCAGAGTAATCAGGATGACAGCCGCATTCATCACAACCGCTGCAAAGCCCAGCGCGGCAATCGTCATGGATTTATAGACCGTCCGTTTAGGCACCCTTCTGCCGAGCACAACCGTATCATCCCGCCCTCGGATAACAGATACCACGGTCATCATCAGCACAAGGAAGGTGGTCACCTTGATGCCGCCCGCGCAGGAACCGCTGCCGGCCCCAATCACCATCAGAAAGATCATCATCACCTTGGAAAAATCGTACATCTTGCTCAGATCGATACTGGCAAAGCCTGCCGTACGCGCCGATACAGATTGAAAAAGCGCCGCATTGAGCTTTTGAAACAAAGGCAGTGCACCTAGCGTGTTGGGATTGTCAAATTCCACCACCAAAAACACCAAAAAGCCGCCCGCGATCAGTGCGGCGCTCATCAGCAGCATGGCCTTGGTGTGCAGCATCAAGTGGCGATGCCTGCGCCAGGAGAACAGATCCTGAAACACCATGAAGCCAATGCCGCCCAAAAAGATCAGCGCCATCACTGTATAGAGAACGATTACATCCCCATTATAATGGATGAGCGAGCCAAACGGCGTTTCATTTCCAAGAATGTCGAAGCCTGCGTTGCAGTAAGCTGATACCGAAGTAAAAATGGCAACCCATACGCCATGCGCCCCATACTTCGGCACAAATCGAAGCGAAAGCAGGATCGCCCCGATCGATTCAATCAGCAACGTCGTCGCCACAATGATTTGCAAAAGGGAGCGAATATTGTGAAAGGAGCCTGCGTTTGTATTTTCCTGCGCCAAACGCAGCGTACGCAGGCCGAGCTTTTTGCGCAAGGAAAACATGAAAAAATTTGTGAGCGTCAGTAAGCCGATGCCGCCGATTTCGATCATCGTCAACAGCACCGCCTGACCAAAAAAAGTGAACTGCGTATATGGGTCTACCAGAGTCAATCCCGTCACACAGGTGGCGGAGGTGGCGGTAAACAAAGCCGTCAGCGGATGCAGCATCTCCCCATTTTTTGAGGAAACCGGCAACATCAGCAGCACCGTTCCTACGAGGATCACACCCAAAAAACTCGCTGCAATCACCCGGGCAGGTGAAAATGGCCTTACCGGCCGCCGTTCTCTTTCCCGTTTCAAACAAACACCTTCCTAAAAATATGCGGAACGCTTGTGCCGCGCCCACTCCCTCTGAGGATTCCTTTATCAGAATGCTTCCTCATCCTAATACAGAATGATTAAAAAGGCAAGGGATTCACGGTTTTTTCTGCCTGTGTTCTTTTGGGACGCCTTCAAGTATGCGATTTTCACCAAAAGTGAGCCATGGCACGGCGCCTTTTTCTCACTTTCCAAAATAAAACCTCTGCTTTGAAACTTGCGGAAAAAGAAGGATTTGAGTATAATAGGGTTTAGTTCTGTTCCAGTGTTGGAACCGATCCCAATGGATGTTAACATCGAAAGGAGTTACGGATTATGAACTATTCCCGCGAAGTGGAAAACATGTGCACGGTCGCCAAAGGCCCTCATCACGGTCCCGCTCCCATTCCCGAAGAGGGCAAATGGGTTAAGTCCTATGAGATTAAGGATATTTCCGGTTTCTCACACGGCATCGGCTGGTGCGCACCCCAGCAGGGCGCCTGCAAGCTCACATTAAACGTTAAGAACGGTATTGTTGAGGAGGCGCTCGTTGAAACGCTAGGCTGCTCCGGCATGACCCACTCCGCAGCTATGGCTGCTGAAATCCTCCCCGGCAAAACGCTTCTTGAGTGCCTGAACACCGACCTTGTCTGCGACGCAATCAACGTTGCAATGCGCGAAATCTTTAAGCAGTTGGCTTACGGCCGCAGCCAGTCCGCTTTCTCCGAGGGCGGCCTTGTTGTCGGCGCAAGCCTTGAGGATCTTGGCAAGGGCCTTCGCTCTCAGGTTGGCACAATGTTCAGCACCAAGGCGAAGGGCGTTCGTTACATGGAAATGGCTGAGGGCTACATCACCCGCATGGCGCTTGATGATGACGATCAGGTGATCGGTTACGAGTTCGTAAAGCTCGGCAAAATGCTGGAGGATATCCGTCACGGCGTTTCCGCTGACGAAGCTCTCAAGAACAACACCGGCAGCTACGGCCGTTTCAATGAAGCGAAGAAGTATATCGACCCGCGTGAAGAATAATAAGACTGTATAAAGGAGGACAATTCACTATGGCTAACGATGTAAAATTCGAAGGCAAAGAGAGAAGAATGGCCAAAATCGAGAAGTGTCTTGCAGAGTATGGTCTTGCAAGCCTTGAGGAAGCCCGCGATCTCTGCCTTTCCAAGGGCATCAATGTGGAAGAAATCGTAAAGGGCGTTCAGCCCATTGCTTTTGAAAACGCCGTTTGGGCTTATACGCTTGGCGTTGCCATTGCGCTGAAAACCGGCGTGAAGGCGGCAAGCGAGGCCGCCGCCACCATCGGCAAAGGCTTGCAGGCATTCTGCATCCCCGGCTCTGTTGCAGAGCAGCGCAATGTTGGCCTTGGCCATGGCAATCTTGGCGCAATGCTCTTAAAGGACGAAACAAAGTGCTTTGCTTTCCTTGCCGGCCATGAGTCTTTCGCAGCCGCTGAAGGCGCAATCGGCATCGCGCGTACGGCAAACAAGGTTCGCAAAGAGCCCCTTCGCGTTATCCTCAACGGTCTCGGCAAGGATGCCGCCATGATCATTTCCCGCATCAACGGCTTCACTTATGTGAAGACGGAGTATGACTTCTACACCGGCGAGCTCAACGTAATCAGCGAAACACCTTACTCCGACGGTGAGAAGGCAAAGGTGAAGTGCTACGGCGCGAACGACGTTCTCGAAGGCGTTGCAATCATGAAGGCTGAGGGCGTTGACGTTTCCATCACCGGCAACTCCACCAACCCCACCCGCTTCCAGCACCTCGTTGCAGGCACATACAAGAAGTGGGCAATGGAGAACGGCGTGAACTACTTCTCCGTTGCTTCCGGCGGCGGCACAGGCCGTACCCTGCACCCCGATAATATGGCGGCTGGCCCCGCCTCCTACGGCTTGACGGACTCCATGGGCCGCATGCACGGCGATGCTCAGTTCGCCGGCTCTTCCTCCGTGCCTGCGCACGTGGAGATGATGGGCCTGATCGGCATGGGCAACAACCCGATGGTCGGCGCAACGGTTGCTTGCGCGGTTGCAGTTGAAGAAGCTGGCAAATAAATAAAGCAAACAGTGTTCATGCAAAAACGGCTGAGGGAGTGCGCTAGCCTCTCCCTCAGCCGTTTTTTTGCGTCAAATCGCTTCTGCGGTCAGTAAAAAACGCTCTAATCCGGGAGCAGCCTTCTCTAGCAATTGAGCAAAATGCAAAGCCCGTATACTTTTGCCGCTTTTATGATATGATGCAAAAAGCACACGGGCAAAAGCCCAAAGGACGCGGTGCCCTAATTAATCATCATATGTGGAACACAAATGGGCACGATAAAACTTTGAAGGGGGAGTTTAAATGACAAACGATGGCGTTGGGAGGCCATCCTTTCCGAAACGTGCCGTTGTAACCGCAGGCATGCCCTACGGCAATAAAGAGCTGCATTTTGGCCATGTCGGCGGCGTTTTCGTCCATGCAGATATCTTCGCCCGTTTTTTAAGAGATCGAATCGGAAAGGAAAATGTGATCTTTGTATCCGGCACAGATTGTTA
>ENA-OQAB01000467-OQAB01000467.1-human-gut-metagenome-genome-assembly--contig:-NODE-467-length-22272-cov-4.600090_pt1 | contig 22272 bp, 24 predicted proteins | sample MGYA00242490_ERZ504517 | MGnify/ENA primary metagenome ERZ504517 (study PRJEB26092, sample SAMD00036298) | human gut metagenome | host: Homo sapiens | study: EMG produced TPA metagenomics assembly of...
AGTTTCCCCAATGCCGCCGGCCCCATCTATTCCCTTCCCGAAGCACTGGTCTCAGTGCTGTCCACTGTCCTTTCTGAAACAGCTGGGGCAGTGGTTCCTCAGGTGGATCGGGATTCCCGTGTAAGTCCGTGAAAACAGAGGAGCTTCCCGGCGCTCTAAGCGCCAAAGATCTGCTCCGCATAATTTACAGATGCCATGGCATCTCTGCAATAGGCGTCAGCGCCTATGGTCCTGGCATAATCCTCCGTCAGCACAGCGCCTCCCACCATCACCTTCACGGTGGCGGACGCGGCTCTTAACTGGCGGATGGTTTCCTCCATGCTGGGCACGGTGGTGGTCATGAGGGCGCTCAGACCCACCAGGGCAACCTGGCGCTCCACGGCCTCCTTTACAATGGCCTCCGGAGGCACGTCCCTTCCCAGGTCGATGACCTCATAACTGTAATTTTCCAGCAGAACCTTCACGATGTTCTTGCCGATATCATGGATGTCACCTTTCACCGTCGCCAGGATGATGGTCCCTTTCTTTTCCTGGGTCTGTCCGCTTCCATCCATAGCTGCCTTGATAACCTCAAACGCAGCCTTGGCAGCCTCCGCGCTCATAAGAAGCTGAGGCAGGAACACAGTTCCCTTCTCAAACCCCTTCCCCACTCGGTCCAGGGCCGGTATCATCTCACTGTTGATAATATCAAGCGGCTCCCTCTCCTTTAACAGTGCAGTCACCGCGTTGTGGGCGGCTTCCTTAAGCCCCCTCTCAATGGCTGCCGCCAGGGCCGGGACCTGGCTTCCTTTAGTCTCTCCTGAACCGGAAATGTTGTCTGCCCCTGTACCGTCCCGGCTGCCGCTCCTTCCAATGGTCTGGCCCAGGCCCGCGCTCTGTCCGCTGTACACGCTGATATACTGGCCGCACTGGGGATCCCGGTCCATAAGCGCGTTAAAGCTGTAGTAAGCCCGCATCATGGCCTCGGAGTTAGGATTTATGATGGCAGCTCCCAGTCCGCATTCCATGGCCATGGTAAAGAATGCGGCATTGATGATTTGCCCTCTGGGGCAGTCCGAAGGATATGTTGGATACCCCCAGCACGGTTCCCACTCCCAGCTCGTCCCGGATGCGCCGCAGGGTCTCCAGGGTGGTAAGGGCCCCTTTGCTGTCGGAACTGACCGTCATGCAGAGTCCGTCCAGAATGATATCCTCCGGTCCGATTCCGTACTCCGCTGCCCGGTCTATAATTTTCCTTCCCACGGCCAGACGTCCCTCTGCCGTATCAGGAATACCGGACTCGTCCAGACAGAGTCCCACTGCCACCCCGCCGTATTTTGCCATCAGCGGAAAGACGCGGGTCATGGACTCTTCCTTGCCGTTGACAGAGTTAATCAGCGGTTTCCCGTTGTAGATGCGCATGGCCCGTTCCATGGCTTCCATGTCCGAGGTGTCGATTTGAAGGGGCAGGTCGATGATGGCCTGAAGCTCCCTTACAGCCTCCTCCATCATGGATGGCTCGTGGATTTCAGGTAGTCCCACGTTCACATCCAGCACATCCGCTCCGTTGTCCTGCTGGCTGACGCCCTCTTTCAGGATATATTCCAGATTGTGGTCCCGCAGGGCCTGCTTGAATTTGGACTTGCCGGTGGGGTTTATGCGCTCCCCGATGATGATTGTCTTACCGCCAACAGTCACTGCCTTTGCATAGGAGGACACCACGGTGCGGTGTTTTTCTCCGGCCACACCACAGGCATGTCCTTACACCGCCGCGTCATCAGGCGTATATGCTCCGGGGTGGTGCCGCAGCACCCTCCCACTACCACGGCGCCCATGGTCACAATCTCCTCCATGACAAGGGCAAAGCCCTCAGCGTCTATATCGTACACCGTCTTTCCGTTTTCGCTTCTCGGAAGGCCCGCATTGGGGTTTACCAGCACAGGAAGGGAGGATACCCTCAGAATTTCCTCCAGGATTCCCTTCATCTGCACAGGCCCCAGGCCGCAGTTGATTCCCAGCGCATCCACCCTCAGTCCCTCCAGCAGGGCCACGGTGGACTCCACGTTTCCGCCGGTCAGAAGCTTTCCCTTTTCATCAAATATGACGGTTGCGAACACAGGCAGGCGTTCCCCTGTATCCGGCCTGAATCCGGCCTCCCTGGCAGCCAGCACCGCGGCCTTCAGCTCATAGCTGTCGCTCATGGTTTCAATGAGAATCAGATCTGCTCCCGCCTGTACGCCTGTCTGCGCCGTCTCCCGGTACATGGAAACAGCCGTCTCAAACTCCAGATCTCCCATGGGCTTTAACAGTCTCCCCGTAGGCCCCAGATCCAGCGCAATCCAGCCGTGTCCGGCTTCCCGCGCCGCCTGCCTGGCATTTGCCACAGCGGCTTCCACCACTTCCCTCAGCGTAAATTCCGTATGATCGTTAAATTTCAGACGGTTGGCTCCAAAGGTATTCGTCTTTACCATGTCGCAGCCTGCGTTCAGATAATCCCGGTGGATTTTCACTACTGTCTCCGGATGGGAGATATTCCATGTCTCCGGCAGCTCGCCTGCTCCCAGGCCGGCTGCCTGCAGAAGACTTCCCGTGCCTCCGTCAAAAAAACAGAATCCTGTTTTTAAGTTCTTCTAAAAGAGCGGATCCCGCCTTTCTCTCCTGTTCCCCTCTGTCCATCTCTATTTCCTCGCATTCTCTAAGTCTCGTTCCTCTGCTTTCGCAAAAGCGCCGTTTCCTTACGCCGGCTGTTCTGCCCCGCCGTCCTGTGTCTCCCGGTAAAGGCAGTCTGTTTTACTGCAGGTCTGGCACTTGCAGACAGACTCCCCGGCGTTTTTTCCTCTCTCCTCTTTGACGCCAATCACCGCTGTTACAGACTTGGACGGCATCATCAGAAAGCCCTCTGTCAGAGTAATTCCCACCGTCTTCTCAAGCTCCAGAGCCGCGGCAAATTTCTCCTGAAAAGACAGGGGGAAATCTCCGTATCCCGGGCTGAATCTGGGGCAGAGAGCCATGCCCTGTTTTCGGTATTCCTCCTCCAGACGGCGGTTTTCCAGATTGCAGTAGGACTCTATCATAGCGGCTGAGGCGGCCTGCATGACGACGGCCCGCCCCATGTCCAGAACGCCGTATCGCCGAAGCAGAAAATCGGCTCCGGCTCCCAGCGTCGCCCCAAATAAAATCACAGAACTGCAGTCCTCCAGATTTCTTCCAAGATCCCTGCTTTTTACACGGAAACAGGAAAAGCAAAGTTCCCCCTCCTCTGTGCGTGAAAGAGGATATTCCCTGGCGAAAAAGCGGGGCGAAAGCTTCGTGCAGAGCTCCCGGATACAGCTTTCCATCAGCTCCCCGGCCGCCTCATCCGGCGTATTTCCTCTGTACCCCAGATAACGGAACGCCTCTCTCCGGCTGGTATTATCTGCAATCCTTTCAGCCAGTCCGCCGCCTTCCTGCAAGCTCTGGCTCTCCCTCTCTTCTGAGGGCCTGATTTCTGTCATAACCGCTCCCCCTCACCTCTTTCAGCTTCCTGAAAGCCTTTCCCAAACCGTCTCCTACAGAATCTCTGACAGGCTTGTCTTAATCTGCTCCGCCACATCCGGCTTATTCATGGAGTAGACGTGAATGCCATTCACATGGTTGGCAATCAGGTCGATGATCTGCTCTGTGGCGTAGGCGATTCCCGCCTGCTTCATGGCGGCCGGATTGTCTCCGAACCGGTCTACAATGGCTTTAAATCTGGCTGGAAGATAAGTTCCCGACATCTGACAGATGCGCTTAATCTGCTTTGCATTGGTCACCGGCATGATTCCCGCGATAACAGGCACCGTAATGCCCCTCTCTCTGATCCGGTACAGATAATTGTAGAGAATATTGTTGTCAAAGAACATCTGAGTGGTCACAAACTCGCAGCCTGCCTCCACCTTTTCCCGCAGATGCTCAATGTCAGCCGTCTTGTTGACAGATTCCACATGGCCCTCCGGATAGCAGGCGGCTCCAATACAGAAATCTCCGTCAAACTCCCGGATATCCCGGATTAATTCAGAAGCGTAACGGTAATCGTGAGCCAGGGGGCCTCCCTCCGGAATGTCTCCTCTCAGAGCCAGCACGTTCTCGATTCCACGCTCTTTCAGGCCTCTGAGGACGCTCTGAACCTCCTCCCTGGTGGAGGAAACGCAGGTCAGGTGAGCCAGCGCGTTGACGCCCTGGGCCTTGATGCTGGACGCAATGTCCACCGTATATCTGCTGGTTCCGCCTCCCGCTCCGTAGGTAACGCTCATAAAGGACGGCTTCAGTCCGGCAATTTTTAACACGGCCGTCTCTACCGAATCATAATTGTCCTGAACCTTGGGCGGAAACACCTCAAAGGAAAGCGTCGGCTTTCCCTGGGCTAATATGTCTTTAATTTTCATTTATTTACACCTCCGTCTGAATGCAGGCCTTTCTTTTCTCTGCTTTCAGTATTTTTCCCTCCAGTATACCACAGGCTTGATATTTTTTCTACAATCATTATTCATTTTTCTGCATTTGTGCTAAAATGATTCTTGACCAAAACAGGCAGTTTCCGGCTGGCGCGGCTGAATTTCCGTTCCAGCTGGACAACGGCCATGTATTTTTATTCAAACGGGAGGAACAAACACAAATGAACCACGAAACTCTGACCGGATTTCTGAGACGAAAGCAGATCAATATCTCCGTCCAGACCTATCTGATCGACGCCCTGGGCGCTATGGCCTTCGGCCTCTTCGCTTCCCTTCTCATCGGCACGATTTTCGGAACTCTGGGAGAGAAAACAGGCATTGAAATCTTTAATACCATCGCCGTCTACGCCAAAGGCGCCACAGGAGCGGCCCTGGGCGTGTCGATTTCCTACGCGTTAAAATCTCCGCAGCTTGTCATTTTCTCTGCGGCCACAGTCGGCATTGCGGGAAACGAGCTGGGAGGCCCTGTGGGAGCCCTGGCAGCCACAATTATCGCCTCTGAGCTTGGAAAGCTGGTTTCCAAGGAGACCAGGGTGGATATTCTCGTCACTCCGGGCGTCACCATTATCTCCGGCGTCCTCACCGCCCAGCTCGTAGGCCCCGGCGTCTCCGCCTTCATGACTGGCTTCGGCGATCTGGTAAAAACTGCCACTGTCATGCAGCCCCTCTTCATGGGAATCCTGGTATCTGCCCTCATCGGCATTGCCCTGACTCTTCCCATCAGCAGCGCGGCGATCTGCATTATGCTGAGCCTGGATGGACTGGCAGGAGGAGCCGCCACTGCCGGCTGCTGCGCCCAGATGATCGGTTTCGCCGTACTCAGCTACCGCGAAAACGGTTTCGGAGGCCTCTTGGCCCAGGGACTTGGCACTTCCATGCTCCAGATGCCGAACATTGTCAAAAATCCGAAAATCTGGCTGGCTCCCACTCTGGCTTCCATGGTGACGGGACCTGTCTCCACTATGGTGTTTAAGCTGGAGAATATTGCCGCCGGATCCGGAATGGGCACCTGCGGCCTGGTAGGCCCCATCGGCGTCTACACTGCCATGCCGGAGGGCGGCGCGTCCATGTGGATGGGCATTCTTATGGTCTGCTTCCTGCTTCCCGCCGTTCTGACTCTTCTCTTCGGCTGGTTCTTCCGCCGGATCGGCTGGATCAGGGAGGGCGACCTGAAGCTGGATCTGTAGATCCGGCCTGTACCGCCGGCGTGCGGTTTCTGCAGCATAAAAAGAGGAAGGCAATGTGTTCCAGCATCTTTCACTGGAACGGCAGACATTGCGCTTCCTCTTTTTTCTTTATCTCATGTTACAGCGTATGATCCTCTTCCATCTGATACTTTTCCTTCGCTTCCTTCAGACGCCTGAAGTAGGAGCTCATCTCGTCTGCCATGCCGGACAGGCGGTTTAACAGGGTGGAAAAGTCTTTTAACATTACATCGTCCTGGAAGTACGGATACACAATATCGTGATCCACCTCGCTCCAGCCCTCCTCAAAGAGAGTTCTGGCCTGCAGCTCCACATAATATCCCTTGTACTTCACAATGTAGTGGATGGAACGGTAAATTCCGTCTGACTTAATGTCAATCAGATTTTTGTCATAGATCTTAGAATCTCCGATTCTCCGGTAGCTTTTCGGCCGCTCCGCAATGTACCAGTGGTTCGGATCCTCGTCGAAATCTCTCAGCCTGTCCTCCACATAAATCTCAGGATTGTTCTCGAACTGGCTGGTAATGTACTCGTGGAAACCTCTCCAGTCCTCCCGGTACAGGAAAAACACCCGGATTCCTATGAGATCTGTCAGGTACTTATAATAGTTGGAGCTGTTAATCTCCCGATAGCTCTCCAGGCTCTCATTTCTCTTTCTGATAATCTTCTCAATGAGATGGCCCGGATCCTTTAACCGGTAGCGGTAAGAATGAATCCCCGCCCGCTCCGTATCGTACAGGTACTGGTCGAGAAAATCACGGCTGATGGAGCGAAGCTCTGGCTCCAGCAAGCAGTAATGGCTGTAGATTTTCTCCAGTTCCTTGAAACTGATATTGGCAGAGCGGAATTCATTCTCCGCAATGTTGTACTTCTTCAGAAATTCTTCTTTAATGAGCATTCTGTCTCCTATCTCTCCTTAAATCCGACTGTATGAAGGAACTGTGCAAAGGCCTCTCTGCCCTCCTTCGTACATTTATAAACGCCGGCGTCCTCCAATACCTTCTCGAACACCAGGCCCACCTCCTGCTTGAGGATTTCATCTACGTTTTCAGCCGTAACGGACGGATACTTAGGAAGGAATTCCTCCACCCAGTCCGCGTGCTTTTCAATCTCTGCGTCAGAGCGGATATCCTTTCCGGATACCATGTACTCTCCTAACTTCGCCAGCTCTCCCTTCAGACGGGACGGAAGCACGGCCAGGCCCATCACCTCGATCAGGCCGATATTTTCCTTCTTAATGTGGTGAAGCTCCTGATGAGGATGGTAAACGCCCATAGGGAACTCCTCTGTGGTAATGTTGTTTCTGAGCACCAGATCCAGCTCGAACATGTCCCCGTTCTTTCTGGCAATCGGCGTGATGGTGTTGTGCGGTTCTCCGTCTGTCTCAGCGAAAATAAAGGCCGCCTCGTCCGTGTAGCCTCTCCAGCAGCCCAGCACCTGATCGCCCAGCTCAATCAGGCGGTCCGGATCCTTGGCTCTCGTTCTCAGCACAGACATGGGCCACTTTACAATGCCTGCCTCCACGTCCTCAAAGCCGGGAATTGTAAAATATTTCTCAATCGGCGCCTTCGCCATGGCGAAGGTATAGTTTCCGCCCTGGAAATGATCGTGGGTGAGGATTGAACCTCCTACAATAGGAAGATCTGCGTTGGAACCCAGGAAATAGTGCGGAAACTGCTTTACAAAATCAAACAGCTTCACAAAGGCCGCCCGGTCAATCTTCATCGGCGTGTGCTTTCCGTTGAACACGATGCAGTGCTCGTTATAGTATACATAGGGAGAATACTGGAAGCCCCAGGCGCTGTCGTTGACTGTAATGGGAATAATTCTGTGATTATTTCTGGCCGGATGGTTGGCCCGTCCCGCATATCCCTCGTTCTCCATGCACAGCTGGCACTTGGGATATCCGCTCTGCTTCATCAGCTTCGCCGCAGCGATGGCCTTGGGATCCTTCTCCGGCTTGGACAGGTTGACTGTAATATCCAGCACCCCGTACTTGGTATCAGTGGTCCACTTCATATCCCGGGCAATGCGGTATCTGCGGATATAGTCGGAATCCTGGCTCAGCTTGTAGTAGTAGTCCGTCGCATCCTTGGGAGATTTCTCGTGGTAAATATTCCAGAACTTAGAGATAATCTCACTTGGGCGGGGCATCAGGCAGTTCATGAGCTTTGTGTCAAACAGATCTCTGTAAACAACGCTGTCCTCAGCCAGTACGCCAGTCTCGTGGGCATAGTCCAGAAGCTCCTTTAACACAGATTCCAGATCAATGTGCTCCGGCTCTCTCTCCGGCTCCTCGTACTCGTCCAGTCCCATCACCTCTAAAATCTGGTTTGTGGCGTAAATTTTATCGCACTCTGCAATCAGACCTGTGCGAAGGCCGTATGTTACCAGTTTGTGTACTGCTTCATAAATCATACCCGCATCTCCTTTTGTTGTAATATTTCGTATCCGTCTTCCATTTTACTTCATCTGCCATTGTTTGCCAACCCTGTTTTTAGCGTCCCGGCGCTCTGCCTCTATGAAAGTCTTCTCACCGCCGGGCCGATCCGCTTTGTCACAATCCCGCCCAGCATTCCTATAACGGCTCCGGCCGCGCTTCCCGCTGCCAGAAGGAAGGGAAGGTAATAAAAGACCGCTCTATTTTCCACCACAAGGGCGGCGATGACGAGCTGTCCCACGTTGTGCCCCACGCCTCCGGCCACGCTGACTCCCGCCTGGCTGAACCATCCCGTTTTTCTGGCCAGCAGCATGAAAAGAAGGCTCAAAGCGCCGCCTGCCAGACTGTAGATCATGGAAAATCCATTGCCAAAGGTCAGTCCCGCCAGGACAATGCGGACCAAGGATATCAAAATCAGCTGGGGCAGACTGACCAGATAGAGGCCCACAATTGTCACCAGATTGGCCAGTCCCAGCTTCACTCCCGGGATGCCGAGACTGATGGGAATTAAGGTCTCCACATAGCTGAACAGGAAGGCCAGGGCAATCAGCATTCCGCACAGAGCCGCCCTTCCTGTTTTCTGTTCTCTTCTTGACACGTTCTGCCTCCTTTGCTAGTATGTTAGACAGAAAACTATCGTTCTGCGCTTCTTTCTATTATATCTTCCGAAGCGCAAAGTACAAGAGGAAATAATAAAATGAACAGAGAACAAGCGAAAGGAGCCCTGGGGCTTCTGGCCGGGCTGGCGCTTTTAGCCGGCTGTTTTTTTCTGGACAAAAAGAACAGGCCAGAGAGCCCATGGTCCGCTCTGACTTCCTGTTAAATACCTTTGTCACCATATCCGTCTATGATTCCGACGACGAGACTCTCTTAAACGGAGCCATGGATCTGTGCCGCGAGTATGAAACAGATTCAGCAAGACCATTGAGGGAAGCGAGATTTACCAGCTGAACCACAGGTCTCCAGAAGAGACCGTCTTTTTCCTGAGCAGCGACACAGCCTCTCTGATCGAGGAGGGGCTCTTTTACAGCCGCCTGTCGGACGGGGCCTACGATCTGACAGTAGAGCCTTTAAGCTCTCTCTGGGACTTCACAAGCGGACAGAACGTCATTCCGCCGAAGGAGGATATTGAGACGGCAGCGGCAAAGGTGGGCTATGAAAATCTGGCGCTTGAGGGAAATACGCTTACCTTCCTCTCGCCGGACACCACCCTGGATCTGGGATCCATCGCCAAGGGCTTTATCGCAGACCGCCTGAAGGAATACCTGGTCAGCCAGGGAGTGGAAAGCGCCATCATCAATCTGGGGGGAAACGTGCTCTGCATCGGCTCCCAGCCAGACGGGGAGCCGTTCCGGATCGGCATTCAGAAGCCCTTTGCCAGCCACAATGAAACCGTCGGCTTTGTGGAAATCGACGACGCCTCTGTAGTGTCCTCCGGCGTCTACGAGCGCTGTTTCACCGCAGATGGAAAAAATTACCACCACCTTCTGGACCCCAGGACAGGATATCCCTATGACAACGGCCTGATTTCCGTTGTCATCATCTGCCCGGAATCTGTGGACGGGGACGCCCTGAGCACAACCTGCTTTTCCCTGGGGCTGGAAAAGGGCATGGAGCTTTTAGACTCCACTGAGGACGCAGCAGGTATCTTCATTACAGAGGACTATGAGCTGCATTTTTCCGAAGGCGCGGCCGAACTCTCCATCTATGATGAAGACGGAAAGCCCCTGAAAAACCTGAATGAGGTGACTGACTATGAATCCTAACTCATCTGAAGCACAGACAGAAAAAAACGGGAAACGCTCTAAAAAACACGATTTGTTCCTGGTTCTGGCTGTCCTGGCAGCCGCAGCTCTTCTCTTTACAGGAAGAAAGCTGTTTTTTTCCAAGTCCCCGGCCGCTGTCACAGTCAGCGTGGACGGGACAGAGCTTATGACTCTTGATTTGAATCAGGACGGGGAACAAATCATAGAAAGCCCCGGCGGCGGCACAAATCGCCTGGTGATCAAAGACGGAGCGGTTCACATGGAGGAAGCGTCCTGCCCGGACAAGGTCTGCATAAAGCAGGGAACGATTTCCAAGACAGGGCAGTCCATTGTCTGCCTCCCAAACCGGGTGATTGTAACTATCACTGGAACTGATTCACAAAAAACTGATTAGCACATAAAAAGGAGACCTGATTATGAGACCATTTAAGAAAAAACAACCCTTTTTAAAGAATATTTCTCTCCGGCTGGCCCTGGCTGTGCTCCTGACAGCCGCCCTCACCCTTACCGGCTGCTCAGGAGGCGGAAAAACTTCCCCACAGGAAACCTCTAAGCAGCCTTCTTCCTCCCAGAGTCAGAGTCAGGAAAACGAAGCTCCTGCAGGCGCTGGTTCTGCCGACACCCAGTTACACTTTATCGACGTAGGCCAGGGCCTCTCTGTTCTGGCAGAATCAGACGGCCATTTTCTTCTGTTTGACGGCGGAGACAGGAAAACTTCTTCCCTGGTTGTCTCCTATTTAAAAGAGCAGGGAGTGGAGACTCTGGACTATGTGATTGCCTCCCATTACGATGCAGATCACTTAAACGGCGTAGTGGGCGCCCTGAACGCCTTCCAGGTATCCCAGGTGCTGGCGCCGGACTATGAGACAGACACAAAGGTGTTCCAGTCTTTCCAGTCTGCCATAGAGAAGAATCGTATTCCCCTCTCCCACCCGGCCCCCGGCGATTCCTTTACGCTCGGAAACGCCTCCTTCACGGTTCTGGCTCCCCAAGATAAAAGCTATCAGAACGCCAACGACTACTCGGTCGCTATCCGCCTGACAGCCGGAGATGTGAGCTTCCTGATTACAGGGGACGCGGAGGTGGAAAGCGAAGCCGAGATGGTGAAGTCCGGGCTTCCTCTGGAAAGTACCGTCTACGTGGCGGGCCACCATGGAAGCGCCAGCTCCAGCAGCTGGGATTTCCTTCAGAAGGCGGTTCCGGAATACGTGGTAATCAGCTGCGGAGCCGGCAATTCTTACGGGCATCCCCACGTGGAGACCATGGAAAAGCTTCAGTCTATGGAAATTCCCGTTTTCCGCACAGACAAGCAGGGAACGGTCACTGTTTCCACAGACGGAACGTCTCTCACCTGGTCTGCAGACCCCTGTAACGACTACTCCTCCGGCGATCCGGACGACAAGCCGGCCAGACCTGCAGGTTCCGGTCAGCCTGCTCTTCCAGAGGAAAACGCTCCGGATCAGGAAGCTGCCGAAAGCGGTTCCCACACCTATATTTTAAATACAAATTCTAAGCTGATTCATATGCCGGACTGCAAAAGCGTAACAGATATGAGTGAAGCGAACAAACAGACATGGTCCGGAGAATCCTACGACAAATGCCTGGAGGAACATCCAGGTTACCGGGGATGCAAAAGCTGTGATCCGCGGTAGAGCAGATAACATCTTTCATCCAATATTCAAGCAGCCAGAGCCTCAGACAGGCCCTGGCTGTTTTTATAAAACGCTTTATTCTTTATGCCTTACCGATAAATTTGTACAGACAAACTTCTTCTGAACAGGCAGCGCACAGACGAAAGGACGCCTTCTGCCGCCCTACTGCACTGCCTCCAGGTAGGCTAACGCCGCCTTCAGACAGCCGTCCACCCCCGCCAGCCCTGTATCCAGGCACAGGTGGTAGTTTTGAGCCCTTCCCCAGGAACTGCCTGTATAATATTGGTAATAATCCCTTCTCTTCTCATCAATCTCGCGGATATGGCGCTCTGTTTCCTTTCTGTCAGAGCTGCCCTCCGCAGCCATGATACGCTCTGCCCTCTGTTCCATCCCTGCATGGACAAAAAGATTGATGCTGTTCTCCAGAATCCGATCCGCGCAGCGGCCGACCACCACGCAGGGGCCCCGGGAGGCCAGACGGCATATTACATTAGACTGCGCCACGAACAGCTGATCTGAAATCGGCACCTCATACAGGCTGGAGAGAACCCTTGATCGCTCCCTGTTTAAATAATCGGGAATCTCGATCTGCTCGTCATATCTTCGGAACGCCTCCTCCGCAATCTCCATATCGTCGGCAGCCATGGAGATAACCTCCTTGTCATAAAATGGAATTCCCAGAGCCTTCGCCAGTCTCACGCCCAGCTCCCGGCCTCCGCTTCCATATTCACGGCTTATTGTAATGACTTGATTCATTCTGTATCCCCCTCTCTGAATCCGCTGGTAAAATTACTTTTATTATAGCGTTTCACGGGAAATTTGTACACTGGATTTTTCCGCTTTCACAGGCCCTTCCTAATCCTGCAGAAAGGAATGGCTCATAATATAAAATTCCTCCTGGCTGGGCTGATGCTTCCTCTCCTTCGGCGCAAGCGTATCGTCATACGCTCTGGCTTCCTCCTCACTGATGCTCATGACAGGGCTGTCACGATACGTCCAGTTTTTCTCTCCCAGCGCTCCGGGAATCAGTTCCTTGACCATCATGGCTGCCGGATACAGGCCGCCCTCCACGCTCACATGGAACTTCCTGCAGCTTTTAAAACCACAGCCCACATAGTTGGCAGGACTTCCGAATATAACGACCGCGTCATATCCCAGCTTCAGAGCCGCCTGAAAGGAATGCTCTATCAGCATTTTCCCGTATCCCCTTCTCTGGTATTTCGGCAGAATGCATACCGGGCCAAAGGTCAGAATCTCCTTTTTCACGCCGTCTTCATCTGTCAGGGAAGCCTTTGTATACATAATACTTCCCATCACCTCTCCGTCCAGTTCCATTACAAAATCAAGTTCTGGTATAAAATCCTCGTGGCTTCGCATCACATGAACCAGATAGTGCTCCACACATCCAGGCACATAGATATTATAAAAAGCTTCTCTCGTGATCTCCTCCACGATCTGATAGTCATCCGGTCTCTCATTTCGAATCACAATACGTTCCATTAAAATCTCCTTTTTCATCTTTTCTGAACACAGGGAAATAAATCCGAAACACCGTTCCCCGCCCCGGTTCGCTCTCCACAGTGATGGTTCCTCTGTGTTCCTCCACCATCCTGTGAACCAGGTAAAGCCCCAGTCCAGTTCCCTCCCCCGCTTTTCTGGTGGTATAGAAGGGATCGAAAATCTGGCTTTTCACTTCCTCGCTCATGCCGCAGCCAGTGTCAGAAAAGGTCAGCTCATAAAATTCCTGCTCCGGCTTGTCGGAGAAGAAACGGTTTTCCGCCATATCCTTTCCCTGTCTCACCACCCCGCTGACAGTCAGGCAGCCGCCGGATTTCCCCATGGCATGAAAGGCGTTGGTGCATAAATTTAATACAATCTGGTGGATCTGAGTCTCATTTCCCCACATCCAATAGGGCTCAAATACGAGCTGCATGGAAAGCTTTACCTGCTCCGGCTTTCCCGATTCTGCCACCAGCATAGCCTTGGCCGCCGTCTGGCTGATTAAAATCTCCTGAAAGCTCTTCTTAGCGTTTTTCCCGCTGAAGGCTGAAATCTGTCCGATAATCTCCTTGGCTTTCTCAGCAGAATTTAAGATTTCCTCAATATCCCCATAGTAAGGATTCTGCGGCTCCATTTCCGACAGCATCATGGCAGAGTATCCCATAATCGGAGTCAGCAGGTTGTTGAACTCATGGGCAATTCCTCCTGTCATGGTTCCAATCAGCTGAAGCCGCTGCTGGTGGGCCATGGCTTCCTCCCTCTTTCTCAGCTCCTCCAGCCGCTCGTTGACCTCCTTCAGCCGGACGTTTTCTTTCTCCACCTTTTTCTGGTGAAGAAACATCCTTCCAGTCAAAAGTAGAAACAGGCCGAAAAAGATCACAAGAAGCACCGCTGCGGCTACAATCTTCACGATGGACTTCTGCATGGGCAGGGTAATGTCCGCATAGTCGATGACAGCGCTGACAATGAGAAAGTCGTCTCCAATCCAGGCCGGTTCATAGGCGGAAACCTTTTTTACCGGTCTAGGAGGATCCTCAATCCACCAGTAGGAATGGTAGACTTCCACGCCTCCCCTGCCCTGGTTCTGATGCTCAATTAATCGTGTTAAATCTGTAAAATCCAGATCCGGATACATTTCCATTCTGCCTGACAGAACCTTCTGGCCAATCTGCTCCTCCACCTGGTGCATGAGAATCAGTCCGTCTGAGGATTTCACCATCACATACCCGTTTTTTCCCATTTTTATGTGGGCAGCCGTCTTCTCGTAGATATCGTTAAAACTCAAAAGGCAGGAAAGGCGGTTTCCCGCCTGAGTCATCTTAGCAAGCTTCAGATAGCACCAGCCGTTTTCATCCTGCAGAATAGAGACTGCCAGATCCGCGTTCTCCTCTGTCATAAAGCTGGCTGTCTGAAGAGTCAGAGGTTCCTGCCCTTCTGCCCAGCATTCTATCCTCTGGCCGCCGCTTTCCCATGCCATGCCCTCCACGCTGCCTTCCCTTCCCTCCAGAAATTCCTCCAGCAGCTGCGCCATGGGTTCCTGCTGTCCCTGTTCCAGGGAGCGTTCCGCCTCAATAAACTGGTTAAGCTTTGTCTCCATCTCCAGATCCGAGGCCATCTCGTCTGCAAATACCTCGATCTGCTTGGCGACGCTCTCCGAAATGGAGCGGAGCTGTCCGCTCTGCATCTGAATCATGGTTTTCTGGTTGTCGGAAATCATATTTCCCACCAGCGTCAGCAAAAGGGCGGCTGCCGCCAGTACGATTCCCGCTGCCGCCGCCAGCTCCCTGTCTCTTCTCCTAAAGAAACGCGGCTGAAAAAAGCCATCTTTCCTCTCCCCCTTCTGCATAAATTGTAACAGCCGGAGATTTTCCTGTCAAATCTCCGGCTGAAACTGTTTTTTATTCATTTTTCATGTTTGAGGCTTTTCCTTTACAGCAGTCCAGCCCCAGTTTCCTAGAGGATAGGCAGATATCCTGTCACAAGGCCCATGGCCATAAAAATAACGAAAATTCCGATACACCATTTGAAAATGTAGCCCTGGTACTGTGCCAGCGTGATCTCTGTCTTGTCCATTAACAGGTAGATAAACGGTACAAGTGGACTCAAGAAGTGGAATGCCTGTCCCATCAGGGCGGCAAATCCAATATTTAAGTCTGTGAATCCGTATGCCTGGGCGGTGGCCGCTAACGGCGGAAGCACTCCGTAGTAGAATGCGTCGTTATTTAACAGATAGGTGCCAGGCGCACTGATCACAGCGATGACAATGGCAAAGTATTTTGCCAGAGATTCCGGAATCACGGCTACCAGGAATTCTGCGATGGCGTTTGACATACCCGCGTCCTCCGGTCCGTTTAAGATTCCCATTAATACGCCGGCTCCCAGAACCATCATAACTACGTTGATCATGTCTGGTGCAATAGAGCTGATAACATTTCTCTGAACCTTCTGGTTCGGGTAGTTCACTAACAGAGCAACGGCTGTTCCCACGCCGAAAAGAATGGCGGAGGAGGCAAGTCCCATGATCAGAGCCGCAATAATGCCGGCTGTCAGAGCCAGGTTAAACAGAATCAGTTTCGGTCTCTTCCATGCCTTCTCATCCTCAGACAGCTCCACCTTTACCGCGTGGTTCTCCACATCCCTGCTGATGCCCAGGCGCTTTCTCTCCTTTAATCCCAGGTAGTAGGAAACGCCGATTACATAAACAGCAGATAAAGCCATTCCAGGCACCAACGGTCCTAAAATCTCTCCTGCGTCCAGATTCATGACAGACATGACTCTGGCTGTGGGGCCGCCCCATGGAATCAGGTTCATAATACAGTTCTGAAGGATAATCAGGGTTGCCAGATAGATTTTCTTAATCTTTAACCGCTCATAAATCGGAATCATGGCTGTACAGCAGATCATAACGGTAGTGGTTCCGTCTCCGTCCAGAGAAACAAAGGCAGCTAATACGGCTGTTCCCACTAAAACTTTTAACGGGTCTCCCTTACACCAGGAAACAACCTTGTCCACCATAGGGTCGAACATTCCCGCCGTCAGCATTACGCCGAAATACAGAATGGCGAAAGTCATCATGGCAAAGGTACTGGCCACATCCTTAATTCCCGTCATGGCATACTCTAAGGTATCCCAGCCGTATCCTGCCAGAAGTCCGAATACAATCGGAATCAGAATCAGTGACGTAAAGGGGCTCAGTTTTTTCGCCATAATCAGTCCCATGAAGACTACGATCATGGCAAAGCCCAGAAGCGCTAAATACATACTTTTCCCTCTCTCTCCTCTGCCGGCCTTTCCCTTCTCCGGCAGAACTTATTTCTGATTCCCAGTATAGAGCCCTGTCCTTAACATCTCCTGAAAAAGTCTTAAAAAACTTTAAGATTTTCATTTTTTACAAGATCTTAGCACATTTTCAACAGCTGTTTTTTGCTTTTTTCCATCATTTGTGGTAGCATCAATATAACGCAGATGTTCAAAACAAAAAGAATGAAACAGAGAGGAGACCTTTTATGGCCGAAGAAAAGATACTCATTGCAGACGATGATCCCGCTGTCCGCCGCCTGTTAATCCGGGTGGTGGAAGGCAGCGGCTTTCAGGCTGTCACTGCCTGCGACGGAACGGAAGCCGTCCATCTGGCTTCCCGGGAATCCTTTGCACTGATTTTATTAGATATTATGATGAATGGAAACGATGACGGCTTTCACGCTATCAAACGGCTCCGGGAGTCCGGAAATACCACTCCCATCATGGTTTTAAGCGGAAGAACCGATGACTTCGACACACTTTACGGCCTGGACATCGGAGCTGACGACTACGTTTCAAAGCCTTTTAATCCCGTCATTCTGGGCGGAAAGATCAAAGCCCTGATCCGCCGCAATCAGACCGGAAAACAGGAAAAGACCGGCATCATCACTGCCGGTCCCTTCTCCTATAATACGATTACCATGGAGCTTTTTAAAAATGGAACTCCGATTCCCCTCTCCTCCAGAGAGCATGTGCTGATGCGGCTGTTCCTGTCCCATCCCGGCCAGGTATTCACGAAGGAGCAGCTCTATGAGCTGGTCTGGAATCACTCTGCTGTGGACGACAACGTGATCATGGTTTACATCAGCCATCTGAGAAATAAAATTGAGGATCAGGCGAAAAATCCCTGCTACATTAAAACGGTGTGGGGAATCGGATATACCTTCTCCTGCCAGGATCCTTCCTGACAGGAGCGGCAGGACGTTCCGCCCAAAACCAAACCGGAACGCCCTTTTTCTATTCCTCCATGCCTGCGTCTGTCAGCTGATTCACCATTTCCTCCATCTCCTCCAGATCGCTGGAAAGAAGAGGAATCCCGCAATTCTCACAGGTATCTGTCAGCGCCGCAAAAATCCAGGGATTTCTCGCATAGACAGTCCTCGGTCTTCCGCTCTTCATGATGTAATTTAACAGGAAATGAAGAATGGCGCTGACCTCGTTGTCCTCCGGCTCCAGCACCTGCATATTGAGAACCGCCCTGGTTCTCTTTTCCATTACAAGGAACGCTCTGGGGAAGAAGGGCCTGTCATAGCCCTCTTCCACTACCTCCGCGTTCATATAAAACAAATCCATGGACAGCTCGTTTATGCTTCTGGGACGGGATTTCACCGCCTCGATCTGATCCACGCTTCGAAGACGGGCCAGGGGGTATTTCCTTCTGCCGGAAGGAATGGGAGCGGATACCGTCCGCCAGTCTCCAGTCTCTTCATCCCGGCTTCTCCAGAGAAATTCTCCCCGTTCAAAACGCACCTTAACCGCGCCGTCTCTGGCGTCCTTCACTGCTTCTTCCATACGGCAGAACGCCTCTGTCAGCATCTGCACTTCCTCTCCATCCAGCGTCCAGGGCGCGTAGGCCTTCCGCCAGGAGAGAAAGCAGGGCCATTTTCCCCGTCCCCTGAAGGCCAGGCCCAGCTCCTTTATCATATCCCGCTGCTCCTGAGGCACATCCTCCCGATCGCAGAGCTTAAAGGACAGACAGCGCTGTTCTCTGAGAGCAAAGGAGGCCAGAGCCTCCCCTCTGGTGCTCTCTGTCAGGTCAAAATCCTCCAGTCCTTCGTTTCCTATATACATCGTCACGCCGCGATTGTGAATTCCCCGGCCAGATACGCTCATAAACAGCGGTTCCTGTTTCCTGCTCTCCTGAATGACAATTAAATCTGTATTCCAAAAATCTTCCCAGGGGGCCAGCTTCGTCACAGCGGCGGCAGCCTGGTAAAGAGAGTTCCATTGCTCCAGAGAAGCTTCCTGTTTCATCATCAATCCCTGTTTCCTTTCTGTCATATGTTTTCTGCAATACGTCTATTATGACATAAAAAGGTGTGCGGGACAAGAGCTTCTCTTTGCGTTTTCTGCTCAGCTCTTTGCGTTTTCTACTCAGCCCAGTAGTTGACGGTCACTCCCAGCCCCCGCTCCTTCGCGGCCCGGTAGGCTCTGGTCACCACCGCCAGATCCTCGATTCCCATTCCCACTGCGTTAAAATAGATAATCTCCTCCTCGCTCTCTCTTCCCGGCTTCTTTCCATTGATAATCTCTCCCAGATGGGCAGTAATGTCCTCGTCCTTAATAAGGCCGTCAGCGTACATCAAAGCCACTGTGCTGATTTTTCTGTGCTTAATGTTGTTCCAGGTATCTACCACAATCTTGTCCGCCATCTGAACACAGTCATAGGTAAACTCAAAGTCTGCCATATTCAGCATGAGAGCGCCCTTTTTAATCCATTCCCCCTTGACAATAGGCTGGGAGGCCAGAGTCACTGTAGTGATAATATCGCTTTCCTTTACTGCTTCCGGAAGCCCCTCCTCGTCTAATGGGATAACCTGAATACCAAAACGGGCCTTCATTTCCTCTGCAAACTGGTCAGCTCTTTCCCTGATAATATCGTAAATATAAACCTTTTCAATCGCCGGACGTTCAATCAGGGATGCTTCCAGCTGTGTCCTGGACTGCGCGCCGGCTCCGCAGATTGTCATGACTTTTGCATTTTTTCCGGCCAGGTATCTCACTGCCAAGCCTCCGGCGGCTCCCGTTCTCATAACGCTGATTTTCGTTCCGTCAGAGACAGCCAGAGGAAGCTTTGTATCCGGATCATTTAAAATCACCGTCACACTTGCTCTGGGCAGTCCTTTTTTATAGTTCATGGGACCGCTTCCGATCCATTTGATTCCTGCCATCTGATACTCTCCACCCAGATAAGCCCCCATGGCGTTGATCCGTCCCAGAGTATTTTCATCCTCCACTGTCTTTCCCCACTTCATAACGGCCTTCTCCGGATTCAGAGCCTCTCCTGAATCTAACAGGGACAGCGCTCTTTCCACATCGTGAATGACTCCTTTCATGTCATTTCCTGCCAGCTCATTGACCAGTTTATCATTCATAAAAAGAATATCATGCTTCATAATTATATCCTCCCGTTTTATCTTCTATTTTACGCTCTCCTGTATACAGCATTCTTCTACTGAATCTGCCTCGTCCCTGCCAGATCTGCTATCTCCCGTTTTCCAAAAAAGAACGGAAGGCGGCTTTTTCCTGACAGCTCCATAGCCCGCTCGCAGTTTTCCAGATAGGGATATCCGCTCCACTGGCCCAGCGTCTCGATTACCTGATCCATCAAAGGCGTTTCTACCCCTGCCATTTTAGCCAGCGTTCGAGTCACCAAAAGGCTGTACGGAACGTCTTCTGTAATATACCTGGCAGAATAATCCACCCGGAAGGTACCCCTCTCTGTCCTTTTTACTGGAACCTGAATTCCTTTGTAGGCCTGATTGGTGCGGAGCATCGCCGCCAGAGAGCTTTTATCCTCTATTACATCCTCGTAGGAATCCAGAATCCACTCTCTGGGCGTCAGAATTCTGTCTGTCTCGATATCCGGCATCACTGCCTGAAAGGCCTCTCCGGCCTGCCGTATCTCCTCTGACAGCCCTTCCAGAATGCCCGCTCCTTCTTCTGTCACCCCCTGGTAAAACAGAGGAATCTCATGTTCTCCATATTCCCGGAACGGTTCTTCCTTAAACAGCCCGTACATGATTCCCGGATGAAAAATCTGACCAATATTGGCGAAGGTAAGCGTGAGAGCGGAACGAACCCTCTCGATTCTCATATTCAGAAGCTCCTCCAGCTGTCTGAAAAACAGGTTTGAAAGTCCCGAAGGATAGGAAGCTGCCTGAATTTTCTCCTTAATTCCTTTGATATTGACCCTGGCGCCCATTTTCTCTTTTCTGCAGGACCACGGGAGAGTCTGAAAGGCGATCATATGGACTTCGTTCCAAAAATGATCAAATTCCAGCTCTATCATGCCTCTGCAGGGCATCATCGCAATCAGCGCCGAACGGTTCACGTGGCGTTTCAGGCATCCCAAAACTGCCTCATGGGCGAAGGCGGGAACTGTGACGAACACAAGATCCGTCTCCTTTAAAGCTGTTTCCGGATCATCTGTAATACGGCTGATAGTAAGCCCCTTCTCCTCCTCTCCCACGATCACTGCGTCCAGGCCTTTATTCTCCTCGTAATTTTTCCTGAACTTTCTTATTTCTTCCTTCAACGGGCTGAATACAGTTACCTCATGTCCCTGACGGCTCATCAGCGCCGCGCAGGCGTGAGCTCCGTTCCCGCATCCGCATATGGTTATTTTAAGTCCCTCCATATGGTGTCCTCCTGCCGCTGTCCTTTCTCTGCGGCCAAGCTGTGCAAAAAGCGAATCCGCCGTTTCCTGAAACAGCTTTCCATCGTCTCTCTGTCACATGGATTTTCACGTACCAGAAATAATAATATAATTCTCTCTAACCAATATATAACAATAATATTAATTTTTATTTCAATAGAAAAAAATATTTTTATTTACTTTTTTTCTTTCATTTTTTTGTTTCCTCCGCTATAATAGAAGTGAAAGACAGCGTTTGAAACTTATTCATCGAGCTGTCAAGAACAGGAGATGAACGAACTATGAAAGAGATTACTTCGAAAAAAATTCAGATGGCCTACAACAACCTGTCTGCAGCCCAGAAATCCGTAGCTTCTTATATAACTGGAAAAATTATAAGGAAATTCCCTTTCTCTCCGTTACCAGCCTGGCCAGAGAAATCGGAGTCAGCGAGACAACTATTATTAAATTCTGTATGCAGATGGGCTTTGACGGATATGGAAGCTTCAAAAAGATTCTCTCTGAGTATGTGCAGTCAGAAATGACCTCCTACAAAAAGCTGGAACTTCAGGCCGAGGAAATAAAAAACGATTCCAATACTCTGGATCGGGTATGTGCCTGTGAAGCGGCCAATATTACCCAGACCTTAAACAATCCTTTAAACCGGGCAAATTTTGAACCGTTTCTGGATTTGATCCAGAAAGCGGAAACCGTCTATATCCTGGGCTTCCGCTCTTCCGCTATTCTGGCCGAATATGCGGCCCTCTACCTGAGCCAGCAGAATATTAACGCCATCGCCGTCACCCCAGGTCTTGGAGCCTATGCGGACACTCTCTGCAAGATCAAGCAAACGGATCTGCTGGTAGCCATAAACTTTTCCCGCTACTCTAAGGAAGTTGTAAAGGCAGTGGAAATCGCCGCCAAAAAAAGCGTTCCCTGCGTGCTCATTACGGACAGTCCTGCCAATCCCATTTACCCCAAGGTAGATCTGACCTTCTCCTGTGAGATGAAGTCGTACTACTACGCAGCTTCCCACGTAGGCGGCCTGGCGCTTATCAATGCAGTCTGTACCGCTCTTTCCCTCTCCCATATGGAGGAGACAAAGGAATATCTGAAAAAGCTGGAGGATCTGTTTGAAGAATTTAATACTTTCTTTGTCTGAATACCAAAGCGGGCCGTGTCAGGCTTGCGAGATACATTTCATCAAAACGCTTTTATCTCTTGTCTTTCGAGACAGGAGATTTTTTTACATAAAATGACAGAATTTTCCATCGTTTTTCGCGCAGTTTTCTGTTGACTCAATACTCATATTATGATAATATCAGTTTAGAAATAATAATATTATAATTCTTTCTTTTAAAAATATTTTTATTTTTATCAAAGGGGGAATACATATGATACCCATCGAAAAAATTTCCGGCGGTACGCTCAGCAATATCGTCCTTTATGTATCGATTGTAGGATTACTTCTCGTTGTCGCATCATTTATTCGGCTGAAAGTACCGCTTTTTGAGGAAAGCCTTTATTCCTGCCTCTCTTTTAGCCGGAATTATCGGACTGATCCTGGGACGTATGCTTTTAAAAAATTTTCCTGATTG
>ENA-OQAB01000468-OQAB01000468.1-human-gut-metagenome-genome-assembly--contig:-NODE-468-length-22225-cov-3.193411_pt1 | contig 22225 bp, 21 predicted proteins | sample MGYA00242490_ERZ504517 | MGnify/ENA primary metagenome ERZ504517 (study PRJEB26092, sample SAMD00036298) | human gut metagenome | host: Homo sapiens | study: EMG produced TPA metagenomics assembly of...
CGGTTAAGCAGACCCATGCATTTGCCTGTTAATGCTGCTTTCGACCTCGGCAACCTTTTCCATACTGAACGCTGCCGGGAAAAAATCACCTGTCTCCGGTCCCATATTTGCCTGTGAAACATGCAGCGTCCGCAATTTTTCCATACAGAATCACAGCAATTGCAGGCTGCCATTACACGTATGCTTATGTCACTGTCATACCCATCTTTATTTTTTTTGAGCAGCAGATCACAAAGAAATACTGCCGCCGTTTCAGACAGCATCGCATTTTGAACATTTTCATATTCAAAGAAAACCGCATATGGTGCAGCTGCAATTTCAGCCTGCAAAAATTTTACAGCCTCACTGCGATCTCTGGCACTGCAGACTGCCCCCAGACCTATCCATCTGATGTCTTCACGCAGAAAGCCTGCGGCAGCTTTATAATCGCGTTCATTAAAATAAGCAGTAAAAAAGTCCTGCATCAGCTTATTTACTTTCTGCCCGGCACTGATCATATTAAGCTCTCCCGTATTCTTATCCGTCATTTTTCTTTAATTATATTAAATGAATTATTAAAAAACAAGAAAAACAATTCTTAACATTAAAATATTATTTTAAAAGAAAATTCCTGACTGCAAACAGTCAGGAATCCTTTAATTACTTTTCAACCATATTATTTTATAAAAAAATGCAGCGCCAAACTCAATAACCCCGAACCAACCAGTGTTTGGATCACGCCGCAGATCTTCTTCTTGATCAGGACCAGTGAAACAAGCAAAACGATCGTGCTGACCAGATCAGGATCACTCCAGACAGCCGGCAATTTTTCTTCGTTCCACAAAGACAGAGTTAAAAACATCACACCGGCAGAAGCTATCAATGCGACTACAGCGGGGCGCAGGCCGTTCAAAACACCCCTGATCGCTCCCATATCTCCATATTTTGCCAGCAGCTTTGCCAATGCGATCATAATAATAAGCGAAGGCGTAACAAAACCTGCCGTCGCCGCTACCGCGCCGCCAATACCTGCCACCTTTGTCCCGACGAAAGTAGCGGCATTGATACCTATTGGCCCCGGTGTCATCTGCGAAATAGCAACAACGTCCATAAATTCACTGAATGATATCCAATGATGGACATCAATGACCTGCGTCTGGATCAGCGGTATGGAAGCATAACCTCCGCCAACGCAAAAAGCGCCGACCATACAGAAACTCCAGAACAAACTTATATATATCACTTCCATACCTCCTTAGCTGTATTTTTCATCCTGCAGCCATAAATAACCGATAACGGCATCGATCAGAATAAGATACATGATATTGACCTGAAAAAAATAATTGGCGATAAAAGTGCCGAAAATAATCAAACACGGCAGCAGCAGCTTCTTTTTCAGCTCTTTCTGCAGCAGATTTATGCCTACGTCAAGTATCAGCGCTGTAGCCCCGCACTGCATACCACGCAGCAAAATCTGCACATAATAATTATGGGCAAAAGCATCATAAAAATACGAAATCACCGTCAGTGTGATCAGCGGCGGCATCACTGTAGCCAGCAAAGTAACTGCAGCGCCGGTATACCCTGCCAGACGATAACCTATAATGATAGCGGCATTGACGGCCACCACTCCAGGAGCCGACTGCGCTACTGAAACAAGATCAAGCGCTTCCTTATCACTCATCCATTTATAATGATCGACATATTTGGCTTTCAGCAGCGGGATAATGACAAAACCACCGCCCACTGTAAAAGCACTGATCAGGAACGTAGATTTAAACAGTTCCCAGTAAAACTTTTTATCTATTACCACAGAATTATTCACTTCATGCCTCCATCACTAATTTGGCTGATGATATTATCATAACAAAATTTTAATCTGCCGTACAGCTTCCGAAGCCTGGCTAAAATTAAAAATCCGGCATCAATACTTAATTATAAAAATAAAAGGAGCTTCAAATAAATGAAACTCCTTTTATCAGCAATATTCTGTTGCAAGCAGTCGCAATCAACCTGCTAAAAACCTTCACAGCAATTCTTTTTTTCTGGCAAGTATTTCTGCCACAGCCGCACAGGCAGGGCAATCGCAGTATTCAGCCCCAGCAAGCTTTATTTCTTCAGCATGTGCGGTAATATTCTTTGCCAGTTCGGCACCAAAATATCCGGCTCCGGCCTCAGATCCTGCAAAAGCTATCAGATTGTCGATCGGCATAATATCCGCTTCCAGTTCGGCAATATATTTTTTTGTTTCATCGGCTTCCTGTTCTGTACCGACCGCATCCAGCCAGCTCTGCGCCGCTGCCTTAGCTTCACTGCTGCAGGAAGCAGCATTCATCAATTCATGTGTCTTTTCAATAACATAATCCAATACTTCTTTTTTCATAAAACTCAACTCGCTTTCTTTTATTTACCCCTTTCAGGGCCTGGTAATCACTCGATCCAGCCGCTTGCACACCTAGCCGCAGCCTGCTTTGAATTTCCGAAACACTGCCGCAGACCTTTCATCTGCCAGCCTCCTTTCCCTGCGTAAATCTTATGTTTCTCTATCATAAAAATATTGTTTTCCATTGTTTATCAGCTGCCAAAAATAGTTCGAGGTCTAACTATTTTTCTAAAAAAATTTTTACCCCAGATTATCCAGAATTTTTTGCAAAGATATTTCCAGCTTTTTCATTTCTTCCTGTTCCATATTTTGAAAAACTTTTTGGACTAAATCAGCAGAAACTTTTTCGAAAAGCTTCTGCAATGCTTTTCCCTGCTCAGTCAGCTCCACATAAATGACCCGGGAATCCTCCGCTGCCTGAAATTTCTTCACCAGCCCCAGCTCTGTAAGCTTATTTACAAGCACCGTCACCGTTGGTTTCGTCCGATGGATAGAGTCTGAAATCTCTTTCATCGTCACCCGCTCCCTTTGATACAGACACGCTAAAATATCTCCATGTGAAGGAGCCAGCTTGGTAATACCATGCTGCGCCAGATCTGCCAGAATGAATTTATTAGCCTTCTCTCTTATTTTACTGATCAAAAAAATTCGTTTTTGTCTGCTTCATCATATCTCAATTATAATTAGACATCTAACTATTGTCAAATATTTTTTATTCTTGCTGATGTCTGCCGCTGCAAAAAAATTAAACGGTCCTTCAAATAAATGAAGAACCGCATAATCATCTGGCAGGAGAGGGTGGGATTCGAACCCACGGTACGTTACCGTACATTTGATTTCGAGTCAAACACCTTCGACCACTCGGACACCTCTCCGCGTAAACCAGCCTTATCTATTATATCATAAATCCGTATTTTGCAAAGAGTTTTTCTTAATTTTCCGCACTGTCAGCAGCTATTCCAGCCTTTGCCAGCCTGTTTTCCGCACGTCTGCGTCTAAAAAAATCCTTCATTACCTGTGCACAATTCGGCTTCACAGACGCCGCTGACGACCTGTGCCGTATGATTAAGATTGGGATTACTGATGATATTAAAGATCGACTCTGCCCCTCCGGCTTTAGCATCAGGACAGCCGTAAACAACCTTGTCGATACGACTGTTGACGATAGCGCCCGAACACATTGGACAGGGCTCGACCGTAACATAAAGCACGGCCCCCTCTAAACGCCAGCGGCCTAGCTTTTTACACGCCTCCCTGATCACGATGACCTCGGCGTGCGCCGTCGCATCGTTCCAGGTTTCGCGCATATTATGCGCCTTCGCTACAACTTCACCTTCAACCACAAGTACGGCGCCGATCGGTATCTCGCCGATCACGTCAGCCGCCCGGGCTTCCTGCAGCGCCAACTGCATATATTCTTCGTCCGTCATTGCATTTAACATCTTCTGCTTACTCCTGTAACGCTTCTGCCGCTGTCATCAGCTCTTCCCAGCGCAGCATCAGCTTCTCGATTTCCGCTTGCATGGCAGCATGCTCCGCCGCCAAAGCAGCGCTGGCCTCCGGGTCTGTATGGCTGGCAGGATCGGCCATTCGTCCTTCCAACACCCCCAGCAAAGCCTCCTGTTCACGAATACTCAATTCAACTTTTGCCAGCAGCTTTTCTGCTTCCTGCGGGCTGTAGGCACGCTTATGCCTGCCGGAACTTTTTACAGTACTGCTTATCGGCTCAGGCGCAGCCTTCCTCTGCACAGGGGCGCTGCTCGGCACGGCAGCCTGCAGCAGCCGTCTTTTAGCCTTTTCTTCTAAATAAAAATCATAATTGCCTTTATAATCACAGACCCGGTGATCTTCCAGTTCCCAGATCCTGTCAGCGATCTCGTTGATAAAATAACGGTCATGGCTGACCACCAGCACCGTCCCGTCAAAAGCAGTCAAAGCCGCTTCCACAGTCTCCCGCGCCATAATATCAAGATGGTTGGTCGGCTCGTCCAGCACCAGGCAGTTTGCCCCGTCCAGCACCAGCTTCAGCAATACCAGACGTGCCTTCTGACCGCCTGACAAAGTGCCGATCTCTTTAAAAACGTCGTCGCCGTGAAACAGCATCCCGCCAAGCAGTGAACGCGTACGTTCCTCAGTAAAGCCATATTCCACCAAAAAATTATCCAGCAGCGTCTGTTTGGGAGCAAGCCTTTCATAGCTCTGCGAAAAATACCCCACCTTCACACGATTGCCGATCTGCGCTGTTCCCTTCAGCGGCGGCAGCTCGCCTAAAACAGTTTTCAGCAATGTCGTTTTACCGGTACCGTTAGGACCCAGCAAGCCAACCTTTTCACCCTTGCGCAGCACCAAATCTATATCATGCAGCAGTACATTATCGCCATAACCAACAGAAAGGTTATCCAAAATCAGCACCCGTTCAGCAGACTCCGGCGCAGGCGGCAGGCGCAGGGCAAATTCCTCATGCTGCACAGGCGCGTCCATCCGCTCCAGACGATCCAGCTGAGATTGGCGTCCACGCGCCATCTTACTTTTGATGCCCGCTTTAAAACGACGGATATAGGCTTCCGTCCGTGCGATATAATCCTGCTGCGAAGCATAAGCAGCTTCCAGTGTTGCAGTCTGGAGCTCTTTCTGCACCAGATATTTGCTGTAATTGCCTTTGAAGGAAGTCAGATGCCCGCCTTCCATTTCCAGTATCCGTGTAGCGATATTATCAAGAAACGCACGGTCATGACTGACTGCCAATAGCCCGCCCTTAAATTCCTGCAGATACTTCTCCAGCCACTCAGTCATAGCAATATCCAGATGATTTGTAGGCTCATCCAAAATCAGAAAATCAGGCTGCCGCACCAGAGCCGCCGCCAGCATCATCCTGGTTTTCTGTCCGCCGGAAAAGTGCTCCGCCGTCTTATCCCAGACCGCTTCTTCAAAACCCAGGCCAATCAAGACTCTTTTAATAAACGCTTCATAATTATATCCGTCGACATGTTCGTAACGTTTGGTCACACGGGCGTATTCCTCTAAAACCCCGTCCAGCTCCGCACCCGGTTCCAGCTGGGCAGAAAGTGCTTCCAAAGCCGCCAGTTCTTCACGCATCGTCACTATCTCCGGGCAGGAGCGCAGCATAAACTGCCACAAACTGCCGGTGCCGATATTCTGAAACCCCTGCTCCACATAACCGATCTTCAAGCCGGGTTCAAAACGCACCACGCCGCCGTCAACCGTTTCCGGAGCCAAAAGACAGCGCAGCAGCGTTGTTTTGCCGCTGCCATTTACGCCTACCAGCCCAATTTTTTCACCTTTATCGATCATAAAGCTGATATCCTTAAATATTTCATTAATGCCAAAACTCCTGGCAATTTTATCTACAACAAGCTGCATTTTTTCGTCCTCTATTTTCTTCTTCCTGAACTCTTATTTTAACAAAAAATCGGCTTGAAAGCAAAAAGACCGGCTGCCCAGGCAAACCGGTCTTACATTTTCAGCCTTCATAGCCCTGCGGATGTCCCTTATGCCATTTCCAGGCCGTACTGATAACTTCATTGACAGTACTGCACTTAGGCACCCAGCCCAGCTCGTCCCTGATCTTCTCCGAAGAAGCGATCAGCACAGCCGGATCGCCGCTGCGGCGGCTTTCTTCCACCACAGTAAAGTATATCCCCGTAATCTTTTTAGCAGCATCGATGATCTCGCGCACGCTGAAACCATTTTCACTGCCCAGATTATACACGCGGCTCGCTCCTCCAGCCAGCAGATGCTTGAGTGCCAGAACATGTGCCGTTGCCAGGTCGCAGACATGAACATAATCACGCACACAGGTACCGTCTGCAGTAGCATAATCAGTACCATAGATGGCAACCTGCCTGCGTACGCCCTGCGCAGTTTTTAAAACCAGCGGGATCAAATGCGATTCAGGATCATGGTCTTCGCCAATATCACGGCTCGGCGAAGCTCCTGCGGCGTTAAAATAACGCAGCGCCACATAACGCATCTCATAAGCCATATCATAATCAGCCAGCATTTTTTCGATCATCAGCTTCGTGCGGCCGTAAACATTAGTCGGTTTCAGACAGCTGTCCTCTTTAATGGGCACGCTCTCAGGCTCTCCGTATACTGCCGCCGTCGACGAAAAAACGATATAATCTACGCCAGCGCCTTTCATTGCTTCCAAAAGATGCAGCGACCCCTCCACATTATTAAAATAATACTTGGAAGGATTTTCCATCGATTCGCCGACCAGACTGCTGGCAGCAAAATGAATGACCGCGTCGATCTCAAACTGGGCCATGATATGCTTCAAAAAACGCAACATCATGGATATCGCCCTCCACCAGCTGCACCTCTTCAGGCACTGCAGCCGCATGGCCTGTGGAAAGATTATCGTAAACGATCGGTGTGAAACCGTTTTTCTGCAATTCTTCAACTACATGTGAACCAATATAACCGGCACCGCCGGTAACCAGAACATTCATCATTCAATCTCCTTAGTTCTTACTGACAATAGTCTGTAAATATGCTAAAAACTTATCCTTCAGATCAGGACGCTTCAGCGCCATTTCCACCGTCGCCTCCAAAAAGCCCTGTTTATCGCCGACATCATAACGACGTCCTTCAAAATTATAAGCATACATCTTCTGCAGTTTAGCCAGCTCCTTCAATGCGTCCGTCAGCTGTATCTCATTACCGCGTCCCGGCCTGGTAGCCTCCAGGATCGGGAACACCTCGGGATTGATGATATAACGCCCCAAAACAGCCAGCCGCGAAGGCGCTTCCTCAACGCCTGGTTTCTCGACCATATCGCTGACCGTAAAGGTGCGCGGTTCGGCCGTAGGCTCGGACGCTACGATACCATAAGACGATACCTTTTCCTGCGGCACCTCCTGTACGCCCAAAACACTGGCCCCGGTTTTATCATAAACATCCATCAGCTGTTTCAGCGCCGGTACTTCACCGTCTACTACATCGTCGCCCAAAAGCACCGCAAAAGGCTCATCGCCGATAAACTGCTTCGCGCATAAAATAGCATGCCCCAATCCGCGCGGCTCTTTCTGGCGGATATAGTGGATCCGGATATCAGAGATCTTTTTGACCATCTCCAGCTCCTGCGCTTTACCGCCGGCCGCAAGGTTCAATTCCAGCTCGATACTGCGGTCAAAATGATCCTCGATAGCACGTTTGCTGCGCCCGGTAATGATCAGAATATCTTCTATTCCCGAAGCAAGCGCTTCTTCAATAATATACTGGATCGTCGGCTTATCAACGATCGGCAGCATCTCCTTCGGTGTAGCTTTAGTAGCAGGCAGAAAACGCGTGCCTAATCCGGCCGCCGGAATAACAGCCTTGCGTACTTGTTTGATTGCAGTCATCTGTATCACTCTTTCTCCACTTGAACAGGAAATAAATTTTTAGATAAACACTTACCTTGATTGCCGCCGGCACCGATCAGACGCGGGCTCTGTCAGGCTTCTTCGCCGCCGATCAGTTCCAGCAGTTCCGCTGTTTTTTCAGCCAGCAGCTTTTTATCGCCTCTGGTCTCAACATTCAGGCGCATCACCGGCTCTGTATTGGAAACACGCACATTGAAACGCCATTCGGCATAATCAATGCTCAGCCCGTCCAGCTTATCGACCTGACCGCCGGGCGCATATTCAGCCTCGATCGCCGCCAGTACGGCCGCTGAATCTTCAACCTTGCGGTTGATCTCGCCGCTGCAGGGAAATTTTTCCATCCGTGCTTCGACCAGCTCCGACAAAGTTTTACCGCTGGTGCATAACAGCTCCGCCACCAACAGCCAGGGTATCATGCCGCTGTCACAGTAGGAAAAATCTTTAAAATAATGATGTGCCGACATTTCGCCGCCGTACAGCACCTCATTGGCACGCATACATTCCTTCATAAAGGCATGCCCGCTCTTGCAGCGCACAGCAACACCGCCGGCCGCATCCACAACCTCCTGCGTGTTCCAGGTCAGACGCGGGTCATACATGATCTTGGCGCCCGGCTGCTTGCGCAGAAATACCTCTGCCAGCAAACCGACTATATAATAGCCTTCAATAAATTCGGCTTTTTCATCAAACAAAAAGCAGCGGTCAAAATCGCCGTCCCAGGCCACGCCCAGATCAGCCTGATATTCGCGCACCAGTTTTGCCGTAGCCTCGCGATTTGGTACCAAAAGCGGATTAGGCACCCCGTTCGGGAAAGTCCCGTCAGGTATTTCATTGATCTTGATAAATTCAAAAGGCAGATATTTGGCCAGCTCGTTCAAGACCGGGCCGGCGCCGCCGTTCCCAGGGTTAGCCACTATCTTCAGCGGTTTCAGCGACTTGATGTCTATATATCCCAGCAAATGCTCGATATATTCCGGCATGATATCATAACGTCTTACAGCACCCTCCGTCTTGCCCGGCACCTTGACATGCGGAAAATCCTTACTGTCGACCACCATATCAGCGATCTCCATCAGTCCCGTATCGGCCGAGATCGGTCTGGCTCCTCGGCGCACGAGCTTCATCCCGTTATACTCTGCCGGATTGTGACTGGCCGTTACCATGATCCCCCCGTCAGCGTCCAGATGTGCCGTCGCGAAATAAATCATCTCCGTACCACACTGCCCGATATCGATCACATCACTGCCGCCGTGCCGCAGCCCTTCCGTCAAAGCATCGACCAGCTCGCGCCCGCTCAAGCGTATATCATGCCCGACCACAACTTTTTCAGCTGCAAACATCGCCGCAAAAACGCGCCCTACCCGATAAGCCATCTCCGCATTGACCTCTGTCGGCACAACGCCGCGCACATCATACGCTTTAAACGCTTTCTTAGTTAATTCCATATTTCTCCGCTCCCCTATATCTTTCTGCAATTATCTGAAAACATGATAATTATTACTTTCTACCTCCACAAAAAAACTCCTGCTTAAAAAGTTATTTTTAAGCAGGAGTGCGTTACATCGCATAATTATTTTCCCTTAAAATATCCTCGGCAAATTCACCCAGATACCAGCGCGCCACTGAAAAAACGGCTGATAATTGCCATCTTCATCCGGCAGCAGGATACTTTCCGCCAGCAGCGGCAAAAACTCCTCCAGCACCGCTCCGCCAGCCAAAGCACTGTTTATCTCGTCCTCCAGTATCCTGATCAGCGCCAGTCTCATCCGCTGCAGCCGCGGCGCGTTCAGATTCAGCTCGCGGATCGTATTGCGCGCCTTGGCCTGCAGTTTTTTCGGACAGGAACTTTCGTCAACGATCATCTTACCGGTATGCTCCTGATAACGAAACAGCCTGACTGACGCCGGTATCTTCAGTGGGTTCAGTATCCTCTCGGAAATCGGTTTCCCGCCCTTTGGTACATCACAGCTCCGGTCATTCTTCCTGCTGGAATAACGCCATTCAGGGTCCGACACATAGGGCTGGCTGCCGCCATGGCAAACACCAAGCAGATTATGCCAGTCCAGGTGATAATTGTGTTTTTCAAGCTGTGTAGCTACTTTGGGGAAGAAATGCTCCACCCTGAAATCATCAACATTGTCCTCAAACTCAGCCAGCTTGATACTGATCTCACAATACGCGCATAAACCGTGCTGATCCTGCAGCAGCTGCTGCTTTACTTCGCGGTAGCCCCTGCGGTTGCGCCGGCGGAAATGCTCCCAGGTTTCGTCCGGAAACGCCTTCACATAACTGCGCAGGCGCTCGGGTGTAGCCGGAGATTTGTACACCCGTTTCATTTTTTCTTCCTCCTGAAAGACTTCATCCTGATTTCCGTATCAGCACGGACCAAAGCCGGTTCACACCCTTTAGACCATTCGTCCAGACGTTTGCGCAGCTCCCTGGCCTCGTCCGTATCCCATTTATCCTCGCTCACAAGCATCAGATACCTGTACAGATCCTTCACGATCGGCAATGCCTGCGGGCGCGTGTCGACATTCTGGATATCCTTGAGCAGCTGAAAGCTTTCAGCGCCTAAAGAAAAGGCAGGTTTATCGATATTGATCAGATTATTGTCCCAGCGCAGGATACGGATAGCCTCAGCCGGAACCGTGCTCAGAACCTGTGGACTGTGAGTCGTCACAATAAACTGTACGTTGGGAAACGCCTTCCGCACATCATAAACTACCGCCTGCTGCCAGGAAGGATGCAAATGCATATCGACTTCGTCGATCAGTACGATGCCCGGCGTTTCAAGAGCCGCCATGGCTCCAAGGTCAGGATTCAGCCGCACCATCCGGTACGCAAGATCTGCCGCCATACTGATCACGCTGCGGGTACCGTCACTCAAAGCCTCCAGCGGCAATACACCCATCGTTTCATGCATAATGATCAGATTTTGAAAAGCAAAGCTGTAATCTATATCCGTCCAGCCCATACTGCCGATACAGGTAATGATCGCCTGACGCACAGCCTTCAGCACTTCCGTATACGGATTCTTTTCATCCTTTTTACTGCTCTCGGCCAGATAACGGTCAAATTCCATCGCGCTCATCGCCGCATATTTGAACCACTGCCCAAAAGTATTATATGATGACGAAGGCTCCATACAATCGACGTAGCCGCTGCCGCGCTCCAGACTGATATCCTTGCGCAGCTCGAACAGCTTATTATCCTTCCACATCCTGCTGGTACCATAATAAGCCATGACCGGCAAAATTATTTTACTGTCGTTGACCTCCCGCAGCGCCTTGACCATATGCCGCCCATACTCGCTCAAAGCCTTCGCATTCAGGATCGTCGTCCGCCCCCCGGCCGCCTTCAATTCTCTTTTCCAGGTGATCTTTTCGCCGTCAACAACGCCTTCTGCTCCGATCACAACGGGATACTGGCTTTTCATCCGCAGCACATGCTCCAAAGTCCTGCCTACAGTATCTTTGGTCTGGCGTACGTCCGTATCACTGATCTGGTTGGCCTTAACACCGTCAAAGCACGCCAGATAAGGCCCTAAAGCTACAGCGACCGCATCTAGAATAGCTGTTTTGCCCTTACCATTTTCAGCTACGATAACAGTCAGTTCTTTGTTGAAATCTATCTCAAAATTATCATAACAGCGGTAATTCTGCAAACATAAGCGACTGATATACATAGTACACCTCCAGAAGTATATTTTCTTTTATTATACCTTTTTTCAGCCGAATATGGAAATTTCTCTGCATTCTTTGTATAATAGATATATTATTTGAGAGTGAGAAGGTTTTAAAATGAATATTTTTCTCGTGATCGCTTTAGCAATGCTGCTGATCATCATCCTGCTGCGCCGCCACATCCCCATCGGTCCGGCGATCCTGGCAGGCGGCCTGCTGATCTGGGCTTTAGTAGCCCCTCAGTTCCATTATCTGGTCAGCGCCTTCACCACCACGCTTACCATGCAGCGCACCTACGACCTGATCCTGGCGCTCTATTTTGTCATGTGCCTGGAAATCGAGCTGCGTACCAGCGGCGCTTTAGACGGAATGATCCGAGCCCTGCAGCGCTTATTTGCCAGCGAAAAATTTACACTGGCCATTATGCCAGCTTTTCTCGGCCTGCTGCCTTCGCTGGGCGGCGCACGTTTTTCTGCGCCCATCGTCGAAGCAGCCAGCCGCAATACAGACCTGACCAAAGAACATAAAGCCGCCATCAATTTCTGGTTCCGGCATATCTTTGAATTTTCCAGTCCCATCATCCCCGGCATGATCATGGCCTGCAGCATCGCCGGCGTTGCCTTCAGCGACTTTATCGCCCACCTGTGCTGGCTGACCCTGCTGGCATTTGCCCTGGGCTGGCTGGTGCTCATCCGGCCGCTGGATATGCCCGCTAACAGCAATGTAGATGTCGATCCGGCCGAACGCCGTCAGGACATTATGAACCTGGTACTGTCGCTTTCCCCGGTCGTAATCAACTTCCTGCTGGTAGTTTTCTGCGACCTTAACGCCTCCACCGCTATGGCTCTGGTCACCTTCGCCATGATCCCGGTCCTGCGTATGACAAGCCGCGTCCTGAACATCAAAGAAGTTTTTACCGGCGCCTGCGACTGGAAAATGCTGATGAACGTTTTGTGCATCCTCTATTTTATCCAGATCCTGACCGATACCAACGTTCTGCATACCATCGTGGAAGATTTTAAAGCCTCACCGCTGCCCGTACCTGTCATTATCGCCGCTATCTCCTTTATTATCGGCATCCTGACAGGTCTGTCACAGGGTCATGTAGCGATCGTTATGCCTATAGTAGCAGCCCTGTCGCCCGGCGACCTGAATCTGGCAGGCGTGGCCATGGCCTTCGGCGTAGCCGGACAAATGCTGACGCCGACACATATGTGTTTTATCGTCACCCTGGATTATTTTAAAGCCGACTTCTTCAAGACCCTCAAACCGATGTTTATTTTAGAAGTCATGCTGCTGACAGTATTCAGCATCTATACCTGGTTCACCTGGTAACAGACCTTATCTATATAAAAAGGCCGGACTTAACAGTCCGGCCTTTTTTATTGATCTTATACCACTGGATCACCTGCAGATGATTACCAATATTACTCTCTGTCTGCCTGCTTCGTCGAAGCAGATCTGCACAGACCATAGCTTGAGGACTCACTTAGAAAGTGAACCTCAACCCGGCGTTGACGCTCCACTTTTTGTTGATGTCGCCGCCGAAGCCGCGCGTCACTTCGCCGTAGAAGTCGCCCGTTTTGCTGATCCTGACGTTGCCGCCCAGGCCCAGCTCGAACCAGGTGTCGCCATAATCGTTGTGCTTGGTCAGCACATCATGTGTGCCGCCTAAATCCGAGGTCAGCTGCAGGTCTCGCTCACCGGCAAATTCGTGCAGCAAATCGGCTTTAAGGTAAATATCGCTGCCGTTTTCTATCTTCTGTCCCATGACGAAGCCGATGCGTCCGAGGGCGCTGTTCATGCCGTCTATACGGCCATTGACGCCTCTGTCGGTGGTGTAGTCGATACTGCCCAACCTGCCCAGGGTAAACTGGGCATTAGGCTCGATGTATAATCCTCGTTCAAGGTCAAAACGTTTGCCGTATTCTACGCTGACGCTGTAGGCGTGCTGCTTGTAGCTGGCTTTATCGGGGTAATCGCCGTAGGATTCCAAGTCGGTAGAGAAGTTGCCGGCGCGGGCAGTAAAATTGGTATAGGCTCCGTTATCGCCTGTCCACACGCTGTACAGATTGAAGGTCTTAAGCTTATTTTTACCGCTGCCGTCAGTATAGCTGCCAGTGCCGTCGCCGTAGTCGACCGCCATACCGTAAATGCTTTTGGCGTTATCAGCATTGTCATAACCCAGCTGGTACATATTGTAGCGGCCTTCGTAGCCTGCGCCGCCAAAGCGGCCCGCCTGAGTGCGTGCCCAAATGCCATCTGCCTGCGCACTGCCGCTTGCCAGTGCGCCCAAACGGCTGCGCAGACTGTCGTTGGTATTGCGCCCACAGGGCGTAGCTGTTATCGGCAGCGTCCAAAAAGTACTGCTGTATCGATTGTTGACTAGTTTTGGCTATTTTGGTAAGATACCAGTCGTTAGCCAAAAGTCCCAAAGTATCGCCCTTTAGCCAGGGTCGGCTCTACGTCCCACAGCCCGCCGGCATTGAACTCTTTGCCTTCAAAGGTCAGCGTGCCGCTGGTATCGGTTATCAAAAGCTGCTGATGCGCTCCTGTTACCGTACTGCCGTTTAAGCTGCTCAAGTCTTTGATCTGAACATAGTGGGTACCAGCATCGGCGGTGGTGATCGTTATTTTGTCGCTGTTAGCATTATTGTCGCTGGCAAGGTCTGTATCCATAATAAAGGTGGTGCCGTCGCCTGTCAGCTTATTGATGCTCAAACTTTCGTAGGTTGGCGCCCCCGCACGGGTCACACTGCTGTCGGTCATATTCACAATGCCGCCGTTGGCAGTAGTTGTATCACCCAGGGCAAAGCTGCCGCCGACAATGCTTTCCAGCTCCAAACTGCCGCCGCTTATAGTGAGCCCGCTGACGCTGCCCCCACTGGCAAGCTGCATAACGCCGCCATTGATAGTGGTATCCAGTGACGTACCGCCTGTTTTTACCTGCTGCACGCCTGCTGCAACCTGCATACCGCTCACAGTGGCACCGCCCATAACGACCTGCGTGCCACCGGCAAAGGTAATATCGCTTAGCTTAGAACCATAATACACCTGCTGCACGCCGGCGCTCAAAACAGTGCCGCTGACAGCGCCCAGGGAGTTTACTATCTGGGTTCCGCCCATGATGGTAGTATTGGCTGCCGTACCACCGCTGGAAATAGTCTGAGTGCCGCCGCTTAGGGCGCTTACCGTACCTATGCCTAAATCATTGATAGTCTGCGTACCGCCGCTCATATCAATCACTGTGCCTATACCGCTCATAAGAATTTGTTGACCGCCGATCATGGTATCTACAGTGGCCGTGCCACTATTATAAACCTGCTGCAAGCCGTCTAACATAATGCTCATAGTTCCTGTACCACCTATTACATTCTGTTGTCCCAAACTATGATTCATGATGCTTACCATACCAACGCCACCGGAGATATCCTGTACACCCATGCCGCCAATAGTATTTACCGAACCAACACCGTCGACATAAATAGTCTGATAGCCACCGTTCATATCAATTACCGTGCCAATGCCGCCGCTAGATACAAACTGCGTGCCGCCTCTACTCATAGTGCTTACAGTACCGCTGCCGCCACTGGAGATATGCTGTTTGCCGCCGCTGCTCATAACACCTACCGTACCGTTTTGCGTGGCAGTTATATTTTGCGTATCGCCCGCAGTCATGGTGGGTACAGTAGCATTACCGTCATAGCTGCTGCCTGCTTCGGCGCTGGCAAATATGGCACGGTCCACCACATCTACAAGCTGGGGCAGCACAGCGTAGTCCAAAGGTGTAGCCTGGCTGCGCAGGGGCTGGGCTGGGGCAGGTACAGTTTGCTCTGCAGCAGCCAGCGCTGCCACCGGGGCTGTGGCGTTGACAAGGTTCATGCCCATAACTACTGTCGCCAGAACTTTTTCTGCCTGTTTTTTGCGGCCTGCGCCATGTGGGGCTTTTGTTTTAAATTCCAAAGACACAAACTTCCCCCCCAGATGTACACGCTGATTCTCTTGCCTGGTCATCAACTCCTGTTTGTTTAAATCTTTATGGTTTTTCATTTACCTGCCTTCTTTCCATAGATTCGGCACCAGTGTTTTTCTGCTACCGATATTTTATCTGCGGCAAGCTCCAGCTCTCCAAGGACTGTAAAGTGCTGCTCCAACAGGGACGCTACGTCTGCCGAGGCTTCCGGCTGCTCGTCGATATGGAACTTTTTTATGCCGTTTTCGCTGTCTATTACCGGCACTGCACGGTGTTTTAGGTTAAGCACCAGCAGCTTGTCGGCCACTGCCCAGTTAAGCAGCCAGATGTCGTGGGACGGGTCGAAGACGTGCTGCAAAACATAGACTGCTATGGCGCAGTCTGCCTTTAGTCCGCCACGCTCTGCCAGGGCGCAGAACATTTCGTAGGAGATGACGCTGAACCGGTCGCTGTTTACATAGTCTGCCGCCATGCGACGCATGTCAGGGGAGATATCTACGCCAAGTACCCGGCAGTCGTACTGCTCCAGCAGGGCTTTGGACAGCCTGCCGATGCCGCAGCCAAAGTCCAACACTGTTTTGCCGTTTAAATCGCCCAGCCCACCGACAAACAGCGTTTTCATGTATTCTGTTTCCCGCTCCCAACGCTGGCGGTAGTCGCCGCCCTGCTGTTCTTCGGTTAGGATGATATTTTGGGCCTGCTCCATGTTTTGGACTTTGAACATGTCTTTGTAGTAGTATAGGCTCATTTTTTTATCAGCTCCTGTTTATTTTTTGTTGTCGTTGCTTTAGCTTTGGCTGTAGTTTTAGCAGCCGCTGGTGCTGCTTTTTGTGCCAGCGGGTCCAGCTTATGGTCTGCCATCAGTTTGTCTATAACTTTGTTTACCGCTTCCGGTGTTATGTAGCGGCTGCATTCAAACTGGCGGTCGGTGCCTTTAAGGCGTGGGCACCATTCAAAGTCTTTGTGGTCGAATACTACCTGGGTATCGTTCCAGCAACCGTTGCAGACGTGGTAGTTTATGACCCGGTAGGGTGTGGCAAATTCGTTAAACGGCAGGGTAAAGCCGCTGATGAGTACGACCGGGATGCCTACGCCGTTGGCTACCCAGCTAAGGCCGCTGGACAGGCCGACAAAAAAGTCGGCATGGTATAAAAGGTCGATGCGTTCTGACAGCGGCAGCTTGCCGGTAAAGTCTTCGGCGCCGTAGGGGATGATATTAAAGCGGCTTTTCATGCCGTAGACGTTTTCGCGGTCGATGCACAGCACCCTGTAGCCTTTGGCTTTAAGGTGTTTGACCACGTTTAGCCAGCCGCTGCCGTTGTTCCAATATTTGGCCTGGCTGCTGGACTGGGCGGCGATGCAGACGTAGGGTTCTTTGATCTTCCTTGTTTTGTCTTTGGGCAAAAGCTTAACGCTAAGCTGGGGCGGTTCACCTCCTTCGTCCAGCCCCAGGATCATGGCGGCGTTTTGGTGCAGGCCGCGGATGCGAAAATCTGACGGCTGGTGCAACCTGTCGTCGCAGGGAAAGAAGATGCCCATGTAGTAGCTGGCATACAGCCCTTCGGGCCGCTCTTCCGGTTTGAGAAAATTTATCTTTGGATAGGCTGGTTTAAACAGCTCTGCCAGGTCTTCTGCCATGGCGCAGTAAAGCTGGCAGCCGTGCTTTTGGCGGAAGGCTTCCGCATAGGGGAACCAGGCCAGAATATCTCCCAATATCCCGACCGGGAATTTTAACAGCACTTTTTGGCTGCGCAGATCCAGGTCGTGGGCAAAGATCATTTTATCTTTTTCGTATACTTCGATACGAAAATCGATAAAATACTTTTTGCTGCTGGCAACCAAAACGCCGCTGGCAGGTGCGTCGTAGACAGTAAGACAGGCTTTGCGGTCAATAAACCGAACCCTGTACTCGCCCTGGGGCACGGTGACGCGGGCGCCGTAGTTAAAGTCGAAGCTGATACCTGCAATACCGCTTGGCTGCTGCACCTGGCCTGCGGCGAAGGTCATATAGGGTTTTGGCGCTGCCTGAGGTGCCTGTCCCTGCTGGGGCAGGCCGCCGTTGTTACCATCGCTGTTGCCTTTGGCAGAGTATGCCATTTCTTCGTCACTGGCTGATTTTATTTCCGTCATAGTCATGTCTTCCTGTTCGTTTTGTTTTCTATCAGTCTAAACTTTTACACAACAGTACCGCTTATTTGTTTAAAGCTGGAAGCGTTACGGCTGACCGCTTTTTTTAACCAGTGTCAGCAGCAGCTCCATATCACTTTGGGTATACCGCTTATCCTGTCCGGTCCCGCCGACTGCTACGTTGGCCGCCTGCCGGGGGTCAAAAAACATTCCAGCTGGCAGTCAAAAAGGTTGGCCAGGCGCAGCAGCTGTTTCAGGCTGAACTTGACGCGGCCGCATTCCATATTGCTCAGATGGGTCTGACTGATGCCCAGCGTTTGCGCTACATCCTGCTGGCGCAGCTTGCGCATCGTGCGCAGGAACTTGACATTGGCTCCGATTTTTTCCAGACAATCTGCATCGTACATCGTTTACCTCCGCCTTTCTCATTATTTTTTAAGGTAAAATTTTACTGCTTTTCAGATAGATTCTTTGGTTTTCTTTTGATTTTCTTTTCTTAAAACGGTGTTTTTATTTCCCAGAGCAATAATCGTCATTATTATAGCATGTTTATACCCCCCCACAAGACATATAAACGGATATTTATCAGAGACTTCCGTTTTGCCCCTCCCCGGCACTTATACAACAACCATCAGCGGGCAATGCTCTGCACGTGGTCACTGTCCTCCTGCTGCCCGCCTGCGTCGCTGGCGACAAGGTAACGTAAAAAGAAAAACCCCGGATGCTTTGGTAAGTACCCGAGATCGGAGATCTATTCAAGTCCACAAAAAATTTAGCCCCAAAGGGGCTAAGTATTCTGCGGCGTTATTTGCTATTTACTTTTTTTAAAAACAGGCGTACACTAGCAACTGTTATGCATAACGCTTTACAGTATGGACGGCCATCATAAAACCAAGGGATTTGATCATCATAAAAAATATTAACACTCCAAACAATACAAACGACCAGACACCTCCCAGCCGCCTGCAGCTGCTGATAACAGCCTCACAAAGCGGCGATGGGCAGGCACTGCTGCAGCTGTGCGAAGATTTCAGCCCGCTTTTAAAAAGCGAGGCCCACCGCGAAATGTTTTACCGGTCGCTGGGTAAAGATGCCGAAGGTATCGCCGTGCTGGCCCTGATCGAACTGATTTTGAAATATGATGGCGCCGATTTTGCCAACTGGCCTGGGCTGGCACGCTGTAAGGTGCATTTTGCCCTTTTTGACGCCATGCAGAAGCAGGGGCAGATCTGGGAAAACGAAGCGCAGGTAGATACTGACAGCGCCGCCGGGACCGAACTGCTGGAGGCCTGCCGTGATGCTGACGGCAGCCTGGACGAGCTGGCCCGGCTTTTACTGTCGCTGGATCTGCAGGAAGCTCTGCGTCAGCTGAACCCCGCCCAGCGGCAGGTGATGATGCTGCTGTTCGCACAGGAGCTGAAACCTTCCGAAGCAGCAAAACGTTTAGGCTGCAGTGTACGCAATGTCACCAAGCACCGATTAAAAGCACTGGACAAACTGCGCGGGCTGCTATAAAAATACAAAAGGACTGCCGTTTGGCAGTCCTTTTTTTACGCCGTTTTATTTAGCGGCTTCTTTATTTTCTTCTTTTTGCGGCAGAGCAATACCGAAATCACCTAATAAAGGTTTTTCGTTTTTGACTGCAAACAGGAAGCTCATCATTGCTTCGGGCTGTTTGGCAAATTTCATGCTGTATCTTAAAATATCAGCATCGGCGCCTTTTTCTATCACTACTAAACGTTTTTCACTGACAGCGCCAAAGTTTTTATCCATCTGCTCTTTGAAATTTTTAAAAACTTCTTCTGTAAAGTCTTTTTTCATACCGTCAGTCATCATGGAAGTTACGGCAGAATAATTGGAAGCTGCCAAAAACTTGTTGACCATGGCTTCTTCAGCGTCAAGCACTTTACCGTTGCTGGCACTGCAGATAGCACTGAAACCAAGCACTAAGAACATTGTCAGCATTAAAAGAATTTTTTTCATTAATAATTACCTCCGGCTCTCTTTGAATATTAGGGTCAATTTGATTCTTTACTATTATACATCTACCTTGGTATAGCTTCAAGGAAAGTTTTGTGATTCTACAAAAATCTCACAAAGAAAAAACTTTTTTGTAAATTTTTTCTTTGAAAGCTTGACTTGAAGTTAACTTAAAGTATTAAAATATGATAAAATAATATCAGGCTGCTGAAGCAGCCGCCGGCAGTTGAAGCTGCCCTCATTCTTATTGAACAACAGTATTATTGATACAGCTATGAAGGCTTAAGCTGCTCCTGAAAGGGCGGTTTACTTTGCATAGCTGTTTTTATTTTCAGAAAGGATGCCTGACACGATGAATGTTTATATCAAACACCGTTTTCTGCTTTTGCTGCCGGTGCTGCTGGGCATCACTTTTTTTACGTTTGTGCTGATGCAGCTGCCGGCAGACGATACGGTCGATATGATGTATAAGGCCTCCGGGGCGGTATCGGAAACGGTCAAAGCAGCGGCCCGTGCCGAGCTGGGACTCGACCGTCCGCTGCTGGTACGTTATCTGGACTGGCTGCTGGCTGTCTGCAGCGGCGATATGGGACGTTCGTATATTTCAGGCACGCCTGTAACAGCGCATTTTTGTGGCTAAGCTGCAGCCTACGCTTTATTTGACGGCACTGGCCCTGCTGCTTACCGCCTGTATTTCTGTGCCGCTGGGTATCGCGGCAGCGCTGAGGCATAACCGCTACTGCGATCATCTGATTCGCTGCTGCGCGTTTCTGGGCAATTCACTGCCGGGATTTTTTATCGCTTTGCTGCTGCTTTACTGCTTTGCATTAAAACTGAACTTTTTTACCGTCCTCGGCGGCTCAGGGTTCGGCGGTCTGCTGCTGCCGGCGCTGGCGCTGGCAATTCCCATGTCTGCCAAGTATATCCGGCATATCCGCAGTAATATCCTGGAGGAGATCAACAGGGATTATGTTGCCGGCGCTCTTGTACGCGGCATTCCCAAAGCAACTGTTTTTCGCAGGTTCATCCTGCGTTCTCTTGGCAGTACGCTCATTACTTTATTCTTCCTTGTCGGTAGGCTCGCTGTTAGGCGGAACAGCAATTATTGAAATGATTTTTATGATCGACGGGATCGGCAAAATGGCAATGGACGCTATTTTGATGCGCGATTACCCGGTCGTGCAGGCTTACGTGGTCTGGACCGCGTTCATTTTTACCTGTGTCAATCTTGTCACCGATCTGCTGCTGCATCAGCTGGAGCCGCAGGCACGGCAATTTACTAAAGGCGGTGGATGGTGATGCCTCAAAACATACTGCCGCACGGCCTGCATAAGACCTGCTGGCTGCTTCTGCTGACAGTGCTGCTGTTTCTGGTCACGCTCAGCGCGCCTTACTGGGTACCGCACGATCCTTATCTGCAAAACCTTGACCTGGCTTTGCAGGCTCCCAACGCCGAATATCCCTTTGGGACTGACCGTTACGGACGCTGCGTTTTTTCGCGTGTGCTGGTCGGCGGGCAAAGCTCCATTTTTTCTGCGCTGGCTTTAGTGGGGATCATTTTTACTACCGGTACTGCCGCCGGGCTCTGGAGCGGTTACTATGGCGGGAAGCTGGATAATTTTATCATGCGTCTGTCTGATATTTTTTTAGCGTTTCCCGGCCTTGTTTTTGCCATTGCTGTTGCCAGTATCCTGGGCGGCGGTATGACAAACGCTGTTTTGGCGCTGGCCGTCATCTCGTGGCCCAAATATGCACGCCTGGCCCGCAGTCAGGCGCTGACTGTCCGGCAGCAGCCATATATCGAGGCGGCACGTTTGAGCGGCTGCAGTGACACGGAAATAATTTTCCGGCATCTCCTCCCTTCTATTTTAAGTCCGCTGCTGGTAATGTCGGCACTTGATCTTGGCACGATGCTGATGGAACTTGCCGGCCTGTCTTTTCTGGGTCTGGGGGCCCAGCCGCCGGCAGCCGAGTGGGGTTCGATGATGAGCAGCAGCCGCAGTATGCTGCAGACGGCGCCGTGGGTGATCCTGGCACCCGGCGCGGCGATTTTTGTGACGGTCAGCCTGTTCAATCTTTTAGGTGACAGCTTACGTGATCAGCTTGACCCTAAATTCAATCCTAAATAATTTTATGCGAGGGGTATTGCTATTATGATGAAACTTTCTTTACTGGGCAGCGGTCTGCTGCTTACCGCTTTACTGCTCAACGGCTGCGGCCCTTCCGCAGTTCCTGACAAGGCGGGAGAATCTGTCTTCCGTTACGGCACCACAGCCTACGGTGTGGCTATGGAGAACGCCGGTATGGACCCGCACGAATCCTATAAGGGCTGGTCAACACTGCGCTACGGCGTCGGCGAAACGCTGTTCCGCTTTAATGAAGCAATGCAGCCGCAGCCCTGGCTGGCAACAGGCTACGAATTTCTTGATGATCATACTGTTAAAATCACTTTACGCGACGACGTAAATTTCAGCAGCGGCGCCAGACTTACCGGAGCCGCCGTGAAGGCCTGCCTTGAAGATCTGGTAAAGCGCCATAAACGGGCTGCCGACGACTTAAAACTGGCTTCAATCACTGCTGACGGACAAACCGTTACGATAAAGTCTCAGGAAAAAGCGCCGGCGCTGATCAATTATTTATGCGATCCTTACGGCTGCATCATCGATATGCAGCGTGGCACTGCCGACGATGTCAAAATCTCGGGCACCGGCCC
>ENA-OQAB01000470-OQAB01000470.1-human-gut-metagenome-genome-assembly--contig:-NODE-470-length-22025-cov-3.698877_pt1 | contig 22025 bp, 13 predicted proteins | sample MGYA00242490_ERZ504517 | MGnify/ENA primary metagenome ERZ504517 (study PRJEB26092, sample SAMD00036298) | human gut metagenome | host: Homo sapiens | study: EMG produced TPA metagenomics assembly of...
GTCCGCTGCTGGAATACTATGATAGTAATTGCCAACTCTTATCGTCCTGGCGAATATGAGAAATTGTATAATAATTACCACAGTTCTTTGGGCAGAATACAACAAGTTGAGCGCAGAGAAGAAACGATACATTAACAAACCGTCGGAACCTATGGGAAAATGGAATTTCCGCCGTCCGGTAGGTTTGTTCCGAAACAATGTTGAGTGCAGCTTGTCCATGACACATTGAAAGGATTCAATTTTTTATCAGGGAGAATCGAATACTGCTAGAGGGGCGCAATACCGCAAATTATTCCCCGCTATGATTAAAGAGTGGAGGACTTCATGGGGACAGGGAGATATTCCTTTCTTATTTGTACAGTTGCCTCGATTTGAAACAAAAACCCGCTATTGGAATGAATTGCGTGAGGCACAATATCTAACTTCACTTCGTGTGAAAAATACGGGAATGGCAGTCGCCTTTGATCAGGGAAACCCTAAAGATATTCATCCGATTGTAAAAGATACGGTAGGTTGGCGATTGGCGCAGTTAGCCTTAGGGAAAGTATATGGTAAAAAGACTATTTACCAAGGGCCTGAATTTAAGAAATTATCAAAAGCGGGAAATGGCAGTTTACTTCTTGATTTTATAAATACAGGTACCGGGATTATTGCTAAAGATGGAGCTGCTTCACTCTCCGGCTTTATGGTTGCAGGTAAGGATGGTAAGTTCTATCCTGCTGAAGCGGTCATCGTTAGTAATAGTCAGGTACGAGTAAGCAGTGAGCAGGTGCAGGCTCCTATCGATGTCCGTTACCTGTGGGTAAATAGTGCGAATCCTAATTTCTTTAATAGAGAGGGATTTCCTGCATGTCCTTTTCGTACCGATAGTTATCGACTGGAAACGGAAGGTGTATATGTCAACCCTGAACCGGTGATACCTAAATTGGATTTATTCCTTTTCATAGGACAGTCTAACATGGCAGGTCGTGGATATATTACTGATAATTATAAAAGTAGTATTAAAGATGTGTATTTGCTGACCCCTACCGGTACAATGGAACAAGCAAGGAATCCTTTGAACAAATATTCTACTATTCGCAAACAGTTGGATTTGCAGGGTGTAGGTCCTGCCTATTCTTTTGCAAAGGCAATAACAGAGAAAACCGGACATCAATTAGGGCTGGTAGTGAATGCACGCGGTGGCAGTTCTATTAACTCGTGGTTGAAAGGGGCACGGGATGATTATTATGGTGAAGCTTTATCGCGCATACGTCAAGCCATGAAATATGGTAAGTTGAAAGCTGTTATTTGGCACCAGGGTGAATCGGACAGCCGGGAATCGGGACTGTATATGGAGAAACTAAAGAAGTTGGTCACTGATTTACGGCAAGATGTGGGAAATGAGAACCTTCCTGTTATAGTAGGTGAGATTGCCGATTGGCGGGCAAATGGAACTTCGGAGGCATTTAATAAAATGTTACGTACAGTTCCTCAGCATATTCCATATTCTTATTGTGTGTCATCCAGAGAACTGGTTCCTTTGATTAATGAAAGTGATCCTCACTTTAGCGCAGACAGCCAAATAATTTTAGGCAGGAGATATGCTGAGGCTGCTTATGAGGCTTGTTATTCTCAAAAGTAAATAGTTCATTAAAAAATAATTTATGAGTTTTAAGAAACAGCTGTTTTTAATATGCGGAGTTCTTGCAGTACCATTTTTAGGATTGCAAGCCGATGACGTAAATGTGGCGTTACGTAAGCCGGTGACTGCATCGTCACAACAGGAGAAATTTCCGGCATCTAATGTGACGGACGGAGTTATTTCACGTAAATCAACTTGGATGAGTGCCGAAAGTGCGCGACCTCCTCATATGTTGGATATTAATTTGGAGCGATATTATGATATCAATAAGATTGTTATCTATACTGGTATTCCGGAAAATGAGTTGACAGAATCGGAAAAAGGTAAAGCTCCGGGATTTTGGTCGATGAAGAATTTTAAGATTCAGTATTGGGATGATGCCAACTGGACGGATTTACCGGATACGGAATGTACGGAAAACCGGTTGGATAAACTTGAATTTATTTTTAAACCTACCTTACAGACTTTTCAGATTCGCCTGGTGTCCACAGATGGTGAGCCGATTCGGATTAATGAATTTGAAGTGTATGGTAAGGAAAAGGTTAATATGCCTGTACCTGTGACAATAAATGAAGTACAGACAACCGTTCAGGAGCCTTCGAAGACAGAAATGCAGGTAACAATAACCAAAGAGGTTATTGGGAAATCAATGAAGTATGTGGCTTATAACCAAGGATATTATTTCCCGGGAAGTAATATTTCCGGTTGGCTTGAATATTCCAATGTAAATAGTTTGCGAGTTTGGACATCCTTGAATGATTATGTTCCTCAGTCAGCCGTACTGAATGATGAAAGAGTGGCTACTTTGGATGATTTTGAAGTATGTAAGACTGAATTGAGAAATAATCCGGAATGTAACCGCTTTATTCGTTGGGAACCGGTTTTGGAAAATTGTCGTAAAAAACAGTTTTCTACTAATTCGATGGTTTTTGAATATGCATTGAAAGAATTGAAACGTCTGAATATAGAACCTGTTCTTCAGATAAATTCTACAGATTTCGATGGTACGTGGAGTAATAAATGGAAGCAGTGGCAACGTTTCTATGCACTTGCTTTTTATGCGGCCAAGACCGGAGATGTAACCATGTATGCTATGCATAACGAACCGAACCATCGCCATGCGGGTCCCATGAAGATAACACAGTATGTGGATGCCATGAAGATTGTTTCGGATGCTGTGTATTGTGCAGTACAGGATGTGAACAGACTGTATGGGAAATGTTTGAAGTCGCGTTTTGTAAGCCCTGTTACAGCAGGTTCGAATGCGAATTGGTGGGCGGAAGTAGTGAAAAATTTGCGTATAGACTATCGTGGCTTACCCTCAGACAGAGATTTATTGGATATATTTTCCACTCATTCTTATAATCTGCCGGCTGCGGGTTATGCATCTAAGGTTTCTGATATAAGAAAAAATTTATCGTGGAAAACCATCCGATGAAACAATCTCTGCCAATAGTCTATACAGAGACCGGACGCTGGATGAATGCTTATCTGATAGATAAGGAAGAAACAATGGATTCTCCCTCTTTATTTACGGAATGGGCAGGTGAATATGCGAATAATACGCTTAATCAAGGCTATGGCATGTGGGCTTTTAAGTTTGCAAATACTACCAGTGGCACATATCCGCGCGGAATCAAGTCAGGGCATCATTTTATCTGGCAGGGAAAACGGATTGTAGAGGATGCTTATAATAATGTGGCATTGGGTAAGAAAACATCAGACTTGACTTCCTCTCATAGAGTAACCGTGAAAACAATAACAGATGGAGATAAAACAGATGCCTCCATGTGGGTTTCTTCAGATACGGATGAAGAAAAGCGTTTGGAGATTAATTTGGGTAAAAGTTACTCTTTGGGTGGGGCAGTCGTCTATACAGGTTCTTCCTATGGAGTTTATACTTCTCCTGACCGCGTGAAAAACTTCAGTTTACAATATTGGGATGGTACCGCTTGGACGGATATAAAGGAAACAATGGAAAAGAATTGCACGTTACGCTCAGTCTTTCTTCTTGTTTGATACTCCTGTTACGACTTCTAAAGTTCGGTTTGTGTCAACCGATAAGGGAAGTATAAAGGTGAGAGAAATTAAATTATTTGATTCGGAATCTGTAAAAGATATTCCTTCTTCTTATGATATAAGCGGTATTCAGCGCACTGGTGAAGTAGTCCGTCTTTTTGCAAAAGGATTTAAGAATGAACGTCCTTTATTAAGTACGGTGAAATCTGCTGCTGATAATGATGTGGATGCCATTACCTGTTTTAATCCGGAAGAAATGAGATACTATATATGGCTTGTACAACGCAAACACTTTTCAAATAATCTGACTCTGAATATGAAGTCATTAGACCTACCCACCGGCACCAGAGTAATTGCTGAAGAAGTAAGTGCAAATGCTTATGGTGAGGTGGTTTGGTCGAAAGAAATCTCGGAGAATGGGCAACTTTCTTTTGAACTTCCTGCCCAAAGCGTAATGCTTCTTACTATTCCTGTTCGCATGAATGCGCTAAACACATTAGTAGCTGTAGATGATGCGGTGGTAAAAGCCGGTAGGAATGATAAAAAGAACTTTGGTAAAGCTAAAATGATGAATGTGGAGATGAATGCTTCCCGGATAAATGGAAACCAGGTAAGCTACGTTAAGTTTGATTTGTCTAGAGTGGATAGACAAAAAATAAATGCTGCCATATTCCAGATATATGGTAATTCTATTGTCGGACATCCTTATCGTTTCCATGTTTACGCTTTGGATAATAATAATTGGGATGAGAATACTTTAAACTGGAAAAATGCTCCTAATTTGGAAGGAAAACAGGTTCGTATAACGGACGTTGGGGGTACTGCACATGTAGCAGGTGAAATTGTAGTGGACGAAACAGTTGCTTATCATCAACTGGATGTTACAAAATTACTCCGTAATTGTAGGGAACAGGAAATAACTTTTGTATTAATAAGGGAGGTCAGACAATTGGGTGATGATTCTGATAATAGCAAAAGTTGTTCTTTTGGGTACGAAAGAATCTAAAAATGGGCCAAAACTAACTATTTGGTAGTCTTATATAGCCTGTCTTATTATCCAATATTAAGCTCTACTTCCAAATGAAAGATGATATGACTAATTATAGAAAAGTGATACTTTTTTTTATTTGGATACACGTTTCTCTATGTGCTCAAGATAAGTTAGTGTTGGTTGACTATGTAAATCCTTTTATTGGGGTGGATAATACAGGTAATGTATTTCCAGGAGTAACTCTACCTTTTGGAATGGTCAAATTGGGACCGGACTGTTTTTCAGTTAAGAGGTGGCAGTCACCTAATGCAGGATATGAAAGTAATAGTCCTGTTTACGGTTTTGGCCATACACATGTAAGTGGTACTGATGGTGGAGCAAAATATGGGAATATAACTTTGATGCCCATAATGGGAGATGTGAATCGGCGTGATGTTTCTTCTCTATTAGTAGAGGAAAAAGCTTCTCCAGGATACTTTTCTGCTATATTAAATGGTAAAGTTTTGAATCGGGCGTGGATTAAACATCAAGAAATATTGAATGGTGGGGTGTTGGTTTTGGAGATGAGTGATAAACCTTCTTTGTGGGGAACATAGTTACCCCCTCCCTCTTTGGATGGGCAGACTTCTAAAAGTGACTAAATATAAATTAGTAGTTTGAATCTTAAATGAATAATTACTACATCCAGCTATATAAAGGAGAAGGGATATTGATTTAAGTAAAATAAGTGAAGACATAGGTTTGGTTATATTGATTTCAAGTAGATATGACAATTTAAAGATGATATAAAAATAAATTTGGGTATGAAACAGGCTTTTATTTTCTATTTCGTTTTTCTGTTTGAGTAGCAGTTGTATATATGCCTCTTACTTTGGTGAGCGCATGAATGTGGTACTGATTATGGCTGACGATTTTGGCTATGAATGTGTAGGGGCGAATGGTGGTGGATATGATACCCCTTATATTGATAAATTGGCTAAAGAAGGTATTCGGTTTGAACATTGTTATTCTAATCCATTGAGTACCCCAAGTCGTGTACAATTAATGACTGGAAAGTATAACGTGCGGAATTATACGGCTTTTGCCAAACTGGAACGTAAAGAAATTACATTTGCTAATTTGTTGCAACAATCTGGATATACTACTTGTATTGCTGGTAAGTGGCAATTGGGTAGAGAAGAGGATGCACCAGTACACTTTGGCTTTGATAAATTTTGCCTCTGGCAACATACACAAAAAGCTGTAGACGCTCAGAAGTGTGATACTCGGTATGCTAATCCAGTGATAGATATAGATGGACAAACTGTTAACTTTCCTCAGAATACTTTTGGACCAGATATTTACTGTGACTTTATATTAGAGTTTATACGTGAAAATAAAACAAAACCTTTCTTGGTATATTATCCAATGGTTTTAACACATTCGCCTTTTGTATCTACCCCTGATTCTCAAAATTGGTCTCCAATACGTTCTTCTACCTATAAAGGGAATCCCATATATTTTCCAGACATGGTGAAGTATACTGATAAATTAGTAGGACGTATCGTAGATGAATTGGAGAAATTACAATTGCGAGATAATACTCTGATAATTTTTACAGGGGATAATGGAACGGGTACTGCTATTGTGTCTTTGCTGAATGGAAAAACTTATGTTGGCGGAAAGGGAAAAACAATAGATTCTGGTACCCATGTGCCACTGATTGTTTCCTGTCCTAAAGGATTACGTGATGAGGTGAATAGTAACCTTATTGATTTTACAGATTTTTTACCTACTATATGTGATATTACGGGGACTAGTATTCCATCGTCTTTGGAATTAGATGGAAAAAGTTTTATTCTCAACTTAAAGGTAAAGGTCAAAAAGTAATGACAGTGGGTTATTGTTGGTATGCGCCCCAGAAAGTATGTAATAAAATGCTACTGTTTTGCTCGGACTCATCAATATAAACTTTATCGCTCGGGAGAGTTCTATGATGTTCAGAGGGACTTTTATGAGACCCAGCCTATTTTAGAAGAACAAATGACAAACAAGCAAAAAAATATATATGTATTCTGTTCAATGTTATTAATAAGTATGAGAAATGTGTTTATTCAAGAATAGTAGAAATAGGTTGGTTAGATACTCAATATGAGCCTATAAGTTAATGAATTAATAGACGTTTGTACTATTCTTATTCCAAAAAGAACGATTATTATATAGAGAAATGCCATTTTATCTTTCTTTGTTGCATTTAAAAATAGAAAATATTAAGTGTAAACCTCAAAATGGAAATAATGATGAAGTAAAAAGAAAATTTTGATTGTTGCCTAATTTTATTACTCTGTAATGTATGTTCTTTACATGCTGTATCTAAGGGAATGAAAAAAGTTGTAGACGATGCCCTTGATTTTTTCAGTTAAACAATCTATGTCTATGTTTAATGTAATGCAATCGCAAAAGGGCATACTTCCTAGAACAGCAAAAAATGGTGAAATGATTACATGTGAGTCTCCATGGTGGACAAGCGGTTTTTATCCTGGTACACTTTGGTATTGCTATGAATATAGTAATGATCCACAGGTAAGAATAGCAGCGGAAGAAATGACCTCACGTGTAGAAAAACAAAAATATACAACCAATAATCACGATGTGGGTTTTATTATTAATTGTAGTTTTGGTAATGGTTATCGTCTTACACACAATGAGGCATATAGGGAAGTGATTGAAACAGCTGCAAATTCTTTAGCTACTCGTTTTCATCCTGTAACAGGCTGTACTCGTTCTTGGAATAGTAAGAAATGGCAGTTTTCTGTTATTATAGATAATATGATGAATCTTGAACTTCTTACGGTAGCCTCCTCGTTGACAGGAAATAACTCTTATTATGAGAAAGCCAAATCGCATGCAGATCGTACTATGATTAACCATTTTCGTCTGGATGGTAGCTCGTATCATGTGGTTAGTTATGATACCATTACTGGAAAAGTATTAAATCAAGTCACTCATCAAGGAGTAAATGATCAATCAGCATGGTCAAGGGGACAAGCATGGGGATTATATGGTTTTACTATGATGTATCGTCAGACAGGAAAAAAGGAATATTTAGACCATGCTATTAAAATAGGTAAGTTTATTATGGATCATCCTCGCCTGCCTAAAGATAAGATACCTTATTGGGATTTTGATGCTCCTAATATTCCAAGAGAAGATAGAGATGCTTCTGCAGGAGCTATTATGGCTTCAGCCTATGTAGAATTAAGTTCTTATGTTTCAGGTAAATTGGGTGAAGAGTTTCTTGCTATAGGAGAACAACAAATAAGATCTTTAGCTTCACCTGCATATAGAGCAAGAAAAGTGGGAGATAATAATCATTTTATTATACAACATTGTACTGGCTTTGTAGCAAAAAATTATGAAATTGATGCACCTCTTACGTATGCAGATTATTATTTCGTTGAAGCTTTGATCCGTTATAAAAATTTAATGGAAGGTCGACCTGTCGTGGAAACTATTACTGCATTTTCAGAAAATACTGATAGATCTATTTGGTTAAGTGCCCTTCATCGTATTGCTTATCCTTTGTTAACAAATATGGCTAAAGGTGAACTACGTAAGAATATGCCTGTAGAGTCTATTGCTACTGACATTCAAAAAAGAAAAGAGGTAACTCATTTGGAAGCGTTGGGTCGTCTTATTACGGGGATTGCCACTTGGTTGGAGTTAGGGCCGGATGATACTATAGAAGGGAGATTACGTGCTAAGTATATTGATTTAGCTTTAAAATCTATTGCCAATGCAGTAGATCCTGAATCTCCCGATTATTTGAACTTTAATAAAGGGCGTCAACCATTGGTAGATGCAGCTTTTTTAGCTCATGGCTTGCTGAGAGCACGTACACAATTATGGGATAAATTGGATAAAATAACTCAAAAACGTGTTATTAGAGAGCTTAAATCATCAAGAATTATAAAGCCTTCTGAGACTAATTGGCTATTTTTTGCGGCAATGGTAGAAGCTGCTTTAAAAGAATTTACTGGTGAGTGGGAGTATGAACGGGTGAAGTATGCGTGTGATCGCTTTGCTTTATGGTATAAGGGAGATGGTTGGTATGGTGATGGTGCAGATTTTCATTTGGACTATTACAATAGTTTTGTAATTCATCCTATGATGGTTGAAGTATTAAGTGTGATGAAGAAAAATGGATTGGAGAGTCCTATTCCTTATAATTTAGAAATTGAACGCTATGCACGTTATGCCGAGCAGCAAGAAAGGCTGATTTCTCCAGAAGGTACATTCCCGATAGTAGGCCGTTCATTAGCATATCGTTTTGGCGCTTTCCATGCTTTATCTGATGTTGCTTACAGGAAAGTACTTCCTACTAGGTTAAGTCCAGCCCAAGTAAGATGTGCATTAACTGCTGTAATAAATCGCCAACTAAATGTTATAGGAACGTTTAATCCTCAAGGTTGGTTGAGAGTTGGTTTTGCAGGATATCAACCACATATTGGAGAAACTTATATTTCTACAGGCAGTTTATATTTGTGTACTGCTGTTTTTATAGCTCTAGGTTTACCGGAAACCGATGAATTTTGGTCTTCTCCTTCAGAATACTGGACGTGTAAGAAAGGGTGGTCTGGTATTGATTTAAATGTAGATAAAGCCTTAAAAAAATAAAACACTAATTTTAACTATTAAATTATTATGAGAAACAATTTATTTAAGAAAGTACTGTGTATACTATGGGTATTTATTGCTATCGTAGTTAACACTACAGCCAGTGCTCAAAGTAAAAAGGTAACTGGAACTGTTTCTGATACGAACGGGCCTCTAATTGGGGTAAATGTTATGGTTAAAGGAACAAGTATTGGTACTATTACAGATGTTGATGGAAATTATTCATTAGAAGTTCCACAAAATGCAGTTTTGATATTCAAGTATGTTGGTTTTGATTCTATAGAAAAAACTGTAGGAAATAATTCTATCTTGAATATACAAATGGTTGAAGATTCACAACAATTAGATGAAGTAGTAGTGGTTGGTTATGGTATCCAGCGTAAAAGTGATTTGACAGGTTCGGTTACGTCTGTTAAGGCTGAGGAGTTAAATACCTTTCCTTCTTCTAATGTAGGAGATATGTTAAGAGGTAAAGCAGCTGGTATAAATGTTACAGCGACTTCAGGTCGTCCAGGAGCTGCTCCAGATATTTTAATTAGAGGTAAACGTTCTTTGACAGGTGGAAATGAACCTCTTTATGTTATAGATGGAGTGCCGGTAGATGGTGAGGGATTTGCTAATTTGAATAATGCTGATATCAAATCTTTGGAGGTATTAAAAGATGCAGCTGCACAAGCAATTTATGGTGCAAGAGCTGCTAATGGCGTTATTCTTGTAACAACTAAACGTGGCGAAAAGGGTAAGGTACAAATTGATTTTAATACTTATCTTGGTACACAATTTTTGATGAAAAATTTTGATTTTTATTCAGGTGAAGAATTTTATCAATTACGTAAGGAAGCTGTGCGTACAGACTTGGGACGGATTCCAGAAAGCCCTCAAGAGGTATTAGCTGATGAAATAATGGAAAAAGCTTATGGGAATAAAAAGTTCGTTGATTGGGAAGACTTGATGCTTAGTCCCGCTCTTGTGCAGAAATATGATTTGAGTATCCGTGGTGGCGGTGAGAAAATGAAAATTGCAGCAAGTCTTGGTTTTTTTAAACAGGAAGGTATGGCACCTAACTCTGATTATTCTCGTGGCAATTTTTCTTTGAATATGGATTATGAAATTTATAAATGGCTGAGTATTGGTAGTAATATTTCTTTTGCACGATCTAAACAAACACAGGAGGATGGTAATTTTAATGAATATATTACTAGATCTCCATTGGGACAACCTTTTAATGAGGATGGAAGTTATACAGAATATATTAATTCATCTTTAGATGTAAATCCATTATATCGTGCTCAAAATGCTAACCATGAGGTTATGATAAATAATCTTAAAATGAATGTATTTATGGATTTTAAGCCTTTTAAAGGATTTAATTATCGTTTAAATACCTCATTCTATAATATTCAAAAAGAGAATGGACAATATAAAAATAAGAATTATCCTGGTGGTGGTGCAAGCGGAACATTATCTAATGGGAATAAGGAGCATTGGTTAATAGAAAACATTATAAATTATTCGGTTCCTATTAAAAATCAGCAGCATCGTTTAGATTTGACTCTTGTTCAGAGCTGGGATAATGAAACTCAAAAAGAAATGGAATATTCTGCAAATAATGTTCCAGTAGATTTTGACTGGAATATGCTTCCTGATGGTGATGTGACGGGTATTGGACGTAAATACGAAGAAAGAACATTACTTTCATTTATGGCACGTGCACAATACAGTTTGATGGATAGGTATTTGTTGACTACAGCTTGGCGTCGTGATGGTTCCTCTGTTTTCGGGCCTTCTAATAAATGGGGTGATTTCTTATCTTTAGCTTTTGCTTGGAGAATCAAGGAAGAATCTTTTTTAAAAGATGTGGATTGGTTAAGTAATTTGAAGTTACGTGCAAGTTATGGACAAGTAGGAAATCAAGCTATTAAGCCTTATAAGACTTTGGGAGCTACTGAAGGACTTGGTACGGAATTTGGTAATGTATTAGAAACAGGTTATCTTCCTACGAAAGAACTATCTAATCCAAATTTGAAGTGGGAGACAACTGGTTCTGCGAACTTTGCTATTGACTTTGGCTTATTTGGTAACAGATTAAATGGTACAGTCGAATATTATAATACAACTACAACTGATCTGCTTATTGCTAGAAGTATTAATAATTCATTAGGTTATAGTATAATGTATGATAATCTTGGAAAAACTCGTACTCAAGGTTGGGAGCTTTCTTTGAATGCGGATCTATTCCGCCAAGAAACATTTAAATGGAGTTTGGGCGTTAATTTTACCAAGTCTAAAAATGAAATAGTGAAAGTTAACGATAAAGTGGATAGTAATGGTCAACCGTTGGATGATGTTGATAATAAATGGTTTGTCGGACAACCCATTGATGTATATTATGATTATCAGATTTGATGGTATTTTATCAATATGAAGATTTTGATCAAATTCAGGCCCAAGATAATACTACAAAGTATGAACTAAAAAAGACTTAATGATACAGATGGAGATGGTGTTCCAGATAAAAGCGTTAAGCCGTACTGATGAGGTTGAACCGGGAGATATCAAGGTGAAAGATATTAATAATGATGGAGTGATTAATAGTGAAGATCGTATAGGTTATTAAGAAATGATCCGGATTATGTAGCTTCTATTTCCAGTAATCTTTATTTTAAAGGATTTGATTTATATTTAGATTTTTATACAGTACAGGGTGCTACTTTAAAAAATGACTATTTTGCGGGGGAATCTTTGCAAGGTAAACTAAATGCTATAAAAGTTGATTATTGGACTCCAGAGAATCCTTCAAATCTAGCTCCACGACCGAGTTTTCAGAGCCAACCTATTTATAATAGTACACGTTCTTATCAAGATGCCTCTTATTTCCGTTTGAGGACAATATCTTTAGGATATACTTTTCCTCGCCATCTTACCGAAAAGATAAATATCAATAATCTGAAGATATATTGTACAGGAACTAATTTGCTTACATTTACTAATTTTAAATCGTATAGTCCTGAATTGACCCCTGGAAGCTATCCAGAATCGAAACAAGTTATTTTTGGTTTAAATATATCATTCTAAATACTTAAAAGAGCATGAAAAAATTAATATATATATCAGCTTTTGCAATATTAGGGTTCACGACCGCTTGCACAGATATGCTTGACGAAGAGATGAAAACGCAGGTTACAGTAGATTATCTGTATACTACTCCTGATGGATTAAGTAGAGTTGTAACAGGATTATATAATTATACTAGGACTCTTGCTACTGATAATCAGTCTGATTTATTCACAGTTCAGATGTTGGATTATTCCACGGACTTAATGATTTTTAGAGGCGGATCAGCTGCTGCTTTTGCTCGTTTGGATAATATAAAATCTGATATATCACAAGCACAAGCTTTTTGGACATATAATTATAATATTATAGGGAAAGCAAATGAAGTAATTTTAGCGGCAGAAAAATTAGGACTTGAAGATAATCCAATAACAAAAAAGGCATGGGCAGAAGCCAAATTATTCAGAGGACGTTCTTATTTTGAACTTTATAAACGTTATGAACGACTTTATTTAAATATTGCTCCTACAAATTATACAAATCTTGATCGTGAGTTTACTCCTGCTAAGAAGGAAGATATTTTCAAATTAATTAATGATGATCTTATAGATGCAATGGATGTATTGGATTGGACTGCTCCATCGTCTAGTGCAGGTGTTTCTTATGGTCGTTTTACAAAAGCTGTAGCTAAACATATTAAGGCACAAGTAGCCATGTGGCAAGAAAATTGGGATGAAGCAATTAAACAGTGTGAGGATATTTTTGCATGTCCCGATTATGCAATGCTTGATGACCGATCTGCTGTTTTTTCTGGAGCTGATCTGAATAATTCGGAAATCTTGTGGTCATTTCAGTTTTCTAAAGCAATTGGCGGTGGCGGTTTTATACCTGATGGAGAAACTGATTTGACAGGGCATCGAATGTCTTTGATCTGTACCCCTAATTATAAAAAAGTAGCTGGTTTAGGTAATTTCCGTTCTGAACACGGGGGATATGGTTGGGGACGCGTATATCCTAATAGTTATTTGCTTAGTTTGTATGATAAGGAAAAAGACGTTAGATATGAATCTTATTTTAAGCATGAATGGTATTATATGGATGAAAATATATTGCCAGCTGGAAAACAATTAGGTGATGTAGCTAGTACTACTACTACTCTGTATTTAGAATGTTTGCACCCCTGTACACGTAAGTATTTTGATATGTGGACTAATGCAGATCTTCCTTCGCGAAAATCGAGTTTTAAAGATATTGCTATTTATCGATTGGCTGAAACCTATTTGATGGCATCTGAGGCGTACTTTCACAAAGAAGGAGGTGCTAGTGCTAAAGCTATAGAATATTATAATGAAACATGGGAACGCGCAGGAAACGAGTATTTTAATGGGCCATTAACTTTGGATATTCTTTTGGATGAATATGCTCGCGAGCTCAATTTTGAAGGAGTGAGATGGCCATTGTTAAAGAGACTTGGCCTTTTAGAAGAGAGAGTAAAACTACATGCAGGTGATAAAAAGGTAGATGATCCACTTTTGAATAAAGACTATATTGAGGCTCGTAATAATTTTAAATACTTTCATTGGTATTGGCCTATTCCACAATCTGAAATAGATCAAATGGGAAAAGAAAATTTCCCACAAAATGAAGGATATTGATATTTGGTATATCATGAAAAGATATATAATTTTTTTATTCGTATTGTCTCTTTTCTTCTCTTGCGTTGAGAATGAGCAGATAAAAGAGAAGCAAAGAACTTTTTGTAATCCGATAAATTTGGATTATGGTTGGGGGTGTTTTCAAACAAGAGAAAAGAAGGCTCGTTCTGCTGCCGACCCTGTCGTCGTTTTGTTTAAGGGTAAATATTACCTGTTTACTACAATGGATATTGGCGGATATCGTGTTTCCGACGATCTTATTACTTGGAAGAATGTATATTTCAATCCTGAAGTACATGCTTCTGCACTGGATTTGGATCATTATGTGGCTCCTGCTGTAGCTGCTGACGATAATTATGTATATTTTGTCAATTTTACCCGTGACCGTACGAAGAAAACGGTAGATGTCATTCGTTCGGCTGATCCAGAGAATGGAAAGTGGGAGAAATGCGGTGAGGTCAGACGTATGGCCGATCCGTGCCTGTTTATTGATAATGGTCGTTTCTATTTTTATTATGGTTTAGGCGGTACTCAGTCTACAACCTTTTTTGAAGTAGACCCTAATACTTTTAAAGAAATTGAGGGCTCGAAGAAAGTCCTGCGTGAGTACGTTACAGATGTCAATCAATGCAAGTCCGGTTACCAATTCGGACGTAGAGAACTTTATGATGAGATTGATGCTTCTGCTTGGCAGGGCAAGTTTGCGAAAGTGCCATGTCCTGAGGGTGCTTGGGTTGTGAAGAATAACGATAAATATTATCTTCAGTATGCTACTCCGGGAACTATCTGTAATTGGTATTGCGATGTGGTGTTGGAGAGTGATAGCGTCAACGGTGGTTTTGTAGAGCAACCGTATAATCCTGTATCTTTGAAAGTTGGCGGTTTTATTGGTGGTGCCGGACACAGTTGCGTATTTAAAGATAAGTACGAAAATTGGTGGCAGGTAACATCGATGTGGGTAGGTAATCATGATGAATTTGAAAGAAGAATAGGTTTATTCCCTGTTTCTTTTGATGAGAAGGGGAGAATGAGAACCCATACCGTGTTGGGAGATTATCCTATGCAGCTGCCGCAGAAGAAATTTGATCCTCAGGATATTTCTGCTTTTGGCTGGATGCTTCAGTCTCAGAATAAAAAGAGTATGGCGTCTTCCTCACTACCCGGTTTTGAACCGGAAAAAGCGGCAGATGAGAATGTCAGAACTTGGTGGTCTGCAGCGAGTGGTAATGCCGGTGAATATTTTGTAATGGATTTAGGTAAAAAAGTACGTATCAATTCCGTTCAGATAAATTTTGCCGAACAGGATATAAATCCGGATGCTCCTAAGGAGACGGATTATCATGCCTATAAGTTGTATGTCTCTGACAATGGTGAAGATTGGAAACAAATTGTTGATAAATCAAAGAATATAGTAGCCGTTCCGCATGAATATGTTGAACTTTCCGTACCGGTCGAGGCTTCTTTTATTAAAATAGAGAATGTACATACTCCCAAAGAAGGTAAGTTTGCTTTACTGGATTTGCGTGTATTCGGTTTTGGCTATTCGGAGAAACCGGGTTTGGTTAAGAAGCTTTCAGTACAGAGGAATCAGGAAGATGAAAGATACGCTTCACTTACTTGGAATAAAGTATCAGGGGCTGACGGTTATTTGGTTCGTTTTGGTTATCAGCCTGATTTCTTAAATCAGTGTATTCAGGTGAAGGATTGTGAGACCACCGATTTACTGATTCATATTCTTACTAAAGGTGTGAAATATCATTACCGGGTAGATGCCTACAATGATAGTGGGATTACAGAAGGTGTTGTTATCTCAGAATAAAAAGATATGAATAAGAGACTGATAATTTATCCTATGCTTTTGTCTGCCGGGCTGTTACAGGCCCGGCAGAAGCCTAATGTTGTGATTATCTTTACGGATGATCAGGGTTATCAGGATTTAGGTTGCTACGGTTCTCCGTTGATACAGACCCCTTCGATTGACCGTATGGCAAAGGATGGTTTGAAATTGACAGACTTTTATGTTTCGGCTTCCGTATCAAGTGCTTCGCGTGCCGGTCTGTTAACGGGTCGGCTGAATACGAAAAATGGAGTAAAAGGTGTATTTTTTCCTGAATCTGCGGGTATGCCTTCTGAAGAAATTACTTTGGCTGAAGCATTAAAAGAGCAAGGTTATACAACAGGGTGTTTTGGTAAATGGCATTTAGGTGATTTAAAAGGACATTTACCTACAGACCAAGGGTTTGATTACTATTATGGTATCCCTTACAGTAATGATATGTATATTGCTCCTTCTCAGCAATTTGCTTCTGATGCGATTTTTAGGGAAGGATACACTTTAGTGAAAGCTAAAGAAGACCAGGAATTTGTGAGGACTTCCAGTAGGGCGGCTGTAAAAAAGAGATTGAATAATGCTTCTCCATTGTTTGAAGGAGATAGGATTATTGAATATCCATGTGATCAGTCTACCACTACCCGTCGTTATTTTGACCATGCTATTGATTTTGTAGAACAACATAATAAGCAACAGCCTTTCTTTTTATATATAACTCCGTCAATGCCTCATGTACCTTTATTTGTTTCCGAACAGTTTAGAGGTAAAAGTAAACGGGGGCTTTATGGAGATGCAGTAGAAGAAATAGACTGGAATGTAGGCCGCTTTTTAGACTATCTGGATACAAAAGGATTAGCCGAGAACACTTTGGTTATTTTTGCATCGGATAATGGACCATGGTTGTCTTTTAAAGAAGAGGGTGGCTCTGCCGATCCTTTACGTGGCGGTAAATTCTCGTATTATGAAGGTGGGGTAAGGGTACCGTGTATTATTAGGTGGAAAGGTGTTGTTCCTGCAGGAGTGACGAGTGATGCCATAATTGCCAGTATTGACCTTTTTCCAACGATTATGCATTATGCAGGCAGCCATTCTTTCAGGCAGGAGATAGATGGAATAAACGTTTCATCATTCTTTGAGAATCCTTCCTTGAGGCTGCGTGATGAATATGTTTATGTAAAGAGTGGACAAGTACATGGCATACGCAAGGGAGATTGGGTTTATCTTCCTAAAACGGGTAATAGTAAGTTTAAGGAAGGAGATGTACCTGAACTTTTTAATTTGAAACAGGATGTGGGAGAATCAGACAATCTTGCGCAGAAATATCCGGATAAAGTAAAAGAGCTACAGGAGTTAATGCAAAAATATTAGTTTCAGTGAACACATTACACATTTATATATAATAGGAAATACGAAGTAAAACGATGGTATACCGATTGATTTTTATATTCTTGACTCTTTTCTGTCCGATGGTCTTGGGAATGTCCCCTGCTCGTGGGCAGGCTGCTGATAATAGTGATAGGCAATATTGGGTACAGACAATTATTAAGATTGCTGATCCTGTGATAAACAACCTTAGTAAAGATCAGTTGAAGGAAAAAATTCCTATAGGACGTTCGTCTTCAGCTTTGGCCAGTAGCCGGGAATTTGTTACTCACATGGAGTCTGTAGGAAGAACGATTGCCGGAATAGCACCCTGGTTGGAACTTGGTCCGGATGAAACGCCGGAGGGAAAATTACGTGAGAAATATATAAAGATGACCTGTAAGGCGCTAGCCAATTCCGTAAACCCGAAATCAAATGATTATTTTAACAGTACGGCTACTCGCCAGATATTGGTAAACAGCGCTTTCCTTATTCAAGGCCTGTTACAGGCCTCTACCCAGCTATGGGGAAATTTGGATGCCACTTCCCGTGAGAGGCTTATTGAACAATGGAAGTCTACCCGAACCATGAGGCCGGGAAATAATAACTGGTTATTGTTTTCTGCAATGGTAGAATGTGGTTTGAAGGAATTCGGTGGAGAATGGAACTTTTCAGTGGTAAAAAAAGCATTGGACTCTCATAAGGTATGGTATAAAGGAGATGGTATTTATGGAGATGGTGCAGAATTTCATCTGGACTATTATAATAGTTATGTTATACATCCTTTATTGCTTCAAGTCTTGAAAATAGCGGTGAAATATGATTCGTCTTTTCTGCCATTTTTGGATGAGGAGTGGATACGCTTTACGCGTTATGCCGAGATTCAAGAACGAATGATAGCTCCTGATGGCAGTTATCCGGTATTAGGACGTTCTGTCAGTTATCGCTCTGCGGCATTTCAGGTGTTGGGCGCGTGTGCTTTATTTCAACGGCTTCCTCAGTCATTGAAACCGGGACAAGTAAGGGGAGCTATGACAGCCATGCTGAAACGTTTGTTTGAGCAACCGGGAACTTTTGATAAAGATGGTTGGCTGACAATCGGAGTGTGTGGTGAACAGAAAGAGTTGGGAGATACTTATTTGTCAACTCCTTGTGTTTATCTATGCTCGTTAGGCTTTCTTCCTTTAGGGCTTCCGGCCAATGCTCCTTTTTGGTGTGAGCCTGCAGAGCCTTGGACAAGTGTAAAGGCATTCAGTGGTCTGGAATTTCCGATAGATAAGTTCATAAAACCATAAAATAGAACCATGAAATATAGTATTCTGATTTTAACTTTACTGATGTTCTGTATTACCGGTCGCTCGCAGGTTGCTTCAGGACAGGAGGATAGAGCATACTGGATAAGCGTATTGTCACAAGTAGCAGATCCGTTATTAGATAATATGAGTAAAGGCGAGTTAAGAAAAAGCATGCCGGTAGAAACAGTTTCCGGTGCGGTCAATCCTTCTAATGCACGCACTACTCATTTGGAAGCTTTGGGACGTTTATTGGTAGGAATAGCTCCTTGGCTGGAACTTGGACCGGATGAAACATCAGAAGGACAATTGCGTGAGAAATATATTCAATTAATGCTCAAGTCCATTGAATATGGTTTTGACCCTGAATCTCCCGACTATTTGAATTTTACGGTTACCCGGCAACCTTTGGTGGATGCCGCTTTCTTTTGCCAGGGGGTGTTGCGTGCTCCTGTACAAGTATGGGGCAGGCTCTCTCCGGTAGTCCGACAGAATGTTTTGAATGCCTTGCAGCAGATACGAATCATAAAACCGGTGGAAAGTAACTGGTTGCTTTTTTCGGCTATGGTAGAGGCTGCTTTATTGGAGTTGACAGGTGAATGTAATATGTATCCGATAGAGTATGCTGTCATGCGGTTTAAAGAATGGTATAAAGGTGATGCGTGGTATGGCGACGGTGTAAACTTACACATGGACTATTATAATAGTTTTGTAATACATCCGATGCTTTTAGATGTTCTGAAAGTTATGCAGAAGCATAATAAGGGTGAATCTGATTTTTATAAGAAAGAATTACGGCGTTTTTCCAGATACGCCGAACAACAAGAGAGAATGATTTCTCCTGATGGAGCATATCCGGTGGTAGGTCGTTCCATCACTTACCGTTTTGGAGCTTTTCATGTGCTTTCGCAAGCAGCGTTGGATGGGCTGTTACCGGCTTCAGTGACTAAAGCTCAAGTAAGGTGCGGGTTGACTGCTGTAATAAAAAGGCATATGGCCGTAAAAGGTAATTTTGATGAGCGGGGTTGGCTGACTTTGGGCTTTGCAGGGCATCAACCGCAAATTGCTGAAAGATATATTTCAACAGGTAGCCTTTATTTATGTTCTGTCGTATTTACTGCGTTAGGGCTTCCGGCTACCGATGAGTTCTGGTGTGCTCCTTATGCGGAATGGACCGGAAAGAAAATTTGGAACGGTAATAAGAGTGTTAAGTTGGATAAGGCTATAAAAGATAATTAATAAACAATGTATATGAAGAAGATTCTTTTTTATTTTTAGCAGTAATAGGTTGTGGACTACACGCGCTAGCAACCTTTTTCATCAGGGATGAATAAAGAGGATATTACCAAAGTTTGTAATGCCGTAGCCGAATGGCAGATAAATCATCAAGGTGAATGAGGCATCAATCCGTTGGATTGGACAAACGGAGCTCTGTATCGTGGAATGACGGAATGGGGTAAAGTTTCAGGGAATAAGTCTTGCTATGATTTTGTACGGGCTATCGGTGAAAAATATAATTGGAATATGTGGGACAGGGTATATCATGCAGATGATATTTGTGTAGGGCAGGCATTTATTGAGATGTATCGCAAATTTGACGATAGGCGCATGTTGCAGCCGGTATTGGAACGCGCATATTATGTCGCTTCACATCCATCGAAAGCTTTATTACAGAAAACGGATGCCATAGGAACAACGGAACGTTGGTCGTGGGCAGACGCTTTGTTTATGGCGCCACCGGTTTATGCGGCTTTATATACAATGACAGGAGATAAAATCTATTTGGATTATTTGGATAGCGAGTACAAGGCATGTGTAGATTCACTTTATGATGCAGAAGAGCACCTCTTTTATAGAGACAACAAGCGGATTCCTGTTCGTGAAAAGAATGGTAGCAAACAATTCTGGGGAAGAGGTAACGGTTGGGTTTTTGCCGGACTTCCGTTGGTTATTGATAATCTTCCGTTGGATTGCCCTTCCCGTAATTATTATATGCGATTATTTGTAGATATGGCAGAGGCTGTCCGCAACACTCAATGCAAGGATGGAGACTGGCGCACCAGCCTGCTGGACCCGGGAGCGTATACAATGCCTGAGAACAGTTGTTCTGCTTTCATGTGCTTTGGTATTGCATGGGGGCTTCGTAATGGCTATTTACCTCAGCGTACTTATAAGCCCGTACTCGAAAAGGGATGGCAATCACTGGTAAAGGCTGTTCATGCTGACGGTAAATTCGGCTATATACAGCCAGTCGGGGCAGCCCCCAAAGCTGCTGGATTTGATGCAACAGATGTCTATGGGGTAGGAGCCCTTTTGCTGGCTGGGAGTGAGCTATATAAATTAGCTAAATAGCGTTTTTTATTTTATATCAAAAGTAACGAGCAAACCTTTATGGTCTGTAGGCCACACTCCTTGAGGCAGTAAAAACTTGTCTTTTGATTTTTCCTGTGTTCGTTGACTTTTTACTATGCTTCCTTGCGGTCCGAATATTACGGCGGCTTTCAGTTGGATGGCAGGGTGAGGATAATAAAAAACATAATCTATTCGATCACGCTCATCGGATTTAGGTGTCCAGGTTAGCTTTTCTACCGGAATTAATGGATTATCCGCGGGAAAGTGAGCCTGGATAGCTTAATACATCCGGATATAGAGTACGATATGTGTCAATGAAGCCATTGTTATCTAACATTAAGGGTACTGTCCAAGGAATAATCAGGCCGTTGTGGTCGTATAAGTCTTTTGTTTCCCGTATCCAATCGAGGTGTGAGGGTTCGTTGAAGTCTCCACCTAAAATGACAATGGTACCTTCCGCAATATCTTTGCGGGCGGCTGCAATAAACTCTTTAATAGCATCGTCACGTAAAGAGGCGTCATTTACTTTCAGAACTTCCAGTACGGTTTGCGGGATAGGAATCTCGTCCCATGTAGAACCATCGTATCCGCGCACATTATAATAGGCATCGTTCAGATAATCCAGGTGTGCTGTATAGACAGCTATCTTGTGTCCTTTTATTTTGCTTGTCATCTTATAAATACTTCCATGATCGTCTTTTCGGGAAATACGGTAAGGGAATCGGTTATTGGGTGACGGCTTAACAGTCCGGAGTCGTAGCTGTAGAAAGAATAGTAAGTTTCTCCTTTCTCTTTCAGTGATTGGACGATACGATCGCAAAACCGGGTATTATTATAGTTTCTCACCTCGCTGAAAGTCACAAAGTCGGGCTTCAGACGAACAATTTCATTTACGATGGCATCGTACCCGCCGGGTACTTTAGTACCTTCCTGCCAAATGTTCCATTGCAGTACGGTAAATTCACTCTTGTTTTGGCTTTTTCCAAAGATTGACGCCATTAGCAACAGGCATATCAATAACAGTTTTTTCATGATTGATTTTAGAATTAAGTTTCTGCAAAAATAGATATTTTGCAGTAATAAGCGTGTTTTTTCGTTAATACTTTGCCTATTGTGTATCATATTCCCATAAAACCTTTATCTTTGCGCTCGAAAATGATATGTGGAAAGATTTGAGTAGCTTGCAACC
>ENA-OQAB01000471-OQAB01000471.1-human-gut-metagenome-genome-assembly--contig:-NODE-471-length-22019-cov-5.212452_pt1 | contig 22019 bp, 21 predicted proteins | sample MGYA00242490_ERZ504517 | MGnify/ENA primary metagenome ERZ504517 (study PRJEB26092, sample SAMD00036298) | human gut metagenome | host: Homo sapiens | study: EMG produced TPA metagenomics assembly of...
TTTAATAAATTTTTTAAATTTTAATTTTCCTGCTTCTGCCCTGGCGCAGCACATCCCAGGCTAACCTGTGAATTTCTCTGCAATAGCTCCGCTGTAGTAGGCTTCTAACAGGCCTTCCAGATCCCGGATCTTCTCCCGCAGCTCCCTGCCTGCGTCTGTGTCGCCCACCCGCTTCCTCTTGGCCACCCATTTCACCATGGTGCTCTCCGAGTGGATATCGCTCTCGTTTTCAATGGCGGACTCTGTAGACTCAAATGGCTTATGGGCTGCCAGAATGAGGCCGTAGGAATTGTAGATCAGGGTATATCCGGCAATCCCCGTCTCCTCCTGGTAGGCTCTTGAAAAGCCGCCGTCAATGACCAGAAGCTTTCCGCCGCACTTAATGGGGCTTTCCCCGTCCTTCGTCTTCACCGGCACATGGCCGTTGATAATGTGGGCGCCCTCCGGCTCCAGGCCGAACTCCCGCAAAATCCGGTCAATGACCTCCTCGTTTTCCAGGAAGCGGTAGTAGGGGTTTTTTACCTCCTTGTGAGTCTCCTTCTCCGCCAGGAAATACCGCTCAAAGGTAGCCATCTTATCCTTTCCAAACAGAGGAGAATTCTCGCTGAGCCAGATATACCACATCAGATCCCTGCCCTTCTCCCGCTCTGCTCTGTCCACCGCCACAAAGCCCTTTCTCACATAGTTGTCAAGGGCGTCGTAGAGAGCTCTTCCACGGTACTTTTTTCCGTAGATTTCCACCGATTTCAGGGTTCCGTCCTCATTGAGGGGAACGCAGCCGTGGTAGAGGAGGTTGTTATTGTACACCTTGTAAAGGCTTCCCTTGGCCAGCAGAAACTTCATGTGCCGCTGAAGCTTCTCGCAGCCCATAAAGGCCTTGGAGAGCCGTTCCATGATCTCCGCCTCCTGGTCTGTAAAAGAGTAGGGATCCGCCGGATCCACGGTCGGGAAATTTTTGTCCAGAAGCTGGTATTCTGTGCCATTCAGATCAATGGTTCCCTTTTCGTAATCGATCCGGTGGAGCAGATTTCTGCCTTCCAGGCCGAATTCCGGATGCTTTCTGATGATCTGTCCCTCCGCCTTAAACTGGATCACAGAGATAGCCTTGTGCATTTTCAGATTTATCTCCCGCTCCTGCTGGGCGTAAGTATTCGTTCCCTTTAAGGCAAAGCAGGCGCATGGATCCTCCGCGTAAACGTTCATGGCAAAGGTGGCTAAGGGGAGCAGGTTGATGCCGTAGCCGTCCTCCAAAATATCCAGGTTTCCGTATCTGGCGCAGATTCGTATCACATTGGCAATGCAGCAGATCTGGCCTGCCGCCGCGCCCATCCACAGCACGTCGTGGTTTCCCCACTGAATGTCCACCGAGTGGTAGGTCATCAGCTTGTCCATGATAATGTGCGGTCCCGGGCCCCTGTCGAAAATGTCCCCCACGATGTGCAGGTGATCGACGGTCAGCCTCTGAATCAGCTCACACATGGCCGCGATAAACTGCTTGGCCCGTCCCACCCGGATAATGGTTTCCACAATGGCCCCATAGTAGGATTCCTTGTCCGCCAGCTCCTCCCGCTCGGTGATCAGTTCCTCCATGACATAGGCAAATTCCTTTGGAAGAGCCTTTCTCACCTTGGAGCGGGTATACTTGCTGGAAGCTCTCCGGCACACCTCGATCAGACGGTACAGGGTAATCTTATACCAGTCCTCCGGATTCTCCTCCTTTTTAAGGATCCGCTCCATCTTCTCCCATGGATAATAGATCAGCGTGGCCAGGGTCTGTTTGTCCTGCCGGCTCAGGGTGTGGCCGAACACGTCGTCAATCTTCCTTCTGACAGAGCCGGAACCGTTTTTGAGCACATGGGAAAAGGCCTCGTATTCCCCGTGGACGTCCGTCAAAAAGTGCTCCGTTCCCTTCGGAAGATTTAAAATTGCCTCCAGATTAATCACCTCGGTAGACGCCGCCGCGATGGTAGGATACAGCTCCGCCAGCCGTTCCAGATACCTCTCCTCCAGTTTTTTCATAAACTTCCTCCCAATACACTTACCGGCCGGACAGAGTCTGGCCGTTTTAGACAGATCATAATTTTAAATAACGCTTTTATTTATACTCTTCCGCAAACTTCCTGATGTTGGACGCGTTGACAAACTTCTTAATCTCCCCGTCTTTTCCCACCAGCACAAGGGTCGGCGCCTGCATAATACCGAACCGGCTGGACATATCCGGATTCTCTTCCGCATCCACTACCGTATAATCTGTTCCCTTCAGACATTCCTTGGCAATCCGGCAGTTGGGGCAGGTCTTAGTGGTGAACAGATAAACCCCTGCCTTGGCCCCCATCCCCTTTCTGGGCGCCTCTCTGTTCTCCTTCACTGTCTTTTTCTCTGTCTCCAGCCCCTCAGAAAGCTCCCTGCCATCCTTTAATCTGGAATTCTCCATGCAGTAGGTCTTTCTGTCCTTGTACTCCTGGGACTTTCCCTCGTTCCAGTTCTGCACTGGGCGGTAGTAGCCGGTAATGCGGCTGTAAACCTCTGCCTTCTTTCCGCAGATCGGGCAGGTAAAATGCTCTCCCGCCAGGTAGCCGTGCTCCCTGCAGATGGAGTACGTAGGCGATAAGGTGTAATAGGGCAGCTTGTAATTTTCCGCAATGGTTCTCACCAGCCGGGCCGCAGCCTGCCAGTCAGGCGCTTCTCGCCCAGGAAGGCGTGGAATACGGTTCCAGACGTGTAGAGCGTCTGCAGCTCGTCCTGAATATCGAGAGCGTCGAAAATATCCTCCGTGTACCCCACCGGAAGATGGGAGCTGTTGGTGTAGTAAGGCGTCTCCCCCGGCTCTCCCGCCGTAATAATGTCAGGATAACGCTTTCTGTCGTGCTTGGCCAGGCGGTAGGAGGTGGACTCTGCCGGGGTGGCCTCCAGGTTGTAGAGGTCTCCGTACAGTTCCTGGTAATCGGACAGCCGCTCTCTCATGTGGTTTAATACCTTCTTCGTAAATTCCTGCGTCTCCCTGTGAGTCATATCCATCCTGAGCCAGCGGGCGTTTAAGCCGGCCTCGTTCATGCCTACCAGACCGATGGTGGAAAAATGGTTCTCAAAGGTTCCCAGATACCGCTTGGTGTAGGGGTAGAGACCGTTGTCCAGAAGCTTTGTAATCACAGTTCTCTTAATCTTTAAGGAGCGGGCCGACACATCCATCATGTGATCCAGGCGCGCAAAGAAATCCTTCTCATCGGAGGCCAGGTACGCGATTCTCGGCATATTGATGGTCACTACACCTACGGATCCCGTGCTCTCCCCGGATCCGAAGAATCCGCCTGTCTTTCTGCGCAGTTCCCGCAGATCCAGCCTCAGACGGCAGCACATGCTGCGGACGTCGCTGGGCTGCATATCACTGTTTATGTAATTGGAGAAATAGGGCGTGCCGTATTTGGAGGTCATCTCAAACAGCAGCCGGTTATTCTCCGTATCGGACCAGTCAAAATCCTTTGTAATAGAATAGGTAGGAATCGGGTACTGGAAGCCTCTTCCGTTGGCGTCTCCCTCGATCATAGTCTCAATAAAGGCCCTGTTGATGAGATCCATCTCCTCTTTGCAGTCCTTGTACTTGAAATCCATCTCCTTTCCGCCTACAATGGCGTTCATCTCAGCCATGTCATCCGGAACCGTCCAGTCCAGGGTAATGTTGGAGAAGGGAGCCTGGGTTCCCCAGCGGCTCGGCGTGTTGACGCCGTAGATAAAGGATTCAATGCACTTTTTCACCGCGTCGTAGGACAGGTGATCTGCCTTGACAAAGGGGGCCAGATAGGTGTCAAAGGAGGAAAACGCCTGCGCTCCCGCCCACTCGTTCTGCATGATGCCCAGGAAATTTACCATCTGGTTGCAGAGTACGGAAAGGTGTCTGGCCGGGAGGAGGTAATCTTTCCCGTAATGCCTCCCAGCCCCTCTAACAGCAGCTGCTTTAAGGACCACCCCGCGCAGTATCCCGTCAGCATGGACAGGTCGTGAAGGTGGATGTCCGCATTCCGGTGGGCCTCCGCAATCTCGGAATCATAGATCTCAGACAGCCAGTAATTGGCCGTCACCGCGCCGGAATTGCTGAGAATCAGGCCGCCTACAGAGTAGGTGACGGTAGAATTCTCCTTTACTCTCCAGTCCTCCACCTTCACGTAGCTGTTTACTACGTCCTTATAATCTAACAGCGTATTCTTCTTTTCCTCTGCGCTGTTCTTCTCTTTTTTATATGAAAGGTATGCTCCGGCCGCCTCTGTATAGCCTGCCTGCTCCAGTACGCGGGCCGCGCTGGCCTTGATCTCCTCCGTTCTCAGCTCTCCCTCGCAGATCTTCGGCTGGAAATCTGCCGTCGTCCGGAGCGATAAAAGCTCTGCTATCTCCTGGCTGCACACGTTTCCTGCTGCCTGCAGAGCCTTTTCTATGGAAGCTGTCAGCTTTGTCAGCTGAAAACCGACTGTCTCTTTATCACGCTTAATCACACTAATCATACTGCCTTCTCCTTTCCAGAACCCCGCTGGGCGGGTACAGACTCCATTATAGCAAAGGGCGCAAAAAAGCACAATATCTATACTTGTGTTTTTAATAAAAACCAGATATTGTGCTTTGTCGTTGTTTTTTTCACAATTTTCCACTACATCAGGCTTCCGTAGATCTCTGCCGGAACGTATGCCTCCACCTGGATTCCTGCCTCTGTATACTCCTCCTTCAGAAGCTCTCCGTACTTTCTGATGGACTGGATCTTCCCGGCCTCCCCATAAGAAAATACCTTGTTCAGATACACTCTGCGGCTTCTTAAGATTCCTTCCAGCGTCTCTAACAGATCCGGGATTCCCTCCCCTGTCTTAGCGGAAATTTTCACCTGAAAGTCAGAGCTGAAATCCCTTAAAATCACATCCCCTGTCAGCTTATCCATCTTGTTGAATACAGTGACAATGGTTTTATCCCTGATTTCCAGCTGGCGCAGCGTCTCGTACACGATATGGATCTGCGTGTCCAGCTGTGGATTGGACACGTCCGCCACGTGGAGGATGATGTCGCTGTAGCGTGCCTCCTCCAGAGTGCTCTTAAAGGCCTCGATCAGGTTGTGAGGCAGCTTTCTGATAAAGCCTACCGTATCTGTCAGAAGAATATTCTGGCCGCTGGGAAGCTTAAGCATCCTGGTGGTGGGATCCAGAGTGGCGAACAGCTTGTCCTCCGCCAGAATCCCTGCGTCGGTCAGATAATTGAGCAACGTGGACTTGCCTGCGTTGGTGTAGCCCACAATGGCCGCCGACACGGTGCAGTCTCTGTCTCTCTGCTGTCTGGCCACCTCCCTGTGGCGTTTTACGTCCTCCAGTTCTGCCTTCAGCTGCCCGATTCTCTCGTGGATCAGACGCCTGTCAGACTCCAGCTTCTTCTCTCCTGGTCCTCTCGTTCCGATTCCTCCTCCCAGACGTGAAAGAGAATTCCTGAGGCCGACCAGCCTGGCGGCCCGGTAGCGCAGCTGGGCCAGCTCCACCTGGATTTTTCCCTCTCTGGTCACTGCATGGGAGGCAAAAATATCGAGAATCACCATGGTCCTGTCCATGACCTTCGTCTGAAGAGCGTCCTCCAGATTTCGAAGCTGGGCGGGACTCAGCTCGTCATCACAGACAACGCCTGTAGCCTGCAGAGCCAGAACCCTCTCTCTGACCTCCTCTATTTTTCCCTTTCCCAGGTAGGTTCCCGGATGCACCCGTTCACGATTCTGGATAATCCGGTCTGCCGCCACGGCTCCCGCTGTCTTCACAAGCTCTGCCAGCTCGTCCACCGACTCCTCCGTATCGTCCCCGTCGCCTGTACTGACGGCCACAAGAATCACCCGTTCCTCTTCCTCGCGCATATCGTAAAGCTCCGCCATGTTCACACTCCTTTTCCTGATTTCTTTTTACCGGCTCTCCAGAAAGACGATTTCCCTCTCTATCTCAGGCGTAGAGCCGTAAGCCGATACATAAGCGTTTAAAAGCTCCAGGGCCTTCTCGAAATTGCCTTTGTATTCGTAGGCAGCCGCCTCGTTGTACTTTAAATCCGGCATTTTCACTTCGTCCTGCAGAGTCATCCCCTTCTCAAAATAAGAAAGAGCCTCGTCGTACTGTTCTGCCGCCATCATGCACAGGCCCATCCGGTTGCACAGATCCGCCGTCAGACCGGAGCTGGCCGCTCCCTCGTAAAAGCTCATGGCTTCCTCATACTGTCCCTGATCCTCGTAGGCCTTTCCGATGGCCGACAGGGCCAGAGAGCGGCCTGCCTCCTCCTCCGGGGAAAGGGCGGCCTCATGAATGGACTTCTGATCCGGATCCAAGGCAGCCTGGCCGGACGCGGTTTCCTGCTGCGTTCCATCTGCACCCTTTTGGTCTTCCTGTTTCTGATTCTCTTTCTTCCCGTCTGCCGGTTTCTGAGCTTTCTGATCCTGTTTCTTCTCTCCAGACGCCCCTTTCTGGGCTTTTTCGTAAGCCTCCACCGCCTCGTCCAGCTCTCCGGCCAGGGCGTGGGACGCAGCTCCATAATACAAATATTCCCGTTTTTCCCCGTCTACATCCGCCAGAATATCATAGGTATGAGCTGCCGCCCGGTAATCCTCCGTCAGATACTCTGCCTCGGCCCTGTATTTCAGCACGTCCAGCTCAAACGGGCCTACAATTCCATCCGCCTCGTCCAGAGCTTTATCAAAGGAGGCGATGGCGTCCTCATAGTTTTCCTGATTCATCTGTTCAATGCCGGTCATTCTGGCTTCCCGGGCTTTTTTCGAGTCCCCGCAGCCAGTCAGCAAAAGGGCCGCCGCTGATGCGGCCAGCACCCGGCAAAGCAGTCTGTGTCGTTTCATCCAGGCCTCCTTTCTGCCTTTACAGACTCTGGCGCTCTTTCAGAGCATGGTTCGGCGTTTATGCCGCTTTCTCTACTTTGTCCCTGTGCTTCCATGGCCGCCTCTGTCCTGATTTCCAAGGCAGTCTGTCTCCTCGAAGGAGAAGGACGGCTGGTGCTCCATAATGCGGAACTGGCAGATTCTGTCGTTTACATGGATCACCGTATCTCTTAACGCGTAAGCAGGAAAGAACCATTGATCATTATCTCCGCAGTACGTCTCGTCAATCACTCCCATGTGGTTTGTCTGAATCACGCCGAAGTTTTTAAAGGTACTGCTTCTGGGAACCACATGGGCCTCATAGCCTTTCGGAAGCTCCATGGCCACGCCCAGTGGGATCAGGGCAAACTCTCCCGCCTTCAGCTCCACATCCCTGGCAGCCCGCAGATCCATCCAGTCTGATTTTCCATCTATATAGCAGAGCCTGTCTATTTTATCTGTAAAATATTTAATTCTGATCTTCATTCTGTCCTGATTCCTCTCTTTCATCTTCCTGTACTCATAAATGTCTCTGCTATTTTATCATTTCGCAGGAAGAATGTCACGAGATTTCACTTTTTTTATGTGCGAAAAGGGCGGCCGCGCCGTCTGAAACGGCCGGCCGCCCAAAGGCTGCATTCTGTCTATTCGTTTTATAGTGCGGACGCTATCTGCAGTGAAGCGTTACGTTTCCGCTCTCCAGGGATTTCTTTACGTCGATGACTCTCTGGTTGGTGCTGCCCCGCCAGAAGGCGTCCTCGTCCTTCAGTTCCTCCACAAACCGTCCGTCTACCAGCACGTCGGCAAAACCAATGTAGGGAAGATCCTTCACCTGATCCCAGTCGTACCCTGTGTAAAGCCAGATCGTCTTATCGGGAAACCGTTCCTTCATCTCCTGCATCAGAGCCCCTGTCTCCTCCCGGTTGGCCAGATGGAGGGGATCTCCGCCGCTTAAGGTCACGCCGGAAATATAGGGCTTTTCAAGCTCTGCAAACAGCTCTGCCCTGGCTTCCCCATCAAAGGGAAGGCCTCCTTCTATATCCCAGGTAACGGGATTCTGACAGCCCTTGCAGCCGTGGCAGCAGCCTGCCACCCATAATACTGTCCGGAGTCCGTCACCGTTTAACATATCGTCCTTCGTTATATTGTGATAACGCATCGTTCCGTCCTCTCTCCCTTTCCTCAGCCTGCGCGGCCGGATTTTACATGGATTTGCGCTCGGCGATCTCCGCCATCTTCGCGTCGTTTAACCGGGTGTCTCCCTTTACGCGGGAGTAGCTTAAATACCCGTTCATTCTGTCAATCTTCGTCAGGTTCCTGCTGCCGCACTTGGGGCATACGTCCATGTTCAGCTCCTCGTGGCCGCAGTCGTCGCAGTAGGACAGAGACAGGTTCACGCCCTCGTAAAAGCCCATCTTCATGGCCCGGCGCACCAGCGTGCGGATGGCGTCTGTATTGTAGGCAATCGGATACTTCACATACTGGATCTTGCCGCCGTTTGACAGCTCCCAGAAGCGGTACTCCAGATCCTGCTTCTGGATCGGCGTGATGTCCTCCGTCACGTGGCAGTGGAATCCGTTGCTCACATATTCCCTGTCTGAGACGTTCTCAATAATGCCGTATTTCTTTCTGAACTGCTTCACCTGAAGACCGCACAGGTTCTCCGCCGGAGTCGCGTAAATGGCGTAGAGATTTCCGTCCTCCTTCTTGAACTGGTTCACCTTCTCGTTGATGTGCTCCAGCACCTCCAGAGCGAACTGGCCATCCTCCACCAGGGACTTGCCGTTGTAGAGCTCCTGCAGCTCGTTGAAGGCAGTGATTCCAAAGGATGCGGTCGCTGTCTTGAGAAGCGGCTTAATCTTGTCATGCAGGCCCAGGTGGCCGCCGTAGAAGCCGCCCTCGCAGTAAGCTAACGGATTGGTAGAAGCTCTCATCTCGCCCAGATAAGCGTAGGTGCGGATGTGGATTTTTCTGATCAGCTCCAGATAGTAGTCCAGAACCTCATAGAAATCGCGGCTCTCCTGTCTGGCCTTGGCTAAAATCATAGGCAGGTGAAGGCTCACAACGCCTACGTTAAACCGTCCCACAAAGCGCGGTACGTCCGTCTCGTCCGCCGGCTCCATGCCGCCCTTCTCATACCATGGGGAGAGGAAGGCCCTGCAGCCCATAGGAGAGATAATCCTGCCATATTTCTTGTACATGCTGGCAATGTAGCCCTCGCCGGTCAGAGACAGCCAGTCTGGGTACATAGTCTTGGAGGAGCAGCGGATTCCCGCCTCAAATACGTCCTCCAGCTCCTTTCCAGGGCCGTGTAAATTCTCGTCATACAGGAACACCAGCTTCGGGAACAGCACTGGCTTCTTATGGCCGTCCTTTCCCTGTCCCTTTCTGCGCACGTCCAGCATGGTGATGGTAGCCATCTTGGCGAAGCGGCTTTTTCCTGTTCCGGCCGTCATGGTGATAAACGGATAATCTCCCCGGCTGGAGGAAACGGAGTTAAACTTGTACTCCCAGCCCTGGAAGCCCTGCTCCATATCTCTCTGGATATCCGCCCAGGCTACCTCCTCCGCCTTCTCCCGGCTGAGGCCCAGTCCTTCGTACTTTTCAATGTATTTCGCATAGGATTTCTCCGCGTAGGGAGCCAGAATCTCCTCCACGCTGGGAACCGTAAAGCCGCCGTACTGCTGGCTGGCCGCACTCAGCACAATGTCTCCGATTACGTCGAAGGCTACGTCCAGAGTCTTCGGCTCGTTGTACCAGAGATTGCCCATCTCAAAGCCGCCGGTCAGAACCGTCTTCACGTCGAAGAGGCAGCAGTTCATGGTGTCCCGGCGGGCGGACATGTCATGAATATACAGATATCCGTCGCGGCAGGCCTGCAGCTCTTCCACTGTCATGAAGAACTTCTTGTAAAGTTCCTTGTTTAACTCGTTGAAAATCAGGCTTCGCTTGGTGGAAACCAGAGCGCTGTCCGTGTTGGAGTTTTCCTTGTCTCCAATGTACATAATAGACTGGCTCTTTTTATAAACCTCGTCTAACATCTGGACGAAATCCTGCTTGTAGTTGCGGTAATCCCGGTAGCTCTTGGCAACCAGCGGATTCACCCTCTCTAACGCTCCCTCCACCAGGTTGTGCATCCTGGCAATGGGGATCTCCGCCACGCCCAGCTCCTGGGCCTTCTCCTCCACAAACTGGCAGATAAAATTCAGCTCTGCCTGTGAAAACTGAATCATGGCTCTCTCTGCCGACTTGTTTACCGCCACAACCACCTTCTGCACGTTAAAATCTTCCCGGGTTCCGTCTTTTTTGATTACTTTTATCTCAGCACACTTCATCCTCTGATCTCCTCCCTGACTTTTTGAACGGCGGAACAGTCCGAACCCTCTCCCGCCTCTGTCTGACGCTTCCTGCCGCAGACACAAGATATTGTATACAAAAGACTATATTTAGTCTTATTTTTAACACTCGGCACAAGATACTGTGTCATGCCTGAACCATATCGTATCATCTGCCCCCATGGAAGTCAATAGCCATTTTCCATCAAAAAGTTCTTGACAAGCCGCAAAGCCCCAGCCTATGCGGACCGCGGCCCACGGAAATTTTTTACGGCTCCTTTGCCTGTCCGCCGGTCTGTCCTTCCGCCTTCTCTCCGGGCTTCTCCTTTGCTGTCTCCCCAGCCTTTTCCTCCGGGCTTTTCTCCGTCCCGCTTTCAGCTGACGCGGCGGCCTCCAAAACAGCCTGCAGCTCCTCGTCGTTCATCTGAAGCTCTTCCTCCACCTCCAGCTTAAACTCGTCCAGCTGCTCCGGATCAATGACAGGAAGCTCCTCCATGCTGCCCACTCCGAAACGGCGCAGAAACTCCTCTGTCGTGGCGAACAGGGCCGGCCGCCCCGGCGCGTCCAGCCGTCCCACTTCATACACCAGATTATACTCGATGAGCCGGTTGACCGCGTGATCTGATTTTACGCCTCGTATCTGCTCGATCTCTATCTTAGTAATCGGCTGTTTGTATGCAATAATCGAAAGTGTCTCCAGCACCACGTCGGAAAGCGCCTGCTTTTTCGGCGCCTTGGCCACCCGGATTAAATTTTCATAGTATTCTGCCTTCGTACACATCTGGAAGCTTCCGGAAAGCTCGATAATGGAGAGGCCTCTGCCCTCTTCCCTGTATTTTTCCCGCAGCCGTTCCACCGCCGCCTGGGCTTCCTCCTCGCCTGTCTCAAGAGCCGCCGAAAGCTCCCGAAGCTCCACGGCTCTCCCCATCGTAAAGAGCACTGCCTCCGCAGCCGCCTCCTGCCTTAAAAGCCTGTCCTTTTCTCTCATTCCTGATTCTCCCGCTATTTTCTGTTCCGCCCGAAATATTCTTTGTCAGCCTGCGCCTTCCGGCTTATTCTGCCGTGCCAGGCACGTCAAAATCGATTTCCTCATACGTTCCCTCCGGCTCCAGGGATTCTATGTACATATCGCTGTCCACGGTCTCCTGGGTCAGATAAATCTTTCCGACCTTCATCAGCTCCAGCACCGCTAAAAAGGTGACGACCGTCTCCATTTTCCCGGCCGTTCCCCCTAACATCTCACGAAAGCTGAACTTCCTGTTTCTTCTGGCAAAGCCAAGGACAAAGGCCAGCCTCTTTTTCAGACTGACCGGCTCCCTGGCAATGGTTCCAAAACCGCTGCGGACAGGATCCTTTTTATTCTCCCCACGCCTGATCACAGACTCAAAGATCTCCTGGAGCTTCGCCAGCGTCAGCCCCTTTAAAAGCTCATCCAGATCCACAGGCGCCTCGTACTCCGCCACCTCCCTGGGAATCGTAGGCGCTTTAAAAAGGAGGCGCTCCGCGTCCTCCTCCATATCTTCCAGCTCTCTGGCCATAAATTTATACATCTTGTATTCCAGAAGGCGGCGGACCAGCTCTGCTCTCGGATCCTCCTCCTCTTCTTCCTCCTCCTTCTCCTCCCTGGGCAAGGAGCATTCTGGCCTTAATATCAAGCAGCGTGGCCGCCATCACCAGAAATTACCACTTGACCAGATCCAGATCCTGGATATCCATGTGATTCACATAGTCCAGATACTGCTCTGTGATTGTGACAATCGGAATATCATAGATGCTTACCTTATTCTTCTCTATCAGATGCAGAAGCAGATCAAGAGGCCCCTCGAAATGCTCCAGCTTATAGGAAATTCCCATACGCACCATCCTTCTCTTACTCCGGTCTGCACGTCCTTCTGCACAGCCCATGGAATCCAAGTATAGCAGATTTGGACAGTAAAGTAAACCGGCAGGAACTTAACGAAAAATTTCTTTTCTTCCGTTCTTTCACCTGTTTGTGGTATAATATGAGTACTTAGCGAGTACGAGCCACAGGCGAAGTATGAGGTTAGTACGAGTCATACCCAGACACTTAGCGAGGTCTTTTCGAGCTTAGTGAATGTGGTATAATAAACGCAAATCATTCTGGAGGAACAGATTATCTATGACATTTATCAGTGTTTTTGATGTGCTGGGGCCGAACATGATCGGCCCTTCCAGCTCCCATACGGCCGGAGCCGCTTCCATTGCCCTCATGGCCAGAAAGATGTTTGGCTGCCCCGTTTTGAAGGCAGACTTCACTCTGTACGGATCCTTTGCCAAAACTTACCGGGGACACGGCACAGACCGCGCCCTTTTAGGCGGCATTATGGGGTTTTCCACAGACGACAAGCGGATTCCCGACTCCTTTTCTATCGCCAGGGAACGCGGAATCGAATTTTCCTTCACTCCCAATGAAATCGAAACGGAGGTCCATCCCAACACGGTGGATATCGCCATGACCGGATCCTCCGGCCGCCGGATGACGGTCCGGGGAGAGTCTCTGGGCGGCGGAAAAATCCGAATTACCCGCATCAATCAGGCGGAGGTGGATTTTTCCGGCGAGTACAACACGCTGATCGTGATTCAGAAGGACAGGCAGGGCGTTATCGCCCACATTACGGGGTGCCTCAGCAAAGCCAACGTAAACATTGCCTTTTTGAAGCTGTTTCGTGAGGCCAAGGGAAGCACCGCCTACAGCATTGTAGAATTCGACGGCTCTCTGCCGGAGGGCATCCCAGACGAGATCCGGAAAAATCCCAATGTGAAAGACGTTATGCTGATTGAGCTGTAAGGAGGAGACTGCAGATATGGATTTTAAAAATGGAAACGAACTGCTGGAGCTGTGCGAAAGCTGCGGCCTGCCTATTTCCCAGGTGATGAAGCAGAGGGAATGCGAGCTGGGTGAAACTTCCCAGGAGGCAGTCGAGGCGCGCATGCTGCGGGCATTGGAAATTATGAAGGAATCGGCCCACTCCCCCTTAACTGCTCCGAAAAAGTCTATGGGCGGTCTCATCGGAGGGGAAGCCAGGCTGGTAAATGAGCGGAGGCTGGCCGGCAAAAGCGCGGCCGGCTCTGTACTCAGCCGGGCCATCGCCTTCTCCATGGCTGTCCTGGAGGTAAACTCCTCTATGGGGCTGATTGTGGCGGCCCCCACCGCCGGATCCTCGGGCATTGTGCCGGGGCTTCTTCTGGCTCTTCAGGAAGAATATCATTTCTCCGACAGCCAGATTCTGGACGCTCTCTTTAACGCCGGAGCCATCGGCTATCTGGCTATGAGAAACGCCACAGTGGCGGGCGCTGTGGGCGGATGCCAGGCTGAAGTGGGAGTAGCTTCCGCCATGGCGGCCTCTGCCGCTGTGGAGCTGATGGGCGGTTCGCCTGTCCAGTGTCTCGACGCAGCCTCCACCGTTCTCATGAATACGCTGGGACTTGTCTGCGATCCCATCGGCGGCCTGGTGGAATGTCCCTGCCAGGGCAGAAACGCCGCCGGCGCAGCCAACGCCCTGACCGCCGCTGAGATTGCCCTGAGCGGAGTCCGCCAGCTGATTCCCTTCGATGAAATGCTGGACGCCATGTACGCAGTGGGCAGACGACTTCCCCAGGAGCTGAGGGAAACGGCCATGGGCGGCTGCGCCGTTACCCCGTCCGGCTGCAGCGCGTTCTGCTCCGGCTGCATGGACTGATTTCCAGCCGTCAGCCCTGCTTTTTCCTCAGACGGATGTGCACCATCTGAGGCTTATTGCAAAACCTGATATTAATGGAATGGGTTCCCAGTCCGCGGCTGACGATCATGGTTTTTCCTTCTCTGTCAAACCGGCCGGCACACCATGGAAGGAAAAACTGGAACTGAGGCGTCATCACTCCGCCCAGAAAGGGCAGGCGGATGGTTCCGCCGTGAAAATGGCCGCAGAGCGTCAAATCCGCTCCCCAGCGGCGGCACTCTTCAAAAAACAGGGGGGAGTGGAGGAGGAGAATCTGATACCGTCCCGATTCTCCCCTTCCCACATGGCTCTCCAGCTCCCCTTCCTCCATCCGGGGGACGGTAAAGCGGTGGCGGTAGTACCTTTCCTGCATATTGCAGCCCGTAATCCTGATATCATCTCCAAATTCCGCCGATTCATCCGAAAGATACATCACACCTGCCTTCTCAAGTTCCTGGCAAAACGTCTGGAAGCTGTCTCCATACACCTCTCTTTCCCGTTTCATCCTCTCCTCATGATTTCCATTGGCATAAAAAACAGGATACTTCCCAGCTAACGTCCGCACCAGATCAAGAGACGGTTCCAGATCCAGCTTTCCCCGTTTGCACACCATCATATCGCCGCCTATCAGCACCGCGTCCGGCCTTACCTTCTCAATGGCTCTTAAAAGCTTTTCCTGATTCTTTCCAAACTGGTTATTATGTAGATCAGAGAGAAACACAAAGTTTCTCTCCTCCTCTCTCAGCTTTTCTGACGTCAGTTCAAAGGTTTCTGTCACAAAATGTTTCTTCTCATACTCGGAACGGGCGAAAAAGCCTGCCCCTAATCCTGTCAGGCCAAAAAGGGCCCATCCCAGTCCTGTCATAGCGCTTCCTCTTTTTTCATTGCTTCCTTCTGGTTTCTTTTTCACGATTTCTTCTTCACGGTTTCTTTTTCATGTTGTCTTCTTCACGGTTTCCCGCCCGCGTCCGGCCTGTATCCGGCTTATTTTTTTAATCGCTTATAGGCCCCTGCATAGGGCGCCAGCTCCATACGGATAAACCAGCCCTGTTCATGCTCGCAGACAGGACAATATTTGGGCGCAAAGGTTCCGTGGTATACATAGCCGCAGTTTAAGCACACCCATCCCGTTTCCACCTCCGAGGCGAACAGCTGGCTCTTCTCCAGCAGTCCCGCAAGCAGGTCGAACCGGTCGCCGTGCGTCTTCTCCACCTCCGCAATCATGTGGAAGATCTGGCCAATCCTGTCAAATCCCTCGTCCAGGGCAATGTTTCCAAAATTCTGGTACACATCCCTGTACTCCTCAAATTCATTGTGCCGCGCCGCCTTCAGAAGATCCAGGGTTTTATCCCAGCCGTCCACCGGATATCCAGCGTCTATCTGAATGCTCTCCCCTGTCATTTCCTTTAAAAAGCGGTAAAATACCTCTGCGTGCTCCTGTTCCTGAGCCGCCGTAAACTGAAACACTGCTTCAATAACAGGGAGTCCCTCCTTTTTCGCCGCTGCCGCCGCAAAAGTATAGCGGTTTCTGGCCTGGCTTTCCCCTGCAAAAGCTCTCATCAGGTTTTTGGCTGTCTCCGTATTCTTTAAAATTGATTCCATAAAGCTTCCTCCTGGTTTTAGGTATTCAGGGAGCAATTCCCTATGGCTTTATAATTGCCATAACCAGGGGGCGGTATTCATGTTCGTGGAAACTGCGGCTCTGTTCTGCTCTGTCAGACTGCCAAAAGACAGGATTCTGCCTCTTTTGCGTGCTTTACAAAGAGCTGCCGGATTTTTTCCAGCTCTCCCAGCCCTCTGAGAATGCAGGATACCTCATATCCCGCCTCCTCAAAGGCCTGTTTCCAGGATCCTTCTTCCTCGCCTGCCATATCGTTATTGGCATGGTCACCTGCCACAATCATTAAAGGCTGAAGAACCGCCCTTTTATAGGAACCTTTCTTCACCTGAGCTAACACCTCTTCCAGCGCCGGCTCCGCCTCCACAGTTCCTATAAAATAATTCTCCTGTCCTGCTGCCAGAAACATCTCCTGCAGCTTTCTGTATACCTGGTTGGCCTGGGCCTCTGTGCCGTGTCCCATAAAGCAGAAGGCAGTCTCCCCGTCATCGTACTCCTCTGTCTCCTCTGTGAGCGCCTGAATCACTGCCTGGAAATCCTCCTCTGAAGAAAGAAGCGGTTTTCCAACTGCTGTCCGTTCAAATTGATGGGAATACTCCCCCACCTTGTTTACAAGAGCCGTATACTCAAACCCATCCATCATGTGGGTAGGCTGAACAATCAGATGCCTTACTTTATTGTCTGCCGCCCGTTTCAGAGCCTCCTCCAGACTGTCAATGATAATCTGATCCCTGGTTTTTACCCGGTTAATAATCATCCGGCTGGTGAACCCTCTCCTGACAGAATATCCAGGAAAGGCTCGTTCCAGTTCTTCCTCAATCGCTCCAATTGTCCGGCATCGGGTATCCTGATAGCTGGTTCCAAAGCTGGCCACTAACAGCTCTTTCTCTCCGATTCCATCCTGATTTCTTGTATTTTCCAAAGAAGTGTCCTCCGTTTCATCCTGTTTCTTATTATGTGTACAGCTAATAGTAGCATTGAATCAGAGGATTGACAATCTTTTCTTTTATTCAGAAGCCAGGGCGATCCCTGACATGGCAAACAGCAGGCGTCCCAGAGCATATTTCTGAAGCTTCATATATTCCTGTCCTGACACCGTTCCGCCAAAATTTAATACTTCCATTTCTCCTCCTGCCCCGTTAATATAAATACCGGAAGAAGTAAACTGATTTTTAAAATAAAACTTTCTTCTGGCCAGCCGCTGATTTATATTTTCAGCAGGCACATCGGGACGCTCAATTAAAAGCACTACCTTTTTTTCGGCAAACCGGCTGCACAGTTCCTGCAGCAGCCGGCTTCCTGTCCCTTTGCTTCTTATCTTATCTGACACAGCCAGGTAGTCCACCATAACCATGTCCTCATAGGGAACTGCTGCCAGAAATCCCAGAAGCAGCTCTCCTTCCATAGCAGCCAGCATCTGAACCTTTCCTGTTCTCACTGAGTGCTTCAGCATAAAAAATGGCTTTCTCTCACACTTTGGAAATGCCTCGCAATAAATATCCTTCACCTGTTTCCAGTCTTTCTTCTGAAACTGTTTTTCATTAATAAATTTCATATTTTTTCTCCTTGTATTGTATCCTTGTCATTTCTGCCCTATAATAATATGTACAGTAGCTGTACAGTCAAGGAGAATCTGAATATGAAACCTTTTAATGTGGAGCAAGGATCCGGCAAACCGGATATGCCAAAATCTCTCTACTCCTCCGGCGAATTCGCACGCCTGAACGGAGTCAACAAGAGAACCCTTCACTATTACCATGAAATCGGGTTGTTCCATCCTGCTGTCATCGGAGAAAACGGATATCACTACTATACCTGTTTCCAGTCCGTTGAACTGGAACTGATTCGTATGCTTGGAAAGCTGGGAGTGCCGCTTGAAACTATTAAATCCTATCGTGAGCATCCTTCTCATACTTCCTTTTCGCAAATTGCCATGCATCAGAAGCAGCTCATCGATCACTCCATGGAACAGCTCATGGCCGCCAGAGCTTTTCTCCAGAAAAAATCCGACAAACTGGAGCTGGGAATGAAAGCCCGCCACGGTTCTGTGGAACTGGTCTCACTCCCTGCCCAGCCTATCCTGCTGTCAAGCCCTATCTCTGGCCGGTATGACGAAAAGGACTTCTCCACAGCAGCAGAATTTTCTCTCCGCCTTCGCAGCATCTTTGGCCTGTTTGACAGCTTTGGAAGCCGTATGTGCCTGGAATCAGGAAAGGAAGAACACTGCTTCTTCGCCTATGGCAGTGAAAACAGCTCAGAACAGGATGAAATCCGCCCGGCAGGAACCTATATCCGGGCTTTCTGTATTGGAACCTGGGATAAGCTGGAGGAGGTCTATGAAACCATTCATGACTTCGCCAAATCAAGACAGTTAAAGCTCTCTCCGTATTCCTATGAAGAGGGATTAAATGAAATGGCTCTTGAAAAAGCAGAAGACTACATTACCATGATTACGATTGGATGTGAAGGATAAAAGGATATCTGAAAACGACTTCCGAAATCGCCAAAAAGCCCCCTATGCCAAAGCATAGGGGGCTTTCCTCATTTCAAGTCTCATCTGCCTTGCAGAGGACTGGACCTTATTTCATCTTATTTGTTGTTCAGAGCTGCCTGTGCTGCTGCCAGTCTTGCGATCGGCACACGGAATGGTGAGCAGGACACATAGTCCAGACCAATCTTGTGGCAGAACTCTACGGAAGACGGATCTCCGCCGTGCTCGCCGCAGATACCTACGTGGAGCTCCGGACGAACCGGCTTACCTAACTTAATAGCCATCTCCATGAGCTTGCCTACGCCGTCCTGATCCAGCTTAGCGAATGGATCGTTCTCGAAGATCTTAGCGTCGTAGTAAGCGTTTAAGAACTTGCCAGCGTCGTCACGGGAGAAGCCGTATGTCATCTGTGTCAGGTCGTTTGTACCGAAGCAGAAGAACTCAGCCTCTTTTGCGATCTCGTCAGCTGTTACGCATGCTCTCGGGATCTCGATCATAGTACCAACCTCATACTTCAGATCAACGCCTGCTGCTGCGATCTCAGCGTCTGCAGTCTCAACTACTGCCTTCTTAACGTACTTTAACTCTTTTACGTCGCCTACAAGCGGAATCATGATCTCCGGCTTAACGGTCCAGTCAGCGTGTGCCTTCTGTACGTTGATCGCTGCGCGGATAACAGCCTTTGTCTGCATCTTTGCAATCTCCGGATATGTCACTGCCAGACGGCATCCGCGGTGGCCCATCATTGGGTTGAACTCATGTAAGGAGTCGATGATTGTCTTAATCTGCTCAACTGTCTTGCCCTGAGCGTCAGCCAGCTTCTTGATGTCCTCTTCCTCTGTAGGAACGAACTCATGTAACGGCGGATCCAGGAAACGGATTGTAACTGGGTTGCCCTCAAGAGCCTCGTATAACTTCTCGAAGTCTCCCTGCTGTACTGGAAGGATCTTCTCGAGAGCTGCCTCTCTCTCCTCTACTGTATCAGAGCAGATCATCTCGCGGAATGCGTCGATTCTGTCGCCCTCGAAGAACATATGCTCTGTACGGCACAGACCGATGCCCTCAGCGCCTAACTCGCGGGCCTTCTTAGCGTCAGCTGGTGTATCAGCGTTTGTACGTACCTTTAATCTTCTGTACTTGTCAGCCCAAGCCATGATTCTTCCGAACTCGCCAACGATGGAAGCGTCTACAGTCGGGATAACGCCGTCGTAGATCTTACCTGTGGAACCGTCGATGGATAACCAGTCTCCCTCATGGTACTCCTTGCCAGCCAGAACGAACTTCTTGTTAGCCTCGTCCATAGCGATCTCGGAGCAGCCGGATACGCAGCATGTTCCCATACCACGTGCAACTACTGCTGCGTGGGATGTCATACCGCCGCGGACTGTTAAGATACCCTGAGCAGCCTTCATACCCTCGATATCCTCTGGGGATGTCTCAAGACGAACCAGAACTACCTTCTCGCCCTTTAATGCCCACTCCTTAGCGTCCTCTGCTGTGAAGACGATCTTACCGCATGCAGCGCCTGGAGATGCAGCTAATGCCTGAGCAACCGGAGCAGCCTCCTTTAATGCCTTAGCGTCGAACTGTGGGTGAAGCAGTGTATCCAGGTTTCTCGGGTCGATCATAGTAACAGCCTTCTCCTCTGTGATCATGCCCTCGTCTACTAAATCGCAGGCAATCTTTAAGGCAGCCTTAGCTGTTCTCTTACCGTTACGTGTCTGGAGCATATAGAGCTTCTTATCCTCGATAGTAAACTCCATATCCTGCATATCTCTGTAGTGATTCTCAAGCGTATGGCAGATGCCTACGAACTGCTCGTAAACCTCCGGCATAACCTCCTTTAACTGGTCGATCTTCTGAGGTGTACGAACGCCTGCAACTACGTCCTCGCCCTGAGCGTTCATTAAGAACTCGCCCATCAGGTGCTTCTCGCCTGTAGCTGGGTCACGTGTGAAGGCAACGCCTGTACCGGAAGTCTCGCCCATGTTTCCGAATGCCATCATCTGTACGTTTACAGCAGTACCCCAGGAGTATGGGATATCGTTGTCACGACGGTATACGTTGGCACGTGGGTTGTCCCAGGAACGGAATACGGCCTTGATAGCCTCCATTAACTGAGTCTTCGGATCAGTTGGGAAGTCCTCGCCGATCTTCTCTTTGTACTCAGCCTTGAACTGGTCAGCCAGCTCCTTTAAGTCCTCAGCAGTAAGCTCTACGTCCTGTGTAACGCCCTTCTCAGTTTTCATCTTATCGATTAATTCCTCGAAGTACTTCTTACCTACTTCCATAACTACGTCGGAGAACATCTGGATGAATCTTCTGTAGCAGTCCCAAGCCCAACGCGGATTGCCGGACTTCTTAGCAAGAACCTCTACTACTTCCTCGTTTAAACCGAGGTTTAAGATTGTATCCATCATACCTGGCATGGAAGCTCTGGCACCGGAACGAACGGAAACGAGAAGCGGGTTCTCCTTGTCGCCGAACTTCTTTCCTGTGATCTCCTCCATCTTGGAGATGTGATCCATGATCTGAGCCATGATCTCATCGTTGATCTTTCTTCCGTCCTCGTAGTACTGTGTGCAGGCCTCTGTAGTGATTGTAAAGCCCTGCGGAACCGGAAGGCCTAACTTTGTCATCTCAGCCAGGTTAGCACCCTTACCGCCTAACAGGTTTCTCATGGTTGCATCGCCTTCGCTGAACAAATAAACCCACTTGTTTGCCATAAGTTGTTTTCCTCCTATTGTTTTGCGGGAATCCCCGCTGATTGTAAAACGGACTGTAACCGCGACGGACAGGGCCTGCGGGCATATTCCCGGCATTCCCGCCGTCTTTCGTGAATATTATAACATAATCTTGTAACTAGTAAAGGGGGTTTCTGCAAATCTTTCCAAATTTATGCGGTTTTTCTTCCCCTTTTCAGCATAAGGAACGCGCACAGAAGCGTCGCGCACTCCGTAACCGTCATAGCCGCCCAGATTCCGTTTACTCCGAAGACCATGGGGAGCAGGAATACGAAAACGGCGTTCAGCACGATTCCCCGCAGCATACAGATGGTCATGGCGAAGCCGGGCTTTAACACAGACTGGAAGTAGGTGGCGAACAGAACGTTGGATCCCGCCGCCAGGAAGGACAGGAAATAAATGCGGACTGCCGTAACTCCCATGGCCATAATCTCCTCTGTCGGCTCCACAAAGGCGTATACTAACATTTCAGGGCAGAAAAGGCCGATGGCGGTAAACAGAACTCCGGCCGCCGCCGCTGTCTTTAAGGCCATCCTCCTGGTATCCTCCACCCTGGAATGCTTTCCGGCGCCGAAGTTCATCGCCATCACAGGCTGGGCCGCCTGGGAAATTCCATTAAAAATGGAGGACGCGATCAGGGCGCTGTTGGACACAATTCCATACACTACCACGCCTAAATCTCCCACATAGCTTAACAGCTGCCTGTTAAACAGAAAAACCACGATTCCGCTTGTCATTTCCACCAGGAAACTGGAGGCCCCGTTGACTGCCGCCGCTCTCATTTCCCGGAAGCCGAAGCGTCTGGCAAGTCTCAGGGTGTTGGCTGGGGAGACAAAGTGCGTCAGCAGAATGACTACCGTAATCAGGGATCCGATCACCGTAGCCGCAGCGGCTCCCGCCATGCCCAGATCCAGAGGAAAAATAAACACATAATCTAAAATCACATTGGACACGCCGCCTGTAATTACAGCGGCCATAGCTCTCTTCGGCTCGCTGTCGTTGCGGACAAAGGCCTGGAAAAACGAGGAGCAGACAAAGATCGGCGCCCCTGCAATCAGAATTTTCCCGTACTGGCGTACAAACAGGTCCATGCTCTCATTGCGCCCGAGAAAATTTTGTCACAGGATCAAAAAAGAACAGAAAGCCCGCTCCGTAAATAATTCCCACAGAAAGCGCCAGAAACAGCGCCGCTGTAAAGTATCTGCGGCACATCGCCTCCTCTTTCCTTCCTCTGGAAATAGAGAACA
>ENA-OQAB01000472-OQAB01000472.1-human-gut-metagenome-genome-assembly--contig:-NODE-472-length-21982-cov-2.510776_pt1 | contig 21982 bp, 24 predicted proteins | sample MGYA00242490_ERZ504517 | MGnify/ENA primary metagenome ERZ504517 (study PRJEB26092, sample SAMD00036298) | human gut metagenome | host: Homo sapiens | study: EMG produced TPA metagenomics assembly of...
CTTGGAGTCGACGCCGGAACCTAAAAACTGGGATTATCTGACCGCCGAGAACTCTGCGTACGATTTACATAACGTCCGCAATACTTCAAGCAGATCTATCCGGGAAAAATGGATCAGTACCGGTATCAGTAACGGGGGGGCAGACTACAAGCTTTACCGTGCCTTTTTCCCGGACGACGTGGATTTCTCCGTTCCTTATGTCGGTCCGTTATGTAAAGGTGTAGAGGATGGCCGCCACGAACCTTTCTTACGTAAGGTAGGTACGAAAGCGGAACGCGAGAAGATACAGGATTTTCAATTGGAAGTCTTGAAACGTAAGTCCGATATGCTTCCTTTATTGGAGAGCTATTGTAAGAATAAAAACCTGACATTCCGTATCCCGATGCCCGAGGTATTGGATTATTGCGTACTGGAATATTCATTCGCTCTTGGCAGTGGGGAACTTCGGTAAGTACGATCCCTTCCAAGTCTGCCGACGATCAGGCGCTCTTCGATCATTTGATGGAAATCAGCGGTCCTGATTATTTCGCCGAGAACCAGCCGAATATCTCTTTCTTCGTACAAGCTGCCCGTGAGCTCGGTTATTATGGCTATGACGTAAAACCTTTCAAGAAATACCTTACGATCGATAGCGCCCATGGATACCTAAACCGTATCATGCTTCCCGAGGAACTGGTCGGTAAAGTAGACTTCCGTCCGGCTCTGTACCACAAGATCTATAACTTCTTGAAAGACAACGATCCGAAAATGATCTTCATCTATGGCGAGATCGACCCGTGGAGCGCGGCCATGGTTCCCGCTTTCAAAGGCAAGAAGAACGAGCAAATCTATATCCAGCCCCGAGGCAGCCATCGTGCCCGTATCGGCAATATGCCGGAGGATATGAAGGAGCGGATCCTTACACAGATGAATAAATGGCTGGCCGAGTTAAAAATAGAGTAGCCTATTTTTTCCCTATAAAATCCCCGTATTATTACTTATCGGTTGTAATACGGGGATTTTGTCAGACTGCTTCCTGATAACTTTGAATCGTCTCCTTGCTGCCTTATTACCCGATATTCGTTACCTTTGCGAAAATATATATGTGGTATGAAAGAATTTAAGGTATTGATATCAGCTCTTTTCGTCTTGATACTTATGGCCTGCGGCGATAAGCGGGCAGATGAGAGGATCGTTTCCGTGACGATTGAGCCGCAACGGTATTTTGCGGAGAAGATAGCCGGAGATAAATTTAAGATTAATTGTGTGGTTCCGGCAGGGCAAAGTCCGGAGACGTATGATCCTACACCGCAGCAAATGGTGCAGGTGGGTAAAAGCCAAGGCTATTTAAGGATCGGATCGATCGGGTTCGAACAGGCTTGGATGGATAATATCCGGAATAATAATCCCGGGACTCAAGGTTTTTTGACCTGTCCGAAGGAATTGATTTACTTAAAAGCCCCGAGGAAGAAGAGGAACATGATCACCACCACCATCATCATCCCGGAGGCGTCGATCCGCATACGTGGAGCTCTATCTCTGGAGCGAAGGTGATCGCCAAGAACACTTTGGATGCCTTTGTGTCTTTGGACCCAGAGAATAAGGAATATTACCAAGCGAATTATGAACAACTGACGAAAGAAATCGGAGAGACGGAAAAGACCGTTTCCGGTTTGTTACATTCTCTTGACAATAAGACATTTATTATTTACCATCCGGCCCTGACCTATTTGGCTAACGAATATGGCTTGACCCAGCTTTGCATCGAGATGGACGGAAAAGAACCGTCTCCCGCACAATTAAAGGAACTGGTCGAGACCGCACGGGAACATAATGCGAAAGTCGTGTTTATCCAGCGGGAGTTTGACCAGAAGAACGCCGAGTTGATCGCTAAAGAAACAGGTTGCCGTCTGATCCCGATCAATCCGCTGGATTACGATTGGAGTAAGGAAATGATTCATATCGCAAAATCGTTAGCCGATGGACAAGCTGATTGAGTTGAGAGAGGTTACCGCCGGATACGGTAATAAGATCGCCTTACGTAACGTAACGCTGGATGTGTGGAAAAATGATTTCTTGGGAATTATCGGACCGAATGGCGGCGGGAAAACGACGCTTTTAAAGGTGATACTAGGTCTATTGCCTCCTATTTCCGGAACGATTCGTTTTTTACGATGAAAATGTAGAGGTTCCTTCCTTGAAGATCGGTTATCTACCCCAAATGAGCCAGATCGATAAGAAGTTTCCGATCTCGGTACGGGAAGTGATCTCTTCCGGTTTATCCGCGGAGAAACCTTTGTTCCGTCCATTCAATAGATCCCAGAGAGAGCGTGTAGACGAGGTGATCGTACAGATGGGATTGGAGGAGTTGGCGGGCAGGGCCATCGGTGAGCTTTCCGGCGGCCAGTTGCAGCGGTCTTATTGGGGCGTTCTATTGTCTCCCGTCCGCAGGTATTGATCTTGGATGAGCCTAATTCGTATGTGGATAAACGATTCGAGTCTCGTTTTTATCAGCTCTTGGAAGATATCAATAAAGAGAGCGCTATCATCTTGGTTTCCCATGATATCGGTACGGTTTTGACGATGGTGAAAAATATCGCTTGCGTAAACGAGACTTTGCATTATCACCCGGGAGCGAATGTCTCTGAGGAATGGTTGGGCGAGAAATACGCTTGTCCGATCGAGTTGGTGGGGCATGGTGACTTGCCGCACCGAGTCTTGAAGAAACACCAACACGAATAATTCTTTTTCACGAATAACTCTATTTTTATGATACCACAAATCATTGCTGGATAAGCTTGCCGGAGATCGGTTATATCGTAGGTATTGCCGTAATCCTGTTCGGATGTAAGGCCGTATCGCAAAACCCTTTCATCAGTAAGAAACAAAAGATTCTTTGGATGCTGACGATCCTGTTCTTGAATTGGATCGGGTTGTTGTGGTATTATTATACATTTTATATGAAAGAAAAATGAAGGATATGAAGATATTGATAACCGGAGCGAGTGGTTTTATCGGCGGTTTCTTGGTAGAGGAGGCGCTTCGCCGTGGCTATGAGACGTGGGCGGGTATCCGTGCGGGTAGCAGTAAAGCGCATCTGCAAGATAAGCGGATTCATTTCATCGACTTGAAATATGGCGATCAGGAAGCGCTTACGGCTCAACTCTCAGACTTTGCCCGTGAGCATGGGGCATGGGATTATGTGATCCATAACGCCGGGTTGACGAAGACATTGGATAAGCGAAACTTTTTCCGTGTGAACGCCGAGAATACGCATCGATTTATCGAGGCTTTAGCCGCCGCCGGCTGCAAACCGAAGAAATTCCTCTTGATGAGCAGCCTAAGCAGCTATGGGCGAGGCGACGAGAAGACTTTCCGCCCGATACACTTGGACGATCCGCAGCGGCCGGACACGGCTTATGGCCAAAGTAAGCTAGAGGCGGAGAACTACATCCGTAAACAAACCTATTTTCCTTACGTGATCTTGCGGCCTACAGGAGTATACGGGCCGGGTGAGAAGGATTATTTCATGGAAATACAAAGCGTAAAGTCGGGACTCGATTTCGCCGTAGGCGCTATTCCCCAGCGAATCACGTTTATCTATGTAAAAGATTTAGCGACCGTGGCCTTCCTTTCCCTTGAGAAAGAGGAGATAGAGAACCGGCATTATTTTGTAGCCGACGGAGATGTCTACACGGATGAGTCTTTTGCCCGTATGATACAAGATATCTTAGGAAAGAAGCGGGTATTGCATGCCCGTATACCGCTGGGATTGGTGCGTATCGCTTGCCACTGTTCAGAATGGATCGGTAAGTTGTTGAAGAAAAGTATGACGCTAAATAGTGATAAATACATCATCTTGAAGCAGCGTAACTGGATTTGCGATGTCACGCCTCTTCAAGATGATTTAGGTTTTACTCCCGGCCTATCCTTTACGTAAAGGCTTGGAAGAAAGTATCGAATGGTATAAAAAGGAGGGGTGGTTGTAAGAATCACTCCACCTTCTCGATCTTACCGGAGCCCATTACCTTTTTTTGGATATCTTGGGGATCTCCTTTGTATTTTACGGAACCGCTACCGGCTATCTCTGCCTTGATTTTGTTTACGACAAAGGCTTCTATGTCTCCACTACCGGCAATCTTGCACTCAAGCTCATCCATGGTACAATCGAAAGCACGTACTGTACCGCTACCGGCGATCGAGAACTCAGCTGTGCCTACGGTTCCCCCTAGAACGATCGTGTTGGACCCCGCCATATCCCCATTTAATTCCTCACAATACACTTTATGGCCAACGAAATCTCCGCTACCGGCGATCTCTATCTTTAGGTTTGTAAAAGAGGCCGTGTCGTGGAATTGGATAATCCCGCTACCTGCTAATCCTGCCTCGAACTCCTCGGCTTGTAGAGGGGAATTTATATTTACATGGGTACTGCCTGCCGCCGCTAGTTTCTTTAGATTGCGGGAGTTGGCCGTAACCATGAACTCGGTCGGACGGAAATTCGTATGTTTCCTGAATTCTTTTTTCGGACGGATCTTAAGCTTATGGTTCTCTACATTAAACTCATATTTCTCGAAGATATTCTGGTCTGTCTTTATTTCCAAACCTTCAGGAGCGTCGGATTGCGTGTAATTCACGACCATGCCTCCTCCCTCTAACTCAAGACAGTCATACTCGGAAACCGGGATATTTTCCGTGGTGATATTGCCGTCTCCTTTTATGGTTTGTGTAGGGATACAGCTGCTTACTAGAAATAAGCCACATATAAGGAATAAAAGTGATATCTTTTTCATCTAATTGATTTTTGGGATGATTAATCTGCTTGTTTGATTTTTCCGACACCGGAGGCGGATTTCTGCGTATGCTCCGGATTGCCTTTATATTTAACGCTTCCCACACCAGAAGTGCTAGCGTCTAATTTCTGGGTAGCGTTCACTTCCATTCCTCCTACACCTGAAACTTCGCATTCCAGATCCTCAACGGGGCAATCGAACGCATATACGTGCCCTACACCCGATACGGAGTATTTGCCTTTCTTGATGTTTCCATTCAAGTAAATATTGCCGACTCCGGATATAGCTACCTTGAAAGTATCACAAGATAAATCAGCTAATTTCACGTCACCTACGCCACTGATATAAAAAGACGTATTTGTCAGTTGTAGCGGTTGATCGGCGATAAAGTCGATGCTGCCACTGATCCCCGCTTCCTTCAGGTTCTTGGAACTTGTGTTCAATACCAGATGGGTCGGACAGATCTTCTTGCCGGATTTAGCCTTGATGATTAATTTGTGATCCTTATTCTCTATATCCAATAAGTCAAACAAATTCTCGTCCATGCTGATCTCCAACGAGGAGGCGCCATCTGTTTGGATGTAATTACATATCGCACGGTTCTTCTTGTTGAACGGATTGATGCCTTTCGCCGATTCGATATTGGACCCTAGATGTATTTCCTCGAAATCATCTACTTGAATGGTGCGGGTAACAATATTCTTGTTCCCATTGATACCTTTTCGAGCATTCTTACTGATACAACCTGTCGTAGAAAAGATCACCAGCAGACATAGGTATATAATTCTTGTTTTCATTCTTTTACTTCTTCTACGGTACCTTTACCGATTATTCTCTGTTGAACTGCTGTCGGGCCTTTATAACGGATATTTCCTTTACCGATTACGTTGGCCTTTAAATTATCGGTAGCATGTACTTCCGCTAAGCCATTGCCTGTTACTTTGCAACTTAGCTGAGGAACCGCTAACCCAAAGCGTGTATATCACCACTGCTGACGATACTGTAGTCTCCTTCTTTTGCATTACCTTTCTTGATCGTTATAGAGCCGGAGCCATCGATATCACATTCGATCTTGTCGGCTTCCAGATGATTGACAACCATATTTGCGCTACCGGATACATTCAAATCCAGTTTACCGACCGTAACTGTCTCTTTCAGTTGCACCAAGCTATTGGCGTTCGCCTTAATAACGGTCTCGTCTCCGGTAAGCGGACTGTTTACCATGAAGTTGGCATTTCCGGAAACTTTTGCGGCGGCAAGCCATTTAGAATTCGTCTTTACGATAAACTTCGTGAAATGATCTACCTTCGCTCCTTTGAAAGCGATGGTTAAGACACGATCCTTCACCTCGATATTGACATAGGGATGAAGATTCTGGTCTACGGTAACCTCCACGGTGGAAGGATCATCGGATTGCTCGTAATTGAAATCAATTACGCCATCCACCTTAATCTCGTTATAATCGGCGACAGAAATCTTTTCGAGGTCAATTTACCATCGCCTTTACATGATCTGCGGCCCAACCGGTAGTGACCCATCCTAGGAAAAATACCATTAATAAGATAGCCTTTGTTTCATAAGTATCGTTTTTATGATTCTACTTTTAATTTAGACTCTATAAATAAAGAGTTGGTTACAAAAATAGCAAGAAAAAGCTACCGGATATCACATCTAGTAGCATTTTTAAATTTGATAATGTGTGTATTGAAAAAAAATGTGTGTGTTCGATCAATTTGCGCCTTGAATGGATCCAGAGCCGGACTTTGATTTATTCACGTTCGCCGGGCCTTTATAGCGGATGTCTCCACTGCCCGAAACCGATAGGTTCATGTTATCTTTGGCATAAACACGGGCATCTCCGCTACCGCTTACCGAGCAACTCAAATCATTGACAGATAAGTCGTATGCTTTTATATCTCCACTACCAGATACGGAATAGCGGGCTTCGTCCGCCTTACCTTTCAAGGTGATGTCTCCGGAGCCTGAAACCTTGCTGGTAAGATTCTTGCAGTCCAAATCTTCAAAAACCAGATCGCCGGAGCCGGATACCGAGAACTCACCTAATCGTAATTTCACGTTATGTGGGAACTTTACGTCGCTGGAGCCGGAAATCTTGATTTCCAGTTGATCCTCGGAAAAAGCGTTCTGCGCCTCAAAATCCATCGGGCCGGAAGTCTTTAAGTATTTCAGAGTCTTCGAGCTTCCTTCGATTACATACTGGGTCGGTTTGATACGGGTCCCGTCTTGTATGCGGATAGCTAACCGTCCGTTATTGGATTTGATCGAGAGGAGTGGGAATAGATTCTCGTCGATCGTAATTTTCAAGGAAGCGCTTCGTCCATGCGTATATTTGAATACCGGGAATTTCTTGTTGCTTCTATTTCCCCAAAAATTATTGCCGGAATATTCGATATTTCCACCCAGTTCGATCTCGCTATAGTTATCTACCGATATCTCTTTCGTAATAATATTCCCATTACCTTCTACTTTACTAGCCTCTGCCATGAAGGCACAAAAGATGAGGGCTATTACCGCTACTAATTTTGTTTTCATCGTTCGTATGTATTAAATGTTTATTTGACTTTGTTGATCGAGCCGGAACCCATGATAGACTTACTGATCTCCGGATCTCCTTTGTAATGAATCTCACCACTACCTACGATATTGGCATCCAAGATTTGCGTGGCATATACGCTGATCTCGCCGCTGCTGGCGATATTACACTCTGCTTTACGTGCTTGGCAGTCAAAGGCTTTAATCTCACCACTTCCCGCTACATTGAATGAGGCACGATCTACGGTTCCTATTACCTCGATTTCCCCGCTGCTGGCGAGGCTGCAAGATAGGTTGTCCAGCTGTATATCCTTGGCGATGATATTTCCGCTACCGGCCATGTTACATTCAAGCTTGTAACCTTTTACGGGGCCTCTCAACTCAACGTTTCCACTACCGGCCATATTGATCTCCATCCGGTTTACTTTCGTCGGTTTGCTGATAATGAAACTGCCGGAACCTACCGTATTCAACTCTTTTAGTTCCTTGGAGTTGGATTTTATCTTGTAGACGGTCGGCCTCAAGTCGTAGGAGTTATTATTAAAACCTTTCTTGATAGATTTCGGATAGATCTTTAACGTACCGCCTTCTACTTCGGTCACGAGGTAATCAAATAAGTTCTCATCGATCGTTACGGATAGATAAGGCGCTTTATCCGACTGTTCATACTCGAAATCAGCGGAGCCAACGAACGTGATCTCGTCGTAATCGCTAATCTTTATCTCCCGGGTTTCCGGGTTCCCATTTCCATCGATACGTTTGTCGGCTGCGAATCCGCAAACCGCGATCATCTGTATGCAGAATATAAAAAGTGATACTCTCGTCTTCATCGTCTTTAATTTTTTAGGTTCTTTTCTTAATAGACGAGTGCGGGTTATAAAGGGTTGCAGAAACAGATGATTTTTTTAATTTTGCATCAAGTTAGATTTAAACATAAGGAATATGAAGACACTTATACACACGGACAAGGAACAGATCGAATCGATTATCCGCCAGAGCGATGTTTGCTTCGTTGGCATGGCGGATACAGATGGAACGCCTTATGTATTGCCGATGAATTTCGGTTATAAGGATGGCGTGATTTATTTACACTCGGCGCAGGATGGACGAAGCATCTCTATATTGGAACGTAATCCGAAAGTCTGTATTACGTTTAGTATTGACCATGCCTTGGTTTTCCAGCATCCGGAGGTAGCTTGTAGCTACCGTATGCGTTCGAAGAGCGTGATCGCTTGGGGAAAGGTCGCTTACGAAGAGGATTTCGACAAGAAGGTGGAAGCCTTGGATATTATCATGAAGCAATATTCCGATAAGACTTTCCGTTATAGCGATCCGGCGGTCCGTAACGTGAAGATTTGGACGGTAGATATAGACGAGGTCAGCTGTAAGGAATTTGGCGCTCCTCATAAGAAATCTTATTAAATCAATAAATGATATGAAAAAACTACTTCTTTTATTTGTTCTATGTCTTTGTTTTCCGGTGGTTGACAAGGCTTGTACCTCCATTATAATCACTGGAAAGGCTACTCCCGATGGCCGTCCGTTGATGTGGAAACACCGGGATACCGGCGCTCCGTATAACCATATCGGTTATTTTGACGAAGGTGGTTATCGTTTTCTGGGGCTGGTAAATAGCGATGATCCGGAGGGAGCCGTGTGGACCGGAAGCAATGAGACGGGCTTCTCTATCATGAATACGGCTTCTTATAACTTGAAAGACGATGATATAAAGGAGATGGATCAAGAGGGAAACTTGATGCGAAAAAGCCTTGAGAGTCTGTAAGACGGTGCAGGATTTCGAGCATTTCTTGGATACCTTGCCTCGCCCGATGCGTGTGGAGGCTAATTTCGGAGTGATCGATGCTTATGGTGGTGCGGCTTATTATGAGACGAATAATGAGCGATATTATAAGAAAGACGCGAATGATCCGAATCTGGCGCCGGAAGGTTACTTGATTTATACGAATTTCTCTTTCGAGGGGCGTACGGATGAAGGCAAAGGATATGTACGTTATGAGAATGCGAAAAAGATCTTTAAGGAAATGCGGAACGAAGGATTTACTCCTCAGCGTATCTTTCAGCAGGCTTCCCGCTCTTTTATAATAGCTTGCTGGATATCGATTTGATGGACAAGGGACAAAGTCCGAACAATCGTACAGGCTGGTTTGTGGAGCAGGATTTCATCCCCCGTCTAGAAAGTACGGCTTCTATCGTAATCCAAGGCGTAAAATCCGGTATGAATCCGGAATTGACAACGATGTGGACTGCCTTGGGATATCCTCCTACCTCTGTCGCTATTCCTCTTTGGGTGAAAATGGGAAAGGAGCAAAGTGCTTTAGTTACTTACGACGCATCCTATAAAACAGCCCTATTAGATTGGTATTCCGTTCAATTACAGAAGAATGTCTACTCCATACATCGTGGCAACGGCCAAAAGTATTTGCATTGGCAACTGTTATGGAATGATGACCAATCTGGTTATATCCAACAGCTTCGTGCGGTAGAGAACCGGATTTTCGATTTATTCGACGCTCATAAGACGGAGTGGGAACAAAATGGATTGGATACAAAGGAAATACAACGGCTGTATAAGGAAGTCGATAAGCTCGTAAATAAAGCCTTCTTGGGGCTTCAAAAATCATAACCATAAGGTGTTTTGTTGATAGTGAAAAATACAGTAAGTATTTAAAATATACGTATTGATAATATCTTTATAATCAGACTGATAAAAAGTTGATAATGTTTCCGGAAAAACACGTACGAGAATTTGTGAAAACACGTACGTGTTTTGGGAAACAGATAATGAGGTTTTAAATGCATTTGGAAAAATGTACAATAACTATGTGGAAAATAAGCACTGTATCCCTAAGAGATATACTTCATAGGCCAAGGAAGTAGTACTTCTCGTGAATTCCGATTGTGCGCTTAGGAAAACTTGTGCAGTTGGCGTATTTCAAAAAGTTACGTATATTAGTGGTCTGAATCTAATATGAAAAACATGAGAAAACTATATTATTTAGTGATGATAAGTCTGGCTTCCATTTTGATCGCATGCGAGAATCGATCGGAAGAGTGGGACGTGGTGGATTTCGGAAACGATTGTACGGTTGGCTTGCAGGAACATTTGGAATGCAGATTCATTCCTTTGGAGACGAAGGATAGCGTGCTGTTAAAAGATCTCTACCGGGTTTGCTGGGTGGACGATCGTATTTTTGTATTCGATAGAAGTGATGAGATAAATGCGCTTTTTGTATTCAGTGATCAAGGAAATTTTATTACTCGTGTAGGCTTGCGGGGACAAGGGCCGGAAGAGTATCTTTATCTAACTCACTTTTTCGTGGATGAGAAAGAGCGAATCTTGACATTGGTGGATTTTGGTGGGACGGCCTTATTGCGTTATGATCTGGATACCTATCAATATATATCCACGCAAGATGTAGCTGATTATTTTGTGGACTGCGCCCCTTTGGATAAGGAGAATTGGATTTGGTATTATCCTTTGGGATTTGCGACACCGCAAAGGGAAAACTTCTATCTGAAAGCCACGGACAGGAAAGGAGAGCAAGACGCATTGTTGGGACCGGCTTATTTCACGTCCGGCCATACGATCAATGGGAGCAAGACGTTGCATGCCTTTGCTGGGGATTGGTATGCGCATTTCCCCTTTACCCCGAAGTGTGGAAAGTGAAGGACGGGATGTTGGAGCCTGCTTATAAAGTTCGCTTCGGAGATAAAAGTATGCCTCCTATCGAGTATGTTAAGGAGAAAGGGAGAGGCGGGAGAGATTTCTCTGGCGATCTGTTTCGCTCCGGCTATGTAAATTCTTTTGGGCTGCTGGAGACCGAACAGATCCTGCATGCGACCTATATGTGCGATAAGGTAACTTACTTCGGATTTTGATGACAAGGATAGGAAAGAGGCATTCTCGTATGCGTTCCCCAACTTCATAAGGGCTACGGGGTTGGCAGGCTTTTACGGTATTTGCGGAGTGTATAAAGATTATTTTATCGGGAAGATCAGTTCGACGGTGCTGTTGCGTAATCAGATACATTATGAGGATTTGAGACGGATAGCGGAGAATCGTACACAGGACGATAATCCGATCTTATGTTTATTTAAAATAGAAAGGTCATGAGAGTATTGTATGGGATTATTGTATTCTTCGCTTTGTTTCTTCTCGCTTGTTCCGATGCGGAAAGAGAAGAAAAACGGCTGGAGGGAAATTTGTTAATGAAAGGGGATTCTGGTGTATGCTATGATGGGATTGGTCTTACCGAGTCTTATTTGGTGTTGTTGGCTCGTGGGTGTGATACGATCATTCAAGTATTCGACAAAGATGATTTGTCGCACCTGCATGCGTTTGCGTTGAAAGGATATGGTGCCACTTATTTCTCTAATCCGGAGTTTATGAAGTCAAATACAAAAGAACCCGCCGGAAAGGATGAGTTCTGGATCGTGGATAACCAACTTACATTTAATAAGATGCAGGTGCTGGCGGATTCTTTGCGTTTTGATCGGAAATATATACTAATACCCGAACTTGTTCCCTCTACGCATTATAATGTCACCACGAAAGAAGTTTATGCGGTTCCGATCGTAGAGAAAAATGTTTATGGTCCTTTCTGCTATGCGAATCGGGAAGAGGGAATTTATTGGGTGGAGTCACCAAAAGTAGCAAGAACGTATCGTTCTTGTAAGCACGTCGCTTATTTGCCTAATCTTTGTGTGAATGAGCGGCAAAACAGTGTGGTTGCTGCCTTGCGTTTCTTCAACCAAATTGATTTTTACGATTTGAAGGGAACTTATCAAAGGAGCTTTACGTATGGGAAGGAGCCTATCGTGCCTTTACTGAAGAAGAATGATACCCAAGTGGATGTTCTTGGAACGACAAAATGCTTTATCGATATATTCGGTACGGATCAGTATGTATATTGCTTGTACGATGGTTCTGCGGATTTTTCGAATTTATCCACATTGCTGGTTCTTTCTTGGGACGGCCAATTAAAGAAACGATTGAATTTTGATCGTTCAATAAAGAGGATTGCCGTAGACCCTTCCGATCGTTTTCTGGTCGCCTTGGCTCTTGATGAAAGTGGAGCATTGGATGTGGTAAAGTATTCGATATGAAGATTATTTATTTGTAACTCTATCAGGCGGATGGGCGTAAGTTGATAAAGGTTGGCGTGGAATTTAGCGCTATAGAACGTAATATTAGTCGTTGGCTGTATTTTTGATGCCTCTTCGTGAAGGTGTTCTCAAATAAAATACTATTTTTGCGCATTATAAAGAATATTCCGCAAATAATGGATATACAGAGGCATAGTAGCGTATTGGGCGATACGGTGGAGAAGCTATCGGATGAGGCATCGTATAAACAATTGTTCCATGCGTACAGGGATGAGGAGGCGCTGCCCTCGGGCGAGGTGCTGAAAGAGATCATCGATCTATGCCGTGCGATCCTGTTCCCCGGTTATTATGGGAATGCCCGTATCAGTAAACAGACGATCCGTTTTCATACGGGCGTAAATGTTGAGACTCTTCATTCTTTATTATCCAAGCAGGTTTATGCGGGACTTTGTTTCGCGGATACATCTTGCGTGACTTGCCCGGAAGAAAAGATCTCCGCTGAGGCAGAGGCTATTTCGGAGGCTTTCATCTCTACGCTTCCGGAGATTCGCGGTCTGCTGGCTACGGATGTGGAGGCGACTTTCAATGGCGATCCCGCCGCTCAAAATCTAGGTGAGGTCATATTTTGTTATCCCGGTTTCCGGGCGATCGGTAATTACCGGATCGCCCATCAATTGTATAAGCTCGGGGTTCCTTATATTCCTCGTATGATTACGGAGATGGCACATTCTGAGACCGGTATCGATATCCATCCGGGCGCGAAGATCGGTCATCATTTCTCGATAGACCACGGGACGGGTACGGTGATCGGCGAGACGAGCGTGATCGGCAATTACGTCCGAATCTTTCAGGGTGTCAGCTTGGCGGGAGAGAAACTTCCCCCCGATGAGAACGGTAACGCTATCCGTGGCGTAGCCCGTCATCCTATCTTGGAAGATCATGTGACAGTATATTCTAATTCCACCTTAATCGGTAAAATCCGGATTGGCAGAGGGGCTACGATATGTGGTAACGTCTGGATAGCGGAGGATGTACCGGCAGGGAGTACGGTTACACAATTGAAAATTGAGAATTGAAAATTATCAAGAGGGTAGCCGGAAGGAGATCGAAGCATGTCAGAGAGCGAAATGAGAATAATTAATAATAAACAACGTAATACGCAATTGGGAATAATTTTCAATTCTCAATTCTCAATTTTCAATTAAAATGAGCGAGACATTTGAAATGGTGGCCAAAACCCTATACGGGTTGGAAGAGATCTTGGCCGAGGAGTTATTAGCTTTAGGTGCCAACGACTTGCAGATCGGTCGTCGTATGGTTTCCTTTACGGGTGATAAGGAATTGCTTTATAAAGCGAATTTCCACTGCCGTACTGCGCTGCGCATTCTGAAACCGATTTATCATTTCAAGGCCAAAGATGCTGATACCGTTTATAAAGAGGTGAAAAAGGTAGAGTGGGAGAAGTATTTGTCGCTGGACAAGACGTTCGCGATCGACTCGGTGATCTATTCCGAGGATTTCAATCACTCGAAGTTTGTCGCTTACCGTACGAAAGACGCTATCGTGGATTATTTCATCGAGAAGTTCAAGAAGCGTCCGTCCGTTCGTGTCAATAACCCGGACTTATATATCAATATCCATATTTCGCATAACGATTGTACCTTATCTATCGATAGCTCCGGCGAGTCTTTGCATAAGCGTGGTTATCGGGTGGATCAAACGGAAGCTCCGTTGAATGAGGTGTTGGCTGCCGGCATGATCCTAAAAACCGGTTGGAAAGGAGAATCTAATTTCGTAGATCCGATGTGTGGTTCCGGTACATTGTTGATCGAGGCTGCCATGATCGCCTTGAATATCGCTCCGGGTATCCATCGGAAAGAGTTCGCTTTCCAGAAATGGGTGGACTATGATGAGGAATTGTTCGATCGTATTTATAATGATGAGAGCGGGGAGCGTGAGTTCGCTTTCCATTGCTATGGCTCCGATATTTCCCAAGCCGCTATCGATATCGCCTTGGAGAATATCCGTAGCGCTGGCTTGATGAAATATATCGATCTGAAGGTGAAACCGTTCCAACAATATACAGAGGCTCCGAAGCCGGGTATATTGGTGACGAACCCACCTTATGGAGAGCGTATATCATCTCGTGATCTATTGGGATTGTATAATATGATCGGCGAGCGTTTGAAACACGTGTTCATGGGATATAAGGCTTGGATTTTGAGCTATAAAGATGAATGTTTCGATAAGATCGGCTTGCGCCCGAGCGAGAAGATCAAATTGATGAACGGTTCCTTGGAGTGCGAATACCGTTGCTATGAGTTATTTGAGGGAACTAATAAGGACTTCAAGAAGGCATTGAATGAGGATGGAGAGGAGCGTCCGCGCAGATCGGAAGGCTCTTTCGAGCGTAGAGGCAATGATCGTCAAAACTTCCGTACGGGTCGTGTGGATCGTCCGGAGCGTCGTTTCGCCGCTGCCCATAGCGAGGATGATGAGGAGCGTTTCGCTTCCATTCCGGGGAAACGTATCTTTGGAGAGGATCGGGGAGAGGACCGTCCGGTCCGCAAGAAATTCGTGGATGCCCCGGTTCGTAAGCCGATCAAGCCAAAAGGAGAACGTCCTGTGAAAATGCGTTATCGGGATGAGGATGACCGTAAGAAAGGGTTTGGCGATCATAAGCGGGATGGAAAGCGCCCATTTAGCAAACCTATAAAGCCTATAAAACGGAGAGGGTATGATGATTATGAGGATTAAATCATCTTTATTCATAAGCCTTTGTCTGATTTTATTAACGATGTCGATTACCGCCCAAGATAAGCAACTCTCCTTGCACGACTTGATTCCGGGAGGAAAAACGTATAGCCGCTTCGTACCTCGTGACTTGAAACAGTTACAATGGTGCGGGGACGAGTACTTATATGTTAAGGGAGATAGCGTGTTAGGAGCTAAGCCGGGGAAAAAAGAAGAGGTCCTTTTTTTCGTTGGAAAGACTGAATGGGGCCTTGACGGCGGCAAATCTGCAGACGGTTGGTTCTTTGCCTAGCTTTTCGGTACCCTATGAAAGAGGTTCGGTCTTGGCTTTTACTAGCAAACAGCACCGGATTCATTATGACTATAAGAAAAATAAGGTAGTCGCTGATTATGCTTTGAAGAATAACTGGGCGAATTATGACTTTTGCCCGGCTACGAATAACTTAGCTTTTACGGAGGGAAACAATGTGCATATTTTATCCCCGGATGGACGAAATACGATTGTTACACGTGAAACACAGGATGGAATCGTATGCGGACAGGCTGTCCATCAACGGGAGTTCGGGATTACGAAAGGTATGTTTTGGTCTCCTAAAGGCTCGGCTCTAGCGTTTTATCGTATGGATGAGCGTATGGTGACCGCTTACCCGCTGGTGAATATCGATACTCGTTGCGCTACGCCGGTTCCTCATAAATATCCGATGGCTGGAATGAAGAGCCATGAGGTTACGGTGGGTGTCTATCAGGTAGCTACCGGGCAGACGGTTTGGTTGGAGACAGGCTTGCCGAAAGAGAAATATTTAACAAATATCGCTTGGAGTCCGGATGAGAAGAGTATTTATATCGCTGAGTTGAATCGTGAGCAGAACGAGATGCATTTGGTGCGGTACTCTGCCTTGACGGGAAAGAAAGAGGCTGATCTGTTTACCGAGACGGATCGTTGTTATGTGGAGCCGCAGCATCCCGTGCTTTTCTTGCCGAACGATCCGGATAAGTTTATCTGGCAGAGTGAGGCGGATGGCTATAACCATCTATATCTGTATGATACGACTGGAAAGGAATTAAGGAAGCTAACCGGTGGGGAATGGGTGGTTACCAAGGTGCTAGGCTTTAGCAAAGACGGAAATAAGGTGATTTTCGAGGGAACGGCACCTCATCCCGTATCTCCGAATATGCAAGGAACGGGGATGCAACGTTATATTTGGGAGACGGATTTGAGAACGGGTGATATCATGAATTGCTTGAGTTGGAAAGTGGGCGTGCACCGTTGGTTGCTGAGTCCCTCCGGCGAATATGCGATTGATTATGTAAGTTCTCCTTCTACCCCGAGGGATATCGATTTAATCCGTGTAAAGGACGCTAAGGTGATTTCTACCTTACTTTCCGCTCCGGATCCCTTTAAATTGTATCGGATGCCGCGGATCAAGGTTGGACATATCCTTGCTGCCGATGGTAAGACTCGCTTGAATTACCGGTTGACTTTACCGCCGGATTTGGATGAGACGAAGAAGTATCCTACGATTGTCTATGTATATGGAGGTCCTAAAGTACAGCTTGTTACGGGCGACTGGCAAAACGGGGCTCGTGGTTGGGACCTCTATATGGCACAGAGAGGTTATGTGATGTTTACCGTGGATAGCCGCGGCTCGGCAAATCGTGGACATGCTTTTGAGAGCGTGATTCATCGTAATTTGGGTATCAATGAGATGGCGGACCAAGTGAAGGGTGTCGAGTTCCTGAAATCTTTGTCTTATGTGGATGCCGACCGTATCGGAGTACATGGCTGGAGTTATGGCGGTTTTATGACAACGAACTTGATGCTGACTTATCCGGAGATATTTAAGGTGGGCGTGGCCGGAGGGCCGGTTATCGACTGGAGCAATTACGAGATTATGTATGGCGAGCGTTATATGGATCGCCCGCAGGATAATCCGGAAGGTTATAAGAACGCGAACCTGAAACTGAAGGCCGGTAATCTGAAAGGCCATCTGTTGATGATACATGGGGATATCGATCCGGTGGTAGTGGGTGGCAACACAGCCTTGGTTTCTTAAAGGCTTGCGTAGAGGCTGATACGTATCCGGATTACTTTGTGTATCCTCGCCATGAGCATAATGTGACCGGTAAGGACCGTCCGCATTTGCATGAGAAGATTACGAGGTATTTCGATGACTACCTTGGGAATTGAAAATGGAGATTGAGAATTGAAATTAGAAGAGATATGAATATATTGTTATTAGGCTCTGGTGGGCGTGAGCATGCGATCGCTTGGAAGATCGCTCAAAGCCCGAAAGTTGATAAGTTATTTATCGCTCCCGGTAATGCGGGAACAGCGTTGGTAGGAACCAACGTGGATATTAAAGCGGATGATTTTGCCGCTATCAAGGATTTTGCGTTGGCGAACCAAGTGAATATGGTCGTGGTAGGTCCCGAGGATCCATTGGTGAAGGGTGTTTATGATTATTTCAAGAAGGATGAGGCATTAAGCTCCATCCCCGTGATCGGCCCGAGTGGGGAAGGTGCCCAATTGGAAGGTAGCAAGGATTTCGCCAAGGCGTTTATGATGCGTCATCATATCCCGACCGCTCGTTATAAGAGTATTTCCACTGAAAACTTAGAGGAAGGCTATGCGTTCTTGGAATCTCTTTCCGCTCCTTATGTATTGAAAGCGGATGGATTGGCTGCCGGTAAAGGGGTACTGATTATCGATAACTTGGAGGAAGCCAAGAAAGAGTTGGGAGATATGCTGGGCGGAATGTTTGGCGACGCGAGCAAGACGGTCGTGATCGAGGAATTCTTGGATGGTATCGAATGCTCCGTATTCGTCTTGACGGATGGCAACGATTACAAGGTGCTTCCGGTAGCGAAAGATTATAAGCGTATCGGCGAGGGCAATACGGGTTTAAACACAGGTGGAATGGGAGCTGTTTCCCCGGTTCCTTTCGCTGATGAGGTCTTTATGGCGAAGGTGGACGAGCGTATTATCCGTCCTACCGTAGAGGGATTGAAAGCGGAGCATATCGATTATAAAGGTTTCATCTTCTTGGGTCTGATCAATGTGAAGAATGAGCCGATGGTGATAGAATACAATTGTCGTATGGGCGATCCGGAGACAGAGGTAGTCATGCTTCGTATCCAAAGTGACTTGGTTGATTTGCTGGAAGGGGTAGCGGAAGGTAATTTAGCGGGCCGTACATTGGTACAGGATCCTCGTGCGGCGGTTACGGTTATGTTGGTAAGCGGCGGTTACCCGGAGGCTTACGAGAAGAATAAGGTAATCACGGGATTGGATGGCGTATCCTCGAACAATATAGTGTTCCATGCCGGAACGAAGCTGGTAGACGGCCAGATCCTGACGAATGGCGGCCGTGTGATCGCGGTCAGTTCGTATGGGGCTACTAAGGAAGAGGCTTTGGCCCAATCTTTCGCCGGAGCTAAGCAGATCGATTTCGATAAGAAGTATTTCCGTCGGGATATCGGGTTTGATTTATAATTGCGTTTATCGAGAACGCCGGTCGGCATTTGCAGTGAACGTCAGTCGGCGTTTACGGTGAGTACCGGTCGGCGTTCACTACGAACGTCGCTCCGGTGCTTGCACTAACGCAGGTACCGTATTTTCACACTAAGATAAGATTATGGCAAGAGGAACAACTTCATATTACGGACGTAGATATACTATAGCGACACCTATGACCCATTTGTACATGCTTTGCGCTTGTATTTTTTGTTGGATCGTGGGGTATGTGGATTCGGTAGGCTATCCCGTGTATGGAGAGGTGACGGCTCCTCCTTTATGGAATGCCCTCTGTCTGGTTCTTCCGGGTAAGTTGTTTACCTATTTGATCGGTTTTTTGCTGATGGCCGGTGGTGCGTTTCTGGTGCATCGGGTAAACTATGCGTTGATGTTGATTCGTGAGAAGACATTGCTTCCCTTTCTCTTCTATGCCTTGTTGACAAGTACAAACCCGGATTTCTTTCCCTTGAAATCAACATCTGTCGGGGTGTTTTGTTTGATATTGGCCCTTTATCAGTTATTTACCTCTTATCATGACCCGGACGCTACGGATAAGGCTTATAACGCATCCTTGATTATCAGTATCGGAAGTCTGTTGTGGATACACATCCTTTGGTTTTTGCCGTCTGTTTTGGTTGGGAATGTATAATTTCAGGACATTGAATATCCGGACATTTGTCGCTTCCTTGTTCGGAATCTTGACGGTTTATTGGTTTGTTTTCGGATGGTTGTGTCTGGGAATGGGATTTCACGGCATTTACCATACCTTTCACCTCCTTATTCAAGATCCGTTTCCTTGCGGTACTAGGGACGGGAATTATAGATTGGATACAGATTGTTTTAGTGGCGGGATTAACGATCATTGCTTCATTAAACATCGTTACACATGAGTATGAGGATAATTTGCGTACTCGTCAGTTTCTTTCTTTTCTGATTGTCATGGCCATTTGGTCGTTTGGATTGTTCTTTATCTATGAGCAGTCGTCCGAGGAATTTCTGGAAATGGCCTGTGTACCGGCGTCTATCCTGATCGCCCATTTTTTTTACGGTGAACCGGGGGAAATATATCTTTTGGCTGTTCCATTTCTCGGTAGTTATGTTTATCGCATTATTAATGATACGTATATGGAATTTCTTATAGCCTACGGGTATATCGGGGTGTTTATCGCTTCTTTCTTAGCGGCTACGATCTTGCCGTTTAGCAGTGAGGTCGTATTGACGGGTGTATTATTGGCGGGTTCGGCTTATTGGCCTTGTATGATCGCCGCTACGCTTGGTAATTTCTTAGGTGGAATGAGCTGCTATTGGTTGGGGATGCTGGGAAAGGTAGAGTGGATCGAGAAATACCTCAAACTCGATCCGGTAAAACTACAGAAGGTGCAGGATTGGATCAAGGGAAAAGGCTCTTGGATGGGCTTCTTTGTTTTTCTTCCCGGTATCGGTGATTTTATCGCTGTCGCTCTAGGTTTCTTGCGGGCTAATATATGGGTCGTGGCGATCTCCATGTTCTTAGGAAAAGCGATCCGTTATTGGGTTTGGATGGAGTTTGTTTATAGGGTACAGTCTATGTTTTGATAACCCGAGAGCTGTACCTTGCACGAAATCATTTCAAGCGTAATTGTCCCCTTTTCCGTGAACTTGATAGCGTTATCGATAAAATTCGTGATAGAATTACAGGGATTTTTGTATATGAATTCTGCAAGCTTGGAAGTCTTTTTTGTCCGGAAGGAACTCATTCCAGCGTGTAAGTGTTTGCCGGGAGAAGACCGTCAATGAGAAAACCAGCATAGAGGTAAAGGCGATACTGGTCGTGATAGCGGAACCTACGACCCCGTAAGACGGGATGAGTAAAAAGCCGGAGATTAATAAGGCAATAAGCCCTACGCACGAGCTTGCCGTACTGTACCGGATCTTTCCGCTGCCGATGAAATAATGGCTGATGATGCTGTTGCAGCCTAACGCTACGATTCCGATCGATAATCCGCCTATCACTTTACGTATGCCTTTGAACTCGGCGCTGAAAAGATAATCCGTATATATCCATTCCGGTACCAATAGGATACATCCCATCACGAGGGCTAAAGCGCAAAAGGTCAATTTGAAAAGCTGTAAGGTAATACGTTTTTGTTCCGTTGCCTCTGAGGTCTTGGCCACGCTACTGTATTCGATGAAACTTACGCTGCGACTAATATTCCATACACTCTCGGAGATCTTGGTCCCAGCGTCTAGCAAGCCTACACTTCCCAACCCGGCGAAACGTTGTATTAGGAAATAATTGAGTCGGGTAGTACAGGTTTCCGCCAATCCGTCCGCGCCGGCCCACAGGCCGTAGGCAAACATTTCTTTTAATAGACCGTAGAGCGATTTGCCGGAAGACCGGGATGTCTCCTTTAAGAAATCAGGAACAAGCATCGATAGGCTGGCAATAAAGGCTATGCCGTTCGTGACATATAATCCCCAGACATACGACCGTACGTCCGGGCGCTTCAATATATAATAGAAATAGAGTAAGACGAAAAATAGCAGTCCTCCTTGCAATATAAACGTGAGATTAAACCCTTTGATATTGTCTTTACCCAACAAGAAGCGGGCATTGGCGTTTACCGTAGAGCTCAAGATCGCCAACAAGAAGATATCCAGCCGATAGCCGGTGGGTAAAAGCCCGGTAAGATACATGAAGCCGCAAGCTAGGGAAGAGCCGATAGGTGTCCACAGATATGCGGGAAGGAAAATTGTCCGCATGGAGTAACGATTCATGAAATAGACAATCGTATTCCCGCATAAAATCCCATTGACGATTACCGCTATATTTACCGAGGCCACGATCAACCCGATCATCCCCACGCCCTCGATTCCCAGCACCTTCGCATTAATGAAGATCAGCGCTAGGTTAAGGAAAGCTATCAGATAACGCGAGCCTATTGTCCCCAGTATCTTTTTTAACATAAGCTATAGTTGTAATCCATTCAGTAACCTTACATAGGTATCGATCGCTTCCCGGATCTCCGGTCCCTTGATGTATTCGTCTGTGGAATGGGAACGTGCCGAGTTTCCCGGCCCTATCTTTACGGAGGGGAAACGCATCAAGGCTTGGTCGCTAAGCGTAGGAGAGCCGAAAGGCTCTTTTCCCATTAAGATCGCCCGTCGCACAAAAGGAGATCCAGATTCCGTGCGGGTGGAGCTAAGGCGGAAGCTGCGGGCCTTGATCTCGCAATCGAACCTTTTCCTTGATTAGCTCGAATAACTGTTCGTTCGTATAAAA
>ENA-OQAB01000474-OQAB01000474.1-human-gut-metagenome-genome-assembly--contig:-NODE-474-length-21971-cov-4.097784_pt1 | contig 21971 bp, 20 predicted proteins | sample MGYA00242490_ERZ504517 | MGnify/ENA primary metagenome ERZ504517 (study PRJEB26092, sample SAMD00036298) | human gut metagenome | host: Homo sapiens | study: EMG produced TPA metagenomics assembly of...
ATTCGAATGGCTTTACGGAAGGGATGAACAACAAGATAAAAGTATTGAAACGAGTCGCTTTTGGATTCCGGAATTTCGAAAGATTTCGCGCCAGAATCCTCTGGGCATCTTTAAAAGAATAAAAAAAGAAATGGACGAGAGCGAGAAAAACTCACTCACGTCCATTCGCGGTGGATGATTTAGTTGGCACCCCAACATTTGACAAAGAGCCTTTTTTTTTGCGCTTTCAAGGTTTTTAAGGACCGTTATGCCGAAGAGGAAGATTCTTTATGTTATAATAGGCATAATGAACACTGTGTAATAAACGGGTAGGAGGTTTTTCTATGGATTCTTTTGCAGCCCGCGAGGCCTGTCAGGAGGGCCGATACAACGACGTCCTTGCCATGTACGATAAGGCAAAGCCTGACGGTTCCTGGACGAACTGGGACTATTACTAATTATGCCTATGCCCTGCGCAAGGTCAAAAATTACGCTAAAGGGCGGGAAATTGCCCGGGCCGGCATCATCGCCTTTCCGGAGTTTACCAATCTTCACGGCATCTACTGCTGGTGCCTTTACTATTTATACATCAAAAAATTCGATGAACGGCTCCATACCTTCGAAGACTTTCGCCGCGCCGTCGACGCCATCTTAAAGTACAGTCAACAAGGTCCGTACACGCCGTATACCTTAGCCGTATGGCGGATGGTCGAAGTCTTAAAGACCAAACCGCCGTCTATGGCGAATATGGCCGGTGACTATTTGCGCCGTCTCGATCCGGATCTCTTGTCCGATGAAGAGAAAAAGGTGACCCTTCGCGGACGGGAACAGGTTATCGCCTCCGAACGAGAACGCTGGTATGCCCTCATGAGCCGGACCCTCATCAAGGAAGAAAAGTACGATGACTGCATGCGTCTTTGCCGAATGGCCTTGGGAATCTTTCCGGAACTGCACCACGACAACGACATTTGGTTTTCCTACCGCATCGGCCTCTGTGAGCTGCGGTTGGGACAGATCGAGGACGCCCGGCAGCGGTTTGAAGAGTTATTAAAGTACAAGCAGCACTGGATCGTCTATCGCGGTCTCTTTTTTGCGGCCCAAGCCAAGGGCGACAGTGAGGCGATGCGCCGCTACGGAGCATCGGCCATGGCAGCTCCCGGTGAGCTTAAGGCTAAGGTCAACTTCCTCGCCCAGTTGGCAGGGGCCTTGGAAAATATGGGCGGCTATGATAAAGAGGCTTATGAACATTACCTCTTGGCGAAACTCATCCGGACCGAACAAAATTGGAAAATTTCGCCCCAGCTCATCGCCAAGGTCGACAGTTATGATTATTCCCCGGCGGATCGGCCGGAACTGCTTCGCCGCCTGCAGTCCTTCTGGATGGCCGAAAAGCATGCCGGTGAGGAACAGCATACGGGGACTATCGATAAGATCCTTCCCGGCGGCAAGGCCGGTTTCATCCGGGAATACGGCGGCGGTCAGTATTATTTCCGTACAGCATCCCTGTATCGGGTCCGAGCGCAAGAAGGGGAGAAGGTCACTTTTTATGTCGAAGACTTTTTCGATATAAACAAGAAAAAACCGGCCCGTCGCGCCGTGGACATCGAGCCTGTTTTGCTATATCATAAGAAATGAAATTACCAGAGAAAGCGAGTGGCCCTTATGATCTTATCAGGCAAGGAAATTGTCAAACATTTAGGTAAAGAAATTATCATTGAACCCTTTCATCCCGAACGGGTCAATCCCAATAGCTATAATCTGTCTCTTCACAACGAACTGATGATTTACGACCATGCCGAATTGGACATGGCTAAGCCCAATCCGGCGTCGACGATTCATATTCCGGAATCGGGCTATGTCCTCCAGCCTAATACGCTTTACTTGGGCCGGACTAATGAATACACCCGGACCGACGGCTACATCCCCATGCTGGAAGGCCGGTCGTCTGTCGGTCGTCTCGGCGTATTCATCCACGTTACGGCCGGTTTTGGCGACGTCGGCTTTGCCGGTTACTGGACCCTTGAAATCTTTTGTGTCCAGCCCATACGGATTTACCCCAATGTCGAAATCTGCCAGATTTATTATCACGATATCGATGGGGAATACGACAAGTATACCCACGGAAAATATCAGAACAATACGGGCATTCAGCCGAGCATGCTTTGGAAAGACTTTGAAAAGATGAAATAGGGGAGGTATGACCATGCAAGAAATCGATATTCAGGAACTCCTGGCGCCGGATACGTTTCGCCTGGGAAGTGCCGAAGACCGAAAAGGCGGGACGGGATGCACGGTTCTCGTCTTTCCCAAAAGTGCGCCTTGTGCCGTCGACGTCCGCGGCGGCGGTCCGGCCAGTCGGGAATCGGAGCTGTTAAGTCCCATGGCGGCAGCGTCGGGCATCCACGCTATCCTCTTAAGCGGCGGCAGTGCCTTCGGCCTCAATGCGGCTACGGGGGTTATGACCTATTTGGAAGAACAAGGTATCGGTTTTGAAACGCGGATCGCCAAAGTCCCCTTGGTCGTCGCTTCGTGTATCTTTGACCTCGGCTGCGGAGACGATGTCCGTCCCGATGCGGCCATGGGCTATGCTGCTTGTGATGCGGCCTTTAACGGTACATTCCGTGAGGGCTGTTACGGTGCCGGTACGGGGGCGACGGTCGGAAAGCTCTGTGGTCCGGACTATATGATGAAATCCGGCGTCGGCGCCTATGCCGTCTCTGTGGGTGACCTCAAGGTTTGCGCCATCGTCGTCGTCAATGCCGTCGGCGACGTCCTCCGTGAATCGGGCGAAATCCTTTCGGGGATGAGAAGCCGTGACGGCAAAGGATTTGCCGATACGCGGCGGGTCATGCTCGAAGAAGCCGGAATCACGCCGACCCTTTTCTCGCAGCGAGCCGTCGGTACGACGACCAATACGACTATCGGTGCCATCGTGACCAACGGCCGCTTTGACAAGGCGCAGCTGAAAAAAATAGCCGCCCTCGGCAGCAACGGTATGGTCCGCACGATTCGACCGGTCAATACGACGGCGGACGGCGATTCTCTCTATGCGGCCAGCATCGGGACCGTTTCAGCCGAAATCAGTTTGACCGGAACCCTTGCAGCTTACGCCGTCGAACAGGCCGTCCGCCGTGCCGTTTTGCAGGCTGAACCGATGTACGGCATCCCCGCTTCCCTCGATTGAGTCTGCGAAAGGTCTTGGTGCGGCACTGTTTCAGCGTATCATAATTTTTGTTATCCTAAAAGGCAGTTCAGTACAGCTGTACATTTTCTATCAGGTGGTGTTTTGTAATGTATGATTATGTCATCGTCGGCAGCGGTCTCTTTGGCGTCGTCTTTGCTCATGAAATGAAAAAAGCCGGGCGCAAGTGCCTGGTCCTGGAACGGCGGGCGCACGTCGGCGGTAACGTCTACTGCGAAGAAAAAGAAGGCATCCGCATCCATCGCTACGGGGCCCACATCTTCCATACGTCGAATAAAAAAGTTTGGAACTATGTCAATCAGTTCGTCGAGTTTAATCATTACGTCAATTCGCCGGTCGCCAACTACAAAGGAGAGCTCTACAACCTGCCTTTTAATATGAATACCTTTGCCAAAATGTGGGGCATCGTGACGCCGGCAGAAGCGGCTGCTAAAATTGAAGAACAGCGCCAAAAGGCCCGCATTACGGAACCGAAGAACTTAGAAGAGCAGGCTATTTCCCTCATCGGCACCGATATTTATACGAAACTCATCAAGGGCTATACGGAAAAGCAGTGGGGACGGAATTGCACCGACCTTCCGGCCTTTATCATTAAGCGCCTGCCCGTCCGCTATACCTTTGACAACAACTACTTTGACGACAGCTATCAAGGGATTCCCGTTGGCGGCTACAATGGCCTCATCGACGCCCTGTTAGAAGGAATCGAAGTGCGGACCGGCATCGACTACAATAAAGAACGGTCATCTTACCTCGATATTGCCCGAAAGGTCGTTTATACGGGCCCCATCGATGAATATTTCGGCTACCGCCTGGGCTGTTTGGAATACCGGGGCCTTCGCTTTGAAACGGAACGCTTGGAAGAAGTCAATCATCAGGGTGTAGCCGTCATGAATTATACCGACCGGGAGACGCCGTATACGCGAGTCATCGAACACAAGCACTTTGAATTCGGAACCCAACCGGTGACCTATATCACCCGGGAATACCCGTCGGAATGGCACCGTGGGGAAGAAGCCTATTATCCGGTCAACGATGACAAGAACCAGGCCCTCTACAAGCAGTACGCTCGGCTCGCCGGCCATGAACGGAACGTCATCTTTGGCGGTCGTTTGGCTGAATATAAGTATTACGATATGGACGACGTCATTGAAAGCGCTTTGACTGTCGCCGAAAAGGAGATTTGAACAGATGCAGAAAAAAGTTCGCAAAGCCGTCATTCCGGCTGGCCGGCTACGGCACGCGGTTTTTACCGGTGACCAAGGCTATCCCTAAGGAAATGATTCCTATCGTCGATAAACCGGTCATCCAGTATATCGTCGAAGAAGCCCTGCAAAGCGGCATTGAAGAAATTTTAATCATCACCGGCCACGGAAAACGGGCTATTGAAGACCACTTCGATACCAATATCGACCTCGAACTGCAGCTGCGCCAGCAGGGGAAGACCCGTCTCTTGCGGATGGTACAGGATATTTCCAGTATCAACGTCCACTATATCCGGCAAAAGCACATGCGCGGTCTCGGCGACGCCATTCGCTGTGCCGAATCCTTTATTGATAATGAACCTTTTGCCGTCCTCTTAGGCGACGACATCGTCTATGAACCGGAGCGGCCGGCCCTGCGTCAGATGATCGAGGCCTTCAGCGAGGTCGGTTCGACCCTCCTCGGCTGCCAGGAAGTACCTCTCGACCAGGTATCGCGCTACGGCATCGTCCACGGGCTGCCGACGAAAGACGAACGCATCGTGCGGCTTATCGATATGATTGAAAAACCGTCCGTTGACGAAGCGCCGAGTCGGTTGGCTGCCCTCGGCCGCTATATCCTGACGCCGGATATCTTTGAAATCCTGCGCCGCGTCCAACCCGGAAAGGGAGGCGAAATCCAGCTCACCGATGCCCTGCGCCTCATGGCCGACCGTGAAGGCGTCTATGCCTATACCTTCACGGGGACCAGCTATGACGCCGGCAATAAACTGGGCTTTTTGAAGGCCACTGTCGAATACGCCCTGCGTCGTGACGACTTAGGCCATGATTTCAAGGCTTATCTGAATGACTTGTTGAAGGGATAACCGTCTCTTTCTTACGCCGCTCTTTGAAGAAACTTTTCATAAGGGCGGCGCATTCTTCCGCACGGACCCCGGCTGTGACGACGGCGGCGTGATTGAGACTGTCGCTGTCGATGAGGTGAAAGAGGGAACGGGCTGCCCCGGCCTTGGGGTCGTCGCAGCCGTAGACGACCCGGTCCAGGCGGCTGTTTACGATGGCGCCGGCACACATGGGGCACGGCTCGACCGTGACGTATAGGGTACAGCCTGTCAGGCGCCAGCGATTCAGTGCGCGACAGGCTTTTTCAATGGCCAACAGTTCGGCGTGAGCCGTGGCACAGGGAAGGGATTCCCGCAGGTTATAAGCTCGGGCGATGACCTTTTTCTGATAGACAATGACGGCGCCGATGGGGATTTCTCCGACGGCATAGGCTGTCTTGGCTTCGGCGAGGGCCTTGCCCATATAAAATTCATCTTTAGTCATGATGATCTCCTTAGTAATTAACATGGTTCATTTATCATATCACGAAAGAGAGGGAAGGGGAATTCCTATGGATGCGATTTGGTGGCATATTTTTGACTTATTGGGGACGACGGCCTTTGCCGTATCCGGCGTTTTTGCAGCCCTTTCCCGGCGCATGGATCTGTTCGGCATCTTCGTCCTCAGCGCAGCGACGGCTGTCGGCGGCGGCATCGTCCGTGACATCCTCATCGGCAATATCCCTCCGGCGGCCTTTAAAAACAGCATTTACCTATGGATTATATTAGGTTCCATCGTTATCGTCACCTTGACCGTCCGCTACTTCAATATCCACATGTGGCGCCGCTTTATGGGGCATCTGTCGGCCATCTACCTCCTGTGTGATGCCATTGGCCTGGGTTCCTTTACCGTAACCGGGACCCTTCTCGGCTGTTATTATTATCCTGATTACTGGATTTTAGATATTACCCTCGGTGTCCTCACAGCCGTCGGCGGCGGCGTCATCCGCGACGTCTTGGCCGGACGGATTCCGGTCGTCCTGCGGACTGAAGTCTATGCTACGGCGTCGCTTTTGGGCAGTGTCCTCTTGTACGGCGCCGTCATTCCCTTTGAAGTGCCTTTTGAAGTGGGGGCCATCGTCAGTTTTTCGGTTACCGTTGCCATCCGGTTGGTCGCCATTTGCTTCCACCTCAATGTGCCCCGCATCCGCCGTAAGAAGCAAGGTTCTTCTTTTTAGAGGGCAGATGTGCTATAATAAAAAATACTTGTTTTTTCTTACGATAGGAGGATAATGTGAATCTGTTACAGAAGGCAGTCAGCATGGCCGTCGTATCCCTGTTCCTGTGTGCTACGCCGTCGACACTGGCTAAGACGATTTTATACGTACCACAGGACGACCGGCCTGTAGATTACGAATATACGGTCAGTACGGCAGAATCGGCAGGCTATACGATTTTGACGCCGCCCGCACAGTATCTGTCGGGCATGAATTTCCACGGTTCGCCGGACCGTCTCATGTCTTGGGTAGAGAATAACGCGAATAAAGCCGATGCCATGGTCCTGTCCATCGATTCTTTAGTCTACGGCGGTCTCGTCGATTCCCGGAAGCACAACCTTCCCATGTCGACCCTCTTGACGCGCCTTGAAAGAGTAGAAGCCCTGCACAAGGCCAATACCAAGGTGCCCCTCTACGTATTCAGCACGGTCATGCGCAGTCCCTGGGCCGGCGGTAAGGGCGTTGAACCGGACTACTACCTGACCATGGGCTCCGATATCTATCAATTAGCCTCTCTTCAGGCCAAGATGGATGAAGAAGGGCTCAATCCCCAGGAACGGAACGATTGGTTCGCTATCATGCGCCGCATTCCCTTGGAATACCTGCAGGATTGGTACAATCGGCGCCGCAAGAATATGAGCATCAATTATCGTCTCATCGACGATGCCCGAAAAGGCGTCTTTACCTACTACAGCCTCGGCCATGACGACAATTCGGTCAGCACTCAGTCGTCTTTAGAATCGAAGTATCTCGAACTGGCCGGCCAAGGCATTCCAAAGACGGCCTTCGGATCCTTCCCCGGCGCCGACCAGTTGGGACTGCTCCTCATTACGAGAGCCAGCAACGACTTCAATAATTATCATCCGAAAATTTCGGTCATCTACCCCCTGGGTGGGGGAGAAAAGACGGTTCCCCGCTATGACGGACAGGAAATCGGCAAGACCATTGCCTCTCACGTCGAAGCCATAGGCGGCACCATCGTCGATAATGAACGGCCGGACCTCTTATTAGCCGTCAATACGCCCTTGACGACGACGACGACGGAATCGGCCAACTTTGAAAACTTCCCGATCATGCTCCAGTCGACGAAGGATTTTCTGACGCAGATTGAAAAAGCCGTCAACCTCGACATTCCGGTCAGCATCGTCGATATGGCCTTTTCCAACGGTTCGGATAACACCTTGGTCTACGGCCTCTACCAAGACAAGATGATGTACCGCCTGGCCGCGTACAACGGCTGGAATACGGCCAGCAATTCTGTCGGCTACGGCCTTTCGCAGGGCGTCCTCTCGAAGTATATGACGCCTGCTGCTCACCGTGACATGCTGACCACGCAGTATCTCGACAACTGGGCTTATCAGGCTAACGTCCGCGACTACGTATCCCGCATGGATCAAAAACTCGAAGCCCACACCATCACGCCGGTTTACGCTTCACGGAACCAGGAACTGCAGAGCCTGGCAAAAACTCAGCTCCAGCGCTACGCATCGACGTACCTCGGCGTCGACCCGCGGACCATTGACGTCACCTTGCCTTGGCAGCGCCTGTTCGAAGTCTACGTCGACGTCAAAAAGACGCCGTCCGTATCGCTTGAAGCCGATGTGCGCCGGGGCATCAATAACCAGCGCCTTCAGAACCTGGCCAATAACGTCGCTGCAGCCCAAGCTCAGCTCGATGCGGCCCAGACCGTCGATGAAGACGGCACCGTAGTTCCGCCGGATCCGGCCGTTCAGGCTCAGCTCCAGGCTGCCAAAGACGCCGCCCAGGCGCAGTACGATAAGGAACAGCAGGCCCAGGCCATGAGCCGCAGTGAAGAAAAGGCTCAGCAGAGCCGGACTTGGACTGCCGACCGTTAACCCGATAAAAAGGATTGATAAAGGAGAATATGGAAACAAACGATATGACCTCGAAGGAAATTAAAAACACAGCTCCCGTGCCATCCCCTAAGCCTCCGCGTAAGAGACTTAAAAAAATCGTGACCGGGTGCCTCATCGCCGCGGCCGCCGTCGTGCTCTATGGCTTTTTCGGCCCGAACTTCCTCTTGCCCTATACCAGCGGCTATCTCCATGTTCGCAGTGACATGACGGCAGCCGACGTCGGCGATGCTTTGACAGACAAGGGCTACATTGCAAGTCCTTTATGGTTCCGCGCAGCGGCCATGGCGACCGGTCAGGCCGGCTCGATCCACGCCGGAGAATATACCTTTAACTCGCGAATGAGCGTCTTTACGATTTTACAGAAACTGGCCAGCGGCAAGTCTGAAGCCGACCGGCTCGTCGTGCCCGAAGGGTATACGGTATGGAATATTGCCAAAGCCGTCGCTGCCAACGGCCGTATCAGCGAAGCGGACTTTTTAAAGGCGGCTGCATCGGACGCCCAGCTTTTTCCGTATATGAAGGGCAACCGGCAAGTGACCTTTGCCACGGAAGGCTTCTTATTTCCCGATACGTATTTCATCCCTTACGATGCGACGGCCGACGACGTCGTGGCCATGATGCTGAAGAATTTCGATAAGCATCTGACGCCGGCTATGAAAGAGCGCATTGCCAAGAAGAATATGTCCATCTACCAGTTCGTCACCTTGGCATCGCTCATCGAAAAGGAAGCTAAATTCGAACCGGATCGGCCCCTTATCGCTTCGGTCTTTGAAAACCGCCTGCGCATCGGCATGAAACTCCAGTCCGATGCCAGCATTGCCTACGCCATGGGCAACCACAAGGCGGAATACAGCATCAGTGAGACCCAGTACGACTCGCCGTACAATACCTACGTCTATGAAGGCCTGCCGCCGGGACCGATCGGAAACCCCGGTCTTCCCAGCATGGAAGCTATCTTAGACGCGCCGACGACAAATTATCTCTACTTCGTCGCCGATAAGGACGGGCATAACTACTTTGCCGCAACGTATGACGAACACATGAAGAATGTACAGGAGCATATGCCATGAGTCTGATCTGTGAGATGAAGGCTTATGCCGAAAGAGAAGGGCTTCCTATCCTCAGGGACAGTGAAGTCTCTCTTTTTGAACGTATCATAGCTAACCAACGGCCGGTGAAGGTCCTTGAAATCGGGACCTGCATCGGCTATTCGGCCCTTCGCATGGCACCTTTTCTCGGCGATGGCGGTACGATTACGACCATCGAATTTGATGAAGGGCGTTGGCAAAAGGCCCGGGACTTTATCGACCGCTCTCCTTATAAGGGCGTCATTACGGCGCTCTTAGGCGACGGAACGGAACTTTCCGGAAGCCTCTCGGGGCCGTGGGACCTGGTTTTTCTCGACGGGCCCAAAGGACAGTATGTCCGCCAGCTGCGGCAGCTCATGCCGAAACTTTTACCCGGGGCCCTTATCATGGCCGACAACATCGGCTATCATGAGATGTTTTATATCGAAGGGCACTTGCCCCATAAACACCGGACGGCCATAAGCCGCCTGCGGGAATTTATGGCCCTTATCGAAGATGGGGCACATTTTGAAACGGTGTTTTTTGAAAATGGAGACGGTATGACCGTTTCACGATGGAAAGGATGAGATACATGGGAAAAATAGAATTGCTGGCGCCGGCCGGCAGTATGGATAAATTGAAAATGGCCTTCTTATACGGTGCTGACGCCGTCTACTTAGGCGGGAAATCCTTCGGCCTGCGGGCTTTCAGTGACAACTTTTCAAATGAAGAATTGAAAGAAGCCGTCGACTACGCCCATTCCTTGGGCAAGCGGATCCACGTCACGGTCAATATCTTCCCGCATAATGAAGATTTGGAAGGCCTTCCGGAATACCTCATCTACCTTCGCGATATCGGCGTCGACGCCGTTCTCATCGCCGATCCGGGAATCTTTGCCTTAGCTCGCCAGTTGGTACCGGATCTTCCGATTCACATTTCGACCCAGGGCAATACGACCAACTGGGCTTCGGTGAAATTTTGGGCCGACAATGGGGCGGCGCGAGTCGTCATGGCCCGCGAAGTCAGCCTAGCTGACGTCAAGACCATTCACGAAAAAGTGCCGCACGTCGAACTTGAAGGCTTCGTCCACGGCGCTATGTGTATTTCTTATTCCGGCCGCTGCCTGCTGAGCAACTACTTTACGCAAGGGGACCGCGATTCCAACCGCGGCGAATGCGTCCAGTGCTGCCGTTTTAAGTACAACGTCGTCGAAGAAAAACGGCCGGGTCAGTATTTCCCTGTCGTCGAAGATGAACGGGGGACCTATATTTTTAACTCCAAAGACCTCTGCATGCTGCCGTATCTGCCGGACCTCTACGACGCCGGCCTGTCGAGCCTCAAAATCGAAGGCCGCATGAAGAGTGTCCATTACGTGGCAACGGTGACCAAGGTCTATCGTGAAGCCATCGACGCCTATGAAGCAGATCCCGAACACTTTACGGTCCGTCCGGAATGGCTCGATGAACTGGAAAAAATCTCCCACCGGCCTTATACCCGCGGCTTCTCCGTATCGCGGCCGACGGAAGCCGACCAGGTTTACAGTGAATCGAGCAATACCCAGACCCACGACTTCATCGGCTTGGTCCGCTCCTATGATGCCGAAAAGGGGATTGCCTGGATTGAACAGCGGAACCACTTCAAAGTCGGCCAGACCGTCGAATTTTTGCAGCCCAAAGGTCATTTAGTCACCTGCACCATCGAATCTATCATCGATGAAGACGGAGCTGCCCTTGACGCCGCCCGCCATCCTCGTCAGCTCGTGGGCTTGGCCGTGTCAGAACCTCTTGAAGAATACTCCATGATGCGCCGTCAGGTAGAAGACCATGCTTGATGCCGATTGGGTCTACTTTCGCGTGGCGCCGACGGACATGACCTTCGTCAACCGCATTATCGAAGGCTGCGGCTACCTCGGCGTCGTCACCGCCCTCGATGGAAAAGCGGGCATCGGCTTCGTCCGGACGACGGCCGATACGGCAGGGGAGACGCGTGACGTTTTAAAAGACCTTCCCATTCCTGTCGAAATCCTGTCCTTTGAACAGGTCCTGAAAAGAACGAATCAGACGAATGAAAAAGACTGATAAACGCAAGGTATTTTTTTAGTAAAATTTATAGTTATACGTTTATCCGATTAGAGACAATCTCTCGAGAGATTGTCTCTTTTTTTGCTGCTTTCGCTTGCGGGACGAAAATCGCTCCGAAATTAGTGCCTGTTTTGCTCGTTTTGGCTGATAATAGTTCCATGATTGTAGTCAAAATCTAAAGGAAAATGAAAAATTGTGATATTTGTTAACCCTATTTTTAATCGTTATCCCTTTAAATTTCTAACAGATTTTGGTGTATAATTAATACTATAATCATAAAATGAATGGCTGTATATATTATATTGTATGTAATGTGTACGGTCCGATGCAGGTCCGTCAGCTCATCTTCGACATAGGGCATTCCTTTTCACCGTTCGCCGGACCGAAGTCGCGTTAGGAGGCGCTTTTATGAAAAAATCTAATTGCCTGGCTATGATCCTGGCTGGTGGGAAGGGGAGCCGCCTTGGCGTCCTGACCAAAGACCAAGCCAAGCCGGGCCTCTTGTTCGGAGGAAAATACCGCATCATCGACTTCCCTTTGAGCAACTGCCGTAATTCCGGCATCGATACGGTCGGTATCCTGACCCAATATCAGCCTCTCGAACTGAACTGGTACATCGGTAACGGCAGTTCATGGAACCTCGATTCCAATCGAGGCGGTACCTATGTCCTGCCGCCTTATCAGAGCGACGGCGGTTCTAACTGGTATCGCGGCACGGCCGACGCCATCTATCAGAATCTGAATTTCGTCGATATGGTCGGCGACGACTACGTCCTCATCTTGTCCGGCGACCACATCTATTCCATGGATTACGACAAGATGCTCAATTTCCACAAGAAGCATAAGGCTCAGGTCACCATCGGTACCATTCGCGTTCCCTGGGACGAAGCCAGCCGCTTCGGCATCATGGTCGCTGATGAAGACATGCGTATCAACAAGTTCCAGGAAAAACCGGCCAAGCCCGAAAGCAACTTGGCTTCCATGGGCATCTACATCTTTGACCGGGCCGTTCTCGAAGAGTATCTCCGGGCCGACGCCAAAGATGAAAAGTCAGAACATGACTTCGGGAAAAATGTCATCCCCGCCATGCTGGCAGACAAGGTTCCGCTCTACGCCTATCCCTTTGAAGGCTACTGGAAGGATGTCGGTACCATCGACAGCCTCTGGCAGGCCAATATGGACCTTTTGGCAGATGAACCGCCCATCAATCTTCGGGACAGCAAGTGGCGCATCTATTCGGGAAACCAGAGTTTTCCGCCTCATCTCATCGGACCTAACGGGTCGGCCAAGAGTTCTCTCATCGCCGAAGGCTCTGAAATACTCGGCAATGTCAGCAATTCCGTCATTTTCTACGGCGTTACCATCAAGGAAGGGGCTAAGGTCACCAATTCCGTTATCATGCCCGGCACCGTCATTGAAGAAAACGCCGTCATCGACAAGGCCATCTTAGGGGAACGATGCCATATCTATCCCGGTGCCGTCCTGCGCAATAAAGACGGCTCTGTCGCCGTTCTCGGCCGCAAGGCAAAGCTTACAGACGGCGAACCGGAAGAAGTTACCGTGAAAGGGGAAGACTCGCTATGAACAGCAATATGATCGGTCTCATCAACATGCGTGAAGACCGCCCGTTAAAGGAAATCAATGACACACGCCCATTGGCGACCCTTCCCATTGGCGGCAAGTATCGCCTCATCGACTTTACCCTGTCGAACATGGTCAATGCCGGCATCGAAAACGTCGGCCTCATGCTTTCGAGTCAGTCGCGGTCGGTCTTGGACCACATCCGCTCCGGGAAGGAATGGGGCCTGGCTCATAAGGGGGACGGCCTGTTTTACCTGCCGGAAGAACGGGTCGACATCGAAATCCCGTCGAAGGCGACATCGCCGCTTATTACCGCAACCTGATTTTTCATCCGGCGGGCCAATAAGCGCTACGCCCTGCTGTCGGGCTGCGACATGGTGCAGAACATCGACTACGATGAAGTCCTGCACTTCCATCGCCGCCACAATGCCGACGTAACCCTTATTTGATCAGAAACAGCAGTATGATTTTAACCGCGAAGGCTATGTCCTGACCATCGATACGGACTGCACCGATCGGGTCCGGGCCATCGACTCCAAGATGGAAGTCAAAGCCGGGGACAACCTCTACCAGCGCGGTATCATCATCGACTGCGACGTCCTCCAGGACTGCATCCGCCGAGCCTACTCTAAAGGGTATACCCATCTCATTACCGATGTATTCCAGCGAAACGTCGACCGCCTGCGCATTTTCGGGTATAATTATCAAGGGTACGCTAAACGGATCGATTCACTCCAATCGTATTTTGAAGTCAACATGGATCTGCGCGACAGCCGCATTTGGCACGAACTGCTTTTAAAAGACTTGGATCACCGTATTTATACCAAGATCAAAGACGAAGCTCCGGCCAAGTACATGGAAGAATCCCACGTTTCCAACTCCCTTGTAGCCAACGGCTGCATCATCGAAGGGCGCGTTGAAAACTCGATCCTCTTCCGCCGCGTCCGGGTCGGAAAGAATGCGGTCATCCGCAACAGCATCATCATGCAGCACTCGGTCATCGGTGACGACGCCCAGCTCGACTACGTCGTCTGCGACAAAAACTCGGTCATCCAGCCGGAAGCTGTCTTGCAGCGTACCGCCGACGATCTGTTGTGCATTGGCAAATGTTCCGTACGTTAGTGTTTTGACAAAGGGGGATAATAAGCATATGAAAACATGGCAGGACAAGGAAGAATTCAAAAGGTTGTTTACCGACAAAGCCTACCGACTGTGGGAAAAGGAATTGCAAGAGTTAACCTTGAACGAAGTCTATCAGACCATTGCCTACATGATTCGCGATCTGGTCAGTGAAGATTGGATCCGTACCAACCAATCCTATGCTGCGAAAAAAGTCAAACAAGTCTATTATTTTTCCATTGAATTTCTCATGGGCCGCTTGTTGGAATCGAATCTCCTCAATGTCGATATGGACAACATCTGCCGGGACGGTTTGAAGGACCTCGGTTGGGATCTCGAAGATGTCATCCCGGCCGAACGCGATCCCGGCCTCGGGAATGGGGGACTCGGCCGGCTGGCAGCCTGCTTCATCGACTCCCTGGCCGCCTTGTCCCTTCCCGGTCACGGCAACAGCATCCGTTATCAGTACGGCCTGTTTAACCAGCGCATCGTCGATAACCAGCAGGTCGAGCTGCCCGATAACTGGCTGGTCAAAGGCTATCCTTGGGAAGTCAAGAAGTCGACAAGGCCGTCTGCGTCCGCTTTGGCGGCAATGCCTATATGCGTCCTACCGGTGACGGCAGCCTCGAATGTGTTCACGAACAGTTCTCGACGGTCAAGGCCGTCCCTTATGACGTGCCGGTCATCGGCTTCCAAAACGATACGGTCAACACTCTTCGCTTGTGGCGGGCCGAGTATTCCCGGGAAGAAATGTATAAGGAACTGTCTATGGGTGACCGGCACCGGGCCTTCCGCTACAAAGACAGCGTCCAACAGATTTCCCGTTTCCTCTATCCCGATGACAGCACCGAAGACGGACGCCGCCTGCGCCTGATGCAAGAATACTTCTTCGTATCGGCCGGCGTCCAAAGTATTGTCCGCCATTATAAGAAAAAATACGGAGAAAGTCTCTATCGTTTCGATCAATACGTTGCCATCCACATCAACGATACCCATCCGGCTCTGGTCATCCCCGAGCTGATGCGCATCTTCATGGATGAAGAAGGCCTCTCGTGGCAGGCCGCCTGGGATATTACCGTCCGGACCGTCGCTTACACCAATCACACGATCCTTCCGGAAGCCCTGGAAAAATGGTCCATTCCCATGTTTAAGGACCTCTTGCCGCGAATTTATTTAATTATTGAAGAAATTAACAACCGCTGGCTCCGAGAAGTCCGCCGTCTCTATCCGGGTGATGAAAATAAGGCCCGTGACGTAGCCATCTTGTGGGACGGCCAGATTCACATGGCGCACCTCTCGGTCCTCGGCAGTCACAGCGTCAACGGCGTCGCCGAAATCCATTCGCAGATCTTGAAGGATTCGACGCTGCACCAATTCTATACCTGTTTCCCGCACCGTTTTTCCAATAAGACCAACGGCATTTCCCATCGGCGCTGGCTCATTGAAGCCAACCCGAAACTGGCGTCCCTCATCGACGATACAATCGGTGACAAGTGGCGTAAGACGCCGTCGCGTTTGGCCGACCTCATGGCCTATAAAGACGACGCTTCCTTTAAGGAGGCCCTGGCCAAGGTCAAGACCGAACGGAAGGAATGGCTGGCCCGCTACATTCGGGACAAGTATAATCAGGATATCCGGACCGATTCCATCTTCGATATTCAGATCAAGCGCATTCATTTATACAAACGCCAGACCTTGAATATCCTCCATATCCTGCACCTCTACTTCCTCTTAAAGGACAATCCGTCGATGACAATTACGCCGCGGACCTATCTCTTCGGCGGCAAGGCCGCAGCCAGTTACGGCGAAGCCAAGGAAACGATTCGCCTGATTAACGTCATCGCCCGCATGATCAATGGCGACCGGACGGTCAGCCAGCAGCTGAAGGTCCTGTTCCTGGAAAATTACAACGTATCCTTGGGACAGCTCCTCTTCCCGGCCGCCGACGTCAGCGAACAGATTTCGACAGCCGGCAAGGAAGCGTCCGGGACGGGGAATATGAAATTCATGATGAACGGAGCCATTACCCTTGGGACTATGGACGGGGCCAACGTCGAAATCCACGGTCTCGTCGGGGACGACAACTGCGTCATCTTTGGCCTCCGAGCCGATGAAGTCATGAATTACTACATTCGCGGCGGTTATTCGTCGTGGAAGATGTACAGCAGCGATTCCGATATACGGCGCCTCATGGATGCCCTCGTCGACGGAACTCTGGGCGGTGAAAGTTTCGGCCTGCTCTACGAATCACTCCTTGATAAGAACGACGAATACTTCGTCTTGAAAGATTTTAAAGCCTACTGTGAGGCACAGCAGGAAATTGCCAAGCGGTATGGACATAAATCAGATTGGTGGCGTTCCAGTGTCGTCAATATTGCCCAGTCGGGATATTTCTCCAGTGACCGGACGATCAAGCAGTACGCCGACGATATTTGGCACATCAAGCCATCTAAGCACGACTGAAAGACAGGGGGATATGCGATGAAACTCAGTGCAATCGACGAATACAGTACCTTCTTGTATCACCAGGGTACGAATTATGCCAGCTATCGACTGTTCGGCGCTCACTTTACAGGGTGGCGCCGGAAATCCTGCGTGCGTTTTGCCCTTTGGGCACCGCATGCACAGAAGGTCAGTGTCGTCGGTGACTTCAACCATTGGGATGACGATGCCAATCCGATGGAACGAAGCAGCCAAGGCAATGGCATTTGGGTCGCATATATAGAAGGCCTTAAAGAAGGCGATATTTATAAATACGCCATTACGACGGCGTCAGGAGAACGCATCTTAAAGAGCGACCCTTACGCTTTCTGGTCGGAAGTACGGCCTCATACGGCATCGAAACTGACCAAGCTCCACTATACCTGGCACGATAAGAAGTGGATGGATAGCCGCGAGGCTTACGATTCGTATCGTAAACCGATGCTGACCTATGAAGTCCATCTCGGCTCGTGGCGGCGCGGCGAAGACGGCGGCATGCTGACTTACCGCGATATCGCCGAAGAGCTGGTCGCTTACGTAAAAGATATGCATTATACCCATATCGAGCTCATGCCGCTGTGTGAATATCCCTTTGACGGTTCCTGGGGCTATCAGGGAACGGGTTATTTTTCAGCGACCAGCCGCTATGGCACGCCGGAAGATTTTATGTATCTCATCGACCACTGCCACCGAAACGGCATCGGCGTCATCCTCGACTGGGTGCCGGGCCACTTTTGCCGCGACGCCCACGGCCTGCGCCACTTCGACGGCGAACCGTGCTACGAATCGGGAAATCCGATCTTGGCGGAAAACAAGGAATGGGATACGATGAACTTCGACTACGGCCGGACGGAAGTCCAGTCCTTCCTCATTTCCAGTGCCCTCTTTTGGCTGAGCCAGTTCCATATCGACGGCCTTCGCATCGACGCCGTGGCCAATATGCTGTATCTCGACTACGGCCATCCCGACGGAGAATGGCAGGCCAATAAGTACGGCGGCCGGGAAAATCTGGAAGCCATCGACTTTCTGCGCCATCTCAATGCGGCCGTCTTTAAAGAATTTCCTCAGGCCCTCATGATCGCCGAAGAATCGTCGGCTTGGCCTCTTGTCACCAAACCGGTCGACGTCGGCGGCCTGGGCTTCAATTATAAGTGGAACATGGGCTGGATGAACGATATGCTGCGCTATATGTCCATGGATCCCTTGTTCCGCAAGGATAATCACAATCTCATTACCTTTTCTCTGTGCTACGCCTTTTCGGAAAACTTCATCCTGCCCTTGTCGCACGATGAGGTCGTCCACGGCAAACACTCGCTCCTCGATAAGATGCCCGGCGATTACTGGCAGAAATTTGCAGGCCTTCGGGCCTTCTACGGTTACTGGATGGCTCATCCCGGCAAGAAGCTCTTATTCATGGGCAGTGAATTCGGCCAGTTCATCGAATGGAAGTACGATGACAGCCTCGACTGGCACCTCTTGAATTACCCCATGCATTCGGCTATGCATGACTACGTGCGCCAACTGAATGGTTACTACGTCGACCATCCGGAATTGTGGGAAGAGGACTGCGACTGGTCGGGCTTTTCTTGGATCAGCTGCGATGACAACGACAACAGCGCCATTGCCTTCTTCCGGACGGGCAAGGACGAAACCGATTCGACCGTCGTCATCTGCAACTTCACGCCTGTCGTCCGCCATTCGTACCGCATCGGCGTTCCCGTCAAGGGCGATTACGTCGAAGTCTTTAACAGCGATGCCGAAGCCTTTGGCGGGTCGAACGTCCTCAATGAAGGCGTTTTTGCCGCTCAGGATGTACCCATGCACGGCATGGACCAGTCCATCGAATTGACCCTGCCGCCGTTGGCGACGATTTATCTGCGCCGAAAGGGCTGCGAGGCGGAGAAACCGGACTGCAAAGAAGAACAGCTGAATGGCTGAGAAAGAAGGCAAAGGCATGAGAAAGGGAACACGCCGGCATCAAACGAGACGGCGGGTATCAGTAAGACATCCATCACCATCTATAGAAAGCCGTGCCCAAGCAACGCGAGAAGCGGCGCGGATGACATCAGACCGTAAAAGGGAGGGACAGACGATGAAGGTATTATTTGTGGCTTCAGAAGCAGTGCCATTTATTAAAACCGGCGGCTTAGCCGATGTCATGGGGGCCTTGCCGAAGGCCTTAGCCCAAAAAGGTGCAGACGTCCGGCTGGTCATTCCGAAATACAGCGGCATTGCCGATGCTGTCAAAGAAAAGATGAAGACCGTCGTGACCGGTACGGTCAACTTGTCTTGGCGCCAGCTCTATTACGGCGTCGAAGCGGTAGAACAAGACGGGGTGACCGTCTATTTTATCGACAACGAATGGTATTTCAAGCGGGACAATCTCTACGGCTACGGCGATGACGCCGAACGGTTTGCTTATTTCTGCCGCGCCGTTCTGACCATGCTGCCCGCCGTCGGCTTTAAGCCCGATATCATCCACTGCAACGACTGGCATACGGGGCTCATGGGCGTCTTCCTCAAAGAAGACTTCCGCCACGACGACTTTTATAAGGATATGAAGCTGGTCTATACCATCCATAACCTGAAGTATCAGGGCATCTATCCGCCGTCGATTATGCGCGACATCATCGGCCTGCCGCAGGAACTCTTTGATAAGGGCAATCTCGAATGCGACGGTTGCGTCAACTACATGAAGTCCGGTCTGGTCTATGCCGACCGGGTTACGACGGTCAGCCCGACGTACGCTCAGGAAATCACCTATCCCTACTTCGGGGAAGGCCTGGACGGCTATATTCGGGCTAACCGCGGCAAAGTGTCGGGCATTTTGAATGGCCTCGACGTCGATGCTTACAATCCGGAAACGGATCCGTACATTAAAAAGCAGTACTCTGTCGATACGGCCCGGGCGGACAAACGGGAAAATAAAGACGCCCTGCGCGCTGAACTCGGCCTTCGCATCAAACGTGGCGTACCCCTCATCGCTATGGTCACGCGCCTCGTCGAAGACAAGGGCCTGGACCTTGTCATGCGGATCATGGATGAACTCGTCGACGACGAAGTCCAGCTGGTCCTGGTCGGAACCGGCGATGCCGGCTATGAAGATGCCTTCCGGGAACTGGCTTACCGCCATCCCAATAAGGTTTCGGCCAATATCATGTTCAATGAAGCCCTGGCTCACAAGGTATATGCGGCGTCGGATATGTTCCTCATGCCGTCGCGCTATGAACCGTGCGGCCTCAGTCAGCTCATCGCCCTTCGCTACGGCTCCATTCCCATCGTTCGGGAAACGGGAGGACTTAAGGATACTGTCCATCCCTTCGATAAGTACAGCAAACAGGGCAATGGCCTGACCTTCCCGAATTTCAATGCCCACGAACTCTTGTTTACGACGAAACGGGCCCTCGGTTATTACGAAGACGATTCCCTCTGGGATCAGCTGGTCCGCAACGCCATGACCAGCGATTACAGCTGGAACCAGTCGGCTGACGCCTATATAAGTTTATATGAAAGTGTACTGCAGCTGTAAGGGGCTCAGTATCGGGTCCCCCGTCGGGTATGCGCGACGGGGGATTCTTGATGAAAAAGAAAGGATTTTCTATGGACCTGCGACTGTATCACAACTCTCATGATTTTTATTATCGGTCTGCCTTCGGTGCCGTCCCGTCAGGAAGCCGGCTCATCCTGCGCCTGGGGGCTTCGGGACAGGGGGAGAATTGCCGGGCTGAGGTGCGCCTGTGGCAGAGTAACGTCGGAGAATCGCATCTCTCCATGACTTATGAGGACCGGGCCTTTAAAGCCGTCGTTCCCATTCCCGAGAAGGGCTGCCTCTTATGGTATTACTTCATCGTAAGCGACGGAGACACGACGCGTTATTACGGGAATAATTACGAACAGCTCGGCGGGGAAGGGGCCGTCTATGAAGCGGCGCCGCCGGCCTATCAGATTACGGTCTACGACAAAGAGGCCCATACGCCGGACTGGTTTAAGCACGCCATCGTCTATCAGATTTTCCCCGACCGCTTCTATCGCAGCGGCGACGGGGCTGACCTATGGGGCAAGGAAGGGGCCGTTATTCACAGTAATTGGTACGATAAGCCGTACTACTGCAAGCGAGAAGGCGTCGGCGACATCGTTTATTACGACTTTTTCGGCGGCAATATCAAGGGCATTCAGGAGAAACTGCCTTATTTAAAAGAATTGGGCATTACGGCCATTTACCTCAATCCTATCTTTGAAAGCTCGAGCAATCACCGCTACGGCACGGCCGATTATTTCCGCGTCGATCCCATGCTGGGGACCAATGAAGAATTTGCCGCCTTCTGTAAAGCTGCCAAAGAGGCCGGCATGGCCATCATCCTCGACGGCGTTTTCAGCCATACCGGGGCCGACAGCATCTACTTCAATCGCTTCGGCCATTATCCCGGCGTCGGCGCTTACCAATCGAAGGAATCGCCGTACTACGAATGGTTCCGATTCACCAACTATCCGGATGAATACGAATCGTGGTGGGGCGTGTCGGATTTGCCCGACGTCGAGGAAACGACGCCGTCGTACATGGATTTCATCATTAACAAGAAAGAAAGTGTCCTCAAATACTGGCTCAATCAGGGCATCCGCGGCTGGCGCCTCGATGTCATCGACGAGCTGCCCGTTCCTTTCTTGCGGCAGTTCTATAAGACCTTGAAAGAAGAAAATCCCGACGCCGTCCTCATCGGAGAAGTCTGGGAAGACGCGTCGAATAAGGTCAGCTACAGCGAGCAGCGGGAATACCTCTCGGGCTACGACATCGACAGTGCCATGAACTACGCCCAAAGGGCTTTGATGGTGGATTTTGTCACCGGAGCCAAAGAGGCGCGGCGTATGAATGATGAATTGACCCGCCTTCGGGAAAATTATCCGCCGGAAAATTTCTATGCCATGCTCAATCTCATCAGCAGCCATGACATCGAACGGATCTTGACCGTCCTGAGCGCTGCCGGCGGCACCGACGTAGAAGATGTCGAAACGACGGCCAAAAAGCGGTTGAAACTCTTGACGACGTGGCAGATGACCATGCCCGGCGCGCCTTGTATCTATTACGGTGATGAAGCCGGTCTCACCGGCGGTAAGGACCCGGACAACCGCCGGACCTACCCCTGGGGACGGGAAGACTGGGATATTCTCGGTTGGACCAAGGCTTTGACGCGGTTGCGGACGGCTCATGACGCCTTACAGACGGGCCGCTTCATCCCGCTCTACGCCGACGGCGACGTTTACGCTTTTGCCAGGCTCATAGAAGGCGGCC
>ENA-OQAB01000475-OQAB01000475.1-human-gut-metagenome-genome-assembly--contig:-NODE-475-length-21967-cov-3.815156_pt1 | contig 21967 bp, 22 predicted proteins | sample MGYA00242490_ERZ504517 | MGnify/ENA primary metagenome ERZ504517 (study PRJEB26092, sample SAMD00036298) | human gut metagenome | host: Homo sapiens | study: EMG produced TPA metagenomics assembly of...
GGGCGTCATCTTTCGGTATCATGGTCATAGAAAAGGCGGACCGGGCAGCGCCGCTCTGTACGTCGTACCACACTTCTCATAGGTCATGACAAAATCATAATCCTTGTCCTTCGCTCTTTTCCCGTAAAGGCGGCGGACTAAAACGGCTTCACAGCCCTATCCCGAGCCGCTTCAAATTCTCTGCCAAGGATTTTTCAGAAACCCCGTATAAGGGATGGAGGCGATAGGCCAACTGATTGTCAGCAGCCTGCCTCATATAGGGCACATCGCCGGAAAGAGCGGTATCGACGGTCACGGCCAGCGGCAGGACCCAAACGGAAGGTTCCGCTGCTCGGGCCACATCGGCCGCCAAGGGATGTCCCAAAGAGGATTCATAGGCCCCTTTAGCATCGTAATAATGGCGCAAAGCCGCATCGGCATAGCCGACGATGTCATGGGCAAAGCGCTGCACCGACGGCGCACTGTCCCACACCGTTTCCTTGGAAAATTGGCTGTACGTCCCATCGACGGTCTGTAAAAATTCCCTTCACGGGATCACCGGCCATGACGATGCGGTCCACGTGAAGGAGGGGTTCATACGTCTCATTAAAGGCCGAATTGCCCACTGCCGGCGCACCGAAAGTGACAACCTGAATCTGCGGCAGGCCCTCGTCATAGAGGCGGGCTGCGGCGAGGAGAGCCGCTGCCCCGCCGAGGCTGTGGCCGGTCAAAGTCACGTTTTGCGATGCCGCGTCGGCTTTTAACGCCTGTTTCAGCGTCGTCCCCTTATACGGGGTGTCGAGGAGGCTCGTCGTATAATAAGAAAATCCGGCATGGACTTTCCGCAAATCGCCCGTATCCCTTTCTTTATAAGGAATCGAGTGGAGATTCAAGTCGGATTTGACGTCAGCCAAACTTTCCGTCCCTGTGACGGCGACGAATGTGTCCCTGCCCTTACGAGCCAGGCTAAATTTCGACTCGGACTTATCGTCTTTCTGTATCCGATAGTCGATATCCCAACCGCGGCGGATCAATTCCTGACGGGCAGCTTCACCGGGCTTATCGTCATAAGAGGCCATAGACAGCCAGGCTGACAGGACTTCTCGGCGTGCCTGTTCATACCCTTCCTGCAGCGACGACGCCAGAACCGACAAGGCCGTCAGCACGAAGCAAAGCGATAGGATGAATACTTTTTTCCCCAACATGGCCTTCCCTCCTTTTAGGTCGTCTAAGCCCGCTTTTGTCACGGTGCATACGATAAAATAGAGAATACTTCCCGATTGGGATGATCTGAGGCTTCAAAATAGAGGGTCCGCTTCAATTCCCGTTCCCATTCGGCTTTGCGCTTCTTATCCTTTAAGAGGGCCAAGACGTCCGGATGGGCTTCGATGAGGACGTCGCCGCGAAGCTGGTGATTCGCCGCCATATGACGCAGGCGGCGGATGATCTGCAGGACCACCGTTTCGGCCGAATAGAGGTATCCCGATCCGCCGCAGACGTCGCAGGGATCGAACTGTACTTGGTACAAGCTTTGGCGGGCTTTTTTACGGGTAATTTCGACGAGGTTCAAGGCCGTCATGCCGAGAACCCGGGTCTTGGTGCAGTCCATAGCCGTTTCACGAATCAAAATCTGCAAAATCTCATCGCGTTTCAAAGGCTGGGCCATGTCGATGAAATCGATGATGATGATGCCGCCGATATCGCGCAGGCGCAATTGGCGGGCGATTTCGATGGCCGCTTCTTTATTGACGTGAAAAATCGTATCCTGGAGCGTCGTCCCGTTGCCCGTATACTTGCTGCTGTTGACGTCGATGACGGTCAAGGCTTCCGTATGATCGATGACTAAGTTGCCCCCCGACGGCAGGGGTACGATGCGTGACATCAGGCCTTTGAGACCTTCTTCGATGCCATAGTGTTCAAAAACCGGCTCGTCCCCTTCGTAGAGGCGGATACGGCTTTGCCACTGCGAACCGGGAAAGACCTGACAGATGCGTTCATAGGCTTCACGGCTGTCGACGACGACTTGTTTGACGTCGGCCGTAAAATGGTCGCGGACCATGCGCATGACCAAATCGGCTTCGCGGTACAAGAGGGTCGGCTTCTTAGCCAGGGCGTAACGCTGGCGGATACTGTCCCACGTCCGCAGCAAATACTGAAGGTCGCCTAAGAGTTCTTCCCGTGATACGCCCTTGGCGACGGTGCGGATGATAAGGCCCATGCCGTCCGGCTTTATTTCAGACACGATGTCGCGCAGGCGGTCCCGCTCCTGTTCATCGCGGATTTTTTTTCGATACGCCGATGTAGTCGACGGTCGGCATCAGTACAGCATAGCGGCCGGCCAAACTGACATTGGCCGTCGCCTTTGGTCCTTTCGATCCCTGTTCGTCCTTGATGACCTGGACTAAGACCGACTGGCCGACAGACAGATGCATCTGCTGGATTTCTTCTTTCGTCGCCGCTCGAGGAAACATATCCCCCATATAGATAAAAGCATTTTTTACGGCGGCCGATATTGACGAAGGCAGCCTGAAGGGACGGCAGAATATTTTGGATTGTGCCTTTATAGATATGATTGACGATATGCATGTCATCGTCGCGTTCCACCGCGAAATCGCGAAGACGACCATCTTCGAGGATAGCCATGCGCGTTTCTTCGGGCATGACATTGCCAACGATCGTTTTCATCGTGTCACTCCTCCTTGTAAATGGCTGCCGAAAGGTCCTTCTAAGGCCGATTATTTCACCAATAAGACGGCGAAATACCCGGTCTCTTCTGCATCGGCAGCCTGTTCATATATTTTCTCGCCGGAAAGTCCGCAGCGCTCAATCATCGCCGTCCGCTCGAGGAGGCCCAGTTCTTTCAATTCATCCTGGATGGGCCCCAATTTTCCCGACGGTTTCATGATGACCTTACTGCCCGGGAGAGCCAGTAACTGCCGGCGGTTTTCATGGTTGCCGGGAATGATCATCAAGGCCTCGTCTTTTTCGCACAACGGCTGCTGCAATTTAGCGGCGACGGCACAGAAACTGGGCACACCGGGAACGATGGCCGTTTCATAGCCGGCGTCCCGAACGAGGCGGTGAACGTAAATACTGGTTGCATACACCGTCGGGCAGCCCAGGGTAATGAGGGCCACGTCCCGGCCTTCATCGAGTTCAGATCGAATCGATTGAGCCGCTTTTTCATGAGCCCCGGCCAGGACTTCATCCTTACGGGTCATGGGAAAATCTAAGGTCAGGACCTTTTTCTCGGACAGGCTGAGGTCGCTGCCGTCCAAAGCTTTAAGCAAGATATCTTTGGCCGTCAAAGGGCCGCTGCCGCTCTTGGGAACGGCCAAGACGGGACAAGCTCCGACGGTTTTCAGCGCCTTTAAGGTCAACAGCTCCGGATCCCCCGGACCGATGCCGACGCAGTACAGTTTACCTTTCATCATAGCCCTCAAAGAGTGACGCCGTCTTGCCGTCGTCTTTACGAACGAAGATCCCCGTCCGCCGTGCCAGCATCATGTCGGCATGGACAGGAAGGCCAAAGTCTTTTTCAAGGACTTCCCAAACCTGAATGGGCTTGATGGCCCCTTCACTCGTCTGATAGATGCCGACGGTCAGATAGACGTCGCCGTCTTTGACATTCCCATGAATGGCGTCGATGACGTGATCTTTGACTTCGATGATCCGCACGCGATGCTTTCCCTTATGGGACACCTTTTCATAGGGAACCGATGGGGCCTCATTGAATCGCTGCAAAATCGCATTCAGCCCGTCTTGGCTGAGGTCTTCCTTCAAAGGCCCCCGCAGGGTATAGACAGCGTAATTGGCAATGGCCATCAACTTCGGCGCCTTGGGGTCGACATAGCGGCCGTCGAGGACGGCAAAACCTTGGGGCGACATGGCGTTCATGCGTTCCATGACGTCGGGAACGGGAATCTTTTCGGCAAGTTCCATGTCGAGATATTCAATATCGGCCGACACACCGACGCCGAGGGCCGAGGCAGAACTGAGTTTCATATGGGGGTTGAAGCCTTCGGAATAACAAATGGGAAGCTTAGCCCTGATGATGACGTAGCGCACGGCCCGGGCAAAATCGAGGTGCGACAAAAACTGCAGGGCCCCGTCTTTCTTAACAGCTAAACGTATTCTTGCCATGAGCGTCCCCTGCCTTTCTATCGATAATCGAAACGCCCAAATTGGGGCATACGCCGCAGCCCGTACAGGACAGACGGCGGCAGTCATGGGTCAGTTCGGCGCGTTCGGCCCGCTTCCATTCCTGCTTCAAATAATTTTTCGCAGCTCCGCTGGTCAGGTGATCCCAAGGCAAGGCCTCATCGAGGCTGCGGTTTCTGGCCGCATAGTAATCGGGATCGATGCCGGCCAATTCAAAGGCCTTCATCCAGCGGTCATAGTCGAACATTTCCGTCCAGCCATCGAATTTACAGCCCAGTTTCCAGGCTTCGTAGAGGACCTTCCCCATGCGGCGGTCGCCGCGGGCAAAGGTGGCTTCTAAGCGGCCCGTCTTGGCATCGTGGTAGTGGTAGGAAATGTGCTTGTCGCGAATGAGTCCCTTGATGTACTGCTGTTTGCGTTCGATTTCCTCGATGGGCAGCTGTCCGAACCACTGGAAGGACGTGTGCGATTTGGGTACGAAACTCGAGACCGAAACCGTCACCTTGCCGTTGTTCTTATGGGTCACGGCGCGGTATAAGTTCAACACTTTATAGGCCAAATCGGCAATGCCGGCCAAGTCTTCGTCCGTTTCCGTCGGAAGGCCCATCATAAAGTAAAGCTTTACCGTCGACCAGCCGTTTTGGAAGGCATTTTCGCAGGCCGAGAGGAGATCTTCTTCGGTGACGCCCTTATTGATGACGTCACGCAGGCGCTGCGTCCCTGCTTCAGGGGCAAAGGTCAGGCCGCTCTTACGGACCTGCTGGACCTTCTTGGCGATGTCGACGGAAAAGCTGTCGACGCGGAGCGACGGCAGGCTGACGCTGACCTTCTGGCCCTTAAAGGCATCGAGGAGCTGATCGACCAGTTCCGGCAGACAGGAATAGTCGGCCGAACTCAGGCTCATGAGAGAAATTTCATCGTAGCCCGAGTTGGCCACGATGTCTTTGGCCAGTTTTACCAACTGTTCCGGCGTCTTTTCCCGAATAGGACGGTAGAGCATGCCGGCCTGGCAGAAACGGCAGCCCCGGCTGCAGCCGCGGAACAATTCGAGAACGGCCCGGTTATGGACGATGTCGATGTTGGGAACGATCGGTTTGGTCGGGAAAAAGACGTGTTCCACGTCGGCGACGACGCATTTTTCGATTTCGGCCTTGGCTTCCGGTTCCGTCGGCACCAGGGCTTTGAAGTTCCCCGCTTCGTCGTACTCGGCGTCATAGAAGGACGGTACGTAGTTTCCCGGCTGTTTGGCCAATTGTTTCAAGAGGCCTTTTTTGCCGCCGGGCTTTCCGCCTTCTTTCCAGGCGATGATCGTATCAGCCAGTAGCTGCGTCGATTCTTCCGATTCACCGAGGAAAAAGATATCGATGTAATCGGCCAAGGGTTCTGCATTATACGCACAAGGACCGCCGGCGGCCACTAAGGGCATATCGTCGCCGCGGTCTTTGGAAAAAATCGGCATTCCGGCCAGATCGAGCATATTTAAGATGTTGGTAAAACTCATTTCATATTGAAGGGTAAAGCCGACCATGTCGAAATCGCGGACGGGCGTCTTCGTTTCCAACGAAAAAAGCGGGTAACCTTTGGTCCGCATGAGGTCTTCCATATCCGGCCAAGGCGCATAGACCCTCTCAGCAGCCACATCGGGCCGTTCGTTGAGCAGGGCATAGAGGATGCGCAGGCCTAAGTGGCTCATGGCCACTTCATACACGTCGGGAAAACAGTAAGCAACGGTCAGTTTGACCCGGTCGTGGTCTTTTACGACGCTGTTCCATTCCCCGCCGACGTAGCGGGTCCGGTTTACTGACTTTGCTCAATAAAATCGGATCTATCTCCACAGGATGTGACAATTCATTTCCTCCTTCAGGAATCGCTAAAAGATCATCGTCTGCTGACGCATGTAAATGCTCAATAAAATCCCCATGCCCATCATATTCGTCGTCAAGGCGCTGACACCGTAACTCATGAAGGGCAGCGGAATCCCCGTAACCGGCATAATGCCGCAGGTCATGCCGACGTTGACCAAAATCTGGAAGGCCCACATGGATACGACGCCCGTAGCCAGCATCATGCCGAAGGTGTCCTTACATTCCTTGGCAATCATGATGCCTCGGTAGATGAGGATAAAATAGAGGAACAAGAGAAAAATACAGCCTAAAAACCCCAATTCTTCCCCGATAACGGAAAAGATGAAGTCCGTGTGATTTTCCGGCAAAAAGTTCAATTGGCTCTGCGTCCCCTGGAACAGGCCCTTGCCAAAGAGCATGCCCGAACCGATGGCGATTTTGGACTGGATGATGTGGTAGCCGGCCCCGAAAGGATCGGCGTTAGGGTTGAGGAATACCGTAATACGAGACTTTGGTAATCCTTCAGAAAGTGCCAGCCCACCGGTGCCAGGACGATACCGGCCAAAAAGACGTTGCGCAACAGGGACATCTTGATGCGGCCGACAAAGAGCATGCCTAACGTAATGGCCAAAAAGACGAGACTGGTCCCCAGGTCAGGCTGTTTCAAGACCAAGAGGAAGGGAATCCCGACGTAAAGGCCGATGGGAAGCACTTGCCGCCACTTATTGAGCTGGCCGACGCGGTCGCTGAGAATGGCCGCCGTGCAGATGATCATGATGAGTTTCGAAAATTCTGACGGCTGCAGGGTAATCGGCCCTAACTGGATCCAGCGCTGGGCCCCGAGAGCCGACGTGCCGACGAACATGACGGCCACCAGCATCAGTAAGTTAATGACATATAAGGGTTTGCCGTACTTCTTTAACTTGGTGTAGTCAAAGCGGCTGAAAAAGATGACGATCATGAAATCGACGACAAAGGCTACGCCTTGTTTAATGACGAAATCATAGTTGATCGCCCCTTTATTGATATGCGTCGCACTGCCGATAATAGCCAGGCTGATGCAGACGATGAAAAAGCTCACCAGGAGCATAACTTTATCTAAATTCTTCCATTCACGTTTAATAAACATTTCCCTCTCCTATCGACGATGATAGCGCCAATTCCGGCATTCCTGCCGGCGGCGCCGCACCGATAAGCCTGATTCGGCAGCGTCTCCGACAGAGCGCCGCGGCAGCAGGCGTGTCAGCCCGGCTTCATCAATAGCCGTCCCCTGTTCAAGCCAGTCCGCCGTAGCCGACAAGGCCTTCATGAAAGGCAGTCTGTCCGAAGCTTCGTGAATCAGGCCCTGACTGGCCGCCTGATCGATGCCCTCGTCGTGAGGCAGGATCCCGGCGACGGTCTTTACGCCAAGCGTCGATTTCGCCGAGGCTGCCGAAATGACACCGTCGGCGTAAAAATTATTGAGAATGACGTCGTAGTGAAAGCGTTTCTGTTTCGTGCAATACTGCATGACCCGTCCGGCATCGTGGAGTGACGACGGCGACGGTTCGACGACGAACAGAATCTGGTCGGCCAGGGCCGTCGCCGCCCGATAGGCCTCATCGCGGCCCGGCGGGCAGTCGACGAAGGCGTAGTCGTATTCACCGGCCAAGGATTCCAAGACGTAGTGAAAAGACGGCACGTCGACTTTTTCCCAAGTCCGCTTCTGACTGGCCGGCAGGACGTCGAGGCCGGGACAGACCGATACCAGGGCCTGTCGGGGCAGACATTTTCCCCGGGCAGCCTGACTGGCGTCATAGCGGACGGCATCGCCCATGCCAAAAAGCAAATCGAGGTTGCGCAGTCCCATGTCCGCATCGGCAGCCAGCACCCGATAGCCGCGGCGCTGGAGCAGTACGGAAAGAGAAGCTGTAATCAAAGTTTTGCCGACGCCTCCCTTACCAGAAGCAATCGCGATGAGTCGAGACATGGAATTACCACCCTTCTAAAAGTATCATTAGTTATTGTTTGGGTCAGCCGTCTGGCCGCTGCTGTTGGCCTGATTCGACGCTGCCGACGTACCGTTCGCATTCTTCGCTCCGTCGGCATAAGTACCGATGTGGAAGAATTCTTCCAGCATGGAACGGACAATCGGGCCTGCCGAAACGGATCCGAACCCGCCTTGTTCTACCAAGACGGCGATGACGATACGCGGATGTTCATACGGTGCATAGGCGACGAACCAACCGTGGTCCGTACCGCCGAAGTTTTCTGCCGTCCCCGTTTTACCGGCGACCTGGATGGGGAAACCTGCAAACAACGAACCGGCGGTCCCTGATTCTTCCGCAACGTTGCGCATCCCTTCGCGGACGAGGTCCAGCGTCGATTTGGAAACCGACAAGGTCCCTATCTGTTCCGGCGCAAAGATCTTATACGGCGTCCCGTCGAGATTATCGATACGGCTGACGATAAACGGCCGGTATTGAATCCCGCCGTTAGCCACTTCACTGACGATCATCGCCGCCTGAAGGGGCGTAACCAACTGGAAGCCCTGGCCGATAGCGGAGTTAAAGGTATCCCCTAAGTACCAGTCTTCGTGGAAGGTCTTCATTTTATATTCTTCACTGGCGACAAGGCCCGTCGCTTCGCCGCGAAGGGCGATGCCGGTCTTCTTGCCCATGCCGAACATGCTGGCGTATTTTGCCAATTCATCGATGCCGACGCGGCGGCCCATTTCATAGAAATAGACGTTATCCGACTTTGCCAAGGCTTCGACGAAATTGATCCAGCCCAAGGCTTCGCCGCCGGCGTTACGCATATCGACGAGCCAGTGGCGCCCGCTGTCGAAGATCATTTCATCAGGCGTAACTTTTTTCAATTCCAAGGCGGCCGAACCGGTAATGAGCTTAAAGGTCGAGCCCGGCGGATATTCACCGGCAATGACCCTGTTTTCCATAGGATGGTTGGGGTTATCGTTGATCATGGCCCATTCCTTTTCCGTAATGCCCCGCGTAAACCAGTTGGGGTCATAAGCCGGTCGGCTGGCCATAGCCAGGACGGCCCCCGTATTGGGGTCAATGGCAACGGCGGCAATGCCATGGGTACCGACGCCGTTGGCAATCTGACGGTCCATGGCCTGTTCCGTCGCTTCCTGTAAATTAAGGTCCAAGGTCAGGTGCATATTGTGGCCTGCCACCGGTTCTTTTCGTTCCATTTCCGTAACCGGACTGCCGGCCGCATCGACTTCGACCTGACGGCCGCCGTCCTGACCGCGCAGGAGATCGTCGTAATAGGCTTCAAGGCCGGCCCGCCCGATTTGGGTAATATTGGAGACGCCTTCCACGCCTTCGAGCCGTTTGGCATCTTCTTCATCGATTTGACCGACGTAGCCGAAAACCTGCGCCGCCATCGTTTTATAGGGATAATAGCGAATCGGCTGGACTTCGACAGAAACGCCGGGCAAGTCGTTACGCTGTTCTTCGATTTTCGTGACAATATCCTGCGTCAAATCATTGGCCAGGACCGTGGGCACGTAAGAACTCTTTACCTTTTGAATCTTATCGCGCAGCTTGTCTTCCGGTACGTTGAGGATACCGGCTAATTTGGCCAGTTCCTCGTCGCTCATGCCGCCCTTCGGCGGTACATAAGTCGCCATGAAGCTCGGCCGGGAACCGACCAGAATCTGGCCGTTGCGGTCATACATGATGCCGCGCATGGCGGCAATCGGGATGGCCCGCAGGCGGTTCCCTTCGGCCAGGGAATGATAATATTCACCGGCAAAAAGCTGTAAATAGATGAGCCGGCTGACGAGAATCACAAAAATCGCAATGACCACCCAGTAAAGATACCGGAAGCGGCCGTCTTGATTTTTCTTTTTTAATAACGCTTCAAGCATGTATCTGTGTCTCCTTTAGTTACCAGCGATAGCCCGGAAAGCCATAAAAGGTGTCGGACCGGCGCAGGCGCCAGACGACATGGTCCACGGGCAAGGCCAAGATTCCGTGATAAACGAGTACGGGTATACTGAATTCCAATAAGTACGCCGCCACATTGATGTACTGGCCGGCCAGAAACAGGAAGCCGCAGGTCAGGATGAGACCGGCTTCCGTCGCCCCGAGGACGATGAGCAGGGTCAAAATCCACTGATCCTTATCGATGTTGCGGCCGAGATAGCTGCAAACAAGGGTGACAATGAGATACACCAAGAGGTGCAGGCCAAAGAAATTGCCGATGATGACGTCCTGGCAAAAACCGCCCAAGAGCGCCGTTGCAATGCCGACGCGCTGGCCGTGATGGAGGCCCATGAGGACGACGAAGACGAAGATCAAATTGGGCTGGCTTACACCGTTAAAGATAAAAGGCAAGACCGCAGCCTGCAGGATAAAGACGATGAAGGCTGTGATGATGCAGTTCAATTTCTTCATAACGCAGCGGCTCCTTTAATGCCTTCCACCTTGTCGCGATTCGTCTGCGGAACGAGTTTCGGCGTGACGTCCGGTTTTTCATAAGAGCCGGTATCGGCCGATTTCAAGATGACGAAGACTTCTTCTAATTTCGAGAAATCGACGCCGGGACGAATGACGGCATATTTTACGAAATCATTTTCATTCTGATGGATCGATACGATGGTGCCGATATAGAGTCCCTTCGGATAAATGGAGCCGAAGCCCGACGTGACCAAGGTATCCCCTTCAAGGATATCGGCATCTTTGGCGATATTGACGAACTGCGGTTCCGTCGGCACATTGCCGTTGCCGCGGACGACAGACGATACCCGCGATTCCGGCCGCTGAACGATGGCCCCGATACTGGTCCGGGGGTCGGTCATGAGCTGTACCCGCGACGAATGAGGATAGACGTCGCTAATGAAGCCGACGACACCGGCCGGCGTAATGACGGGCATATTCTTTTCAACGCCTTCGCCGCTGCCGACGTCGATAATCATGGTATTGGTCCAAGTACCGTAATCACGGGAAATGACGGAACCGGCCAACAGTTGATACTGATTATGGCTCGATTTAAAGTCGAGGAGCGCCCGCAGGCGGTCATTTTCAGCGACGACTTCATCGTAGTCGACGGTCCGGCTTTTCAGGTCGGCATTTTCTTTTTCCAGCGATTCCCATTCAATGCGGTTCTTCAAACTGACGTCGACGATGTGAATATTGGAAGCGAGGACATTCATGATGCTGCTGGCCCCATATTCAAAAGGCGACATAATCGTCATCAAAGGCTTCGTAATAAAAGGCAGGGAATCGCGCTGGCGCCAAGCCCAGCCTACGACAGCAATGATGATGAATAAGACGAGTACGAAGACGACGCTTCTTTTACCGAACGAAAACAATTTTAAAATCTCCTCCTATATATGCGCTGCGCCCCTTCAATGAGGGCCGATAACTTATCACGATCGTTGATGGCAATCCCCGTGCCCCTGGCAACGGCCAGTTCCGGATCGGCTGCCATCAGTACGGGAACGCCCAATTCCTGCGTAAAGAACTGATCCATCCCTTTTAGCTTGGCGCCGCCGCCGGTGAGGACGATGCCGTGTTCCATGATGTCGGCAGCAAGCTCGGGCGGAGTCTCGCGCAGGACGTCTTTGACGACGTCGAGAATCTTCACTAAAGGCTTGCCGATGACATGATAGAGTTCACTCGACTTGACGGCCACTTCACGCTGAAGCCCGTCGTCGAGACCGCGGGCCAGGAAATAATAGCCCCTATCTTCAAGGGGCAGGACGGCCGAACCGTTGGTAACCTTCATCTCTTCAATGGTCGTATCATCAGTGACGACGTCGTACTGGTAGCGCAGATAATCGCGGATAGCCGCATTGAAATCAAGGCTTCCCAAGTGAAGTGACTTGGAGACGACGATGCCGCCGAGAGACAGCATGGCCACATTGGTCGTACCGCCGCCGATGTCGATGACCATATTGCCCACCGGATCGTAGACCGGCAAATTGACGCCAAGCGCCGCCGCTGCCGCCGTTTCAATGACGAAGGCTTCTTTGGCACCGGCCTGATATACCGCTTCCATGACGGCCCTTTTTTCGACGTTTGAAGCCGCCGACGGCACGCCGATCATGATGCGCAGCCGCTGAACGCTGCGGACACACTTGCTGAGGATGTAGCCCAGCATCGTCCGCGTTACACTGTAATCGGCAATGACGCCGTGTACCAAAGGACGATGAAGCTTAACCGTCTCCGGCGACCGGGACAAGAGGTCCTCTGCCGACCTTCCGACGGCAATCATCTTGCTGTTTCGCTCGTCCGTTGCCATGACCGACGGCTCAGACAAGACGACGCCCCGGCCTTCCACATAGACCTGGACCGTAGACGTCCCTAAATCGATGCCTATATTTTTAGTTAATGGAGAAAAAATCGAAGCCATAACAAATAATCCCTTCTATTCCTTTCATATATGCTGTCATACGTAAACAGCCATTCATTGCTTATTTTACCACATAGCGCAAACTTTCGCATTAGCAAATTTCCATAGAATAGAGAAACGGGACCGCCCTTTGGGGGACAGCCCCGTTTGATTCATAACCCGTATATTTTGCTGTTACTGCGCCTTTAATCCGGCACGCTGGAGAGCCATGACAATCGGCGTAACGATCAGGCCGGAAACGACGGCTTCGGGAATTCCGTTAACAGCCGTAATGCCGAGCATGATGTTGATGACGTTCATGAAGGGAATCCCCTGAGCTTCGGCATAAGGAACACCGACGAGGGCCGTAAAGGAACCCAGGAAGAGAACCGTATGAATCACCGTCGTCACGACAGCCGTCACGGCTACGCGCACAACTTCGCGCGTCTTCAAATGACGGTACAATTCATAAGCAATGAGGCCGATAAGAATTCGCGGTACAATACAAATAAAGGCGTCGGCAATGACGTTGTACTGCACGGCAAACAAGAGCAGTGCACTCGGTGCCTGTAAGGAACGGATAAAGGAAAAAATCCCAAACATAAAGCCGACGATCATCCCGACCTTGCGGCCTGCCGACAGGCTGCCGATAATCGTAGGAATATGAAGAATCGTCGCATTCATGATGACCAGTGGAATGAATCCGTAACCGGTAATCCCTAAAAAAATCGTAATAGCCGATAAAAAAGCGGCAATGGTCAACTGACGAATCGACAAAAACGTCGGCTGGCCCGGTGCCTTTTGATGTACCATGATACTCCCCCGTTCTCGTTCTTTCTCCAAGATACAAGTCGCGCATATAAAAACACGGCCGGCCTCCGCCAGTATCAGTCCGATTCCGGTACCCATCCGACGTTAAAGAAGGACCTGCCTTTGTGTCATGCGTAGTATAGCACACTGGGAAGGCCTTGACAATAGGTTTTTCAAATATTGTGAATTTTTGCACGAATATCTCCGGAAGAGACAATTTTCAGTTGACCGACAGCCAAAAAACGTGATAAAATGGACGGGTACTTGCGAGTGTGGCGGAATGGCAGACGCACCAGACTTAGGATCTGGCGTCTTACGACGTAAGGGTTCAAGTCCCTTCACTCGCACCAATAGGACAACCATGCCGTTTGAGCGTGGTTGTCTTTTTTTGTTGACCCCACAAAATCCGGTGTCTTTGACCCCATTTTGACCCCAGAGACTAAAATTTATAGTCCCCTATCACTCCTCGTACCACCTTAAAATCGCGCCCTTCTCCCACTCATGGTAAAAAAAGACAGATACCCGTCTGCTGCATCCTGAGACAGGTATCCGCCCTTTATATTACCATATTATATATTAGCCAAATTTAATCAGATTTATGCATAACTATTTTTAGGTTCCATGGCCTTGCGAAACATGTCGTCACAAATCATAAAAACTTTTCTCCCGGTTATCCATGTTAAATGTCCATTCTTCTCCAATATCAAGACAGGCAGTCCGGTTGGTACAGCCATTCCATCCTTCTTTTCAAAGAAAGGCGTGTATACCGTATAGTCCTTCCACCTCCCCGTTTTTTCAGCCCTATCAAAGCCCTTTTCTTTTACATATGCATTTACACGATCTAACGACATATCATCACCTCATTTTAATCGCTTTAATCATTGTGAAAAATATGCTCATGATTCGCTATTTAAGATGATTATCGTTTCAACAAACAACGGATGCCCCTTTACTTTCTGAAAAAATACCTTTCACGGCAGCATTTCCGGCATGAAGAAAACGATTCATGTTAGGCGTGCTTTTTATTCTATCTTCATGTACCATTGGCACGGGCCGCCCTCGTCAATCGCTTTTGGCTTCCCGTAAGGATCCGGATATATGAGGCAAGTACTAATCAAGGGTTTGCCCTCTGCAAGTGCACAAGTTGGGCAATACTTATAATCCGGCTGCGTACAGCCGCACATAAAAGGACCTGTTACATTTCCTAGCATAGGCAGCATCTCCATTCATGATAAATCCTTCTATTCTATCTTTAAATACCATTCGCAAGGCCCGCCTTCGTCCACCACTTTCGGCTTTATAGACGTACCCGGGTACATCATACAAGTACTCAATAAAGGCTTCCCTTCTGCAAAGACACAAGTTGGGCAATACTTATACTCCGGTGGCGTACAGCCGCACATAAACGGTCCCGTTACATTTCCCGGTATAGGCAGCACTCCTTTCTATCTATAAGCCACTCCCATTCAAAAAAAACAAGGTACTATATCCTCTCTGAACAGTCTTCTAAAGCAAAAGCACAACGTCTAACGTCAGGATACGCTCTATTCATGGCGAGTTCTTTCCGTCTATCTTCTGATACCATCCGCAGGGCTTACCGTTATACACGTGATTCGGCTTGAGCAGCATGCCGCCCGGATACATCATACAGGTGCCTAATAAAGGCTTTCCTTCTGCAAATACACAAGTAGGACAGTATTTATAATTCGGCGGCGTACCACCGCACATAAAGGGACCGGTTACATTTCCCGGCATAGGCATCATCTCCCTGTGTTTCTTTCCCATAACATCATGCAGAAATGCTGGGGGCTTACTTTTCTGCACCACTACCTTCATTTCATCCGATGAACCATACCCCTGGCCCGCAATATCAACCTTTTACAAGAGAATCCGGTTCGTTGCTTACAAAGCGTCGTAATTGGCCAATAACGGACAAGGCGACCATAATGGTAAGAAAAAAAGCATATCTTTTACATTCCTTTACTTAAGTATACTATAAAAATCCATGTTATGCTCGTTAAGGAAAAAGATTAATATATAGCATGAGAGATTATTAGTAATAAATTATACCACCCGTATAACTGGTGAGTGACTCAAACCCTATAAGGGTCTCCCTCTTATGTCCGCCCCCTAAGGAGTCACTGAATAAAGTTCGGTAATAATTATATTTCTATTATAAAAAGCCCCCTCTCGGGGGGCTTTTCCTTTGCCTGTATTTTCTTACACCCGTAAACGTGTCAGTGTATTTTCATTTTTTCACATCATTCGCTTTGAATCGTCGATGATCACATATTCGGACCGGGTTCCGGTCTTGAATTGGATGGCCCAATCGGAAATGCCGGAGGTCACGATGAAAATTCGTGTTCCCTCGCTGCTCAAAGCCATAGACATTATCTCCTCCGATATGGAACCAGCGCATGAGCTGCCCCATGGGGATCATCTGTCCGCCGTGGGTATGGCCGGACAGCACCAAGTCTGCACCGGCTGCGGCCTCGGCCTCATAATCATTGGGCTGATGGTCGAGGACGATGGTATATTTATCTTTGTCCAGTGTCTTTGTCAAATCGGAAATAGCAGCACGACCGCCGCCGAAATCTTTTTCCTCCGAAGCATCCTGGCGACCTACCAGATAAAAGCGGTCGTCGATCAAGACGCTTTGGTCCTGCAATACAGTCACGCCGTTCTTTTGCAGTTCGGCAATGAGGTCATCACCGTCGTATCCGCGCCGCCCCTTGGCATAGCGTCCCTTGTCATGATTTCCAAAGACATAGTAAACACCGTAGGGCGCATCAATCCGGCCCAGGGCCCGGCTGGCGGCAATCATATCGGTCTTGCTTGTCCCCTCGTCCACGAAATCACCGGCAACGACGACCACATCCGGTTTCTGTTCCTGAATCCGGGCTATATAGGCTGCCAGCCCTTCCCCGTCAAAGGTCGTTCCCACATGGGAATCGGCCAGCAGTGCTACGCGGAGGGATCCGACAGGTTTTGCCGTGGTCACGGTGTAGTCCGTCTGCCAGACATGATTGGCTTGGACAAAGCCAACGGCCAAATAAAGGACGGTGACAAGTACAGCCGCTGCCCCGGCATAATTCCGCTGAAATGGTTTCTTTCGATGTTTTTGAAGGGCCCATTGAATCAGGGCCGCAGCGCCCCAGAACACGGCCAGGTGCAACAGCACAATGACGGTATTCATATAACCCCAAGCTTTCCAAACGAGGGCCGAGGGCACCAAAATCACAGCCGCGCTGATCAGCCAGCCTGCGGCTTTGTTCCCATGGGACAGGACCGACACGAATCGAAATTTATGTACGCTGTAAATCAAAAAGTATATCCCGGCGAGGCACAGCAAAAACAGCCCACCGAACAGAAGTCCCCAAAGCACAGTCAATCATCACTCCTTCACAGGTCTCTCTCAGATATCACTGAATGAATAGAAAAGGCCCATTACCGCTCCTCCATCTGAATCCAACCCGTTTTATAAAAGGCCGTTACGGCCGTATGAACGGTTTGCTTCGGCAGAAAACACGGGTCACACAGCACCTTCTGAGTACAATCTTCACTTTCGTACAGTGCGGAAAGAATAGAATGGCTGGTGGAATTTAATTCATTCTTAATTTTTCGTATCATTTTAAAATAGTGGACTTAATTTGTCAATAAATAGTCTTGCTTTTTTATAAGCCTTCTAACATCAGATATGAATGGAAAGTTCTATAAATTTGCACACACTACAAGGAAAGGCAAAAGGGCCGACACCATGTCAGGTATCGGTCCTTTCTCGTTGCTACTTATACTTTTTTTCTCCGTCGAGGATCATCATTTTATCCAGTTTCGGGAGGATTTCCGGTTCTCGGACTTTTTTATCGAAGTCTTCCGGCGGAAATTCTTCAATGGAGATGGTGATGGCCTGTGCCGGGCAGCCCCAGGTTTTCAAGAAGATTTCCTGGATCTGTTCGACGACTCGTTTTTTCGTTTCTTCGTCTTTGGGATAGGCTTTGATAGCGATGTAAGGCATGGGGTTTCCTCGATTCTACAGTTATTTTTAATCGTTCGCGTGAACGTCAAAGGCACCGAGCAGCCGTTCAGCAACGCCCGGAGCATCGGGATCGTGACGGCCTTTACCCGTGTCGAGGGCGTGCATGGCCTTCATTTCTTCATCCGTAAGGGCAAAATCAAAGATGTCCATGTTGCTCTTCATGCGAGCCGGTTTGGTCGTCTTCGGGAAGATGATTGCCCCGTCCTGGTATTCAAAGCGCAGGATGACCTGGCCGGCATCTTTGCCATGGGCTTCAGCGATTTTAGTAATCGTCGGTTCGCTAAAGAGCTGCGGGTTGCCCTGTCCGAGCGGAGCCCAGGCTTCGAGATAGACATTGTCTTTGGCCATGATGGCTCTGATTTCTTTCTGCTGGAAGTAGGGGTTAAATTCGACCTGGTTGACCGAAGGCACCGTATCGAACTGAGGTACGAAAGAGTTCCAAATCTTCGGCGTCATGTTGCTGACCCCAATGGAGCGGATCTTGCCAGCTTTTTTCGCTTCTTCCATGGCCTTCCAGGCACCGGGAACGTCGCCATAGGGCTGGTGGATGAGGTACAAGTCGATGTAGTCCAAACCGAGTTTACGAAGGGACGTATCGATGCCCTTCTTAGCGGCTTCATAGCCATAGTCCTGGAGCCAGAGTTTGCTGGTCACGAAGATATCTTCCCGGGGAATCCCGCTGTCGCGAACGGCCTTGCCGACTTCAGCTTCATTGAAATAGGCCGCTGCCGTATCGATGTGATACAGACCCAAGTTAAGGGCTTCCTTTACGGCCTGATAGGTGCTGCCGTCAGCCGGAATCTGGAAAGTACCGAAACCAAAGGCCGGAATTTTTACGCCATCATTTAAGGTTACGCTTTCAATCTTAGTCGTCATTCTAATCCATCCTTTCTAAAAATAATATCTACAATAAAGGAAAAGCTCCAACGCAGCCTGCCGTTAGCAGACAAGGAAACTTTCCGTTTTTCTTATACATTACGCCAAGTACGGCGCCATCAGGCTCGGCAGGAAGATGCGGCAAAACTCTTTGGTCCGCCATTCGAGGCTGTACGCACCGCCGGACATATCCCAGCAGAGCATTTGACCGTAGAGGACGTCGACCAGTGTGTGTGCCAGAACGGCTACCGGTGCGTCGGCTTTGATCTCGCCTCGTTCGATCCCGTCCAGAATGAGACCGGTCACGGCATCGATATCGACGTAGACCTTGGGCTTATCCTCTCCGTCGTCGACCAAATCGGGATCGACCGTATTGCGCACCCATTCCTGGCAGAGCTTCAGGCTGCTCTTTTCAATGTAGCCTGAAAAGTTAGTCATAAAAAATACCAATCGGGCCATGAAAGGTCCGTCAAAGGCCTTGGCCTTATCTAAGATTTCTTCATACATCTCACGGCTCAAGGCATAGATGATATCTTCTTTTCGTTTAAAATGAGTGTAAAAGGTACCGCTGGCCACGCCGCAGGCCTTGGTAATTTCAGCCACTGACGTGTTGACCATCCCTTTTTCACAGACGATTTTCTTGGCCGCATCGAGGAGTTTTCGCCGTGTCTCAAGAGCCGCCATCTGTCGATTAGTCATACATATCACCTCAAGCTTTTTGGGATGAACTCATTGTATCACATACGCCGAACTAAAGTCAATGAATATCATTCAGTGAAATTAATTCATTGATTTCTATTCAGTTTCAAATGTTGTCTTCCCTTCTCTTCAAACAGACAGATTTCTAAAAGAAAACCTCCATCAGCTCCGTTTCAAATACGAGTTGACAGAGGTTTTCGGCTGCAAAGCCGGTCAACTCGGCTTATTCACGATTCAAAAAAAATATATGCAGGGATTAGACGGAAGCCAGGGAAATCATATAATCATCCGTTCCGCACGGTTCTTTCTTCAATTTTCCTTCCGAAAGATAAGGCGTTAACCATGACTCTAAAGCCGCCTTCGATTCAAAAGCAAAAGCACAGCGAATCTCTTCCGCCGCCAACCTTCGGTAATCGGTCAGCATCTGGTACAGATGTTCAATAGAAACGTCGGGCTTTACGGGTTCTATCGTTCCCCCGCTCAGCTTGCGAATGCGGGATACGTAGTCGGCGAAGGTATAATATCCGCCAAAAGTTTCTTCCTTACCGGAAACGGACAGGGTCACCGTCGGGAAAACCTGGACCTTGGCTGCAATGGCTTCGTCGACGTCACTCCAGAAGGCCTTTTCCGCTTCGCCGCTCTTGAGAGCTTCACGATAGGCATCCAGGGGAAGACCGAAGTCTTCTGCCAGTTTCTCTAAGACGGCATAGTCCCCGGTAACAGCCCCTTCGGTCATGGTTGCTTCGCGGATGCGGCGCAGGAAATAATCGGCCTGGTCCGGCGCTGCTGCCTGGGCCGCTTTGTAGGCGATATTCTGGGGGAAGGACGAGTTGAAGCGTTCTGAAAATAAATGATACTTGTCGACGGCGACGGGCATATGATGGACCGCCGTCGATTCGGCCAGATGCTCGCGAAGCTGGGCGTTGATCTTGTCTGCATCTCCGCCGCCGATACCGTTTTCTTCATCATTAAAGTCACTCAAATCGCGGACCATGCCGCCCATGACATAGCGAATGGAAAAGAGATTGGGATAATGGGTTTCCATGGCCCGGAAAATGGGTTCCGTTCCCCAGCACCAGACGCAAACCGGGTCGCTGTAATTGGTAATCACAATAGGTTTCATAGCTGACTCCTTTCATTTTGTCACTCACCCATCCCCATCAAGCAGGATAAGCACCGCTGATCCGCCTGCTGACAAGGATGATAAAAATCGTATAGATTCCCTTCTTAGGCCGATTATATATCGCCGCCGCCACAATTTCAACAGACGGCCATATCAATTACTCATTACGTTATGTTTTCTCCATACCGAAAAAGCAACCCTGCCTCCCCGATGCTTAGCCAAAAGGCCGGTTATGCAAAAACGCCGCTGTCTCAGCAAAACACTGAAACAGCGGCGTTATCCTTTATACGACTTGGAATAAGTAGAATTTTAAGTAATTCGTTTCCGGGACGTTCCAAAGAATCGGATGGTCCGGCGACTGCTGGCGGCCTTCGATTTGGCGAAGGTGAACACCGGCGTCTTTGGCGGCATCGCGGAGCATCTGGCGGAAGAGGTCGTCGCGCATGAAGTGAGAGCACGAGCAGGTAGCTAAGTAGCCGCCGCGGGGCAAGAGCTTCATGGCCTTCAGGTTGATTTCCTTATAGCCTCGAATGGCGTTGTGCACGGTATGACCGGACTTAGTAAAGGCCGGCGGGTCGAGGATGATGAAATCGTAGTCGTGGTTCTTTTGGTCGGCCATCTCGGTCAAGAGGTCGAAGACGTTGGCTTGTTTAGCCGTCACGACAGCTTCTAAGCCGTTGCGGTGAATGTTGGTCGTCGTCATGTCGACGGCTTCTTGAGACACGTCGACGGCGGTGACGCTGGCAGCGCCTCCCTTGGCGGCATTGAGGGCAAAGGCTCCGGTATGGGTAAAGCAGTCGAGGACATGCTTTCCGGCAGCGATCTTAGCCACGGCCAGGCGGTTGTATTTCTGGTCCAGGAAGAACCCCGTCTTCTGACCGTTTTCGACGTCGATGTCATAGCGGATGCCATTTTCTTCGATGGTCGTTATGACGCTTCCCGGTTCGGGCAGGTAATCGGCTTCAAACCAGCCTTTATACTGCTCCATGCCGTCCAGTTCGCGGACTTTGACGTCGTTTCGTTCGTAAATGCCGCGGATGGTAACGCCCATGGCTGCCAATTCATCGACCAAGGCCTTGAAGATGATGGGCTTCACTTGATCCATGCCGTAGCATAAGGTCTGGGCGACGAGGACGTCGGAGTAGCGGTCAACGGTAAGGCCCGGCATTTCATCGGCATCGCCGAAGATCAGGCGGCAGCAGGCAAAGTCCGTTTCGCCCATGACCGTCCGGCGGTAGTCGAGGGCGTATTTCACCCGGCGCTGCCAAAAGGCGTCGTCGAAACGATCGTTGGCGTTGCGCGATACGATGCGCACCCGGATTTTAGAAATGTCGTTGGCAAAGCCCGTGCCGAGGTAGCGGTCTTTATCGCTGTAGACGTCGACGATGTCCCCCGTCTTATAGGTCCCGTCGACGCGGGTCACTTCTTCGCCGTAGACCCAAGGGTGCCCCGTTTTGGCAGCCCGTTCCCCTTTTTTGGTCAGATATAATTTTGCGTAAGGTCTCATCAGTCGCGTCCTTTATAAAATGTAATGGCTGAGGTCGACGTTCTGGACGACGTCATGGAGTTTGCCGGCGACGAATTCTTGGTTGATGACGATGTGTTTTTCATCGATATCGGGAGCTTCATAGGCCACGTCTTCGAGGATCTTTTCCAAAATCGTGTGCAGCCGGCGGGCGCCGATGTTTTCCGTTTCCCGGTTGACCCGATAAGCGTATTCGGCAATGGCATTGATGCCGTCGTCGGTAAATTCCAAAGTCAGGCCTTCCGTTTCGAGGAGGGCTGTATACTGTTTGACCAAGGACTGGCTCGGTTCGGTCAGGATGCGGCGGAAGTCTTCGACGGTCAGCGACTGGAGTTCGACGCGGATCGGGAAACGGCCTTGGAGTTCAGGAATGAGGTCGCTCGGCTTCGATACGTGGAAGGCGCCGGCTGCGATAAAGAGGATGTGGTCGGTCTTGACCGGCCCGTATTTCGTATTGACCGTAGCCCCTTCGACGATAGGCAGGATGTCGCGCTGGACCCCTTCGCGGGATACGTCGGGACCGTTGGTGCGGCCCTTTTCAGCGATCTATCGAATTCGTCGATGAAGACGAT
>ENA-OQAB01000476-OQAB01000476.1-human-gut-metagenome-genome-assembly--contig:-NODE-476-length-21964-cov-3.653799_pt1 | contig 21964 bp, 22 predicted proteins | sample MGYA00242490_ERZ504517 | MGnify/ENA primary metagenome ERZ504517 (study PRJEB26092, sample SAMD00036298) | human gut metagenome | host: Homo sapiens | study: EMG produced TPA metagenomics assembly of...
CAAGGAAGCAGGATTGGGAATCTTTGTGAAGATGGATAAGGATGATTTCATCGGAAAACAGGCTATCCAGGATAAGGGACCTTTAACCAGAAAGCGTGTGGGATTAAAGGTAACCGGCCGCGGCATCATCAGGGAGCACCAGCGGGTCTGCATAGGAGAACAGCAGGTGGGTATGACCACCTCCGGCACACATTGCCCGTTCCTGGGATATCCGGCAGCGATGGCCCTGATTGACATAGGGTTTAAGGATCCGGGAACAGCGCTGGAGGTGGATGTCAGGGGACGCCGTGTGGCCGCGGAGGTAGTGAAGCTGCCATTTTATAAACGGCAGTAATTCAGCGGATATAAAAATCAAGATTTAAAATATAATAGAAAACAGCATGTTCAAGGAGGTATTTAGAATGAATTTTCCAGAAGATTTAAAGTATGTAAAGTCACATGAGTGGGTAAAGACCCTGGAGGACGGCACGGTTTTAGTGGGAGTATCTGATTATGCACAGGATGCTCTTGGGGATCTGGTATTTGTAAACCTGCCGGAAGCAGGGGACGAGGTGACAGAGGGAAAGCCGTTTGCTGATGTGGAATCCGTAAAGGCTGTATCCGATGTGTATTCACCGGTAAGCGGCACGGTGGCAGAGATTAACGAGGCCCTGCTGGACGCGCCGGAATCCATCAACGAAGCGCCTTATGAGGCATGGTTTATGAAGGTGAAGAATGTAACCGGCACTGCTCAGTTAATGAGCGCGGCAGAGTATGAGGAATATGTGAAGACCCTGGATTAGGGGATTCAGGTCGGGGAAGGTATTCCATCCCATGAGAGGTGAGGTGAGATTATATGGGAAGTTATGTACCAGGTACGAAGCAGGAGCAGCAGGAGATGCTTCGTGAGATTGGATATGCCAGCTTTGAGGAGATGTTCTCCCATATACCGGATGAGGTAATGCTGAAGGAAGAGGTCAATATCCCTTGCAGGACTCAGCGAGCAGGCAGTTAAGGCAAGAATGGAGGACATAGCCGGTAAGAATGTTGTGTTTCCGCCATATTTTCAGGGGGGTCAGGGGGCTTATAACCACTACATACCTGCCAATTGTTTTCAAAGCGTGAGCGTCAAAAGAGGATTTGTCAACTGCCTATACGCCTTATCAGGCGGAAATCAGCCGGGGCATCTCCAGTCCATATTTGAATACCAGACCATGATATGCGAGCTGACGGGCATGGACGCATCCAATGCATCCATCTATGACGGCGCAACGGGCAGCGGCCGAGGCAGCCGCCATGTGCAGGGACAGGAAGAGGAGCACTGCGTATGTTTCCGCCGCAGCCAGTCCGGGAACGATCGAAGTGATCAAGACATATTGATTTTGGCAGCAATACTTTATGGTTCCGAGAAGATTATCAGACCGTTGCTAAAGACGCATGTAAAAAGTTAGGAGTCTCTTGTAATTCGTCAGATTCAGCTGAAGAGATAGAAGACAAAATGTGCGCTCATCTTATGGGGGAAACTTGGAAATCACTATCGGAAGATACACAAATGGCCTTCCTTGAAACTTGGGGGTATAACGGTAAAAATAATCATACTGTCTTAAAGGCGATAGGCCCCAATTTGTTTTTTAATTTATTGCGAGACAGTACTTTAGCCTCGTACCAGACGTCGCTCATTGTCGCCAATGCAGTGGCGCGGCAAACTTTAAATGAGGGCCTTTCCTTTGCGGCCGCAGCTTTTGCTAAGCCTCTGGTTACCAGCGCTTTTAAGTCTTCTGCTGCCAGCCTGACCTTGGGGAGGGCAGCTGCTGTTCTTGCGGGCCCTATCGGTTGGGCGCTGACAGCCGGCTGGACGATCGTTGATATTGCCGGCCCGGCTTATCGGGTAACTATTCCGGCAGTTTCCTATATCGGCTGCCTTCGAAATATGAAGAGATATCAAGGGAAGGGATGATGGACTATGAGAGGATTGCCTGCCTTGGGATCGGTTATTTATGTTTACCGGAAGAATCTTCTTTTTCCTTCTTATTGTCATTATGGGGTCTATACCGGGAACGGAAAAGTTGTTCATTTTGCCCCGGCTGAGGGAATAATCATTAGAAAAACACGTATCCACGAAACGACGATGGACGATTTCTTGGATGGTGCCAAGGACTTTTTTGTGCGGCACTTTCCCGCTAATCTTGAAGAATTTAAGCTGCTGATCCGCGCCAAGGAAAAAAATTCATCTTTTGTCGATGCTGTATGGCAAGGCCTCGAATGGCAAAATTACCATATTTATACTCCGGAAGAAACGGTACAGCGGGCATATGCTTGTGCTGAAAGCCAGACTCTGGGCGGATATTCACTTCCATCGAATAATTGTGAGCATTTTGCCATCTACTGCAAGACGAATTTACGCTATTCGGATCAAGTCGGAAGGGTCCTAGATTTGGTATTCATTTAAAATCAATACGAGAAAAGCCGAGTTCCATCACATATATGGAGCTCGGCTTGTTTGTGTGTGAGTCGGATTTTAAAGTTCTTTCAGGCAGGCGATGAGTTTATCTGTATTTTCTTTTGTCGTAGCCCAGCTTGTTGCCAGGCGGATGACGGTGTGATCGGCATCATAGGCTTCCCACATACTGTAGGCGACTTTTTTACTGAGGGCTGCTAATTTCTGATTGTCCATGATGACGAAAATCTGGTTGGTTGCCGTCGGGAAATAGAGGTCGAAGCCATTTTCTTTTAAAGCTTTGCGGATGGCGTCGGCGTGTTCGATGGCGGTCTTGCCGATTCTTTCATAGCAGTTGTCGCTGAATAAGACGTCGAACTGCGTACCCAGGAGCCATCCCTTGGCTAGGAGAGCGCCGTGCTGCTTGATGGTCGTGAAGAAATGGGGAATCAGGCCTTTTTTAGGAAGGACGACGGCTTCACCGATGAGGGCGCCGCATTTCGTTCCGCCAATATAAAAGGCTGTGCAGTACGTCGCCAAATCGGCTAAGGTGACGTCGTTTTCCGGTGTTGCCAGGGCGTAGGCCAGGCGGGCGCCGTCAGCGTAGAGGGCGAGGTCATATTTTTTGCAGACGTCGGAAAGTTCTGCCAGTTCTTTTTTCGTGTACAGCGTGCCGTATTCCGTGGGCTGGGAAATATAGACCATGCCGGGCTGTACCAAATGATCTTTGGATGCGTCGGCTTCGAAGTTTTCCATGAAGCGGGCTACGTCAGAGGCGGAAACTTTTCCCTGATGTTGGGGAAGTTCGATGACCTTGTGTCCCGTGTATTCGATGGCTCCGGCTTCGTGAATACTGACGTGGCCTGTCGAGGCGGCGATGACGCCTTCATAGCGTCGCAGAATAGCGTCGATGACGACGGCATTAGTCTGGGTGCCGCCGCTTAAAAAGTGGACTTCGCCGTCCGGGCAGTGGCAGGCTTCGAGAAATTTTTTTGCGGGCTTCTTCACTGATGCCGTCGGTCCCGTAGCCGTCCTGGGGAATCGTATTGATGGCAGTCAGTCTTTCTAAAATGGCCGGATAGGCACCTTCCATATAGTCGGAAGCAAAGGGCAATAAGGTATTCATAATGGTCCTCCTGTGGATAATTGTTCTTTACGGATGGCCCCATTATAAGGTAGAATAAGGTATGACACAAGTTGTAATTTATCATATTCGTCATGACGAAATGGGTGAACAAAATGGACAGTATCAAATGCCAGGCCTTGCTCCTGGCCATTCAACACGGTAGTTTAACCGCTGCCGCTAAAGAACTCGGCTATACCCAGTCGGGCATAACCCGCATGATTCAATCCTTAGAAGAAGAAATCGGATTTCCCCTCTTAGTGCGGAACAATCAAGGCGTCCAGCCGTCGGCCAACGGCCGGCAGATGATGCCCGTCTTTCAGGAAGTCGTTCGGGCTTCCCAAAAGGCCGTCGACCTCGGCGCGGCCATTCAAGGCGTCTTGGCCGGTGTCCTCAACGTCGGCTGCTACTACAGCATTGCCGCTGCCTGGATGCCGAAGATCCTCAGTAAGTTTCAAGAACTCTATCCCAACGTATCGGTCCATCTCATGGAAGGTACCAATAAAGAACTGGCCCAATGGCTCGATGAAAAGACTATCGACTGCTGCCTGTCGGCAAAGTTCGGAAACGACGTGACCTATGACTGGATTCCCTTATATGAAGACGAACTCGTCGTCTGGCTGCCGCCCGATCATCCTTGGACGGAAGAAGAATCCATCACCTTGGCACATCTTGACGACGCTCCCTTCGTCATCCCCCTTCCGAACCGCGATACCGACATCGATCGCTTTTTAGCGGCCAACTTCCTCGAACCGGATATCCGCTTTACGACGAGCGACCCCTATACAGCTTACTGCATGGTCGAAGAAGGACTGGGCATCAGCCTGAATAACCGGCTGACGACCAAACGCTGGAACGGCCGCGTCGTCCTTCGGCCTTTCGAACCGGCTCAGCATATCTCCTTAGGCATTGCCGTTCCCGACATCCAAGAACTGTCGCCGGCAACGAGCAAATTCATCGCTCAAGTCTGGCAGACCGTACAAGGCGAAACGGCAAACGATACCGGGGAAGGGGAACATCCGTCGGAGAAAAACGAAAAATAAAGCCTTTTAAGGCCATGAGGAATGAATTTTATTTCGGAGAAGCTCATGGAGATGTGAATGTCATATAGTGGCATTTTTTGACGAATAAAATCGTAGAAAACCAGCTGCAGTATGGGTACACATGAATTGTAAGGTGAGACTATATTTTTTGTAATGAATATATGGATACAGTTTCATTTTATGTACCCGGTACAGTTTGCAGTGATATTCCGCATGTATGAATCGGTTTTATTTTTTGGGGAAAATCTTGTATTTTGAAATTATTACCTCATGAAATGGCACTTACGGAAATATGACTCTGTGAGAATGAAAGCGGCTTAGTTGTAGGACTGGTGATACTTATACAGGGCACTTCACGGAGTCTCGGTCATCGATACATTTGCCAGGTCCGGGTGTGTCATTGCTTTTGGTTATAGCTTGTAATAATATTCCCTTTCAAATATGTTTTACAGAAACGCATATTGTAGATGACAAGTTGTTTGAAAAATTGTTATAATAAAACCAGCAAATATATTCGATATATGGTGAAAATATTACTGGGTGGTGACAGGGATGACTTTTTCTACAATGTTGAGAAACGGAAGATGTGAAAGGGGGACTCTGTCTTTACCGTCGATATATGCGCCATGCTATGGGCAGTGCGATTCATTCGTGCTGTCTTTTTTTTGTGTAAATTTTTCGCAATGACACAATCTGTCTTTACAATTTGGTATGATAGTAAGAAAGAGAACGCAAAACAGATACAGGTGATGAATCGATGAAGAAACAGAAATATATGGAGCTTTATTTGTCCTTTTTTAACGAAATGATGGATGAACGTATCGAAACTTACCTTCGCGACCATTCGGTTGAACTGAAAGCGCTGCTCGTCGATGGAGAACCGGAGGTTTCAAAAGAGGAGTACGAAGAATTAAAAGCAGAGTATGAGAAATCGATAGAAATCCACCAAAAACTGAAGAGTGACTATCAGGAGTTAGAAGAAGCTTATCTGCAAGGACAGTCAAACTGCCGGAATCTGGAAGGAGAATGTCGACGTCTGGAAGCTCTGTGTCAGGATAGGCAATCAGAAGTGAGAACCTTAAAGCGCAAGCTTGAAGAATTGCAGGAAGACTGTGAAGAACAGAATCAAGTCTTGCAGAATGTGCAGCAACAATTGATCAATCGTGAGCAGGATTATCGCCAGGTTGTGAAAAAATGGCAGGAAGCGGAGCTGGTGAGTGTTCCTTATCGTGAATTAGAGGCTCAATATCAGAAATACAACTCTCTTTCGGAAAGTTTAAGAAAAACGTTGGAAGGTATTTTTGGAACAGGTGGTACGGCTTTATCCTTTTATGTGGCCGGTATGGCTCATGTGAACAGCCTCTACGATGTATTGGCCAATGAGATTCATAACGGACGGGATAAGACGGATGACTTTTTTCTTTTAAGAGACCTCTTTGAATTTTTCTTCTCTCGGACAGACCACGAAAGGCTGCATACCGTCGTGGGAACAGAAGTTGACAATAATGTGATGAGTCTAAGTTCCACGAGTCCTTCACAACTGGGGCCGGTGAGCCGGGTTTTATTGGAAGGCTATCGTTTGAAAGACAGTGACAGGGTCATCAAGAAGAGTATCGTAGAAAAGCAAGATCCCGGAACCGGTATCTGAGAATAGGAGGACGATGATGACGAAACTATTGACCGAGCTATTGGTAGATAGCGGCGAAAAAAATGTTAAGGCACACAATCAGGAAACCGATTTTAAGAAGGCTGTTGCCTTGCCAATAAAACCTTGAGTGAAAATCAAAAAAAATCATTCAGAGTTTTAAGGAAAAGATGGACAGTGAAAACACATGGATTTCTTTGGGAAAGAGTGTATATGTTCCGCCTGTCGTCGGCCTTATTCCGCGAATCGATCAGACTGATTTCAACGCCATTGCTCAACAACTTGACCCCAAAAAGGGCTTTAAATACCGCTTTGATGGACATGATGGGGAGTTATTTTCTTTTGAAGAAGCGCAACGTATCTTTAAAGGACAGAAAGAGGGGTTGGGTAAATTACCAAACGGTTCTTTTTGTGATAAAACGGGAACTATTTTTGAAGAAGTCAGATATCTGGACGATCAGCATACTTACTCTTTGGTCCATGATCAAATTCGATTACTCCCGAGTTCATTTCACACTGAGATGATGACTTTTTTAAATCAGATATGTGATCAGGACGTATATGCTTTTCTTCCCTTCTGTCGATTAAATGGGCGTGACAGTCGGCCCCTTTTACCAGCACCTACCGTTTGTTTATTTTTGGAAAATCAATTTTCCCCACAGAACCTGTTCCCAACGCAGGAAGATGAAGCCCTTTACAATACGCTAAAAGTTTTGGGCAAGTACAGGGTGATTAAATCGGTGGGATATGGTAAAGACTTGGCCTTGGATGAAGCTAAATGTTTGAATATACTAAATGATAATCCTGAGGCGGCTGATTTGAAAAATATTATTATGCGCTATGGAGAGCAGGAACGCCGCAAAGTTGCGACAGTTGCTGCAGAGGAGTTAAAAAATCAGTTGCTCCAGTGCGACTACCAACGGGCCATGCTCGATAAATACGATGAAAAACTGCTGACCGATCCTAAGCGCGGCCATTGGGATTTGTGGGATTGGGATGATTTTCATAAAGACGGCGTCAAGGTGACACTTCCCGAACGATGGGTTGCCCGAAATCCGGAAGACGATATTAACCAGGGAATCGTGGCCATTGATTTTGGGACCAAGAGTACCGTCGTCGTCTATGAAAACGAGCGATCACAGCGCCTGCCCTTACAAGTCGGCAACGGCAGTTACAGTAAGGGTGTAGACAAGGCCAACTATGAAAATCCGACGGTCATCCAGTTTATAAATCTGCAGTCCTTTATGAAAGCCTATAATGGCAGAGCTGGTCGGCCGCATACGAGCTGGAACGATATGACCGTATCCCATACGGCCTTTCAAAATATGAATAATGATTCCAGTAAGTTATATTATTCTTTCTTGACCAACTTAAAGCAGTGGTGCGGCAACGGGAAGCCCTTGGTCTTGAGCGATAAAAAAGACTTCGTTAAGGATTTGCCGGCCTATCAGGATTTGGACAGTGACGAAGATCCTGATCCATTGGCCTATTATGCCTACTACTTGGGGCTGTATATCAACAACATGATCTCTGAAAAACATCTGTTTATGCACTATATCCTGTCCTTCCCGGTGACGTATGAAAAAGAGATTCGTGAAAAGATGCTTCACAGTTTTGAAGCGGGGTTGGAGAAGTCTTTGCCGACGGCTATTTTATCAAATCCTGAGGCTATGAAGCTCTTTTCCGTAGAAGTCGGTGCTTCTGAACCGGCGGCCTATGCCATCACGGTGCTGCAGGAATACGGCTTTGATCCCGGTGGTGATGAAAAGATATACTATGCCGTCTTTGATTTTGGCGGCGGGACGACGGATTTTGACTTTGGTTTTTATCAAGAAGCCGACAGCGAGCGCTATGACTACAAACTGGTTCACTTTGGAGAAAACGGTGATCGGACCCTGGGCGGCGAAAATATCTTAAGCCTTCTGGCCTTTGAAGTCTTCGTTCATAATCAGAAAAAACTGCTGGAGTCGCGCATTCCCTTTACTTGGGCGGCCGATAAATCGGATTTCCAAGGAAGCGAAGCCTTTATCAAGGATTCTCGGGAAGCCCACGCCAATATGCATAATTTGATGGAAGCTCTGCGCCCCTTATGGGAAGATCCTCAGGGTGAAAAAGCCCAAAAGATGCAAGATGAAGGTACGGTTTCCTTCCATGCCTTTAGCGAAGATGAACAGATGAATGCCGATTTTTCCTTGAGCCTTAATGGTCAGGAGAGTGGACAGCCTTTAAATTTAGAACAAATTATCCAAGACAGAATCTTGAAGGGGATTAAGAACTTCTTCATGGCTATGAAGGAATCCTTCGAACAATACAGCGGTGAAAACGGCATCGAGTCTTTGGATACGATTCCGTCCATTGCTATTTTCTTAGGCGGTAATTCTTCCAAATCCGAACGAGTTAAGCGACTATTCGGTCAGGTACTGGGGCTGGAAAGGGAAGCGATTCCTGAGGATGAGGTCGTTTACGACGAGACTTCCCTTGAAATATCTGATGAAATGCTTTGGGACATGATTAAGAAAATGGATGAAGATATTCTTGAGCAAGAAATTGAGAATATATTTGAGGAAATAATGGGGGCGGAACTCGTTGAAAAAGTTCCTGACGATTTTCGTAAGCATCTTTCCGTTCAGTTACAGAAGATGACCGCTAATAACATGCTTACTAAAGAGGTCAAAGAAACCCCCGAAAGACTGATGGAAGTTTTAATATACACAATGCCTTGGGAAACTCCTGAGACGCTGAATGCCTATCTTAAAGAGCGGCTGATTGACTATTATTTTAAGGAACAAGAACGGAGTGCTGCGAAGAAAAAAGCAAAGAGAACCTCGTCAATGAGTGCGTCAGAGACCTCTCTCGTTATGCAGTGGCTGGGCGCCGATAAAGACGGGAAGATTCCGGAATTTACCCTTTATCCGGCCTTAGGGACGGCGGAAGCGATAGAACGACAAGAAGCTATCTGGAAAGAACATCCGGAATTAAAACCAGAAGAACTGGTACGCCCAACGGGCAAGACCGGCGTCGCCTACGGCCTGTTATCTTGCCGGAACAGTGGGACAGTTCAAGTCGTCACCCTCTTGCAGGACGAAGACCGCACGCCCTTCCAGTTCTATGTGGGCCGAAATAAGAAACGACGCTTCCATCCGATCATCAATAGAAATACGTCATTCAATACGTGGCATTATTTCATTGACGCCAGCAATGACTTTGACTTGTTATACACCAAGATGCCGGAAGTTATGGATGGCAATGTTTCGGTGACGATCGCTAAGCAAGTCCATGTTATTTTGGAACATCCCGACAATGAGGCCAATGTCTACATCGGGCCGGTGAATGCCAATACCGTGGCCTACGTCGTTGCCAAATCCTTGGAGGAAGCGGCTGCCGGGACCTACTTGGCAGGCCCTGTCGAGATTTCTTTGGAATAGCGTCAGCCGTCTGGCTAAGGAGGTGAAGGAATGGATTTTTTGCCTGCAAACAGCACCCTTTTTCAATGTATCTATAATGCGATTCCATTTCTCTGTACCTGCAGCGGTAAAGCCAGTCTCAAGGTGGGAGGGACACTGCTGACTGTCGATGCCCGCCCGCAACCGAAGGGAATCTGCCAATTTAAAACAGCTGCTGCTAATGGGGTTCCTCAACCGTGCATTTGTCAGATTTCGTCATGGATGCTTCCTTCCCGAACCTGTTTTGTAGAAGGCAAGCCCTTATTGACAACGGCATCGAAAGCTATGTGTTCTGTCGGCGGTACGATTTCTGTTTTCAAATCGGCAAGCAAGGTCGTCACCGGTGCCGGCGTTTCGTCGGTGAACACAGCTGAAAAGAATGATTTTTCTTGGGAAGAGACTAAAGGCACTTCTGATAAGAATAAACGGCCAGAGGAATCGAAGGAACCCCCGCCCGAAGAAGCCCCGGGAGGAGCAGACGGAATTCCGGAATCGGCACCGAGTCAAGCTATGCAGACAGCGGCCGTTATGACGGCTGCGGCTGTATCTTTGGTAGAAAGCGTCCTTGAAGACCGTGATCAGGAGAAACAAGCAGCGGCTATCTTAGAAAATATGCTCTGCTCCGGCGACTGCGCCGCCGATAAACGGGAAGCCTGCCCTTATTATCAGGATCATCTGTCCCGCTCTGACGACGAGGTGACGGTTTTGAACGATTCCTTGCAGTTAGGGGCTAACTATGAAGAAGCCCGGTTTCAGCGCGATGACATCGACGCCCATTATACTGCCTTGAAGGAGGAATATGGAACGACTTACTGGTCTTATGCCGCTCACCATATTATTTCCGGGGGCCAGGTTTTTAAACAGGAACCGGAAATCGTACGCCTGGCAGATTTTCTCCACTATGACATCAACAATGCTGAAAACTGCATCTTTCTGATATCAAAGGGCCATGGCTATGGAGATGAAACGAAGGCCGAACGGCCCATCAGTGCCTATGATGCCATGGGAAGGGCCCGACTGCAGTGGCATCTCGGCGGCCATCAATATACCCTGCCGGCAGAAGAACTGAAACTCATTCGCCAGCGAATCCAAAAACAGACGGCCAGTCAGCGGCGGACATCCGGTCTTATGCGGACTTGCTTCGACAAGACATGGCGGACTTTAAAAATCTGGTTGAGGCAGCATCCCTGCTGGTACAGTCGGGATGAAACGAAGCAGAAGGCTTTGGCTGCCAAGTTTAATAAGGGTATGCATCGGATTTCACGGAGAATTCGCCGAAAAACTCGGGGATTTTACGGAAAAGCCGAGCAGCAGTTATCCTTATTACGTATCGAAAGAAGCCTATCGCTATACCTTTACCCTGCCCAAGACGGAAAAAATGCAATCATTGTCCGTCGAACCCCGAAGGGCATACGCCTGTATCGCTATCGGATCCGGCGGGATCCTAAGGCTGATGACGGTTTCCTGATTTTAAAACCCATCGAAAAGGATCAGTCACCCTATGTATTCGACCTCCCGCTGCCGGTCTCGAAACGTCCGGCGTATCAGGAAAAACAGCGGCAGTGCATTGAATTTGTGACAATATCGGTCATTTCTTATGTATCGATATGGACCAGGCAGAAGGGCTGCCCTTCCGTCCGGATTTATCAAAAGGATATATTGTGACCCATCGGAGCAAGAGAACAGCAATGAAGACCTGCTGCGGTTGGGAAAAGCGGCAGGCAGAACTGTTGGCTTGGTTCCGGGACTGCCAATTCGAACACTATATGTCTCCGGTCACGATGGTTCGCCGGCGATTGAAAGAATGGAGGGAGTTATATGGCTGATGGATATTCTTTTTATCGCCTTTATGGAGATACGGCAGCCGAGGAATATGTCCGGCCTGTCCATAAATTGTATCAGCAGCTTGAACGAGGCTGTGCCCGCTCGGAGTTTCAATTTTTGAATCACGAGAAGCTCGAAGTTTCTTTGGACGAAGGCGGCGGCCTGGACTTTCCGGATTTTTTATACTATGAACAGATTCCGCTGGTTTCAGATGCTTTATACCGATTTTTTTCTGACAGCGGTGTCGATAATTTATTCTACAAACCGATTTACTTGAACGACGAGATTATCGGAGTCCGCAAGCGATACTGGCTGGCCTTGCCGCCGCGCATCCGATGCCTTAATTATGAAGCAAGTCAGTTCCGCGATTCAGATGTACCCTTGAAGCGGGCTGAAAAAATCGTCATCAATCCCGCCAAGGTGGGAAATTACCGAATATTTTGCATAGAGGAGGTCATTAACCGCGACATCATTATAACGCAGGAATTGAAGGAAAAGCTGGAAAAAGCGCAGTTTACGAATTTGCTTTTTGAGATAATGGAGGATTGATAGTATGGCTGATATCATTAAATCGACATCGCAGGCAATTTTATTCGAACAATTCAATGACAAGGCACCGTCATTAAATACGATGCTGGATACGACAGAAGAAGAAAAAGTAGAGACGGCGGACTTTGCCTTAGAAGTCAAAGAACAGTTGCAGGTGACCAGTTTTAAGGAGTTCTTGAATAAATTTGCGCCTACCATTTATGAAATGTGCATCAATGGAAAATTCGTTTATACAACGGATGAAGTGAATGCTCGTAAATATGGAGGCGTTCCTAAAAATGTCATCGACAATACGTATTATCAGATGCTGGCCAACATGTATAAACAAAAGGGGCAAAGCGGTCAGTCGAATTATGAATTCGATGACAAAGATCTTTTGAATATGCTGTCTCCTGAGCGGGAAGTCAAAGAAGCGGCCCGGTTACGAAAGAATCTTCAATATGTGACTGAGAAATTTCATGAAGCCCGGGATAACGGCGAAAATCCCAGGGAATATTGGGATAAAATATACTCCTATCGAAAAGAAATCACTGAAAAGTACAGTCAGTCCGTGATTGCCTTACTGCCGTTGGCTATTGATGACGTGACGAAAAAAATTAGATGTTTTGCAGGCCGGCACGAGTACGGACGGACACCTTCAGGAAGAGGCAGTTCCACAGTTGACCAGCGGCCATTGGACTTTTGATACGCAAGGGGGGATGCAGTTTCTGCCGGCATCCTCATCGGACACTACTGAAGTTTTACCTTTAGCATCATCACAGCATAATGTGGGCGAAGATATTTATCAGATGATTGAAGCAGACTATCGAGAATATCATCCGGGGCAGGATGAAAATCCCTTTATCAAGGACTTAGTGTTGGCTGCGTACTCGCCGACTGCCGTAAACAACCCCTTGCAACATTTAAAGGCTGATGAAGTGCAGCAGGCTATCGGTGTACTGGAAACGCAGAAGAAGCAATATGAAGACGTTTATTCAGACGCGAAGAATGAATTCATCAAAGAACTGTCGAAGATCATTGAAAAACTCATGGGTGTCATGGTCTTTTTTGATCATGCGACGGCGACAGGCAGTGAAACGGATACCTTGGAAAGCGGTTTGATCATAACCAATTGTAAGCCTGCTGATTTCGTCGACGGCCGCCTGAATGCTAAATTTAAAAAATACATCAACTATATCGGCCGTGATTTAGGCAATGATAAGTGCTGGTTTGGTATTCTCCCGTCTGTAAAGGATAAGGCGGAATCAGCACCGGTGACGAAGGAAGATGACTTTGACTTCAGCCAGTCCATCAATATTCAGCCGGATGAACAAAAGAAAACTAAATCAGGCGATGCCTTGACCTTAGATGTCGCCGCGGTACTGCTGAAGGATTTGAATGAAGCCCATATCATGACGACCTTCAATTTGAATCAGGGGCCGGAAAACACTTTTTCACAGATTACAGCTTCCTATATTCAGGATACGGCTCGCATGTTTGAATCAAGAGGCATCAATTATCCCCATGCCGTCTATGCGTATCCCAACTTTACGCTTATGCGTGAACGGTACATCTCGATTACCGGTGATACAGAAGGCAGCAAACTGACCGTACCGGCCATTTATATTGATGCAGCCTATCCGGCAGCCGGTATGCTGGTTGCCAGTCAACAGCTGCAGTGCTTAAAGAAACGCGGCTTGGGTAACTTTATCATTACCGACAGAGATAACATGAACTTTATTCGCCTCGACTTAGAAGATAAAGTCGTGCAGGACCATTTGAAGACCAAGTTTAATCGAGAAAACGTGACGGCTTGGAGCCAGTCGGTATTCAATGCTATTACCGATTCCATGTTCGGATTCTCCTTCTGCGGCGATGAAACGGCTGAAAAAACGCAGAATACCTACGTCCTGACGGCTCGTACCTTAGCTAAGATGGAAAATCAAAAATACAAGCCCGTTTATCGCGTATTGATGGAAGACTTCATTTATGCCTTAGCCGTGCCCATCTTTAAAAAGAAGCGAGAAGATATTGACGCTAAGCTAATCCGAGAAATAGTAGAGAACTGGAAGGATGCGGCGAAGCGGTATGCCGAAAATCCCCAAATCAATCTGGTTCTGAAAAAGGGGAAGATGTCGGTTGGAGTGAACCCAATTCAAACCAATTGAAGATTACCTTCAATGGTGACTCTGAAGTATTGGATAATATTGATATCATCAGTGATGATTCAGCAGATCAAACTAAATAAAGGAGTGAATAATCATGTCGTGCACAGTAAAAATTACAGGTGGTAAAAGTGATATTTCTTTAGATAAAGTTAATTCTAAAATTTGTTTTATACGGAATCGGAAGTTGTTCTTCATAATTCCGACAGTATTGGGGTGTCGATAACTATTTCTGGGAATATTACCCAAAAAACTAAAGATGCTGTAATCCAATTGTCTCGTTGGAGCCGTGATTTTAGTGACGAAAGTGCTGTCTATCGCCAAGTTGAAATTTCAGAGATACAAGAATCTGATAAAACAGTAGTGAGGACGTATATCTTTCCGAAAATGTTTGTATTCAGTTATGAGGAATCTACGGTGGAAAAGAAAGAATCAATTTTTACTTTGGGGCTCAGGCAACGAGAAGGTGAGTTGCAATCGATTGAAATATTCTAAGTAGCAAGGAGGCGGCACAGATGCAGATTGAAGGAATCAAAGACGGACTGGTCATCGAAACTTGTACGGTAAGAAAAGAGATGGGACAGCACAGCCGCGTGACGCTGACAGCTCGCTTGACGGACGGTAAAGAGAGCTTTTACTTACAGCAGGTCGGAAAGCCCATTACGATTGTCCAGTCTTTAGATTTGCATAAAACCGGATCAATCGTGTTCAGCGGCATCGTTGAAACCGTTGACATACAACAGACGTTTCAGCGGTCTGTCCTCTGCCTCTGTGCCGTATCTTCTTCTCTTTTTTTGGATCAGCAGGAACGATGCCGTATCTTTCAGGACAGCAGCAAAAAAATGGGCGACATATTAGATAGTGAGCGATTGGCTTTAGTCAAGGATATGAAGTCCGGCGATGTGAGGCTGCAGGTGGCGGAATCGCTAAAAAAAATACATGCCGTTCAGACGGTCATTCAAAATCGGGAAAGTAATTTTTCTTTCATCCGACGCTGCGCAGCGGCCTTGAAGGTTCCCTTGTGGGTGCAGGACAGGCCGCAGGGCGTGGTGCTGAAGCTGGATTGGGCATGGCATAAGGATCCCATACCGATTAAAGAAAACGATATTTTATGTTGGAAGACGGGAGTCGGACTGCAAAAAGAAAAGCAGCTGCAAGTGACGTTGCCGCGCTATCTTGAACTGGGATGTACCGTGGCCTTCCCGTCGTTGAAAGAGAAATACGTCATTACGGCCATTACGGCACAGTATGAGGGCAACCGCGATTTGTTTACCTATGAACTGAAAGAGTATCAAGACGCATGGGACATCGAAAAGCCTGATTTTGCCTTTGAAACACCGCTGCGGCTCTATGGAATCGTTACCAATGCGGAAGATCCGGAACGCCTCGGGCGGATTCAAGTCCGCTTCAAGCAGAATGAACCGGAATATGAAGACCAGGATTCACAGCAGATGTGGATTCCTTACAGTAGCGCCTATACCGGAAAGGCAGACGGCATCGTCTTTTTACCGGATCCGGGAAATCAGGTGGAAGTTAATTTTTTACATGGACAATGTTATGCCCTTTCGGCCCATCGCAATCATCCCTTGGGAAAAGAAGCGGGCAATGTCAGTGACAAGTTTATCGGCAATGATTTTCAGCGCCGAATTCTATGGAAGAAAGATTCCCTGACCTTATTATCCGGAGAAAATCAAATTGTCATGGATGACGAGAAAATCGAGTTAATTGTCGGCAAAAACCGCATCACGATGGACGGTGAAAAAATCAATTTAGCCGTCGGCTCCCAGACGATTGTTGAATTAGATGAGCAGGGGATGCACGCTAAAGGCAAACAATCGGAAGTACACGTCACCGACGGTGTGCAGATTGAATCGAAAGGCGATATAACCCTTGACAGTCGGGGAAAGGTCCGAGTTCAAGGGAGTGGAGACGTAAGTCTTAAGAGCAGCTCCGGCAATGTAAAGTTATCAGGTTCAAAAATACAGATGTCGTAAGGATAGTGATTTGACCATGGAGAGTTTTAAGGAGATGAATCAGCAGCTGAAAGAACGAATTGAGGCTGCCGATTTTGATGAAGAGATGAAAAAAACAATACATCAGTCTCTTGATAAATTGAGTCAGTATGAGCGAGATCAACTTAAAGGAATCCGAGAAACGATAGAAAAAACGGTGCCGGATCGGGTGAAATGGAGCCGTAACTGGAAGATTACGACGTCCCTCGTTCCCAAAACAGAGCTAGGGGTATGGGAGGAAAAACATTTCTATCCCGTTGAAACGTCCGGTCTGGGGTTTTTCTGTTCCGATTGGGAAGAACCGGATGTCAGTGACTATGGGTACCGCCAGTTCTTTTGGAAGGGTACCTATGAAGAACTGCAGGATGTCATCGAACAGGGAGATACCTATGAGGGCGTTGTGACCGATAAAGACGGGGACACTCATCGGATTCAATATCAATTGGTTCTGGAATCGTCTTGCCGCCGTCGGGAATCCCGGCTCTATCAATTGGCGGCACTATATGGAATTCAGGTTCCGGTTATCTTTTCTCCTTGGGGACGCCGGCAATTGACGATACGCCTGAAGTCTCCGGATTTGACGGCGGAAGATTTTTTCGATGCCTACAATCAGGGGAGGTTCTGCTGGCAGCATAATGGCCTTCAAAGTAAAATCATTGAAGGAAAAGAGCTGGTATGGAATGTGAAGCAACTGCCTTATGACGGCGATTCCATTGACGGCGAGCGGATTCCTGATGCCAATACGGGAAGTGCGGAAATCCGGTTTACGGAAAGCGACGGAGTCCAATGGGGAACCTTTCTCCAGTTAGAATCGAGTGAAGAGGAACCGGCGGTCTGCGAAGTAATCGAAAAATCAGAGAATCAGATTATACTGCGCACCTTGGATAAGGTGCATATGGATAGAAAGGGCATCCGCATTGAACCGACAGATGAGGTGCCAAAATATTCTTTTTCTAATGAGTATGAAGTCTCGGAGTTTGTTCAGCGGCTGCTTTCAAAGGCCGATGTAGAGCGAGCTCTTCATCGTTACCGGTCCTCCGGATTTTGTTGTGGACGGCCTTCTTTGAAAGCCCCCGAAAAAGGACAGATTATTCGTCTGTATCGGGAAGAAGATATGTATGGCGGCAATCGTGAAGATACTTTATATCAGCAAGAACGATTAAAGCGGCTCGTTCCCTGCTATATACAATTTTTCTTAGATCCCCGGGCTTTAGACTGGCAACGGGATTTCTTGCCGGACTATGCCGTATACGTACTGGCCGATCTCCGGCGGCGCTTCCCGGAATTTTCTTGGAAAGGTGTTTTACAATGAGTCAGATTTGGCAGGATTATGACAAGCAAAAGCGATATATTGTCGATACGAACCCTGTATCTCCCTATGTAGAGGTTTTTAGTACCCGAGGACAGGTTGTGAAGGTCAATCCCCTGCTGCGTTTTTCTGAGATATTACGGCCTTTATGCCAGCCCCGGGAGGGGCTGAACGAGGCTGTCTGTAAAGAGATCCAAAATTGGCTTCTTCATTACTTGGCTCACTTAGACCGCCTGCAAGGCGTGACGGCCGGTGCTTTAAAAAGGGAGGCCGTAGAGGATGATATTTGCCAAGGCCGCTATGGACAAGAGGTGCAGCAGGGGTATGAGTGCCTGACAGCCGATGAAAAAGCGATATTCTTACAGGCTGTGCTTCACTATGAAGAAGGTACGATGAACGGCCGAAGTGTTTATCGGCTTACCTTGCAGCGTTTTTTTCCCGGAGCTCACGTCTATTATCAGGAAGACGATGAGTTCTTGGTGTATATTCCAGCAGTGAAGTCGGCAATCAATGAAAAAAAAGTAAGGCTCTTGGAACTGCTGTTTTTAGATTGGCTGTTGGAGACAAAAGTCTTTTGGCAGCGTCATTTTGGCATCATCGGCTATGAGCCGACCATGCACATCGGCGCTATCGCGATATACTGATGGAGGAAGACGAATATGGGAAATAATAAAGCACAAGAAATCTATAAATCCGGGAAAAAAATTGTTCGAGATTGTGAGGCCATTTTGGAACAATTACAGGAGATTATTGAGGAATATACCCGAGAGAATCAAGCGTTAAGTTATCAAGTGGACAGCCTGCAAGAGACGCAATCGATTTTTCACCGGCAATTGAAAGAAAAAGACCAATTTATTGAAACGCTGAAGGCAAACTATGAAGCCCAGCGAGACAGCTTTGAACGGGCTCTTAAAGAGCAGCAGGAAAGTTGTATTGCTCAGCGTGATAGTTTTGAACGAGCCCTTAATGAACAGCAGGGAGAATTTCGTCAGGCACTGTCAGAAAAAGATGCTGCTCTTTCCGCTATGACGGTTCGATTACATAGCTTAAAAGAACGGTTGGAAGATGAAGAACAGAAACTAGTGACCCGGAAAGATGAACTGACAGCGTGGGAACAGGAACAGGAAGCAGCGTACAATCAGCGATTTTCAGACCTTATGAAGCGAGAAAACAAACTGGATGTCCGCATAGATGCGTATAAGAAAGAAAAAGAGGAATTTGAAGAGGAACGAAACAGAGGAACCTTAACCGAAGAAAATGAACAATTGAAAAATCAAGTTGATCAACTCTCACGTGAAAAAGGGCAATGGAACAGTCAAGTCCAGCATCTGGAAGATAAGATAGATACGCTGGAAGACGCGTTAGAAGGTGCCCATGATACTATAAACAATCTAAGAGATGAGATTACCAGCTTAAAAAATATACGTGATGATTTGAAAACCGATTTGGAGAAATTTCGTGGGTATCAATGAAGCGTCATAGTTACTAGGAGATGATAAACGATGACAGACATAAGAGTTGGGAATACATATCTCTCTAAAGAGGAATTTTTAAAAGAAGCCATGCCCGGCGATGTCAAAAAAATAACCTTACAAGAAATCAAGATACTTGCCAGTCAAGGCCATATAAATATAGATAAGAAGCAACTGGACCGAATCAAAGACGCTAAATCGGAAATCGAATTTTTAAAGTATATAAGACGTGTAAGACTCGGTTTATACATTAAAGGACTTCGAACTTTTTTCATTGAATGCTTGAAGGATAAAAAAATTCGGTACAATCAAAAACTAATAACTACTGCAGGAACCGATGGAATTGCAGCTGGATTTGAATTCTTATTTAACTATCAAAATCAAGAAGCGACAGGGACTGCGAGGGAGAAACAACAGCAAACATTTCACACCGGTACAACCGACGAAGATAAATATAGTAAGGAACAAAGTGAATTCGGACGTGCCGGTGAACACGGTGAGACTGTGTTTTCTTCATCAGAGGAAGAACCTGTGCATGAAATGAATTCTGAAGATACTGAAAGAAAGGTCGTGGTAAAGATGAACATATCCGGTAATGACTTATTAAAATTATATAATCAGGTAAAGAGTAAGCAATCTGTGAAGCTCCATAACGGAATCGATGTGACGCCCGGCGTCATAACTGAAGGGATGCCGGTCAGGCTGCATGACGAGTTTTGCTTTCTCTTTCCAAAGGATTTTGAAGCCTATGGCGGATGTATTGCCTTATTGACTCATGATGAAAAAAAATATCGCGGCTGTCGGGTATCTCGGTGAGGATCCTCAACAGGTAGTCCACTTGTTATTTGATACTGACCGCATCCGCTATGATTTACTGAGGCAAAATAGCCAGTATAAAATTATTTTATTCCCGAAAACTGCGGAAGAGTTTTTTGCGAGAAATTCGAATTGCTTGTCTTACGCCGGGGATTTGTATGTAGTACCCTGCACGGTAGAATTAAAGACCTTGGAAGAAACGAAGCGGACTTTATGCATCGATTTTGGTACAAGTAATACGACGGTCGGCTCTTACGGAGTATCTGATGAAGCTCAGAATAAGGTGGAAGTCGTAGACTTTGAAGACCATACGGGCGATACTGTTGTTTATCGTAAAATGCTGCCTACAGTCATCTATGTCGATCGGATCGAACGAGACGAGAGGGGGTCAGTGGATATCACTTATTCTTTTGGTTACGATGCGCTGCAAAAAGTCATTGACCATGACTATGATACGGTAGCCTCTGTTTTTTATGAAATAAAACGATGGATCAATAACCTGGACGGTATCGAAGATATTTCCGATGAAGATGGAAATAAGTATAAAATTAGCCATAAAGAACTCATCAAACAATACTTGGACTACGTCATCAGTACGGCAGAACGATTTTTCCAGAAACGGTTCGCGACCTTGCATTTTACGGCCCCGGTAAAATTGAAGAAGTCCTTCCTCGATGCCGTCAAAAAAATGTATAATGATGAATTCAGCGACCGTACCTACCAGGTTTTGTCGGAATCAGAAAGTCTGGATGAAGGCATCGCCGTCGTCTACCAGCATATTGCAAAAGAGCTGGAAAACGAAAAATTCGCAAGAGTCAGGGGGCGACGAAAAAAGCCCGGCACAGAACATATTAGATTATCGACTGCGGTGGCGGTAACGACTGATTTGGCTCGCTGCACTTATCAGATTTCTGAAAATCAAGAAGGGCATCGCCAACTCGATATTACGATGAGTTCGGAAAACGGTGATTCCAATTTTGGCGGGAACAATATTACCTTCCGCATCCTTCAGATGATTAAGATAAAACTGGCATCTAAGCTGGCTCATAAGAAAAATGTGTCGATGATGACGTTGATTGCCGGGGAAAAACGAAATCCTCGACATATTGGATCGATCTGATTCTGTAATAACAGGCTGCGAACAAATCTATAGTATTTTCGAAGAATCCTATAAGAAAGCCGAAGACCTTATTCCGACCCGCTTCGAAAAAGACGGCTTATTCCAAAATGAAAAGCGCAAGATGAAGCGTAACTTCTATTACTTGTGGAAGATGGCCGATGCTTATAAAAAAGAATTTTATCAAACACAGCGGGACGTAGTAGCCATCGATTTTAACGATGACCGAGATCGGGCACTGGGCATCGGGGATGAAGAACAGTATTACCTGTATACCCGGCAGTCAGGCAAGCTGGAAAAGATGATCAATCCTCTTGAAGATATTAAAATTACGATCAAGGAAATCGAATGCATCCTCTACGCCGATATATATGCACTTTGGAAGCGTATCCTGCCGGTAGATGATTTGGTCAAGGAACAGTATGGCTGCTTCTATAAGTTATCCGGACAGTCCTGCCGAATCAATTTATTCCACGATTTGCTGAAGGAATTTATTCCTGGCCGCCATTTACGCTCTAATGGCAATAAAAAAGGCAATCAAAAAGATAAAAACAAGAAAGTCAGCTGAAACTGGATTGCATTGAAGGCAGTATCCGCTATATTCGCGATAAGGAAGAAGGACGGTTTGAGCCGGTAATCCGGACCCAGGCTTCCCAGCTCTTCCACAGTGTCTACCGCTCTATGAAAGATGTCGATCACCCCGGTGAAAAAAATATTGCCTTATTGGAACGCAATAAAGACGAAAACGATACAGTGACCGTTAATGTTGACTGGCTGCCGACGACAGCCAGCAGAACCGAATTCATTGTCTTTGATCAACATCAGCGGAAACAGAACCGGATTAACTTTGAATTCGGGGACGAAGAGCGTAAAGCGACGAGTATTGGTGCTATTCAAATCAATATTATAGGAGATACCTATACCGATTTATATACTGGTGGCAAAAAGGACAAAGTTGTTGACGTTATTACGGGTCAATTAGAAAGCAATGCCCATAGCGGATATGCCATTTTTTTGGTTCCGGCCCGAAGCGGTTACGGATTCTGGGCTT
>ENA-OQAB01000477-OQAB01000477.1-human-gut-metagenome-genome-assembly--contig:-NODE-477-length-21898-cov-3.979422_pt1 | contig 21898 bp, 18 predicted proteins | sample MGYA00242490_ERZ504517 | MGnify/ENA primary metagenome ERZ504517 (study PRJEB26092, sample SAMD00036298) | human gut metagenome | host: Homo sapiens | study: EMG produced TPA metagenomics assembly of...
CTTCTAAATCGTAGGTTTGCCCGTTTCGACGCTGGCCTGTTGGTACCAGGTTCCGAAAGAGCTGTCCGACTGAGTGCCATTAATCAAGAAGGTATGGCTGTTGCCCATGACCTTGCCGATCCGGCCGACGACGTCGACGTACCGGCCGTTATTGCCCAGCCAGGTGTGATAGAGGGCACCGGAATAGCGTTTGTACTTCCCGTTTCCGTTGTCAAAAGAATCGCTGCTGCGAAGGTAGGTAAAGACGGCACCTTGATGAACCGTGTTGCCATCGTCACGAGTCATGACAAAGTCTTTCCCCAGTTCAAAGCGGTTGCTGTGACCGGAGTAAGAATCGCGGTCCTGATGGGTATAGGTCGTGCGGGCCCACCAGCCGTCGGGATCGGTGTTCATATTCCGAACGTCTCCCATGCGCTTATTCAAGGTATCGACGTCGGTTACCAGGTCGTACATGATATTCGAATTGATGCGGCCCGTTTCAACGAGCGGGCTTTCGGTATAACCGATGGTGCCGAAGAACCAGTCCGTCGTCGTATCCGTCGCCGCTCTGTCAGCGATATTTTCTGCCGTCTCTGTTGTCACTGTCGTTTCAGACGTAATGCCAATCGTGTAATCATACAAGCTGCCCTTAGTTACATTTTGCTGAGTAATGGGACTGGTAAATACAGCATCGCTGTTGGTCAAGGTAGCAAAATAGAGACGGTCGTCAATGCCCATGGAATCCAGATGCATGGTCGCCGGGTCGCTCACAACCGTCTGGGTCCCGGTCGCACTTTCCGTAGCGACGATATAGTCACTGTGTTCAGTCTTTTCTTTGGCGCCGCCATTACTAGTCCAGTCGAGGTCCATGGCGATCGTGCCCGTACCGGACAAGGTCTTGGCCGTGATAGAGGTACCGCTGCGAGTTCCATCGGTCATATTGACTAAGGAATCGTTCTCTAATTTGGTCAACGTGCTGTCGCCGGTTACATCCCAGAAAGCTCCGTTTCTCAAGGTAATATTAATGTGAGAACCTTCATCGACAACCGGATTTTCACAGCCGCCATAATCTACACCACCGCCACAGTCACCGGGTTCGGGATCAATCGGGCAAGTGCCTTCATCTACAATTTCCTCGTCCGGGTACTCTACATCACCACAATCACCAGGTCCGGGCTCAAGCGGGCAAGTGCCTTCGCCTGGGTTCTCTTCCTCGTCGCCAGCATGAGAATAGCGTTTCTCAATCTCGCGCAGTTCCGTAAAGCCCGTGAAGGATGAATCCGGCGTGTCAAAGAGGGCATCGATTTGACCATTGTAAGCCCGCATATTGCCGATTATAATCTTGTCGACGCCAGAAGCAAGGGCCTGTATCCGCCCTGCCCATTTCGTATAAAAGGCATCTCCTTCGGCTTGAATCATAAGGGCATCGTTGAAAACGATATCACTGTTAAGTTTAGCCACAGCCCCGGTCTTAGCTTGATCAATAGTCAGAGGACCATTAAAAGTGATTTTTGATATTCCATCATAATCTTCCTCGTAATCGGATTCATCATCTGTTTCATCCCAAACATCGTCATCGGCTTGCCGCATAGCCATTTGGGCAACCGACCGGCTTTCAGCATGGTCAATGGTCTGAGGACCGTCAAAATCCATTTCTGATAATTCATTGTCTTCGTACCATTGATCGGTTTGCGCCCAAGCACCGATATCGACTTTCGTCATAATCGTATCACCGTTAAAATTAATCTTCGCTCCTTCTTCCGATTTGGCACCGATACCGACCTCGGGCATAATCGTTTTTCCGTTAAAATTAATCTTTGACAAACCTACTGCCTGAGCCGCAACAGCGCCCTTATTATCAACAGAAATCAATCCATCTGTCGACAAATCGATGTTTCCGGAAATAGCCCACAAATTCGCTTGAGACCAATATCTGGAATCCGAACCGGCATTGTGCAGATAAATCAAGTCCCCGGCGCTCATCGTAACATTGCTATTGAAGGCGTGCACCAGCGTGGGTGTTATCTCCGACGATAACTTAAGGGTACTGTCCGCATCAAAAACAAAATTTCCACCGATAGCTAAAATCATACTGGTATCATCAAATACTCCGCCGGGTTCCACTTCCTGCCCTTGAGCGACCCATTCAATATCCTTGGCCTTTAAGGAGAATTCAGCATATCCGGATCCGGACAACTCGGCCAAACGCTGCATATTCCCCTTGAAGGTCTGTGCTTCAATTTTAAGATTGTGGTCAAAAGCCATTTCAATAGCGGGTGAATTACTGATCTGATCTTCATGGAAAAGAATATTCCCATCGGCAGTTATCGTAGCAGATGCAGGGCCGTTTTTGCCCCAACTGTCGGAATAATTCAATTCAATAAAAGTCCCGTCTTGATCGCGGTTAAAAAGGATATCGTTCTTGGTCTTCAGCGTCGCCTCACCATGATCATCTATGTATAGACTCGGTGAGTCTGATTCATCATTGGTCTTATTAAAAACGATATTATTAACGTTATCTATTGTAAGATTTGCACCCTCTTGAACAGATACATTGGTCTTATCAAAGGTAATGTCCTTACCGGCATCCATTGTAAGCGCAGCTTTATCTTGAACATTAACATTTGTATTATCCAACTTAAGATCATTTCCGGCGTCCATGTTAATTTTTGCGCCACTTTGAATATCGATATTCCCATTATCAAACGTAATGTCCTTTCCAGAATGCATTTCAAGCGTGGCTTCCTCTATAGCCTTAAGCTCCGCATTATCAAACGTAATGTCCTCCTTATCGGCATTCATTTGAAGTGTAGCATTATCTTCAATATCAATATCCACATTCTTCAACATAATGTCCGACTTATCGGCATTCATTTGAAGTGTAGCGCTATCTTCAATATCAATATCCGCATTATTCAACATGATGTCATTAACGGCATGCATCCAAAGCCCAGCCTCTCCACGCGAAATATCGATATAGGCCTTATTAAAAGTGATACCATTACCGGCCTCCATCTGAAGAGCGCCCCCATCCGAAACACTGATATCGCTCTTATCAAAAGTAATATTATGACCGGCCTCCATTGCAGCTTTAGCTTCGTTACGAATATTCACCATAGAAATAGAATCTGACTCATTACTTTGCAATACGATGTCACGGCCGGCAGTCAAGTTCAACGGATTATCGCCATCTACAGTTATGGAATAACCCCATGAAACTGAGTCTATTTGGGTTAACTTGATATCATTCTTAGCCTGAAGACTGATAGAGTTTCCACTATTTCCAAAAGCCCCCATGATTGCTCCAGAATGAGCCGTCATTTCAATCGTATCGGCATCATGAATATTCACACTTACGTTATCTTGATCTATATATAGAATATCCGGGTTTGCATCGATAGACAGGGAATAACCACCCATATTCAAATCCAAATTTCCGTTCTCTGAATCCTCCTTAAAACCTCCGTCAAAAATGATTCCTCCTGAGCCTTCTTCATCATCCGGCCATTTTGAAGTAACAATCACATTCCCTGTGGCCGTCACATTCTGATCAGAGGTAAAGTCGAACAAAGACTCTTTCCCTTGAAGATCATGCTCCCCCGAAATGGTATTTCCTTTTATCGGATAAGAATCTACAGAAGCATCCTCAGCTCCTACCCCCATATAAGGTGTGCTCAACAGGGCCGCCAATACCAGTGCCCGCAATAACTCTCGTCTCGCTCTTTTACTGCTCATAGTTACCTCCTCATCATCACAAAATGCGTTGTCCGATCAAGGTAATTCATCATATGCTCATGAATATTATGTCTTATTTTCCTGTCATATGTATAAATTATCTCACTTATATTTCCATTGTAAGTTTATTATGACTCTATTTCAAGGTAATTATGTATTTTATTAATGCATCATCTATAATTGACTAAATTACTCTATGACAACGAATCATCGTAATGTTATAAACCAGGCGAAAAATCATTCGACAGTACCTCATACATACAAAAATCCCCTTTACCGACGCCGATCAGGCATCCATGAAGGGGATTTCATCGTTGTCAAGCCATATAAAGTTGAATTGGGAATATCTTGCTTAGAATTTCCAGGAGATACCGCCGTTGAATTCCCAATCGTTGCTGTAGGTGCCGCTGAATTTGCGTTCAAATTCAAACCATAAGCTGCTGGACGGGCTCAATTCAGCCGTAAGGCCTGCACCTAAGTCGTACCAGGTATCCTTGCCGTCTCGGTTGTAATCGATTCGTTCCAAGCCATTGGCCGAGGTCAGCATGATGCCGCCGTCGCCGGAGAATTCGTGGAGGATGTCACCTTTTACGTACCAACTCGTCTTTTCATTCATCTTCTGTCCCAACCGGAAGCCCAAACGCCCGATGAAGCTGTTGACGCTGTCTAAATCGTGGTTGATGCCGTCGCTGCTGGTGTAGGACTTGCTGTTCATGTGCGTGTACTGCAGCTGGGCCTGCGGTTCAAAATACCAGCCGTCGTCCAGATCGTAGGTTTTGCCCGTTTCGACACTGGCCTGTTGGTACCAGGTTCCGAAGGAACTGTCCGACTGAGTGCCATTAATCAAGAAGGTATGGCTGTTGCCCATGACCTTGCCCATACGGCCGACGACGTCGACGTACCGGCCGCTGTTGCCCAGCCAGGTGTGATAGAGGGCACCGGAATAGCGTTTGTACTTCCCGTTTCCGTTGTCAAAAGAATCGCTGCTGCGAAGGTAGGTAAAGACGGCGCCCTGATGGACGACACTGCCGTCATCACGAGAGGTTACGAAATCTTTGCCCAATTCAAAGCGATTGCTGTGACCGGAGTAGGAATCACGGTCCTGATGAGTATAGGTCGTACGAGCCCACCAGCCGTCGGGATCGGTGTTCATATTCCGAACGTCACCCATGCGCTTATTCAGCGTATCCATCTCGGTTGCCAAGTCGTACATGATATGAGAGTTGATACGTCCCGTTTCAACGACAGGGCTTTCGGTATAGCCGACGGTACCGAAGAACCAATCCGTCGTCGTATCCGATGCTGCTCTGTCAGCGACGGTTTCAACCGCCTCGGTCGTATCGGTTGTCTCCGTCGTTTCAGAGTTTATGCCGATAATGTAGTCGTATAAATGGCCTTTTTGTACGTTGCGCTGCGTAATGGGACTGGTAAATACGGCGTCGCTATTGGCTAAAGTAGCGAAATAGAGGCGGTCATTGACGCCCATGGCATCGAGATGCATAGCAGCTTTGTCACTCACCAGTGCCTGTGTACCCGTCGCACCGTCCGTAACCGTCAGGTAATCACTGTTGGCCGTCTTTTCTTTGGCTCCGCCATTACTGTTCCAGTCGAGGTCCATGACCATGGTACCCGTACCGGACAAGGTCTGAGCCGTAAGGCTGGTGCCGGTACGATTAACGTCACTCAGATTGACGAAAGAATCATTAGCCAAATTGGTCAGCAAACTATCACCGGTGACATTCCAGACGGCGCCGTTTTGCAGAGTAATATTAATGACTGGTGTTTCATCGATGACCGGTACTTCCGGCTCTTCCCAATCGCCCCAGTCATCATCCTCATCATCGTAGATAACATCGTCATCATCATAGATAATATCATCATCGTACTCGTCTTCGTCATCATAAGAATATATTTTCTCAATTTCCTGAAGCTCGGTCGCACCGGTAAACGATGAGTTGGCCGTATCAAAGAGGACATCGATCTGGCCATTGATGGCCTGCATATTCCCCTTGATAATCTTATCTTCGCCAGTGGCAAGAGCCTGGATGCGACCTGCCGATTCAGTGTAGAAGGCATTGTCTTCAGCGTCAATATGGAGGCCCTTGTTAAAGACGATGTCGCTGTTATATTGGGCGCTGGCACCTGTTTTAACTTGATTCATGTCTACCGTATCATTGAAGCTAATCTTTGATGTGCTTTCGGCCCAAAGATCCTGATCCGTTTCGGCCCAAGCGCCGATACCTGCGCCGGACATGGCAGTTTTACCGTTAAAATTAATCTCCGACCCTGTTTTCGCCCGAGCTCCCATATCGGCATCGGATATAAAGGTTTCGCCGTTAAAGTTGATATTTGATGTATCATCCGACCAGGCGCCGACACCTGTCTGAGGTATAATCGTCGTGCCGTTAAAATTAATCTCCCCGCCATATTCCGCAAGGGCTGCAATAGAACCTTTATTATCGATTGAAATCGTACCGTCCGTCGTCAAATTAATCGTACCACTTCGGGTTCTTACATTAGACTGAAACCAATCTTCGGCATTGTGACCGGCATTATGCAGGTAAATCGAACTGCCGGCATTCATATCGATACTGCCGACGCGGGCATACAACAGCGTTCCCGTTATTTCCGTCGATAGTTTCACTGAATTGCTGACATCAATCTCTACCGTGCTGCCGGGCGTCGATGAAATCATGCTGGTGAACATGGGGTCGTATTTCGGGGCAATGGCTTCCATAGGCAGCCCCTGTGCCACAAATTGGAGGTCATTGGCCTTTAACGCAAAGTGAGACCGTCCGTCCACCATGGTCATGCGCTGCATATTGCCCTGAATAGTCTGAGCTTCTATTTTAAAATCTGAACGGTGATCTAAATTAATTGCGACCGGATTACTTGCCCGCTCTTCATGGAAAATAATATTCCCTTTAGCCGTTATAGACGCCTTGCCACCATTATCCACCCCAATGGGGGTCGCATTTATTATGCGGTTATAAATAATATCGTTGCCCGCATTGATGACGACATTGGCATTCGACACATACAGATTGGGAATATAGGGCTCACTATTGTTCTTATTAAAGACAATATCATGACCGGCGTCCATTTGAAATTTTGCACCATTTCGAAAATCAAGCAGATTGCCGGACACATCATTCGTTAAAACAATATCATGGCCGGCACTCAAATTCATCTGATTATTGCCCCTTACGGCATATAAGGCACCGATTTCTCATGGGCTGATTGTGTCAGTACAATATCCTTGTTTGCCTGTAAACTGATAGAATTTCCGCTCCCAACCCCACTATATACAAGGGGCTTGTAATTACCTTCCGCCGTAATCGTATCGGCATTATGGATATTTAAACCGGTGTTGTTTTTCGAGATATAGAAAATATGCGTTCCCGAATCGATGGTTAAGGAATGGCCGTTCATATCCAAATCCAATGTCCCCGTATTGCCTATATCACCTGAGGAACCGTCAAAAATAGAGGCCTTATTTTCAATATCCGTCCCTTTTGAAACGACGGACACATCCCCCGAGGCCGCAACTTTCCGATCTGGGCCCAAATCAAACAGTGAGTGTTCTTCCTTCAGGTCATAATCTCCTGAAATCGTGTCCTCACCGACGGGAGAGACAGCCCCGACAACGCCATAGATGGAACTCAATAAGGCCCCTAATACTAACGCACGTAATAACTCTCCTTTAACTTTTCTGCAACTCATACTGACCACCTCATTACAACAACAACGGTTTCCCGTTCAACATAATTCATAATACGCTCATAAATATCATTATTTATCGTCTGTCGTATGTATAAATTATCTCACTTATATCTCTATTTTAAGTTTATTATATATTTATTTCAAGTCGTTTATATATTTACCCAATGCATCATCTATAATCGACTGAATTACTCTATGACAAGCAATCATCTGAATGCCTCCATCAAGGTGAATCACTTCGCTTGGCCTCAGACATACAAAAACTCCTTCACGGAGGCCACTCAGACTTCCATGAAGGAGTTTCTTTACTCGATATAACTTTGAATCGTGAATAACTTACGGTTTAGAATTTCCAAGAGATACCGCCGTTGAGTTCCCAATCGTTGCTGTAGGTTCCGCTGAATTTGCGTTCAAATTCAAACCACAGGCTGCTGGCCGGGCTTAATTCTGCCGTGAGACCAGCGCCTAAGTCGTACCAGGTATCCTTGCCGTCACGATTATAATCAATGCGTTCCAAGCCATTGGCCGAGGTCAGCATGATGCCGCCGTCACCGGAGAATTCATGGAGGATGTCGCCCTTTACGTACCAACTCGTCTTGTCATTGATGCGCTGTCCCAACCGGAAGCCCAAACGGCCGATGAAACTGTTCACGCTGTCTAAGTCGTGGTGGATGCCGTCGCTGCTGGTATAGGACTTGCTGTTCATGTGCGTATACTGCAGCTGGGCCTGGGGTTCAAAGTACCAGCCGTCTTCCAGATCGTAGGTTTGGCCCGTTTCGACACTGGCCTGTTGGTACCAAGTACCGAAGGAGCTGTCCGACTGGTCGCCATTGACCAAGAAGGTATGGCTGTTGCCCATTAATTTTCCGATACGGCCGACAACGTCGACGTACTGGCCGTTATTGCCCAGCCAGGTGTGATAGAGGGACCCGGAGTAACGTTTGTACTTCCCGTTTCCGTTGTCAAAAGAATCGCTGCTGCGAAGGTAGGTGAATACTGCCCCCTGATGGACCGTGCTGCCGTCAGCACGAGCCGTGACAAAGTCCTTGCCCAGTTCAAAGCGATTGCTGTGACCGGAGTAAGAATCGCGGTCCTGATGGGTATAGGTCGTGCGGGCCCACCAGCCGTCGGGATCGGTATTCATCTGGCGAACGTCGCCCATGCGCTTATTCAAGGTATCGACGTCGGTTACCAGGTCGTACATGATATTCGAATTGATGCGGCCCGTTTCAACGAGCGGGCTTTCCGTATAGCCGATAGTACCGAAGAACCAATCCGTCGTCGTATCCGCCGCAGCTCTGTCGGCCATCATGTCGGCAGCATCGGTCGTATCCGTCGTCGTTTCCGAATCGATACCAATGATATAGTCGTATAAATGGCCTTTTTGTACGTTGCGCTGGGTAATGGGACTGGTAAATACGGCATCGCTGTTGGCTAAAGTAGCGAAATAGAGACGGTCATTGACGCCCATGGCATCGAGATGCATAGCAGCGTTTATCACTTACCAGTGCCTGGGTTCCCGTCGCACTGTCCGTAACCGTCAGGTAATCACTGTTGGCCGTCTTTCTTTGGCCCCGCCATTACTGTTCCAGTCGAGGTCCATAACCATCGTACCCGTACCGGATAAGGTCTGGGCCGTAAGGCCGGTGCCGGTACGATTAGCGTCACTCAAATTGACGAAAGCATCATTAGCCAAATTCGTCAGTGAGCTGTCACCGGTGACATTCCAGACGGCGCCGTTTTTCAGGGCAATATTGATGTGCGGCGTTTCGTCGACAGGGGGATATTCCGGTTCTTCCTCATCACTGCCGTCGTAGTATCCATCGTCGTCGGCATCGATATCGCCATCCAAATTTTCGTCATCAACGTACTCTTCATCATCACCGTACTCTTCGTTATCGCCGTATTCTTCGTCATCAACGTACTCTTCGTCCTTAATAGGATATATTTTTTCGACGTTCTGCACTTCCGTCGTACCGGTAAAAGAGGAGTTAGCCGTATCAAAGAGGACGTCGATCTGACCATTACGAGCCAGCATATTCCCCTTGATGACCTTGTCTTCGCCGGCAGCCAAGGCTTGGATGTTCCCGGCCGAGTCTGCATAGAAGGCATTTTCTTCGGCGTCAATATAAAGCCCCTTATTGAAGATGATATCGCCGTTATACTGTGCTTTAGCGCCTGTATTTACGGGATTCATGGTTACAAAATCGTTAAAGATGATTTTTGATGTTTCTTCACTCCAGGGATTCATCCCCATTTTAGAATCCGTTGTGGACCAAGCACCGATTCCGGCACCGGATTAGGACCGTTTTTCCATTAAAATTAATATTCCCCGGAAGTCTCTGTATAGGCGGCAGTCTTCCCTTCACTGTCTACGGTAATCGTACCGCCTGACGTCAAATCAACCGTCCCATCCAGAGCGCGAATGGCAGCCAACGCAGCATCGTCCGTCTGCCCTGCCGAATGCAAGTAAATCGAATCGCCGGCATTCAAGGTAACATTGCCGCCCCAGCCATAGGCATAGAGCAAGGTATTCGGTACACCGACAGATACATGAATGTCCTTATCGACCTGTAATTCAACCTTACTCCCATTATCCGACACGATCGTACTCGTTACGGCCGGGTATTCTGCGGCAAGCTCAGACAAGTCTTCCCCTTGGGCATCCCAATAAATGTTATGAGCCTTCACCAAGACCTGCGAAGTATCATGAGCATTCACCATTTGCTGCATATTCCCGGTAATGGCCTGAGCTTCCAAAGTCAAATTAGAATTATTTTGCACCTCCGTGGCGTAGAGGGCGCTGGCGACACTGGATGCCTGCTCACGAAAATTAATGTTACCCTTGGCCGTGATGACGGCTTTGGCATAACGGTACAAGTCGATGAAAGGGCTGTATTTATAGCGGCTAAAATTAATATCGTTACCGGCTGTGATAGTGGTATCAGAATAGTCATCTAAAGACAAAAGCGAGAGACTTGAAGCAAGCTGAGGATCGCTATCACTCTGATTGAAGGTAATATCGTGACCGGCAACCATTTGAAGTTTACCGCCCTCATCAAAATCAGGTCCCTCATCAACAACAATTATATTGCCTATTGAATAATTGTTAAACACAATATCATTACCGGCCTTCATAGATAATTGATTGTTGTCAACTGTTGCCAATATCGGATTATATGTAAAAGTATCATTTTTATTGAAGGTTATATTATTATTGGCCTGGAAATTAACAGCGCTTCCATTTCCCTTAGCAATGGCTACAAAATTATGATAATCGACGGTTCCTTTAATGTTATCGGCATTATGGATATTTACGTTCGTATTATCCTTGGTTAGATGTATTCCCTGCGACTTAGCATCTATCGTCAACGAATGTCCATTCATATCTAAATCTAAACTACTGTTTTCAGTCTTATTGCCTGCTATAATAGCTGCACTCTTATTCTCTTCACTGACAGATGTAACCGTAACATCTCCTGAAGCCGTCACTGCCCGATTGCCATCAAGTTGATATAACTTAGTTCCCGCTGCGAGATCATGCTTCCCCTCAATAGTAGCACCCGTCAAGGGATAGTCGGCCGCAGCAATCCCCATATAGCCCGTGCTCAATAAGGCCCCCAAGACCAAGGCCCGCAATAACTCTCTTTTACATTTTTTTACCACCCATACATACCACCCCACCATAACAAATATCTTTCTTTTTTCAAGGTAATTCATCACATACTAATAAATATTACAGCTTATTTTGTCTAAATCATGTATAAATTATCTCATTTGTAATCATATTTTAAATTTATTTTAGATCTATTTCAAGTATATTGTATGTCATTTCAATGCATCATCAGTATTTGACTAAAACCATCATGATAAAAAATCATTTTAAAGCTATAGATTCTCCCTTTTTCGAACCGATTGTCGTATAATAGAGTAAAGTAATCTACATATGTTATTGAAAGCAGGTGATATTCATGAGTACCGATACTAAAAATGAAAAAGCCATTACAGCTGCCGGCAATCCGGCCAAACCGATAGGCGAAGCGGGCGAACAGATGCTGGCCCGCATGAACGAAAGCCATGGCCCTCTTACGGCCTGGGGCCTCTCCCACTTTAACTGGCGCGGCGATGAAACCGTCCTCGACATCGGCTGCGGCGGCGGTGCCAATTTAAAACGCATGAGTGATTGCGTAACCACAGGCCATCTTACGGGCATCGACTATTCCGAAACGTCGGTCCGGACGTCGCGTCAAACAAATGCCGAGGCCATAAAAACCGGCAAGATGGACGTCTCCCAAGGCTCCGTCGAAAAACTGCCCTTTGCCGACGACAGCTTTGATAAGATTACCACCGTCGAAAGCTTCTACTTCTGGCCCGATCCGCCGGAAAACCTGAAAGAAGTCTGCCGGGTCCTCAAAAAAGGCGGCACCTTCCTGCTCATCGCCGAAATCTACGAACGGCCCGACCTCAGCCCGGCGACCCGGGAAAACATCAAACACTACAACCTCTACAACCCGACGCCGGAAACCTTTGAAACCATTTTCCGCAAGGCCGGCTTCACGGCCGTCACTGTCCACATCGAGCCCAACGAAGGCTGGATCTGCGTCGAAGGAAGAAAATAGACTCATCAAAAAAGAGAGTATCCGTCTGCCATGATGGATACTCTCTTTTTCCCATGTCAGCCTACCATTCTTCGATGAGGCATTCATGGTCCTTCGTTTTTTTATCATAATTGATGCCGACAAGGAGAACTTTTCCGCCATAGTGCTGAAGCGTCCCGTCATACTCTTTTTCCTTGATTTGGCGGATAGCAGTCTCAGCATCATAATTCCATTTCAGTTCAACGACTAAAGCCGGTTTATCCCCATGCTGCGGCCGCGGCACAAAGACCAGGTCGGCAAAGCCCTTTCCGGCAGGCATTTCACGAATGATATTGTAATACCTTCTGGCACTGTAAAAGGCCAGGGACAGGGTATAACTGAGGGCATTTTCATCGTTGTACTGAATCTGACTCGTTTCCACATGGGCTGCCGCCACGCCGGAAGCCACGTCATCGGCCCTGCCGTCAAAGACGGCTTGGAGCAGCGCATCTGACGCTCTGACGGCCTGACTGACCAATTGCCAGTCATCGCCTTGCTTCGTGGCATTGACGTATTCCTGCAAGACTTCGTTGTTGGGAATAAAGACTTCCTCCTGCTCGCCATCATAGCCGAGGTAGCCGAGATGAACGAGGAGGGTCATGACGTCGTCAGCCGAGGTAAAGGTCGTCATGTCATTCTGGAAGGTCCCCGTATCGATTTTCTGGCGGCCTCCGCCCATCATGCGGACGACGGCATCGCGAAGGCCGTCTTCATTCAAATCGATATAGACCTGCAGTGCTTCATAGGTCTCGGTCTTGTTCCAATAGCTGCCGAAACGGCCCTTGACCATGGCATCGACGACGCTTTTCGGACTGTACACATGAGGGCAGTTCGGGAAGGAATAGCCGTCATACCAAGCCCGGCATTCTTCAAAATCCATACCGTAACGCACGCAGAGATTCTTCGTTTCGTCTTCCGTAAAGCCGACGAACTGCGCCATCTGATCGGGATGCTCCATGGAAAATTCCGTGAACATATTGAGGGCCGAATGCGTTCCGTACTTCTTAATCGGCAAAATTCCTGTCATATAAGCCAAGGCCACGTATTCCTTGTCTTTCAATAGATTGCGCAAAAAAATCGAGATACAGCCGCTGAGCAATTTCATCATGGGGATATTCCCGGAAAATGCAGTCCCATTCGTCAAAAATGATGACAAACTGTCGTCTCGTACCGGCAAAGACGTCGCCTAAGGTGTCGGCCAAATGGGTATCGTCAAAATAATCGACATCGGGGTAGGCCCGGCAGATTTCCCGGATAACGCGAAGCTGCAGCCGCTCCAACATGGCCGACATGGACAGGCCGGCACTCAAAAATTCTTGTACATTGACTTTTATGACCTCATAGCGGCCGCACTCTTTCAAGCCGTCACTTTGTCGACCGATTTGTAAGCCCTTAAATAAAGAACTTCCGTCATCCGAAACGCCATAATAAGCCGCCAACATATTAGCCGTCAGAGACTTACCAAAACGCCGCGGCCGACTGACGCAGACGAAACGTTGTTCTGTATTAACCATGCGGTTCAGGACAGCGATCATATCTGATTTATCGACATAGATTTCCGAATTCAAAGCCATGCGAAACAGCCCTGCCCCGGGATTCAAATACATGCCCATCATCGGCCCTCCTTTCCTCAATCATACCCGATGCACACTAATTCAATGATAATTGGTAAAAGTTTCCTATAGTACACTATATAATTTTATTTTACCATCTTTCAGAACTTTATACTCACTTTTTTCAGATTTCCATATTAACATTCCATATTTTATATTAATTTTCATATTTTATATTAACTTTATCATCTCTTTTTTATTTTATATTATACATAGTAAGATATGTTTAACTATTTTATCTTCCTAGAATTATATTTAAATAATAAATCCAAAAATCGGTACCGACCTCTCCGTCGCGTACCGATTTCCTTTTTCCATATAAACTTTCTATCAAAAGCTACGCCTCATCCCAACCTTACAGCGTCCCTCTCCTTGCCGTCCGCTGAATCCGTTCGTGGCTGGCGTTGGTAATGGCATCGTCCAAGATGGCAATCATCTTCTTTTTATCCTTCTTCAAGACGCCGTCGATGCGGACGGAATCTAAGGGATGGAGGGCCCAGAAGTAGGTATCGGGAAGGTCTAAGTGTTCCAGGAAGGTCTTTTCTTCTTCGAGATTTTCTCTCTCTTCGGCCGGGATGAAGAGGCCTTTTTTTTATGTCGTCGTCGAGTTTGGTTCCGGCAAAGGCCGACATGGTGTTGACTAAAATCTGCGTCGGCTTGATTTCGTTTTCAAGCTTTGCCATGGCCAAGGCGTTTTCCTGTCCCCGACCGCGGCCGCCCGTTCCCAGCATCAATAAATCAGAGTGGCGGATGCCGACGGCGTTGAGGCGCAGACACTGCTCCCGGATTTCTTCGATGGTATAGCCTTTATTGAGGTATTCAAGAATATCCGTCAAACCACTTTCGATGCCGATGTAGATATCATTGACGCCGGCCGCCTTCAAGGCCTTCAAATCGTCGTCGCTCTTATGGGCGATATTTTCGATGCGGGCATACATGGTAAAGACCTTGACCTTAGGAAGGTACTTCTTGATGACGTCGATGCGCTCGATCAGATTCTTTGCCGACAGAACGAAGGGATCGGCGCCGATGAGATAGACCCTATCCAAGTCTTCCAGCTGCCAACCATAGCGTTCTTTGGCACCTTTCACATAGGCTTCGACGTCGGCCGTCGGCCACATGCGAAAGGGAACGTCCTTGTACATGCTGCAAAAATGACAGCTGTTATGACTGCACCCTTCCGTCAGGGGAATCAAAAAGGTATTGGCCTCAATAGGCGGCCGATAGACAGTTCCGTTATATTCCATGTTCTTCTCCTCCTATCAATATTCACCGGGAGCGCGATAGCCCTGAGATGCGTACTCCGTCCGGAAACGGCGCAGGACTTCTTCTCCCTGATTGTCAATAATATCTTGAATTCCGTCGATGAGCTCCTGTTTATGGGCCGGAATTTCCGTCCGCACGTGGAAGGGTACGGAAATATGACTGGATTGGAAAATCGTGTCGTTGGTCAGGGCTTTCAAGAATTCCTGCATTTCCTGCAGCCGCTCGACTTCGCCGGCTTCTTCATATTTCCCGGCACGGGCCAAATTCCACAGCCCCGTCTTGGGGATCAGGACCAGCGACGAAATGTCGATCATGGACGGATGGATGCCGTCGTAGAGAGACGCCGTATCGAGGGCATGTTTGAGACCATACCCCTTGCCACCGAGGCCGTTGATCCAGTTGACGACATAAGAGAAGCCGGCGCGGTCTAATTTTTCCAATTGCTCCCTTGCCGTCGCCCGATCGTAGCCCTTGTGCATGAATTTCAACAAATGATCGTCCCCTGATTCGACGCCGATATAGGGATCGGCAAAGCCGGCGTCCTTCATGTTGCGAAGCTGTTCTTCCGTCTTGTCGACGAAGTTATCGATGCGGGCGTAGCCGCCAATCGTTTCCACCGACGGTACATAGCGGTGAAGGAGTTCCGCCGTTTTCATCAAGACGTCGTAATCGGCAGAAAAAGCATCGGCCGACTGAAGGAAAATTCGCTTCGGTGCGCCAAAATACTTCGGAATTTCCTTGATATCGGCTTCGATTTCTTCCATGGGCGACCGCTTGAATCGATCGGTCTTATAATAACTGCAAAAATAACAGCCGTTATGAGAACAGCCGCTCGTTAATTGTAAAAATCCGGAATTGCCTTCATAAGGCGGCCGGTTTATTCCACTGGTAAAATGCATAGTGGCTTCCTCCTGTATGCTGGATCGTATCATCAAAAACAATGAGCGCCTAATATCCGGCAGGCATCCTTTGTCCCTGACCTTACTTCTTACCGGAAAGAGATGCTTGCCCATTCTCATCGTATGATGTATTATAACCATGAAGTAATATAATGACAAGTACGCACATTTTTGGTACCTGAAAGGACAGGCTTATGACTCAAAAAAAGAAGGACTATGAAAACCCATATGACGGCCAATGCGCCATCCTCTACGCCATGAATCTCATCGGCGCCAAGTGGAAGATTCCCATTCTCTGGCATCTGACCCATTACGGCATTCTCCACTACAACGAGCTGAAGCGCCGTTTAGGCGGTGTGACCAATACGGTCCTGGCCCGCAACTTAAAAGAGCTCGAAGCGGACGGCCTCATCATCCGCAAGTCGAAGGGAACCGTCCCGCCGTCGGTGACGTATGAACTCTCCGACGAGGGAAAGAAATTGATTGAGCCCCTCGACGGCCTCTACCGCTGGGGCGAAGAACACCGCCGCCACCGGGAAATGCCGACGCCTTAACCGTTTCCGGACAGCCAAAAAACGCCTTCCGTGACGACAGCCACAGAAGACGCTTAGGCTAAGACTTATATATCATTTTCAATCGTTTGAATCACTTTTGCCGGCACGCCGCCGACGACGCAGTTATCGGGAACGTCTTTCGTTATGACGGCTCCGGCTGCGACGACGACGTTATTGCCGATGGTCACGCCGGGCAGGATGGTCACATTACCGCCGATCCAGACATCGTTTCCGATGGTGACGGGCTTCATGATTCCCAAATGCTGCCGCCGTCCCCGCGGCGACAAGGGATGGTTGACCGTCGTAATCAGCGTCCCCGGGCCGATCCATGACGTGGTCGCCGATATGGACCGGACCGATGTCCCAAGATGGTGACGTTGAAGTTGGCCAAAAAGTTGTCACCTACATGGATGTTGCTGCCGCTGTCACAGCGAAAGCCCGGTGCCGTCCAAGGGTGACTGCCACAGGATCCGAAGAGGCGGCGCAGGCAGGCTTCGATAGCCTCTTCATCACCGGAATCGATGGCATTGAGCTTCTTCGTTTCGGCAATGGCCTTCAACTTTCTATCGTTAACCCCTTTATCCCAAAAGTTATAGGCCAGACCGGCATCGAGTTTTTCGCACTCGGTCATAACTTTCATAACCTTTTCCAAGTAAGACGCCTCCTCTTTGTATCAAGCTTATCAAAATTCCACTCACCTACCACGAAAGCATGGCCTACTTATAGGCTTTTTCAAAGATTCCAAGGTAATCTTCATCGGAAAGGGGCACTGGATCGGCCGTAATGTCGCCGCCCAATACGTCGTGTATCCGCTGAGGGTAGGTCTTCAATTCGTCTCTCGTAATGCCGACGTCGCTCATGCGCAAATCATGGCAGTCGACGGCTCCTAAGAGTTCATCCAAGGCTTTAATGAAGTCTTTGCCCGACGTCGGGTTAGCCACACCCATGGCTTTGGCCATCTTGATCATCGGTTCTTCGGCAGCTTTTCTATCGGCAAAGAAGTCGTAGTAGGCATGGGAAAGCATGATCAGCCCGGCGCCATGGACGAGGTCTTCATGATAGGAGCCCATGACGTGTTCCATCGTGTGCTCCGACGTGCAGAGCATGTAGTAGCCGGCCAAGGTGTTGGCCAAGGCCATGTAGGCCCGCGCTTCCTTGTCACTGCCGTCGCGGTAGGCTCGGGGCAGATATTTGGCGATGAGTTCAATGGCCTTCAAGGCGAACATTTCCCCCATGGGATGTTCGTTTTTGCAGATCATCGATTCGGCGGCGTGGAAAAAGGCATCCATCCCCTGATATGCCGTAAACTTCGGCGGCACGCTCATCATCAGATTGGCGTCGACGACGGCCAGGACCGGGAACATGGACGGGAAGAAGATGCCCGTCTTTTCCTGAACGTCATCTTTACTGATGACCGACGCCATGTCGACTTCACTGCCCGTTCCGGCCGACGTCGTAATGGCAACCGTCGGGGCTGCCGAATTAGCCGGCTGTTTCTTGCCGCCTTTTTCAGAAAGGCTGTAATCCCAAATATCGCCGTCGTTGGTCATCATCAAGGCGATGCACTTGGCGCAGTCCATGACCGATCCGCCGCCGAGGGCGACGACGAAGTCACAGCCTGTATCCCGGGCCATCTTAGCGCCGTCCATGACGTTGTAATCCGTCGGATTGGGACGCACCTGGTCAAAGACTTCATAGCCGATGCCGGCCAAATCTAATTCTTTTTTTACAGCATCCAAATAACCGAAACGCTTGACCGACGAGCCGTTCGACGTGACGATCAGGGCTTTCTTGCCCGGAAGCTGCTCCTTATGCAAATCCTGAAGCCGACCGGGTCCGAACAAAACCTTCGTCGGCATATAAAAGTTAAAGTTATACATCAAAAAAACCTCCTCAGTCAATAAATACCTTTGATGGTCGGAATCTTGTGACCCCGCCTCTGTTGTTATCAGTGTACCCGGTTTGACACTTGGAAACAGCGCCATATGATAACTTATATAGTGGCATATATTAACCTGAGGAGGCCGAGCAAACGAGACCGCTTTATTTTGCAGCACGAGGTGATTCTCTTGAACGACAGAAAAGAACAGTTGGAACAGGCCCTGACCGTGCTGGGAAGGGAATTTCCCCTCCTCAACTGGGACTTTCGCCCCGACCCGTCATCCGGCCGAACGGAGCTCATCTCCCAGTGGCTCGGCGATGCGGCCGATGAAATCATGCTCTGCGCCTTTACGGGCAGCCATATCGACGAGCGTTTCCACCGTCAGGACTTCTTCTTCGTAAACTTCGCCTACCGGGGAAATTACGAAGCCCTCAGTGCTTCCAGCCAAAACCGGATTTCCATGAAAGAAGGCGACTGCTACCTGGGCCAGCCTTACAGCGGCTACGCCCTGAAAAAAGACGGCGGCGAAACCATCGTCATCGTCGGCATCCTCATCAAGAAGGAAACCTTTCTCCGAGAATACCTTTCCGTCCTCGGCGCCGATACGGACCTGCTCCACTTCTTTTTAGAGCCCGCCGTCAACCAATATGCCGATGGCATCATTCGCTTCACGCCGGGAGCCGATTCCCCGATCTGGTCCATCCTCGACTTGATGGTGCTGGAATACGTCCAGCGCACGGATCAGAGCCAATCCATCTTGAAAGCTCTCTTCCTCTCCATGGCCATGTACATGTCCGAAGCCGTCCGAGCTCAAAACAAGCCGGCCCGAAAGCCGTCTATCACAGAAGAAATCATGGCCTACATCGAATACCATTCCGACACGGCGACCCTCAAGAGCACGGCGGCCCGCTTCGGCTACCATCCGGTCTACCTCTCGCGCCTCTTGTCCGAAAAAGAAGGCCGCACCTTTTCAGAGATTCTCCTGTCCATTCGCATGAAAAAGGCGGCCATTCTCTTACAATCAACGGATCTCTCCATCGAAAAAATTGCTGCCATGCTGGGCTACAGCAATAACAGCAATTTCTACAAAGCTTTTAAAGAATATTACGGAACCTCACCGAAGGCCCGCTTCCGATGAAAGGCCTCAGCTCAGACGACTGGCAAAGTCAAAGAGCAGCTTCAAGCCATAAAAACAGATGACAGAGCCGCAGACGATATTGATGGCCCGCAGGATGCGCGGACTGAAGCGGCTGCGGAACAAAGAAACGAGGCCGCTCAAGAAGATAAACCATACGCACGAAGCGAGGAGGACGCCGCTGAGAAAAGGCATCTGCTGAGATGCGCTCAAGGTAACCTGAAAGGAGCCGAGGAGCATCGTCCCGTCGAGGATGGCCTGGGGATTGATCCAAGTGACGATGCCCGCTTCAGAAATGGTCTTGCGAATCGTCATAGGCCGATACTCGCCCTGCGTCTCCGCCTTGGCCCGCATGAGGCCGACGCCGATATAGAGGACCAGCAGGCTGCCGGCGCCTAAGATGACCATTTCTACCGTAGGAAAAAATTCCATCAATCGGCCGATCCCGAAGAAACAGGCCAAGGACAAGGTAATATCGAAAAAGAGGACGATGAGGGCCGTAAAAAAAGCCCGCCGCCGCGTATTATTCAGTGCCGAATTGATGATAAACATATTTTGCATGCCAATGGGAGCCACATAGGCTAAGCCCAAGGTCAGGCCCTGCAGAAAAAAGCTCATTACAAAAACTCCCTTGCCAATATACAGAAGAATAGGCCATTGAACGTGTCAATTCGTGCCGATTGTCTTATTATACAGTACAAAAAAGGGGCGGACAACAAAAAAACAGCGGCCATTACCATACGGTAGTTCCAATATATTTTCCATAAAAGCTGCGACGCCTACGATAGCCACATCAAAAAATGCCATATGGTTCCCCTGGCATCAAACAGCAAAAATGGCTGACTACTATCGCAAGTAGTCAGCCGGAAAAAATCCACCTTGACGGTCACCGCTCGGGGCCAAAAAGTATTTATTCCTCGATATCGTAAAAGGTAAAGCCTTGTGCTTCTGCTTGTTGTATCAATTGTTGCCGTAACGGAATGGCCTTCTTACCGGCAATCTGTTTCGTAAAGGAATCTACACGTCGATTCGTATCACGCAGATCGTAATACTCTTCCATTTCCGCATCGTAATCTTTCAACAATTCCAAATAAGAATCAAATACCTGATAGGAGTCCTCAAATACATTGGCTTCACGAGGCATACGCGGTTTTAACTGCGGTTCCTGATTCGGTATCCCAATGCCGATACCCACTACGGGGAATGTTAATTCCGGCAATTTCAGAAGTTCAATCATCTTAGGTGCATTATTTAAGATACTGCCAAAATAAACCGTACCGAAACCACTGAGTTCAGCAGCGGCCACCATATTTTGAGCGGCTATAGCGGCATCCGTCCAGCCTTGGAAGAAACGATCGCTATCGCGTTCACCAACACTTTCTACCCCTCGTTCGCGAGCGATACGGGAGTTGCGGTACGCATCGACGATGAAAATAAACAGCTCCGGTACCCGTGCTGCATATTCCTGGTTGCAAACGTCTGCAATAGCCGCTTTCAGTTCCGGATTCACAATGTGGATAATACTGAAGCTTTGCATCCCCATGCTGGTAGCCGTTCTTTTGGCTATATCCAATAATAGGCTCAATTGCTGCGGCGGCACAGGGCTGGATTTAAACTCACGAATAGTACGATGATTTAATAACACGTCAATAGGATTCATGGAATCATCTCCTTTACCAAAATACGTTGAGTACACTATACTATTCACCACACGCTTCCTTGCACATAATATCGAACTCTTTCTTTCTACAGTAGCACTAAATATACACCTTGTCTAGTCAGTATCATGGTCTGGCTTCCATGGCTTACGCAAATGGGTCCCCTCTCTTCATCCTCTAGGTGGAGGGCTTTTCGATGTATATTCCTTGGTGCTTGACGCAAAAACAGGTTCTATAATAAATGTTGGGGTCTTGTGGACACTCTAGTTCACAAGACCCCTTGTTCTATATAAAATAAGACATATCCAACACTGCCAGTTAGCTCAACCACCCCGAAGAACCGAAAGGAGTATATAGATATGTCTCTCACTTATTTCATCGAAAAACACTTCAATTAGAAAGAGGGTTCTGTCAAGGAATTCGTAAATCAGGAAGTGAAATTGAAGGTGAAGTTCGTCGTGATGGACCTGTCTTCTCTTTTCCGTCGTGTAGTTCAAACCATGTTTCCTTGTGCAACCATCATTGGAGACCGATTCCATATCAAAAGGCTGGTCATCCGGGCTCAGGAACGAGTGCGGAAAAAGGTTCAGAACCATTTTCGTGAGAAGCGAATTTAGAAGTGTGTTGAAAACCTTTAAAGATTGGAGACAAGCGATCTTAAATGGACTGACATAAGTGTATTCGAAGGGATTTACGGAAGGGATGAACAACAAGATAAAAGTATTGAAACGAGTCGCTTTTGGATTCCGGAATTTCGAAAGATTTCGCGCCAGAATCCTCTGGGCATCTTTAAAAGAATAAAAAAAGAAATGGACGA
>ENA-OQAB01000478-OQAB01000478.1-human-gut-metagenome-genome-assembly--contig:-NODE-478-length-21894-cov-3.391234_pt1 | contig 21894 bp, 27 predicted proteins | sample MGYA00242490_ERZ504517 | MGnify/ENA primary metagenome ERZ504517 (study PRJEB26092, sample SAMD00036298) | human gut metagenome | host: Homo sapiens | study: EMG produced TPA metagenomics assembly of...
CAATCATGTTGTCTTCATTTTTGCTATTTAGTGTTTTTACCGTGGGAGCTACCTATTTAAAAATGCAGAGACAACAGAATATCCGTTTGAACGGGGCTGAGTTTGACGCGATCATGTATGGAATTTCAGAAGAACAGAAAGAGATTTTAGAAGAAAATCCAACTGTAGAGCATTATGGTGTTGTAATGGTGTCAGGTGTAGTCGCAGAAACGGAGGCGGACAAGACACCGGGAGTCGGTTTGCTGTATGCAGATGATACTTACTGGAAGAAAATGATGGCACCTGCCAGAAAATTTGTAAAAGGTCATTATCCAGTTGAAGAAAACGAGGTGATGGTGACAGAAGATGCTCTGAAAAAGTGTGGGTTTTCAGACAAGAAAATCGGAGATGAAATTACATTTGTGTATGAGATCAATGAGAAAAGGGAAGCAAAAACCTTTCGAATTTCCGGTATTTGGGATGGATACGGCGATACAGACAATTTTTATATGTCAAAAGCCTTTTGTGACAAGCAGAAGCTGGATGCGGTATATTATGGCCGTTGTCATATTTCCTTTTGTAAAAAATGGATGTCGGATGAAGCGCAGCAGGCTTTTATTGACAGTATGAAACTTAAAAAATCACAGCGGTTATTTTATGTGTAGAGTATGGAAATGCAACCGAAATCTTTCTGGGACTGTCAGGGATCGCACTTGTTACAGTGTTGAGTGCCTATCTGTTGATTTACAATATTATGTATTTGTCTGTGGCGGGCAATATCCGGTATTACGGGCTTTTACAGACAATTGGGATGACCGGGCGTCAGATCCGGCAGTTGATGCAGAAACAGCTTTTATGGATTGGTGGCATCGGAATGCTTGCAGGGATTCTGATCGGAGCAGGGACTTCTTTCTTTCTGATTCCGGTCGTGGTAAAGACATTCGTATCTGGGAAGGAAATGGGAGCGGTGCAGGTAACCTTTCATCCGGTCATCGTTTTATTGACCGTGTTGCTGACTGGATGCACTGTCTGGTATGCAGGAAGAAAACCGACGAAAATTGCAGTGGGAAGCTCACCGGTCGAAGCGCTTGAGTACCGTGTAGTCTCCAGTGTGAGAAAGAGGCACAAAACACGAAAGGGAAGTCTGATTGTTCGCATGGCATTGGAACAGCTGACACGGAATAAGAAAAAGACGATGGTGACTATGCTGTCACTTGCTGCCAGTCTTTCAGTATTTCTCTGTCTGATCACATTGCTGCACACACAGTCGGCGCGAGAGTATTCCTATAATTACATGGGACTGGATATGGTCTTGAAAAATGATACGATCAACAACATGGTTTTGAATCGTGCCGCAGAAGGAGAAGAACAGATTCAGGGAGTGCATCCGATCTTAAATGAAGAACTCTTAAATGAGATCCGTCAAACAGATGGAGTGGAAGAAGTACTTCCAACTATCACAGTTCCTACAATCGTTCCATGGGAAAAAGAGGTAACAGATGTCTGGATGCGGGAGTTTTATGAAACATGGATGAATATTCCTTATGAGGACGATATCGAAGAATATCAGCAGCATCCAGAAAATTTTGGATCTTCTCTGGTAGGGATTACGGAGGAAGATTTCCGGGCGCTGAATGCAGAAATGGAACAGCCGGTGGATGAGGAGGCATTTTTGAGCGGCAAGACTTGTATTTTATATAGACATGGATTGTTCGGACTAGATGAAAAGGAGCTGCGCGGGAAGCAGATTTCCTGTGAGGAATATGTACATCCGGAAAATACCCGGACATTTGAAATCGCAGGTATGACAGACGTCGGGGATTATGTATCGCTTCTTGGATTTCCACCTACGATGATCGTCATCGATGATGCAGTCAAAGCGTTTACAGAAAAACCGATCGTTTTCAGAGTGGGGATCCGTTATGCGGAAGAATATCATAAAGAGACTGAGGATGCAATTCTTTCCAATATAGAAGAAAGCCCCAATAAAACTGATTTTTCATGGGATTCTAAAATCGAGCAGGCAGAAAATGTAAAAGCGGCACAGGGGCACATGATGGAAATCGGATTCGGAATCGTTCTGATACTTGGAATTATAGGAGTCATGAACTATATCAATACTTCTGTCGGAAATATGCAGAGCCGCCAGAAAGAAATCTCAATCATGGAAAGTGTGGGAATGACCGAACGGCAGGTGAAGAAAATGCTTGTGTGGGAAGGTATTTTCTATACAGGCGGGGTGTTGTTCTTGACGTTAACTGTTGGAATTGGAATTACTTATGCAATCTATCAGACGATGAACTATATGGGTGCCAAATTCTGGTTCCCGGCGCTTCCTTTCCTGGGAGCAACACTAATTTTATTCGTAGTGTGTATTGTAGTTCCGGTATGGACCTATCAGAAAATCGAAAAGAGTGGAAGTCTGGTAGAGCGGATCCGCGTATCTGTAGAGTAAAACTCTCAACAATGTTTCAAGATTGTAACATTTCAGTACCTGTGTGGTAACTTTCTTTTGATAAGATGTTCTTAGAAAAAGAAAGAGGAGGAGAGAGCACATGCTGGAGGTTCAAAATTTACATAAATCGTATGTGGTTGGAAAAGATACTTACGAAGTGTTAAAAGGTGTCGATTTTACGATTCATAAAGGAGAGTTTGTCGCGGTCATGGGGCCGTCGGGAAGCGGAAAGACAACATTATTAAATTGTATTTCCTGCTTTATCCCATACGAAAAAGGAAAGGTATTGTTAAATGGCAAAAAACTGGCGCAGTTAAAAGAAGAAAAAATGGCAGAAATCCGTAATCAGGAACTTGGATTTGTCTTTCAGGATTTCATGCTGTTAGACGGACTGACAGTTTTTGAAAATGTATGCATCCCGCAGGTGATCGAAGATGCGCCGTACGAAAAGATGGAAAAGAAGGCGAAAAAGCTGTTAAAGATGTTTGGCATCTGGGAGATTGCAGACAAATATCCGGCAGAAATTTCCGGTGGGCAGAAACAGCGTACTGCGGTGGCAAGAGCATTGATGAACGACCCGCTTCTGATCCTTGCGGACGAACCGACCGGAAATCTGGATAGCAGATCTAGTGAGGCAGTCATTGAAGCATTTCTTGCAGCGCAGAGAAATCTGGATGCAACTATATTCATGGTCACGCATGACAGCTTTTCGGCAAGCTATTGTGACCGTGTCATTGTCATGAAAGATGGAAAAATCTATAAAGAGTTGATCCGAACCGGGGATCGGAGAACATTTTTAGATGAACTTCTGACAGAATTAAAAATCATTAATGGTGGTGATGGCGATGAAGATGAGTAGCAGCAGTATTTTCCTGAAACTTCGCAGATATAACAAGAAAAATTATAAGCAGTTACTATTTTGTACCTTTTTTTCGATTTTTCTTGTGACATCCTTTGTCTGTGTACTGTACAGCCCGGTGGTGCAGGCAGGATTTCCAGAGGGCGGAGATTCGCTGAAGATGATCATGATGATTTTCGCACTGGCAGTTCTTGGGTGCCTAATCTTTAATATTTATGCGGCGGGATTATTTTTCCGTACAAAAAGCCGTGAGACCGGAGTGTTTCTTGCACTTGGGATGACGAAGAAACGACTGAAAAAAGAATTGTACAAAGAGCTTTTCATATCTTTGGGCAAAGGAATCGTATTCGGGATCGTGCTTGGAGCTGCAGCGTCAGTTGGAATTATATGGGTCCTGCTTCACACGTTTCTGAAGGATATTCTGGAGCGGAGGATGTTTTCGGCTGCGGGACTTGGTATCAGTCTTTTCTTTGCGGCGGTGACAGTGCTCATCTTATTTTTTATGGCAGCGCGCTATATGAGGCGGACAAATCTGATGGATATTTTAAATGAAGAGAAGAAAAATGAACCGCTTCAGCTTGTAAAGAAAGGCTATGGAATTGCAGGCGGAATCTTTCTTGTGGTGGGTCTGCTTTTTGGATATGCGGGGCCACAGCTTACCGCCAATTTATTGAAATTTCAGATGCCGGCTATCTGGAATGCAGTCTATCTCGTAGCGGCAGTCGGAATCTATATGCTGTTTGTATTTTTTATCGTCTATCACAAGCGAGGGAAGCAGCCGCAGAAATATTATCATAACCTGATTTCCAACAGTATGATGAAATTTCAGGGAAGACAGACCGTCCGGAATATGTGTATCCTTGCTTTTCTGACCGGTGCAGCACTCTACGCAGGCTCCTATATCCCAGACAAGCTTGTGATGTTTCGCACAATGGCAGATACGCCGGTAGATTTTAATCTGATTTACCGACAGACAGAGCAGGAGATCCAGAAGGAAGACATCGAGGTGATGGCAGACGAATATGGAGTGACGATCACAGATTATCAGGAAGTTTTTCTTGCAGAACTTCAGACATCCGGGGTCGAGAGAGACTGGACAGATGATGGGAAGCTGATCGAAGATTATTATGAGACATATGCCTATGGAGAATTTATCAGTGCATCTGTCTATGAGCAGTATACCGGGACAAAAATGGAGGTAGAGCCGGGAACATTTGCACAGATTATCCTGCCGGAGCAGACAGAAAACTTCTGGGAGAAATATACCGATATGGATCTTGTGACAAATCAGGAAACCGGAGCACAGCTGCATCTGAAATTTGCCAAGACAGTGGAAGACCGCATGTTTTACCGTGCAAATGTACACCGCTATATTTTAAATGACAGCGACTTCCAGACGATCACGGCACAGATGACAGAACAGCGTCAGATGAAACAGATCTTCTTTGATGTGGAAGAGAGTGAAAATGTGTATGATTTTGCAATCGAACTTCGGAAAGAGTATGTCAGACGTGCAGGCAAAGATATGGCAGTGCTGAATGCATATAACGAAGCTGAAGAGGATCGGGCAGAAGCTGCCGGAGAACCTTATCACTATCGGATGACAGAGCCGATGGATCCAGAAAATCCGTATTTATACCATGACTGGAAATTCAATCCGGAGATTCAACCGATCCAGATGAAAACTTATCTTCACGAGAGTGGAATTATGATCTTGACATTTCTCTATGTCTCCTGCATCTGCCTGGCAGCAATCGGCATCATCGCTTATACACGAAGCGTTACGATCGGTGTGCAGAATCAGAAAATGTTTGACGATTTGAGAAAACTTGGTGCGAAAAATACTTATATCATGCGCTGTATCAAGAGCCAGCTCCGGAAAATCTTTGTGCTTCCGACGGCAATCGGACTGTTTCTGATCCTCTCATTTCTGATGATCATCTATATCGGAAATGATAAAAGAATCCAGAGTACGGAGTGGATGTCATTTGGATGTACAGTAGGATTTGCAGTTATAATCTGTATTTACCAGCTGATTGTTTACCGGATGTCATTGAAAAAGCTAAGGGAAATATTAAAATTGTAAAGCTCTTAAAACTGTATACAATTACAATAAGGAAGAAAAAAATCCGGTCAAGGATGTATCTGCGGTATGTAGTGGCAGATCCCTGACCGGGTTTTTCTTGTCAGGAGAAGGATAAGACACTGTCAAGATCTGTTACTACAATATATGAAAAAGGTACAAAAAAGAGTGACGGTTTATTTTGTGTATGGTATAATTTTTGATAAAGAAGCCGCAAATCTGTAAGCGTGAAACGGAGATGAAATTTATGTGGTTTATATTTGCACTACTATCAGCAATATTTGCATCATTGACCTCGATACTGGCTAAGATTGGTATTGATGGAGTAAATTCTAATCTTGCCACGGCTATAAGAACTGTTGTAGTGGTAATGATGGCGTGGGGAATGGTATTTTTGACTCATACACAAAGCGGATTATCAGAAATCAGTCGAAAAAGCTGGGTATTTTTGATTCTATCCGGATTGGCTACGGGAGCTTCCTGGTTATGCTATTACAGAGCGTTACAGATGGGGGAAGCTTCAAAAGTTGTTCCAATTGATAAGTTAAGTGTAGTCATTACCTTGGCACTTGCCTTTATTTTCTTGCACGAAAAATTTACAATGAAATCTTTGATAGGGTGTATTTTAATTGGTGTTGGAACATTAGTGATGGTTTTGTAATTAAATATGAAAGAATATTAGGTATTCATTCAAAACACTGGTTGAAAGCTGTTATATAGCCAATCAATTCTATTTTAATTTGCTTGAGTGAAACATTCGATACTCTGTCGGTAAAACTTTGTAATATTCTTTAAAAACTTTAGAAAATTTGCTTTGGCTTTCATATCCTACTTCTTTTGCAATTTCCTTTATACTTTTTGGTGTTTCCATTAACAAACGGGCTGCAAATTTCATTCTGTGTTCTTTTATATGTGAGGCAATAGAAGTACCATATACATCTTTAAAGACAGATTTTAATGTAGTAGGATTGATAAGATACTTACATGCCATTTCATCTATTGTTATTCGCTGGCTCAGATTATCTAAAAGGTATTTGTGGATATTGCGAATAATTTCAACTTGTTCAGATTGATATTCAGATAATCTGTTTTCTGCATCAATAGATAATTTACTTAGATATAGCAAGAGTTCTATCACCTTTATTCGCCAGTATGCAAGTTGAAATTCTTTTGGCTGATGATAGAATGCTGAAAAGATAGCGTCAGTTTCTTCATTGCCAATGAAAACTGAAAAATTTCCATCTTTACAAATTTAATTAAGTATACTTTCTCCTGTAATACCAGTATTTTTAACAGTTCTGGTGATTTTTTCTGAAAGGATATTTAAATCAATATAAATTTTGATTCCTTCATAGTATTCATTAGGTAAAGTTATTATCGAAGCAGAACAATATTCCATTGTGTGTAATGAAAAATCGTGTTCACCTAAATAAATGCTATTTCTATTGGCCATTTTCCACCCAATTCTTCCCTTATGACAGTAATTGATTTCTAATATATGTTTTAATGGCTCATGTGTATCAGTTTGTTTTCTGCCAGTCAATGACATAAAAGCAAGATTTATACCTTCATATAAATCATAACTAGCGAGATGATATTTCTGAGAAAATTCTTGATCACTTTTTTCTAATGGTACGATTTCGTTGTTCATAATATTATTTACTCCTTATGTTCAGGGCATGTAATCATTAAAACTTTTTCAATCATTTTATGTAACAATATACTCTGTTCTGTGTTTGATGATTTATAATAAACCTCTTTTCCTATGCGCCTGCTAGAAATCAATCCTTTGTTTCGCAGTACTCTAAGATGATGGGATATGGCAGGGCTTGTCATTTTCATCATTGCAGATATATTTAAGACACATTCCTCACAATGACATAAAAGCCAAAATAACGAATACGTGTAGGATCACTTAATTGTTTAAATAATTCTGAAACTATTTGAAAGTGTTGAATATCATTAAGCTGTTCTAATAACGCAGTATGATCTGTTTCGTTATGATGGTTATGTGGTAACTTCGTATAAGACATAGACAATTTTCCTTTCTTTTTGCTCTATTTAGAAATGTGTTTCGCCCGTTTAGCAGGTAATCACGTATCTCTATTGATTTTAGGCTACAACAGAATTATACTATAGCTACAACGATTAAACAAGTGCTTAATTGTTAAATGAAAGTTTAAATAGCAATCACGAAAGGAGATATTTATCATGAAAAAAACTTACAAAATCGAAGTTGACTGTGCAAACTGTGCAAATCTTATGGAGGATGCAGCAAAAAAGACAGCTGGAGTAGCAAATGCAACTGTAAACTTTATGACACAAAAAATGATTGTAGAGTTCGAAGATGGAACAGAACCAAAAGCAGTTATGAATGATGTTTTAAAGGCTTGCAAAAAGGTAGAGCCAGATTGTGAGATTGAACTTTAGAAAAAACGCACCCCTAAATATAGAAGGGGTGCAAATTTAAAACAAATATATGAATGATTAAACATATATAAAATAAATAGGAGGAATGGACTGTGAATAAAAAGCAGAAAAAAATGTTGACAAGAATTATTATTGCAGCAGTTATGATTATTGCTTTGAATTTGATACAGATAACAGGAATTGCGCAACTATTACTTTACTTGGCAACATATTTAATAATCGGCTATGATATTTTAAAGAAAGCAGGCAAAGGAATTATAAACCGACAAGTTTTTGATGAAAACTTTTTAATGGCGGTGGCAACAGTGGGAGCTTTTGCACTAGCAATTTACTCAGGAAGTGGGGATTACAATGAAGCAATCGCTGTTATGTTGTTTTATCAAACTGGAGAATTATTCCAAAGTTATGCAGTTGGAAAAAGCCGAAAAAATATTAGCGCGTTGATGGATATTCGTCCAGATTATGCAAATATAGAAATTAATGGAAAATTAGAAAAAGTAGATCCTGATGAAGTTGGTGTTGATAGTACAATTGTTGTGCAACCAGGAGAAAAAGTTCCATTAGATGGTATTGTAATAGAGGGGTCGTCGAGCCTTAATACAAGTGCATTAACAGGTGAGAGTTTACCTCGTGATGTAAAACAGGGCGATGAAATCATCAGTGGCTGTATCAATATGACTGGTGTTTTAAAAATTCAAACAACAAAAGAGTTTGGTGAATCAACAGTTTCAAAAATTTTAGAGCTTGTGGAAAATTCAAGTTCAAGGAAATCCAAATCAGAAAACTTTATCTCTAAATTTGCAAAGGTATATACTCCTGCAGTATGTTATGGAGCATTGGCATTGGCGTTATTACCACCGTTGGTGCAAATGTTGTTTTTAGGCCAAACAGCACAATGGGGAGTATGGATTTACAGAGCTCTGACTTTCCTTGTAATTAGCTGTCCATGTGCATTGGTTATCAGTATCCCACTTAGTTTCTTTGCTGGTATCGGTGGTGCTAGTAAAGAAGGTGTGTTGATTAAAGGTTCTAATTATATGGAAACTTTGTCAAAAGCAAAGTATGTCGTGTTTGATAAAACAGGAACTTTGACACAAGGTGTATTTGAAGTAAGTGCTGTTCATCACAATAAGATGGAAGAAAAGAAACTTTTGGAATATGCTGCTTTGGCAGAATGTGCATCTTCTCACCCAATCAGCAAAAGTTTGCAAAAAGCTTACGGGAAGGAAATAGACCGTAGCAGAGTTTCTGATATAAAGGAAATCAGTGGACATGGAATTATCGCAAAAGTAGACGGCAATGAGGTGGCTGCTGGAAACAGCAAGCTTATGAAAAAAATAGGTGTAGAGTATCATGATTGTCATAGAGTTGGAACAATCATTCACATGGCAATTAACGGAAAATATGCGGGACATATTGTAATTTCTGATATATTAAAACCTCATTCAAAAGAAGTGATTGCGGAATTGAAAAAAGCTGGGGTAGAAAAACAGTAATGCTTACAGGAGACGCAAAACGCGTGGCAGACCAAGTGGCACAATCACTTGGAATTGATGAAGTATATAGCGAATTACTTCCAGCAGATAAAGTGTCAAAAGTAGAAGAACTACTTTCCACAAAAGCAGAGAAAGATAAACTAGCCTTTGTTGGAGATGGAATTAATGATGCACCTGTATTGACTCGTGCTGATATTGGAATTGCAATGGGTGCAATGGGTTCTGATGCGGCAATTGAAGCTGCAGATGTAGTCCTTATGGATGATGATCCACTAAAAATTTCTAAAGCAATCAAGATTTCGAGAAAATGTCTTAGAATTGTATATCAGAATATCATTTTTGCATTGGTTATCAAATTTGCATGTCTTGGATTAGGTGCAATAGGTATTGCGAATATGTGGTTTGCTATTTTCGCAGATGTTGGTGTCATGATTATTGCAATATTAAATGCTATTAGAGCATTAAGAGTGCATAATTTATAATTTAGATGAAAATGCAAAAACTTATTATAGAAGATTGCTTGCAATTGGTGGAATTTTTCAAAACGCTGGGAGATTCTACAAGATTAAGGATAGTGCTTGAATTAAAAAACAAAAAAGATGTGTTGGAGAATTAGCGGAAGAATTAGAGATGTCTCAGTCGGCAGTCTCACACCAATTAAATATATTAAAAGCTAATGGTATAGTAAAAAGTCAAAGACAAGGAAAATATATTTACTATATGTTACAAGATGAATATTTACAAAATACTATTGAAAAGTGTAAGACTTTATTTGATAAGGAGTTTTCTTTGTAGTATTCAGCTTTAAATAAGATGATAGAGATAAAAAATGAATAGAAAGGCGAAGTGCTCCAGACACGGCGGTGGGAAAATCTTTTAGATTTTTCCGCCGTTTTAAGTTGATTTCAAAAGAAAAATAACAAGTGTGGAATTGGAAACAGAGGAAGACAAAGAAGGCAATCGCATAAAATCGGTGCAGTTGTAAGAAATAGATTGAATGTGAAAAATAACCCATGTTATACTTTACTTACAAGCAGGTATTGTAAATATGGTTAGTTATAAAGCAGGATAACTGACATGAAACAACAGATTTACAATACTACACTTTATCTTAGGTTGAGCCGAGATGATGAATTACAGGGTGAAAGTTCCAGCATTACTACACAAAGAAGTATGTTGCGTCCATATGTAAAAGAACCTCATCTCAGTATTGAGGGAACAAAATGGATTATTGAAAACATCTTTTTTCTTACGAGGAGGTGTGCTGCAATGAAAAACAGATGGAAACGAGTAGTGGGAATTGCCATTCCACTTGCTATCATTATTGTTGGGATAAGTTATAACAGTTATATCAGAGTGCATACTTTTACACTTTCAGGTAACGAAACAGTAAAGAGTGAGCAAATACAACCTGTTAATGGAAGAGTAAAAGTAAATGGTACTGTTGATACAGAGGTCAGATTTACAGATGTTGAAACTGGGAAAACTTATGAAATCGATTATATTACATCTGGGGTATCAGAAACACTTCATCTAGAACGAGGAAAATGGTACGAGGTAGAAGGTGCTGGGGAACTTATAGTGAGACCAGTCAATATTCGTATAGAATAACAATTTTCATCAACACGAAGATGAAAATTTGCAGAAAGAGAGTAGCTATCATGAGAAAAAAATATTTCAAAGTAATGTTGGCGGTATTTTTTCTAGTTTTATGTACGTTGGGAACAACAGGTTGTTCTTCCAAAGAATCAGAAGATTCAGGGGCGATCGGCAAGGGCAAACGAATCTTTGAGGAAACAATTTCCCCAAATAAGGATTATGTTGAAAATGAAAAAGATGTTGTCTATCATACAGTAGAAATCTATCAAAATAGCGATAATGTGATTATAGTGACTTCAAAATCCACTTCAGCATTTTTCAAACCATTGCAATATGAAGTGGAATCTGACACAAGTATCACAAAATCAGACATTGATGTAGAGTGGACAACTTCAATGGGAAACTCGGATCCAACAAAGGAAGATCAATTACATATAGCTTCTGTATCTGTTTCGCAAAACGGAAAGCTATTAGACAAGAGAAAAATAAATTTTGCGAACGGAGCTTTTGAAATCATTGAGGATGTAATAGAGAGCAAATAGTCAGATAGTGTTTTCTTATAAACACAACAAATTTGTAAAAACGGTTGAATTAATTAAAGCTTGAAGGAGGAAGTTATGGCATTTGATTTTAAGAAAGAATATAAGATTGGGGGCTTTTTTGAATATGTAGTCCCGCCGCTGGAAGGCTTTTGGTGGCAGGACCGTTATCCGTTTGCCGGATTTTGTTTCCAAAGCAGATTTTGCCTGGGCGGTAGAGACAGCGGGTAAAAAGAAAAAAATCGATTGTTCCTCAGCAGAATTTCTGACGGTTAATGAAGGATTATGCGTTCAGATTATGCACCTAGGTTCTTTTGACAAGGAACCTGAAACAGTGGTACTGATGGACGCGTATATAGAACAGAATGGTTATGTTAATGACATTAATGGGGAGCGGCTGCATCACGAGATCTATATGTCAGATGCAAGAAAAGTTGCCCCGGAAAAGTGGAAAACAGTTATTCGGCATCCCATTAAAAAGGTGTGAGAAATTTTTTCTACTTTATAAGGTTTATTAGATAACAGAAAAAGAATGATATAATGTAAAATAATGTTTGTTGAAGTTTATTTGATTTCAGAAGGCAGGAAAAATGTACACACTGGTAAGAAAAGAAGAGAAGAAAAATCGAAAATATGAACATCTCTTTTATATACGAGAAAAGCCTCAATTAGTAGGTTATACAAATTATAGGGATACTACAGAAAGATTTGAATGGAAAATAGTTGATGAACATATATGGGAATGGAAACAAACAAATAGAAATTACAGAGTATTAGATTACATTCCTATCGTTAATACAGCGAAAGCTTTTTTCTTAGAATTAAAATACAAAATATACAAAGATAAAGAGGAAGTTGGCAAAGCATTTTTTTACGGGGTTTCAAAAAACAAAAATGAACGTGATTTTTTTGTTATCAATGATAAAAAATATTTTTGTTGTCCAGGAAATACAGATTTGGTTCGTCCTCTAAAAAAATATTTGTGGACAATAGAGAATATAGAGCATCAATGTGTTGCAAAGATTGAAAAAAATTCTAACAATTCAGTATATGTAATCGAAAAATTAGATTTGGAATTAGAACTTGAATGGGTTATTTTGGCGGTTATGCACATGGACATGGCTGTATTTTCACGTGAGGGCAGAGGACCGGTTACGGCAGGATAAAATGAAATGCATTCCTATTTGAAACGGTTTACCTCGTTATTTTCCTTAACAATAAAAAGAAACGGTGGAGTGATAACTATGGGAGTTATAAAATCACTTTTTGAAATATTTATACAGACTATACCATATTTAGCTGTATTTCTGTTCGGGTTGGCTGCGGTAGCAAGTGCTATTCAACAAGATGAATTTATTTCCGCCACTCACTTTTAGTATCTTTTTTACGATTTCTTTCATTGGATCAGTGAATATGATGATGTGGAAACTCGAAGTGAACGAAGATGAAATTACATGGCGTTCAACTTTTGGGAGAAAGAGAACTTTTCGTTTTGAAGATATTACGCAATGTGAGAGAAAGAAAGGTTCTATATGTGTCTATGTCAAAGGACAAAAATTATTTACCATTGACAGTAATATCGACAAAGAAGAATTTATGGCAGATATAAAAAGGAGAAAAATACCTATAAAATCTTCTTGGGTAAATAAGTATAAATGACAAAGATCTTATAGTTTATATTTAGAATAAGAAGCATTAAAAATTTGAATTGATGGGGAGGTATTATTATGACGGGAAAAGAGCTTTGGGAAGCCTTTATCAGAAATAACAATCTTTCAGATTGTGGGTATGGGGCATTTGCATTTGGCATTGAAGCAGATTTACTTGCTCATTTAGTAGTGATTGGAGAGAAAACAGCTACTGCTTCAGCTTATCCTCTGTACAAATTGGAAAATGAACCTTTGCCAAAAGTAGGAGCGTATAGTGTTGTTTTAGACTCTAACGACAATGGCGTATGCGTTATTCAAACCCATAAAGTGACTGTTGTCCCATTTAGCGAGGTAACAGCAGAACACGCATATAAAGAAGGTGAAGGAGATAAATCTTTAGATTATTGGCGAGAAGTGCATGAAAAATTCTTTGCCGAATGTCTGAATGAAGTAGGACTGAAATTCACTTCTGATATGAAAGTTGTATGTGAAGAATTTTCTGTCGTTTTCAAAGAGTAAGTATGAAGGAGCGGAGTTAAAAATGGAATTTAGAAAAATTGACAAATCTAATTACTGGGATTGTATATCGTTGACCGTTGATGACAGCCAAGAGGGATTTGTCGCAGACAATAAACAGTCATTGGTTGAGGCAGCTTACGAGGATGTACTTTATACTTTGGGCATTTACCACAAAGAAACGATGGTGGGATTTGTGCTGTATGATTATGACGATACTTTTTCTGGATGGTCTATGAGTCGTTTTATGATTGGTAAGCAGTTTCAAGGAAAAGGTTATGGAAAAATGGCAGCACGAGCATTTCTTGATTACTTCAAAGAAAAACATAATGCTGACAAACTGTATATCAGTGTATCATTGGAAAATACAGTGGCACGCAAAATGTATGCGTCTATCGGATTTGAGGAAATCAAAGAGGTTGAATATACATTCTTGGGTATGCAATTCAAAGAAATGCAAATGGTAAAAGAATTATAACAGACTGACAAATCCCAGTTTTTGCAAAGCAAATACATATGATAGGAAAGAGCATTATGTTATTGGATTTAAGCTTTTGGAAATATGAGGACTCTGTAAATTATCAACTATAGGATATATATGTTAATTTGCATTGCTTGTGGCAATGGCTGTTGTCGGTGTGGATCATGGCTGGTCTGGAATGAAACAGTTAGTCAGGTATTTACAACCGGAGTAAAGGAAATTACAACGGAACCTGCATTTTACAATAATGTAGTAGAGTTTAACGGTTCCTATTACAAGGTAGGCGGTAAGCAACTTGAGGTAAGGGATTTGAAGGTAGAAAATGATAACTTCTACATTCTCACATTGGCGGAGATTGCAAAAGAGTTAAACAGACGAGGAATGAGAAATGCAAATATTCTCTTATCCGTAGGGTTGCCTCTTACAAGATTTGGAGCAGAGAAGCTGGACTATCGACATTATGCCCATTGAAGATTCTGCACCGAATGAAGCTGAGTGCATCACAATCAGGGAAGGCTTGATTAAGTGCATGAGGACAATCAACGAGGAATGTATGAGGCAGTATGGTAAGGAGCTTTCGGAGGAAGATATACAGGAAATTATGAGAACCGGAAAGCATGAGAGACTCCCTCAGAAGTATCTGACCATCGTGGAAGAATGTCTCAGAGCTTATGTAGATAAGGTTTACAATATTCTTTTGGAGCATGGCTACAACCTTGAAGTGACAGAGATTGTATTTGTCGGTGGGGGAGCTGCTGTCATGGAGCGTTTTGGAAACTATGACGGTAATAATATCCAATACATATTCTGCAGTTTGCAAAGATGGCAGAAGTCAATATGATTTATTATGAAAAGGATTACTATGCAGTTCCGGATACAGGGGCGGAGAAAGCGTATGAATTGTTAAGGCAGGCACTTTTAGCACAAAAAAAATGGTAGCAATCGCAAAAATAGTGATGGGAACAAATGAAAAACTTCTTGTGCTGTACCCTACAAAGGAAGGGATTATTGTAAAAACCTTGTTTTATTATGATGAGATTGCTGCCATTCCTAAGAGCGTTCCAAGGATGAAGCTGGATGGGTTCCGATGTCTGGCTTATATAGATTACGGTATGGTGGATCTTCGTAATAAACGCAATATACGAATGCTCCCACGGTTCCCAGAACTGAAAGAAATCAGTAAAAATGTAGGAGGACGATGCATATTAGATGGCGAAATCGTTGTTTTGACAAATGGCGTTCCAGATTTTTATCGCCTGCAAAAGAGGACGCTGCTCACAGACAAATTCAAGATAGAGATGGAAGCATTGCGCTATCCGGCATCCTTCGTTGCCTTTGACTGCATTTATATAGAAGGAAAAGAACTGATATGGACACCCCTGATGGACAGAAAAGAACAATTATCCCGACTTGTGAATGAGGATTCGAGAATAGCGGTGTCCAGATATGTGGAAGGTTCGGGGACTGCGCTTTATATGGCGGCAGAGGCGAGCAAACTGGAAGGCGTTGTTGCAAAAAGAAAAGACAGCTTTTATCTGATGGGGAAACGAACGAAGGACTGGATCAAATTCAAACGGATGGCAGACGAGGACTTTGTAGTAGCAGGATATATCAAAAAAGGCGGACATATGTATAGCCTTGTTCTGGCAAAATACAAAGGTAATACACTGATTTTCAGAGGGTATGTAACATCTGGCGTGACAAAAGAAGCAATAGATACTTTGGAAGTGACTGGCAAGAATCCATTCCTTTTGATGCCTATTGGGGAACATGATGTAATCTGGGTGAAGACGAACCATGTATGTGTTGGGGAATATATGCCCAATCTCATTAATTTGCTAAGACAGCCAGTATTTAAGGGTTTTCGTGATGATGTCTTACCGAAAGAAGTACAGGCATCAGAAGCATAAAATAAGAGAAACAAATTGGTAAGAGTCGATAAATGAAAAAGAATGCACACCATTATGTACGGAGTGTATCCTTCAAGTGGAACGCAATGGAGATAGAAAGGGAGAAGTTTTACCATTGCAAGGTTAAAAGGGGATTAAGTATAAGTTTTGATGATTTCTTCGGCAATGGTTCGCTTTGCAATACAGCGATCCATTGCCTGTTTTTCTATGTAACGGTGAGCATCAGGTTCGCTCATGGAGAGTTCACTGATCAAAATCCATTTTGCCTTGTTGACCAGACGGATTTCAGCCATTTTTTCTTCGATGGACAGAGACTTCCTTTCAAATTGTCTCAGTCGTTCTCTGGCGCTTTCCATCCAGTTAAGGGCATGCAGCATAGTTGGTTTTGAGGTTGGCTTTGGCAAAGTGAAGACGCCGTACTCAGCAACCTTATCGTGGATACCGGAATGAACATCACTTTTTACCAAAAGCAACACAGCGGACGGTTTGGTAGTACAGGTGTCAATTGCAAAACGAGTACCCACATCATCAGGCAAAGGGGCGTTGATGATAACAAAATCAAATGTTTTTTCGGCAAGTGCCCGTTTGGCAGCACTGACACTTGTAACATTATGGATAGGGTAGTATCTTGTTTCGGGGAGCAGGTCAGCAAAGGCAGAGGTGAAACTATCTGTTGCAGACACGATGAGTATGCTGTAAAAACGTTCTCTTAAACTCATTTTACACCTCCTCCTTTTTTCGTTGGTTTGAATTATTTATTGCAATAAATATCTAAGATAGCATCTGGTATATGTTCTTTTATAAAATTACTGTTTACGGCTGCAGCACATGCGGATTTAAAATCGCCGGGCAGCTGCTCAAATTTTGCCAGCGTATCTGCATCTGCTTTATACAGGTTCATATCAGCGGGACCTGGTAGTTCCAGTTTATTCTGAATGCCATCCATAATTGCATAAATCAGCAGGGCAAATGCAAGATAAGTATTTGCGGATGGATCTGGAGAGCGAAGCTCCGCACGTTGGTATTTGCCTACAGCAGCAGGAACCCTGACAAGCTGGGAACGGTTCTCGCTGGACCAGGAGATATATCTTGGAGCTTTATTGCTGCCAAAACGCTGATAAGAATTTTCTGTCGGGTTTAAAAATACGGTCATATCTGCAACCTTATCCAGAATAGCAGCAATCATATAATTCATATAGTCTGTATTATCAGAGGATTTTACAGATATATTGATATGGAATCCGTTTCCCGGTTTATCTTCCAGTGGCTTCGGGCTGAAATCAGCAAAAAGCCCATTACGTCTGGCGATTGTTTTCACAACAGTCTGGAAGGTCATGGCATTGTCAGCAGCAGTCAGTGGATCGGAATAGCGAAAATCAATTTCGTTTTGTCCCGGACCTTCTTCGTGGTGAGAACTTTCAGGCTGTATTCCCATCTGTTCAAGTGTCAGACATACTTCTCGGCGGATATTTTCGCCTCTGTCTTCCGGGGCAATATCCATATATCCTGCGATATCATAAGGCTCTTTGGTCGGGTTCCCATTATCATCCAGAGTAAACAGGTAAAATTCCTGTTCAGCACCAAAGAAGAACTGGAATCCTGCATTTTGGGAATCCTGAATGCTTTTTTAAAATAGAACGGTGTCATATTCAAATGTTTTTCCGTCTTGGGTGGGTAATGTAACAGAACATTCGTACCACACGGCCATTGCTCTGGTCTCCATGGCAGGGCATAAGTGTGTCTGCATCCGGATGGAGAAACAGATCGGAATGGTTTTCATCGCCAAAGCCTGCGATGGCAGATGCATCAATGGCAATTCCACATTCAAAAGCGCGAGGAAGTTCCTCTGGCATGATGGATATGTTTTTCTGTTTGCCAAATACATCACAAAAGGCGAGGCGGATGAATTTTACATCTTCTTCCCGCACATATTGCATTACCTCTTCTTTTGAATACTTCATAAGCCTACCTACTTTCTTTTAATTTGCTACATACATTTGTTTATATGGGTTTTTGCTGTCTGGTGTGATGACTGTAAAAGGAGCAGATAAAAGTTCGTCCACAGAATATCCGAAGTCTGCACAGTATTCGGACAGATATTCCCGGATTTCCTCTAAATCCTCTGGGGCTGCACGTCTTGCAGTTACCTGTTCCGGAAAGCTGATATCCTCACAATTGCCGCGTAGGAACATTTTACCGCCATGCATTCCGGTACATGGGAAATTGCCTACGATACGTTTGTCATCTGTGTGAAGTCCAAGGACGATAATTACGCCGCCAGCCTGATATTCCCCAAGGAAGCTTCCGGCACACCCACCGATGATCATGACAGGTATCTTTTCTTTGTATGCTTTCATATGGATTCCGGCACGATATCCTGCATTGCCTTGTACATAGATTTTGCCGCCACGCATGGCATAACCGGCAGCATCACCAATATTGCCATGGATCAGGATCTTTCCTTCATTCATGGTGTCGCCTACTGCATCCTGAGCATTGGCATTTACGGTAATAGTGGCATTGTTTAAATATGCACCCAGTGCATTTCCCGGAATTCCATTGATTGTAAGATTCCGATCAGACATACCGGCAGCGATGAATCTCTGACCGCAACAGCCTTCAATCGTACAGTTGCGGTCTGTCCCACGTAGTGCTTCATTTACAGCTCTGTAATCTAAATTTGCAGCATCAATGATTTTCATATTATACCACACCTCCAAAAAATTGTTTACGCTTTTCTACGGAAAATGCTGTAGAAGTAGCAGTTTTTTTCAACATTTCAAAATCAATGGAACTTAAAGGAATACGTTCTCTAATTAAAGAAGTATAAATTCCAGCCCGTTCAGTTGCCCCGATAAGGATAAATCCGGTTAAATAGTCACCGCTGGTAAACAGACGTTTTAAAGTTCCTTCTGACTTTTCCTCATACAGTTCGCAGCCCTGTTCAGCGGTATAGTAGCTTCCGGCGGTCATGGCATGTAATCCAAAGAAACCGATGGAGTTCATAGGGATTCCTTTATCGAAAACAGAAGAACCGCCTGCCATATTGATGCCAGCACAATTTCCTTGCATATAAGCATTTGGCAAAATGGCAAGGACACGTTTATCGTGGAACGAAATGTCTTCGCCTTCCGTACAGTCGCCAGCGGCATAAATATCAGGAATGGAAGTTTCCATTTTGTTGCTGATTAAAATGCCACGGTTCACTTCACCACCAATTCCTTTTATCAAAGAAGTGTTTGCACGAACACCGACAGCAAGGACTAAAACATCGAAACGAACGGTTTTTCCGCTTTTCATAAAAATGCAGTATTTTTTATCGAAAAGATATTGCACTGTCATTTAACATAAAGTTGATTCCATTTTGTTCCAGATGTTTTTGCATTATAGCTGCGCAGTCAGCATCAAGGATACTGGAAAGCACACGGTCTGCAAGGTCGCATATCGTAATACTGGAAACACGGTCTTTTAAACCTTCGGCACATTTTAAACCGATGAGACCGGCACCTACGATCAACACATCCGAATTTTCATTGATGGAAGCTTCCAGTTCCAGCATATCATCTATCGTCATAAAGGAATGCTTCTGTTCCACTGATTCCAGACCCGTAAAAGGAGGTACAAAAGGAGAGGAACCAGTGGCAATGCAGAGTTTATCATAAGGAATCACGGTATCATCGTTTAGGGCTATCTGTTTTGTGGAAGGATCAATTTGCACAGCTTTCTTTCCATAGAGAACTTCACATTCCATTCTTTCATAAAAATTCTTATCACGATATGCCATTCTCTCCAGATTCGTTTTGCCTTCCAAATAATAGGAGATTAGTGGGCGGCAGTATACAGGATGCGGTTCTTTTGAAATTACGATGATCTTGCCCGCTGCATCCTCTTTTCGGATACCTTCAATGCAGCCCACAGCAGCAACGCCATTTCCAATCACAACATATTGAGTCATTCTACTCACCCCTTTCTTCATAGACGATTGCCCGGTTCGGACAGCCTTTTACACAGGCTGGTTCACAGCAGGTATTAGCAATGCAAAGTTCACATTTTTGCATAATGCCTTTTTCATTCGGTGCCAGTGCCCCATATGGACAGACCAGAACACAGGTAAGGCATCCCACGCATTTGTTCTGGTCTATATGGACAACTCCGTCAATCTTTGAGATTGCACCTGCAATACAGCTTTTTATGCATAATGGATCGGTACAGTGTCTGCAGGAAACGGCGTAACAGATTTTTCGCCTTCTTCAATATGGATACGAGGAAAGATTGGCTTTCTTTTAATGCTTCTGTCATATCTGGTTTGCCGGAATTGGCAAAAGCACAATTATATTCGCATAAATGGCATCCGAGACACCATTCTTCTTTTACATAGATTCGTTTCATTTTTATCAATCTCCTGCATGAGAGATACCAAGTATCTCAAGCTCTTTTTCTGTCAGACCAATGCCACGCAGCATCAGACGGTTTCCTCGTAAAGCCTCGATGGAATTGATGCCCATGCCACCCATCAGTTCTTTGATTTCGTGTTTCCATGCGGTCATAAGATTCATCAGGCGTTCGCTTCCCATTTCAGGATTCAGTCTCTTTACAAGCTCTGGACGCTGGGTTGCGATTCCCCAGTTACATTTACCGCTTTGGCAGGTTCGGCAAAGGTGGCAGCCAAGAGCCAGAAGGGCAGCGGTAGCCACATAACAGGCATCTGCACCAAGTGCAATGGCTTTTACCACATCAGCAGCACTCCGGATACTTCCGCCGACTACCAGTGATACATTGTTTCGGATACCTTCGTCACGAAGTCTTTGGTCAACGGAGGCAAGTGCTAACTCGATGGGAATACCAACATTATCCCGGATTCTGGTAGGAGCGGCTCCTGTACCGCCACGGAAGCCATCAATGGCGATGATATCAGCTCCGCTGCGGGCAATACCACTTGCAATGGCAGCAATATTGTGAACGGCTGCGACTTTAACGATGACAGGTTTCTTATATTCTGTAGCTTCTTTCAAAGAGAACACAAGCTGACGCAAGTCCTCGATGGAATAAATATCATGATGCGGAGCCGGTGAAATTGCATCAGAGCCTTCCGGAATCATGCGGGTACGTGATACATCCCCGACAATTTTTGCACCGGGGAGATGTCCGCCAATGCCCGGTTTTGCTCCTTGTCCCATCTTAATCTCTATGGCAGCACCTGCTTTCAGATAATCCTCATGAACGCCGAAACGTCCGGAAGCCACCTGTACGATGGTATTCTCGCCGTAGCAGTAAAAATCTTCATGAAGGCCGCCTTCCCCCGTGTTATATAAGATGCCAAGCTCAGTAGCTGCCAGTGCAAGGGATTTATGAGCGTTGTAGCTGATAGAACCATAACTCATGGCAGAGAACATGACAGGCATGGAAAGCTCCAGCTGCGGCGGCAGTCTGCAGTCTAATTTTCCGTCCTCTGTACGACTCACTTTTTGGGGCTTCTTTCCGAGGTAAACTCTGGTTTCCATCGGTTCCCGCAAGGGATCAATGGAAGGGTTTGTTACCTGTGATGCATTGATCAGGATTTTATCCCAGTATACAGGCAGTGGTTTGGGATTACCCATGGAAGATAAAAGGACGCCGCCACTGTTCGCCTGCTTATAAATCTCCTTAATCGTATCGTTTGACCAGTTTGCGTTTTCGCGCAGAGTACAGTCACTCTTTACAATTTTTAGTGCTCTGGTCGGACAAAGAGAAACACATCGCTGGCAGTTGACACATTTCGATTCATCGCACTTCATAATTTTATGTTCTTCGTCATAACTATGTACTTCATTGGCACATTGTCGTTCGCATACCCGACAGGCAATGCATCTGTTTTCATTTCTGATTACTTCAAATTCCGGATAGATAAATTCTACGCTC